>Ga0180430_10005816_pt1 | contig 10164 bp, 12 predicted proteins | sample SS_ome_9_FD_132999 | JGI IMG/M metagenome (GOLD analysis project Ga0180430, IMG submission 132999) | Hypersaline lake sediment archaeal communities from the Salton Sea, California, USA - SS_1_S_2 metaG | ecosystem: Environmental > Aquatic > Non-marine Saline and Alkaline > Hypersaline >...
GTGTTCAAAATGACGCCCGTCTTTGCCCACTCGAACCGGACCATGGCGATAGAGCGGGTTCACCCCCCGATAGGCGACCACTTCCAGCTTCCCTTCGACGCCGTGCAACCCCGGATTCGTCGTATCCGAACACTCCGTACGATACCTATGCTCACCAAGGCTGCCCGAAGCATAACGGAAACGCCATTGCTTGCCCCCTGCCCAATACGCCGGCACCTTCAACTGACGACCGTCAGGCGTAGTGACCAACGCATCGACCATCACATCGATGAACGGATTGGCGTACGATGTCGCCGTCGTCAGCGTTACCTCTGCCACCCGATTCGCCTGCGCGGTGATCGCCTGCTTCGTGCCGCCCGTCCCGGCCCATACGCTCACCCCGCTCGTCAGGGCTATCATAAGACTGACTACAACACAACGTATGGCCTCGTTTCTCACGGAACTCTCCTTTGTAACTCTCAGGAATACTTGCTGTGTAAGAACTCAGCTGTCCTGGACTATGAAAAACAGCCCGGGACCCCGGAAAACAAAATTACCCCCCGCCTGCCCCAATTTGGCTCTCTGCTTAGACGATCCCATAGAAACAACCATGTCGACCCTGCTGATACGCAAGCACCCAATGTCCGGTGAGGCTGTGCCTATCCTATACCATCTCATATATATTGCAACCTGCCATTTGCCCAATGGGGTCCTTCGGGCCTCACACCTCTTTTCGTCCCGATTTTGCCTTGTTAAGCCCCCAGGGACCCTCTAAAATCACTGGCATGTCCCGCTTGGACCTCTGAATTCCGGTCCAGCCAAACACGAGGATGAGCTCCTCAAGCAAGTGAGACTCATCCCCGTTTCAGCCCACTGAAACCCATACGCCAGCATCAGACACTCGAACCCTGCTACCCAAACCCAGCAAGTTAGAGGGCAAGGCCGTGGCCAAAAAATACGTCTCATCACCAAACGCTCCTCTTTTCAAACACGCCTTCGTAACCGTCATCTGCCTCGCCTCATGGACGCTGCCCCTTCTCGCTGAAAAGCTCTTCTACGTCGCGCCCGACGGAAATGACACATTCTCTGGCACGCTCCAGACCCCCAACGACGCACAGACCGACGGGCCCCTGCGCAGCCTCGCCGCCGCACGCGACCGTATCCGCCAACTCAAAGCCGACCAAGGCCTCACCCAACCCATCACAGTCCTGGTCGCCCCAGGCCGCTACGAACTCACCCAACCGCTCGTCTTCACCCCCCAGGACAGCGGCACCGACACCTGCCCCATTACCTACCGCGCCCAACCAACCCCCTCCCCCAACGCCCGACCCCTCTTCACCGCCGGACGAATCATCCCCAACTTCGCCCAAGGCCCCGACGGCCGATACCACGCGAACATCCCCCAGGTCGCCGCCGGCCAATGGTACTTCGAGCAGTTGTTCGTCGACGGCCAACGCGCCACCCGAGCCCGTACGCCAAACCAGTTCTACTACTACATGCAAAACGTACGCGAAGAAAAACTCGAAAAAACAACTCCAAAACGCCCCGATGCCTCCGTCCGCCAAATCCTGACCCTCCGACCCGAACAACTCGACACGCTCAAAGGGCTCACCCAAAAACAACTCAACGACGTCAACCTCTTGGTCTATCACAAATGGGACAACACCCGACGCTTCATCGACGCCATCGATACCTCCCACAACACCATGGTCACCAGCGGCCAACCTATGAAGTCCTGGAACGCCTGGAAAAAAAACACACGATTCCAGCTCGAAAATTTTTCCAAGGCCCTCGACGCCCCCGGCGAATGGTTCCTCGCCCGTGACGGAAACCTCACCTACATCCCCCGACCCGGCGAAAAACCCACCCAGGCCATCGCCTCCCGCTGCGACAGATTCATCCTCATGCAGGGCGATCCCGCAGCCCAAAAGTTCGTCGAGCATCTCCGTATCGAAGGCCTCGCCTTCCACCACGGCCAATGGCTCACCCCGCCCGCCGGCTTCGAGCCCAGCCAGGCCGCCTCTCCCGTCGACGCCGTCGTACTCATCGACGGCGCCCGACACGTCAGCATCGTCAATTGCGAAATCGCCCACGCCGGCCGATACGCCATCTGGTTCCGCAAGGGATGCCGCGACTGCTGCCTCCGGCATTCCTACCTCCACGACCTCGGAGCCGGAGGCGTTCGCATCGGCGAAGTCGCCATCCCCGCCAATCAAAACCATCGCACCAGCCACATCAACATCGACAACAACATAATCCGCTCCGCCGGACGCCTCTTCCCCTGCGCCGTGGGCGTCTGGATAGGCCACAGCCCCGACAACCGCGTCACCCACAACGACATCAGCGACCTCTACTACACCGGAATCTCCGTCGGCTGGCGCTGGGGCTACGACCAAAGCCTCGCAAAACGAAACACCATCGCCCACAACCGCGTCCATCACATCGGCCAAGGTGTCCTCACCGATATGGGCGGCATCTACGCCTTGGGCCCCTCACAAGGCACCCTCATCGCCAACAACGTCTTCCACGACATCTATGCCTACTCCTACGGCGGCTGGGGCCTCTACACCGACGAAGGCTCCACCGGCATCCTCATGGAAAACAACCTCGTCTACAACACACGCACCGGCGGTTTCCACCAGCACTACGGCAAAGAAAATATCATCCGCAACAACATCTTCGCCTTCGCCGACCGCTTTCAGGCCCAGTGCACCCGCGTCGAACCGCACCGCTCCTTCCGCTTCACACGCAACATCGTCTACTACACCACAGGCCAACTACTCAACGGCTCCTGGCGAAAAGCAAACATCGACATGGACCACAACTGCTACTTCCGCACCGCCGATCTACCCCTCGACTTCGCCGGCCTCGACTTTGCCGCCTGGCAAAAACTGGGCCGAGACCAACACTCCATCATCGCCGACCCCGGCTTCGTTGACCCCGCCAACTTCGACTTCCGCCTCCGCGAAAACTCCCCCGCCCTCCAGATCGGCTTTGAACCCTTCGATACCTCCACCGCCGGCGTCTACGGCCAACACGCCTGGAAAAACCTCGCCCGACAACACGATTACCCACCCGTCAAATACCCCCCACCTCCCAACCAGAACTAAGCCTGCAATGAAACGCCCCCACACCATCATCAAGCCAAACCAGTCGTCCCTGCCAAGGTTACTCCCCCTCAGATCCGCCACGGCTGTGCCGATGGCGCCTCTGCTTCGGTAAAGATGACGCCTTACTCTCCAGCCGTTTGACTTCTTCCACTGCCTTGTCAAAAGCGATGCTGGGCGTACTGGCCTCCAACTCACGACGACGGGCCTCATGTGTGTCGAACTCGCCACACGCGTGCTCCTGCGCCAACTTATACGAAATCTTGCACACGCGCATTAGAATATCACGTCCGTTAAAGTCCAGAAAAGCGTCCAGCCGCCATGGCCCCTCTCCTCTTGACTTGCTTCATCGAGGCAGTTCAACGGCCACGCTATCGCTGCCCGTCCCCGTTCATCTGCTCCGGCCGACCCGCAGCTTGCAGGAATCCCGGATGCACATTCCACCGCTGCCCGTCATCGGTCGCTATAGACGCCGTCTTCTTGTTCAGCCGAAGAATCACCCCCGCCTTATCCTCCCCGCTGGACGCCCGAAAGCTCACCCGATCACCCACACTGAACTGCGCCAGCATCGCCGTGCTCCGCGCCTGCGAGATCAGCTTGAGCCGCTCCACGATCAGACGATTCAAATACCGCAGATCCGCCTCCCCCAGGTGCCGAATCGCCTCGACCACCGCCTTCTGGTCGGCCAGTTCATACCGCTTGTCCGCCATAGTCGATACCTCCAAAACAACCATTCTACCGGCTACCTCGTTCTACAGCGAAACGAAACCAGCTTCTATGACGTCAGAGACTGGCAGAGAATGGCGGATCGCCCCAACTCCGAATAGCACGCCAGTGTCATGCTCCCCCACAAAGCCCCTTTCGCCTGCCATCGCAAAACACCCCCCGGCGCAAAACACCCCCAGTGGCTGAGCATAAAGCGAATCCCCCCGGCTCTGTGCTGGCCCCATCGGCGCAAAAAGAAAAACGCCGCCAGACATAAGTGCCTGACAGCGTTTTACTTATAACGCGAGGCCGACGGGACTCGAACCCGCAACCCTCGGATCGACAGTCCGATACTCTATCCAATTGAGCTACGGCCCCAGGTGCACTACTGGGTGCGTTATTCAGCGAGCCATCAAGCCCGCTCTGTCCGGCCTGTCGACCGAACAGACAGTCCATTTAATCCAGATGCGCACAAAAAGCAAGCGAAAAAAATGACCAAAAAACGGTTTTCTCTCTCTGAAGGTCCCGCCGCCTGGAGAGCACCGATTCGCGGCTCAATCAGCCTTAGCCCACGTAACGTATTACATAGCCCCAGTTGACCAGAAACGCGCTCAGCAGCGCTGCCACGGCCACGCGTCGCTCAGCCTTGGTCAGCTCCAGCGTCACCTGTCGGCCGAACACCAGGCGCCCCGTCAGGCACGCGGCGGTGAGCCCGGCCACGGTAAACAATAGCGGATTGCACAGCCAGGCCGCCGCCACCTGCCCCCGCAGCAGCGCCAGGCACCCTCGCGTCGCCCCGCACGTCGGACAGGCCACTCCGGTCAAGCGTTTGAACAGGCACTGGGGCCCCGATATCCCTACGGTTCTGCCTAACGCCAGGCTGCCTACTGCCAGACTCGCCCATAGCAGGCCCACCCCCAGCGCCCACATAGGCCACCGGGGCCAGCGCCCCACCCGAACAAGCCGTGCCTTCATCCTGCCTCAATAGCCTCCCTGCTGGGCACTGGCGCCAATCAAGGCCGCCCCGACACCAAAGAGCACATTCAAAAGGAAGCCCACGATCTGGAGCACCACGCCCACGATCCCACAGATTTTTCCTGCCTGGGTCAGACCCCGCCCACTCGGATCGCGCGTTCCGGCGTCCATCTCCCGCAGGTCTTTGTTACCCATCACCCAGGCTAGAATACCGAAAATCAGGCAACAGACGATCCCCAGTATCCCAAAAACCAGAATCATCGTCCCTCGGTGCGGCATCATCGCCTGTGGTGTCGTTTCTTGTGCCGACATCATCTCTTCACTCATCGCAGACTCCTTACGTCAAAAAAGACTACTTCCGACCCGAAAAAGACCTACTGTACTCTCATATCGTCCAATAAGGCGAAATATCTTTACCTCATGGGGCTTTATCAGCCCCAACACCTTCATCCAGCGCCTGGGTCGCCTCGCCTCACGCGGCAACCTTGTTTGCCTGGCGGACGAGCTGCACGGTCGCCAATGCCCAGACATCGCTGCTTATCCCTGATGAACTGCTCGTGCCCTGAGCCGCTGGAAGACGAAAACCGGTGAAATGTCCGCCCCGCCCGCTTATAATCTCCTGGTGGTCGTGTATGACAAGCCCGCCAGCCGGCTCATACCTTATAGCCCGGAAGGTGGACGTTTCGTTTGAGGTGTTGACTTAGCGGAAGGATGAAAGCATGGATAATCCAAAGGACTCGAGCCCGAGGCCTGGCCTGATAGGCCCGGCTCTGCTGGCCGCTCTCTCGCTTGCCTCAATGGCTCCCTGGGCCTGCGCCGACGCGCCCTACGACCGCCGCACTCCCATTGTCGAGGCCTTCGATAAAGCCAAAGACGCCGTCGTCACCATCACCGGCAAACAGCTCGCCCGCAACGAAGCCTTCTACTGGGACCTCGAAGACTGGTTCTTTACCCCCCGCCAGCCCCGCGAAAGACCCTTTCTAGGCTCTGGCTTCATCATCGACTCACGGGGCTATGTCGTCACCAACGCCCATGTCGTCGAACAGGCCGGCGAAATCGTCGTCGGCTCCAACGACGGCACGTCTTACCAGGCCCAGCCTGTCGTGATCAGTCCCACCTCCGATGTCGCCTTGCTCAAGATCAAGGCGGACAAACCCCTGCCCACCGTAACACTCGGCCGTAGCGACGACCTTATGATTGGCGAAACCGTTCTGGCCATTGGCAACCCCTTCGGCTATCAGCACACTCTGACCGACGGCATCATCAGCGCCCAGCACCGCGACCTCGAAGCCGGCGACGTCAACTTCGACAACCTGCTGCAGATTTCCGCGCCCATCAACCCCGGCAATTCCGGCGGCCCGCTGCTCAACATCAACGGCGACGTTATTGGAATGAACACCGCCATCCGGCGTGCTGCGCAGAACATCGGCTTTGCCATCCCCATCGACAACGTCCGTCAGCGTTTGGCCCGCGCCCTGCAAAACCAGCTCGAAGACGTCCGCCGCATCAACCTGGGCCTGGAGGTTTCTGAAATAACGCTGGAGAAACACGTTCCCGATAAACACGCCGCCACCGGTGCCACCTCTGCCTTCTTTGACGATCATGCGGTCCGTCTTGAAGTGACCCGTGTTCGGGCCGCCAGCGGCGCCGCGCGGGCCCGGCTGCAAATCGGTGATATTATCCTTGCGGTCAACGGCGAATCGGTTCACTCCGCTATCGAATTCAACCTGCTGCTGCTGGAGCAGCCCAACGGCGCCAGCGTAGATATCGAGGTTATTCGTCCGCATGGTGACAAGTCGGATGCGTCTACACGGAGAGTGCGACTGGTCCTGAAGCAACGGCCCAAACCCGACGGTCGCCGGCTGATACGCGATCTCTTGGGCCTCCAGGTCACGGCGTTGACCAGCCAGAGTGCCGGCCAATATGGCCGTCTGGTCCAGCCTGACAACGTGGTTGTGTTGGCCATTGAACAATCGGCTCCCGCTGACGATGCCGGCCTTGCCCGCGGTGACGTTCTTCTGGGCGTCAATGGCCAACCGGTCGAAAACATCGACAGACTGGGTCTTGTACTCGAAAAGACCAAACCCGGCGATGCCGTGGTGCTGACGTGCCTGCGCCTGCGCCAGACATTCTGGGGTGTCCAACGAGTCACCTTTGAGGCCACGCTGAAGGCCCGGCGCCCTGCCTTACCGGGAGGTGATGCGATTTGACCAGGGAGAAGGCCTTGCCCGGCGGGGTCTGAGGGGCAGCTGGCTCTGGCCAGGGGGGCTAAGGCAGGCCCCATAGCAGGGGTGCTGACCAAAGTGCGTACCAGGGAGGGGCTGATTCCGGGCGAAAAACGGGGGTGCGTACGCGATTCTGTCGGCGGCGATTGCAGAAAATCTGTTAAGATGGGTAGTTTGTAACGATTGTAGCGTGCGCATTTCAGGCAGCGACTGTCAAAAACGGGGAAAAACTTGGAAGAAGTTGGGTCGTTTTAGGCAAAAGTGAGAGCTTTTTGGTGCCTTTTGGGGCGGTTTTGGACTGTTTTTGAGGGGGTATTTTCAGGAGTGCGCACAAATCTATATTGCCCAGCTTGCCTATCTTGACAGGGTGGCGAAATCACCGCAAAGACGCCAAGGCACCAAGAGGCGAATAGTTTTTTGGGCGGGATTTGAGCAGTCAGGAGGCAGGAGCGAAGAGCGGGAGAGGTGCGGATGGGGGCGGAAAGGTGTGGAGCAGCAGCGGCGTTGAAGAAGGCGGCCGGGGCGTACAATCTGGCGTGTATATCGGGTGTGCGGAACGATAAGGAGGGTTGCAGGAAATGGCTTGAGGTGGGTGAGGGTGCTGGGGCGTTGGTCACACGAGAACACGCGGAAGAGGATTCGGATCTGGAGAGCGTTCGTGGGGAGGCGTGGTATAAGGATATTGAAGGGGAGGGGGCGAAGTGATTGGGGTGTGTGGGGTATAAAAGGGTGGTTGCGGGGGGGGCACAGGTTGGTTGGAGGTCTGGATTTCCGCTTTTCGAAGACGGGGTCTCCGCTGCGCTCCGTGTCGCGGGAATGACGGGCCGGGGCGTGGTTGAGGTTATGCATGCACAGGGTGGACGGGAGGTTGAGATTGCCACGTCGGTCTGGGAAAGATAGAACTCCAGGTTGACCTAAGAGAGTAAGTCGATTTGGAAATGCCTGTATTCATGCCTTTCGTATCCCCCTGGATTCCCGCGTCCGCGGGAATGACAGGAGTGTCGCTGTGCGACGGTTATTTTTGCGAGGGCAAGATGCCCGCGACACGAGGGCGGGGGTGGTCAGGATTGGAGGAGGAATTGGGCGAGTTGTTGGAGGGAGTCGAAGAGGGGGGTATTGCAGGGTGCGAGTTGGGAGCGGTCGTTGTGGCCTATGGTGAGCAGGACGCACTGGAGGCCCAGGGCGGTGGCGACGTCGAAGTCGTGGACGGTGTCGCCGATAAAGAGGATGCGTTGAGGCGGGTAGGGCAGTTGGGCGAGGAGTTGTCGGCCTGCGTCGAGTTTGGAGTGGGCGTGGATGTCGTCGAGGCCTTTGATGTGGGTGAAGAGGTGTCGGAGTTGGAAGTGGTCGATGGCGTCGTCGAGTTTTTGCTGGTGGTAGGCGGAGAGGATGGATTGGGAGAGGCCTGCGTTTTGGCAGGCTTGGAGGGTGTCGGCGGCGGCGTGGTGGAGTCGGCACTCGGGCAGTCGGGCGATGTAGCGGCTGTGGTACTCTTCGGCGAGGTCGGCGAAGGCGGCGTTGTCGAGGTCGAAGCCGATGTCGCGGTAGAACTGGATGACGGGGAAGGCGAAGGTTTGGCGGTAGCGGGGTACGGAGAGTGGGGCTAAGTCGCGTTGGGCGCGGAGTTCGTTGAGGACTCCGACACAGTGGTGGGCGTCGTCAAGGAGGGTGCCGTTCCAGTCCCAGATGAGGTGTTGTGGGCGGTGGTTTGTTGTAAAGTTATTTTGTTCAGTCATTTATGTTAATTGTATAATCTTCTTGGTGGTTTGACACGAGGCAATTTATGGGCTATACTAATTTAGCAGGTATGCGTGGGAGTAACCTCAGGTCGCCCGTGAGGGTGGCAGCTCCGGAAGGAGTGGGATCCTGAGGCCCGGGACCTGCTTTTTTTTATGCGAAGTGGGTGCGGAGCCATTCAAGAGAGGGGTCTGTTTGCACAAGTTGTTGAGCTTCACGCGGCCAGAGCTTAAGTCCATAGCCCAGGAATATTTTCCGGCGTGCATACAAAACGGGGCGTAACATACGCACGTATCTGTCTTCGGTGTAGGCAAGCCTGTCTAATTCAACGGCTTTGAAAGTTGCGGTGGCAACGGCGTCGGCGACTTGGAGGCCAGCGCGTTTACCGGGTGTCAGGGCTCGCACGTGGGTGGTGTTGATCGTTTCCCAGGCAATGCGAACATCATCCAGTTGTGAGCGGGTTTTAAGGTGATCTAGATATTGTTTCAGCTCCTCATGCGACATTCCTGAGCGGTTGGAAAAGATGATCTCTGCGGTGCCGTCGCCGGGATCTGCAAGAATCCTGTTGTCACGGCAGCACCATGAGACTCTCTCGAGAAGCAATCGGACAGCATAAAAGTAGAGGCGATAGCGTTCTTGAAAGGTTTCTGGTTCCCGCAAGGACGGTTTATGGATCAGTATGTTGACGGCTCGCAGAGGTGTGCGAGCAATCTCACCGGTGAAATAGACTTTCTGTGGATGTTTTAAGTCGCGAAAATGGAGGGGCTTTCGCGGAGGCTTGTTCAGTTTCTCGCGTACCCGGTCGACGAGTTCGAGCACGACAGGTTCCTTGTCGCGACGAAGGACTACAGCAGAGAGGATGAACCAAGTTGAAGAGCCTGCACCAAAGGAGAATCCTTCATCCCCTGATTCGTCGATATAGACAACGTAGGAATGTGAATTCATGGTGGTTTATTTGATGATGACGCGTTGTTTTCCGGGTTTGACTTTGCCGATGAGGTAGGGGGTTTCGCCGAGTTTGGTCAGGTGTGCCATGACGGATTTGGCGAAGTCGGGTGCGACGACGAGGACGTAGCCTATGCCCATGTTGAAGACGCGGAACATTTCGTCTTCGTCGACGGGGCCCATTTTTTGGAGGAAGGGGAAGATGGGGGGTACGGGCCATTTATTTCTTTGGAGGACGACGTCGAGCTTGGGGCCTATGACGCGGGGGATGTTGCCGACGAGGCCCCCGCCGGTGATATGGGCCATTGCTTTAACGACTTTTTTGACCTTGTATTTAGCGAGGAGGTTGACGATGGCTTTGACGTAGATGCGTGTGGGTCGCAGCAGGGCGTCGCCGAGGGCTTCGCCGAGTTGGTCGACGTGGGCGGTGGGGTCGAGGTTGCAGGTGTCGAAGCAGATTTTGCGTACGAGGGAGTAGCCGTTGGAGTGGA
>Ga0180430_10005817_pt1 | contig 10163 bp, 11 predicted proteins | sample SS_ome_9_FD_132999 | JGI IMG/M metagenome (GOLD analysis project Ga0180430, IMG submission 132999) | Hypersaline lake sediment archaeal communities from the Salton Sea, California, USA - SS_1_S_2 metaG | ecosystem: Environmental > Aquatic > Non-marine Saline and Alkaline > Hypersaline >...
AGCCGCTAGCGCCTGCATCTGAGCGGGGCGGGGCTCGTAGGTGGCGGGAGACTCCCCGGGCCCCACCATGACCGTCACGGCCACCCTGTTCCCGGCGATGCGCTCGACGAAATATTTCTGGGGAGGAATGCTCACCGCGACGCGCAACGCGGTCTGCGGGCCCGAGATACTGCGGGCCGGGGCTTCCGTCCGCTCCGTCCCCGCGCAGGCACCGCCCAGCACGAGGAGAACCACGATGGAAAACCGTGCGATGGCGCTGCTCATCGTGCCGCCCTCCCCGGACGCCTGCCGAACTCACCAGGATCCTTCGTCTGCAACGGCGCTTCAGTTTACTACTCCGGCCCTTTGCGGTCAACGAGGCCATCGCCGAAACCCCGCAGCAACGGCAGGCGAGCCCCTGTGCTTGCCCCGAAAGGATGCCGCACCTTACAATAGGAACAAGATCAAGGAGGTTGCCATGCCCGTCTTCATGCTCATGACCCGCCTGGATTCGGAAACGCTTAGAGATGCCTCCGGCCGCCGGACACGCGGCAAGGAGTGGCTCGAGCGTGTGAAACGGACCTGTCCGGACGTCAAGTGGATAGGCCATTACGCCATCCTCGGCCCCTACGATTTCGTCGATATCTACGAGGCGCCGGACGTGGAGACCGCCCAGCGTGTCTCCCTCATATCGCGGGCCGAAGGGGCCCTCTCCGCAGAGAGCTGGCAGGCGCTGCCCTACGAGAACTACCTCGGCGTCCTGGACGAGGTGATGGATGGTTGACCGGGACGATCGAGAACCTCGGGCCCCGGGGAGGCGCGTTCGCAGCGCCATCCTGCTGACGGCCCTCTGTCTCCTGATATTCGCCATCGCCTGCGGCCGCCTGGGAGCCCTCTTTCCCACGAAGATCGGAGACATCCAGAAGGACCCGAGGAAATACGACGGCAAGACCGTGACCATCGAAGGCGAAGTCACGGAGGCCATGAACGTGCTGGTCATGCGCTATTACACGGTCTCCGACGGGACGGGCCAGATGAGAGTCCTGCCCTCGGGGGCCGTGCCTCAGGTGGGATCCGATGTGAAGGTCCGAGGCACCGTGAGCCAGGCTTTCGTCATGGGGGACAAGACCCTTCTCGTCCTCTTCGAGGAGAAACGCTGACCGTCGATCATGGCCCCTCGCAAACTCCGGACCCCCTGTCTCCGTAAGAATGGATGGACCCTTGCGCCGGTGGAAATGGGCTTTCCGCCGGCGCCGGTCTCTATGGCCTCGAGAGGAATGTTCGATGAACCGGCGAGCCTGCGGAAACGCGACCCGATGACGAGGAGAAGAGGGGGTCTCGCATTGATTCTGCCCTTGATCCTCTGCGGCTGCCTCCCGCATCCCCTTCCGCCCGCGGAGACCCCAGAGGCCCCGCCGCCGCCCGATCCCTACGCAGCCATCGACCGCCACGCACTTTGCGCCCCCGAAGAAACCCGATCGTCCGTCCAGGCTCTGGCGGACTATCTCATCACCCCGGCGGAAAGCGACGAAGACCGTGCGAGAGCCGTGTACCGCTGGGTCACCGCCCACATCGCGTACGACGTCGATGGGTTCCTGTCGGGCGAATACGCCGATGCGGATCCCGGAAACGTCCTTAGGAGCGGGTCGGCGGTATGCCACGGCTATGCCTCCCTCTTCGATCGCCTCGCCGCCGCCGCGGGGCTGGAGGTCGTACAGATTCGGGGCTACGCCAAGGGCGCCGGGTATGCCGTGGGGCATGTCCTTCCATCGGTGTACAACCATTCCTGGAACGCGGTGCGCATCGCCGGCCGATGGCGCCTCATCGACACGACGTGGGGCGCCGGGGCTCTCGAAGCGGACGGTTCATACGTCCGAGAATTCGAACCTTTTTATTTCCTCACGGATCCCGAGGCCTTCGCCGCCACACATTTCCCCATCGATCCCCGTTGGCAACTCCTGGAGGAACCCCTTTCCCGCCAAGCGTTTCAGGATCTGCCGTACCTCAAGCCGGCTTTCTTCGATTGCGGCCTGAAACTGCTGAGCCATCGAGACGGCCGCATCCGCCTCGCCCAACCAGCCTTTTGGATCGAACTGGAGGCTCCGGAGGAAGTACGGATCATCGCCCGCCTGTCCTCTCCCCGGGGAGAGTTCCCCGAGGAAATGGTGACCTCTTACCGGGAATCCTCCAGAATATGCATCCTGGGCCATCTCCCCGAGCCGGGGGAGTACGTGCTGCGCGTATTCGCCGCGCCTCGCCCTGACGCGACGGTATTCGACTGGGCCATGGACTATGCCCTGTCCCTGGAATCCCCCGCCCACAAAATCCCGCCGTCAGAGGCACAGCCGCATGCTACAATGAAGTCGAACCGGAGCGATCCATGAATCACCGCGCGACGATGGAGGGAACCGACCGCTTCAGCGCCCGTCACGGGCATTCCCGAGCGAAGGGGTTCTTCAACGACGCCGGAACCCTCACGGTGCCATCGTTGGCCATCGGCACCTACATGGGAGAGGCCGACGAGGGTACGGACCGGCGTTACGAGGAGGCCATACGGGCAAGCGTGATCCGGGGATCCAATCTCATCGATACCGCGGTGAACTACCGTCACCAGAGGAGCGAGCGCGCCGTGGGGCGCGCCCTCTCGTCCCTGATCGAAGAGAGATCCGTCCGGAGGGACGAGATCATAGTCTGTACCAAGGGCGGGTTCATCCCATTCGACGGCTCGGTGCCGGAAGACGTGGGCGGCTACTTCCGGGAACGCTTCGTGAACCGGGGTGTCCTGAATGCGCCGTCCGACGTGATCGCGGGAACCCACTGCATGGCCCCCAGCTTCCTCGCCGATCAGGTCGGGACGAGCCTGTCCAACCTGTCCCTGGAGTGCATCGACGTCTATTACCTCCACAACCCCGAAACCCAGCGGGCCGAAATGGAACCGGACGCATTCGAAGAGCGGATCCTCGGAGCTTTCGAGACCCTCGAAGATCAAGCCGAGAAAGGTAGGATCGGCTGTTACGGGATCGCCACCTGGTCCGGGCTCCGCGTGGGACCGGAATCCCCCGAACATTTGAACCTGGAGAGGATCGTGGAATTGGCCCGCCTAGCCGGCGGTGCGGATCACCGCTTCCGTTTCATCCAACTGCCCGTGAATCTGGGTATGCTGGAAGGGGTCTCCAGAGCCACCCAACGCCTGGAGGGACGCGAGATGGCCGCCCTGGATGCGGCCGCGGCCCTTTCCCTCACAGCCGTGGGGTCTGCCACCCTCTCCCAGGGGCGCTTCTCCAGGAACATCCCGGCCCTGGTGTCGGAGAAACTGCCCGATCTCGACACCGACGCCCAGCGCGCGCTGCACTTCATTCGATCCATCCCCAACCTCTCCGTTTCGCTTGTGGGCATGTCGCACGCAGACCACGTGGAGGAGAACCTCTCCCTGCGGCATATCCCTCCCATGAGCGGCGACAGCATCCGGGATATGATGCCGTCTTGACGGAACCCGCGGCGGGATGGATGCCTCAGGGTTTTTTTTCGAGGTCACCGATCCGGCGGCTGATCTCTCTCCACTCCTCCTGCAGAACTTCGAAGGAAGCGTGCCATTCCTTCCGGCTCTCCCCCCGGAACTGCTCCAGCTCCCCCCGAAGGGCCTCCACCATGGTTTCGAGCCGGTCGGTGTTGTCGGCTGTCATCTCGTCCACGAAGATGGCGTTGACGAGGGACAGGCCCAGGATCCCCCCCACGAAGACCGCCAGGATGAAATAGAGGCGTGAGAGAAGCCCCATGCAGGGCGTCTGGCTGCGCGCGGCGAGCTGATCTGGAATCTCGTACCATCCCTCCACGGTGAAGACACGGAAAAGGGAGTAAGTGGAGATGAAGGGATCGCCGAAATGCTCGGGCGCCTCCCGCCCGAAGAGGATGGTCGCCCCCAGCGCGAAAACCAGGTTGAGAATGAGCAGCGCAACCAGGATCCCCACCGAGGCCTTGAGCGCGCGCTTCACCCCCGCCCATATATGCGGCCCGTGCGGAATGAAACGGAAGACGCGGAAGAACCGGATCAGCCGCGCGAGCCGGAAGACCAGGACGATGGAAAACACCTCGGCGGCCGCGTAGAAGGGAGCGAGCAGGGTCGGGAGGCTCACCACCACGACGATGAAGTCGAAGCAGTTCCACCCGTTTCGCCAGTAATCTCCGCGGAGCACCCGGATCTTGAGCGTTGCTTCCAGGAGAAAGTAGATGACACAGCCGTAGTCCACCCAGAAGAGAACCCCCTCGGTCACTTCATGGATCCCTGGAAAGGCGTCCAGGAAAAGCGCCGCGGCGTTCACGACGATCACCGTGAGAACGGTCGTTTCGTGGATCAGGAGTCGAATCAGGAACTGCATCGCCCGCTGCCTCCCCGACAGAGCAGGATCCCGTCTACCCTATCTCACCGGGGAAAGCAAGAGGGCGGCCCGTGGGCGTCAGCTCCCCGCCGAACCGTCCTCGATGACGACGGCGGTGCCGTAGGCCAGGAGTTCGGCGGCTCCCTGCATGACCATGGAGGTCATGAACTTGACGTTCACGACGGCGTTGGCGCCCAGGGACTCCGCCTCCTCAACCATCCGGTCCAGCGCCTGCTCCCGCGACTCGGCGAGCATCTTGGTGTATTCGCTCACCTCCCCGCCGACGATGTTGCGCAGACCCGCCAGGATGTCTTTGCCGATGTGGCGGGCGCGGATCGTGTTGCCCCGAACGAGCCCCAGCGTCCGAACGATGCGCTTCCCGACGATTTGCTCGGAGGTCACCACGATCATCTTTCCACCTCTCTGTAGCGGTCGGTTCTCGCCGCGCGGATCCGGTCCATGAGCACGGACAGGAACAGGAGCCCCAATCCGGTGAGAACGCCGAATACCAGGAGCTTCTCGAAGAGGCCATCGGGACCCGTCAGAAACTGCCAGAGCCCGTAGGCCAGCATGACCATGAACCAGACTATCAAAAGAACCCAGCCCAGTCCTCGCGCCAGGGCGCTGCCGGGGGTCCGCGGCAGTTCCTTCCACTGGTCGTCTCTCGGCACCACGAAACGCGTCGACATGGTTACCTCCCTCGTTCCCTTCATCGCCTCGAACCGGTTCCTGCAGGAATCGCAGTCTTCGAGGTGAATCCGCACCAACTGTTCGTCCGCCTGCGTCAGCTCACCGTCCAGGTAGCCGGAGAACAGCGCCTCATCGAATCCGCGGGGGCACTTCTCTTTCATGGCTCTTCCCTTTCTGCATTGCCCTTCCCCTTCCCCGGCGATTCTTCTATCAATTCCCTGAGGCAGCTTCGCGCCTTGTGCAGCCGCGACATGACCGTTCCCACGGGAATCTCGAGGACGTGGGCGATCTCGCGGTAGCTCAGGTCCTGATAATCCCGCAGGATGAGGATCTCTCTGTGGAGGGCCTTCAATTCGCAGACGGCGCTCCATACCCTTCGCTGCACCTGTCTTCGGGAAGCCAGGGCCTCAGGACCCGGTCCCGGATCGGGAGGGTCGAGGATCATCTCCTCGTCCTCGGAGATGGGCTTGATGCGTCGGGGGGACCGCTTGCGGATGATGTCGATGGAGAGGTTCCTGGCGATGCGCATCAGCCAGGGCCGGACCGGGCTCTCCTCCTTGAACCGGCCGATGGTGACGAAAAAGCGGAGGAGCGTTTCCTGGACCACGTCCATGGCATCGTCCGGATTGCCCAGCAGCTGCAGTGCGAGGAGATAGACCGCCCTCCGGTGTGCGAGGAAAAGCGCTTCGCGGGCAGCGTAATTCCCCGACTTGGCCTGCGCCACGACCTCCCGTTCCCGGTCGGCCGGCAGGGGTTCGGCGATCATTCGGTCCATGAGGATCCCTTCAATGCCCATACGTGGGATACGGACGGGGCGGCGTTTCATTCGCGCCCCGCTTCCCTGTCACCGCCGGAGGCAGTGTACCGCCCCGGAGGCCGCACAGGCAACGGCTCCTTGGGGCTCTTGGACGCGGTGCGGGAAGGGGGTCATGATCGGACGGACGGATCCCCGGAACCGGAGGGCCCACCCAGAGGAAGGGAAAAGGTAAAGGTGGAGCCCCGGCCGAACTCGCTTTCCACCCAGATCGTGCCCCCGTGGGACTCGACGATCCGTCGGGAGATGGCCAGTCCCAGCCCCGTGCTCCGCTCCCCGTTCGTGGGACGGTTGCTGGTGCGCCCGAAATCCTGAAAGACCCGGGGGATCTCTTCGGCGGCGATGCCCTGCCCACTGTCCTCCACCGAAAACTGCACGGCTGCCTTGTCGGGGGACTCGGCCGCCCCCAGGGTGATCTCCGCCCCGGGATGCGAGTATTTCAGCGCGTTGGAAAGCAAATTGTCCAGGACCTGCCTCAGCCGCCCGGGATCGGCCTCGACGGCCGGAAGGGACGGGGGAGCGCGCATCTTCAGAACCATACCCCTGCCCTCGGCCAAGTCGAACCATGTTTCGAAGGCCTCTTCGAGAAAGGCCCGGAGGTCCATCCGCTTCGGGCACAGATCCACGCGTCCGGATTCGATGGCGTGCACGTCCAGCAAGTCATCGATGATGGCCAGCATGGACCGGCAGGCCCGATCCATGCGTTCGAAAGCCTTCCCCGGGATCTCGGGCGCTTCTCCGAAGGCGCCTCCCATGAGAAGGCCCAGGTTTCCCTTGATGACAGTGAGCGGGTGCCTCAGGTCGTGGGCCGCCATCCCGAGAAACCGGTCCTTGGTACGGCTCAGTTCAAGGAGCCGCTCGTACAGCCGACTCCTTTCGATGGTGGCGGCGACCTGCCCCGCGATTCTCCGGAAAACCTGAACGTGCTCTCCGTCGTAGGCCTCCCGCTCCCGGCTGGAGAAGAAGAGGAATCCCACGGGCTTCCCACGGGTCACGAGGGGGCACGTTAGGCTCGACCGGATGCCCTCCTTCAGGATCTTGCGCGTGGATTCCGAATCAGGGTGCCGCGCCTGGTAGGCCTCCAGGTCGGAAATGATGCGCGGCCGGTTGGACCGCAGGAGATCCTCCAGGCTGCTGCCCCGGAGCGGGGCGCTGAAGCCTCTTTCCAGCTGCAGTTCTACGGTGTCGCTCTTCGCCCAAACGGCGCGCACCGTTTCACCGTCTTCCTCGAGAGCGGCGAAACCCATGCGGTCATAGGGGATGATGGCCCTGAACGCGTCGTAGACGAACTCCAGCACCTCCTCGAGGACGAGCCCGGCATTGATCCGCTCCGTGACCTGAAAGATGGCCTCCGATTCCCTCGAGCATCGGTGGTGGTGCCGGACGAACCTCCCGAGCGCCGCCCCCAATCGGGCGATCTCGTCGGTCCCTTCGCCGGAAATATCGGGGGACTCGTCCCCCCTCTCGAAAGCCTCGAGAGCTTCCCGCAAACGCCTGATGCGGATATCGTCCAATTACGGTCCCTTTCCGAAACGGATCCGCTTGACTTCGATTCCAACCATCGCGCCCAATCGACAGCGGTCCCGGTCTCGTTCAACCGGACACTGCCGGAGGGCATTCCCCTTCCGGTTGACTCAATGGTAGCATTTCGCCATGCAGGATCCAGCCGCCCGCCGTGTTCGGCGCCTCCTCCATCTCACCGGCGACCGCAAACCGCCGCGACCGGATGAGTCAGGCCTGCGGGTCGCCCTCACGGGCGGATCGGGCCTGGTCGGGACGTCCCTGTGCCCCTTTCTGTCCGCCCTGGGCCACGAGGTGCGCCGCCTCTCCCGGACGAGCCGTGATCCAGCCGAGGGCCTTCTCTGGAACCCGGCATCGGGGCGCCTCTCGGAAGAAGCCTCCGACAACCTCGACGCCGTCGTTCACCTGGCCGGAGCAAACATCGCCTCCAGCCGATGGACGGCCCGCCGCAAGGAGGTTCTCCGCGAGAGCCGCATCGGCACCACCCACCGCCTATGCACCCACCTGGCAAACCACCCCCATCCTCCCCGGACCCTGGTCTGCGCCTCGGCAGTCGGATACTACGGCGACCGGGGAGAAGAGGAACTGAAGGAGGAGAGCCAAGCCGGAGCCGGCTTTCTGAGCGCACTGTGCCAAGCCTGGGAAGCTTCGACGAGAACGGCATCAGAATCCGGGATCCGGGTCGTTCACCTGCGGATCGGCGTGGTCCTCGCCCCCGAGGGAGGCGCGCTGGCCCGAATGCGGCTGCCTTTCCGCCTGGGCCTCGGGGGGCCCCTCGGGTCCGGCCGCCAGTTCATCAGCTGGATCGGGCTCGGCGATCTTCTCCGTGTGATCGCCGGATGCGTCGAAGATCCGACCATGGAGGGACCCGTCAACGCCGTGGCGCCCTGCCCCGTTCGATCCAGGGAGTTCGCTCGGAACCTGGGGAAGACCCTCGGCAGACCCGCCGTCCTTCCCGTACCCGCATTCGTCCTGAAGACCCTCCTGGGAGAACTCGGAAAGGAACTGTTGCTCTCGAGCACGAGGGTTCTGCCTGAAGTTTTGACGCAGCGGGGATTTCGCTTCTTCTGGCCCACCCTGTGCGAGGCCTTGGAGTGGGAATTCTCCTTGGCTTCGAACCGGTGCTCCTGAGTCATCACCGGGCCCCGATGCACCCGCCGGACCGCCCTCCGCAACCCGGGCTTCCCAGGGGCATCCCATCGGCCCCTAGGGCCCAAAATGCCTTGATTTTACGTGGGTTTCCTGGTATACTACGCCTTCCATTTTCGGGTGGAACTTGCCCCGAAATTCTTCTTATCTCCAGGAATTGTTTGATTAATGGAAAAACCTGCATTCTGGGTCCTGGCCTGCTTCTTCGCCTTCTCGACGTTCGCCTTCGGGTGCATGGAAGGATGGTCCATCACCGTCTGCGAATGCATCCTCTTCGTGGGCGCAGCGGTCGCCGGTCGAAGGAACCCCGATTTCTGGCGATTTCCCATCCTTCTCAGGCTTCCCGCTCTGGTGGTTTCCGTCTTCCTCGTTGTGGGATTGGTTCAGTTGATTCCCCTGCCCACATCCGCGTGGTCTGTCCTGGACGACGACCGTGGCGAGATGGAGGTCCGGGCCGTGCAGAGCGAGGCGCTGCTCCGATCGGAAGCCTACAGAGAACACCCCTTCTACCCGGGCACCGTAAACGCCTCCGAACAGGGCTGGGAGACCTTTCCAACGGGCAGCGGATGGAAAACGGCCTCCTTCACCCTTTGGGACACGTTGCGGGCTCTGGTGGCGTTGCTCGCCGTAGGAGCGCTTCTGCTGCTCTTGGAGAACATGGTTTCTTCCGACCGGCGCACCTTCTACCGCTTGGCATGGTTCGTGTCGCTGTGCGGCGCCGCAGCAGCAGCCATCGCTCTCATCCAGCACGGGGATGCAGACCGCGAAAAGATCCTGTGGCTCCGTGAGAGTGCCTATGCCGCGCGTACATTCGGGCCCTTCGTCAACGCCAATCATGGACAGGCCTTCGTAAACCTGACCCTCCCTCTGCTCTATTTCCTCCTGTGGAGACGGTCCCTGCGAACCCATCATCTTTCGGAGCGTCTCGGAGCCCTGTTCATCCTCCTGGCCCTCCTGATCCTCCACCTCGTCCTGTTCCTGAACCGGGAATCCGAGGGCGCGTTTCTGGGATTGGCCTTCCTCGCGCTGGCGGGAATCCTGCATGCCGGATACCGATGGCGCCCCGTCTTCAAGGGCATCGCCGCGGTCCTCACGGCCTCGCTGCTGGGCGGTGCCGGTTGGCTTGCGTGGAACGGTCTGCTGACGAGCCACAACCGTATGCAGTTCAATGCGAACATGCCCTTCGACCATTGGATGATCGGCCGCGGTCTCGGCAGTTTCCCCCAGACCTATCCGGCCGTCGTATCGGACTGGCCCCTCTTCGACAGCCTGTTCAATTCTCACCTGGAGAACGAGTACCTGCAGGCCTTTTTCGAAGGCGGAATCCTGCCCGCCGGGGCACTCATCGTGGCGGCGGCCCTCGTTCTCTGGACGTGCTACGAAGCGGTGACGCTGCCGGGACCGTCTTTTTGGATCGCGGCGGCCCTGGCCTCGGAGACCGTGCGGGTCACTGTCGATTTTTCCTTTCACGCCTTTCCCGTCGCCGGCGTCTTCCTCCTCCTGTGGATGATGATCCGACGTGAGGTGGACATGGCCCACGAAGAGGGAATGACATGAGGATCCTGGCTCCGCTTCTCTGTGCGATGTTCGCGGCCGCGGCGGTGGTGCTCCACCTGCCTTGGGTGGCCCCTCCT
>Ga0180430_10005818_pt1 | contig 10163 bp, 5 predicted proteins | sample SS_ome_9_FD_132999 | JGI IMG/M metagenome (GOLD analysis project Ga0180430, IMG submission 132999) | Hypersaline lake sediment archaeal communities from the Salton Sea, California, USA - SS_1_S_2 metaG | ecosystem: Environmental > Aquatic > Non-marine Saline and Alkaline > Hypersaline > Sediment...
CAACTTTAAACTCGATGGTGACGGTGAAGATCTTCTGCTCATCGACAGCGGCGTAATCATCGATCAAGTAACCTTCCCATCCCTGGCCACCGATCAGAGCTTTGGCCGCTGGCCCGATGGAACCGGCGACTGGGCAAAGCTGGCTCAGGCCACGCCTGGCGCGGAAAATGAGAACACCGAGATGCCCGAACCAGTCGAACTCTACATCAACGAATTCGTCGCGTTGAATAACTCCGGCATCACCGATGAGATGGGATCCTACGAAGATTGGGTCGAAATCTACAATCCGGGACCCCTGGGTGTAGAAATGGGCGGTCTCTTTTTGACCGATGACCTTCTAGCGCCCACCAGCTGGGCTTTCCCAGACACCATCCTGCCCGGGGGAGGATTTCTCGTAGTCTGGTGCGATGATGATCCAGGCGATGGACCTATGCACGCTACCTTCAAGCTATCTGGTAGTGGCGAGGAGATCGGCCTTTTCGGGCGACTGGCCGCCGGTAACTCTCTCATTGACAGCTATGTTTACGGCGCTCAAACAGCCGATATCAGCCAGGGTCGCGAAGATGATGGTGCATCGACCTGGGTCTTTTTCAATGAACCGACTCCCGGGGCGACGAATGGAAGCAGTTATGTCGATGATATCGGACCCGGTTCTATTATGAATATCGATCTCTGGCCGGCCCCCTTTATAGGCGATCGGCTCGCGATCCAATTATCATCAGGCAATCATCACCTGCGCGGGGTATCAGTATTTGATTTACAGGGGCGCTGTGTACGAACATTATTGGGCCACGATTCTGTAGGCGATTCCCCCACCCAACTCTCTTGGGATGGCAATGATGAATCCGGCTTGCCGGTTGCTGAAGGCGTCTACTTTGTGCACGCCTCGTGGGATGAGGGCTCGATGCACCGCAAGTGCGTCATTATTAGGTAGCGAAAACAAAGGAGCGCCAAGATCAGGAACTCGGCCGGCTCGTATGGAGGAGCAATGCTTTCAATAGCGCTGCTCGGGCTGGCCGTTCCTATGGCCGTCTATCTAGGATTAATCGTCTGCCACAGTGCCCTTCTGACATTTATCCTATTTCACGGCCTTATCTGTCTCGGCATTCCAAGCTCTGATCTTCTGATTCGCCAGAGAAAAACCGTCGCCGCCAGCCTCGAATATCTCGGCTGGAAAAATTTCAGACCAACATTCTTGCCCGCCCTGGCCATCGGCCTTCTTCTCTTCGCCCTAACCTACTTCCTCTTCATATTTTTTCAGGACCGCCTCCTGGATACTGAGCATCTACAAGTGGTTCTGGAGAGTTGGCACATTGAAAAAAGACATATTATCCCCTTCATGTTCATGATGATTGTCGCGAATTCTGTAATTGAGGAGATCTACTGGCGCGGATATCTCTATAGAAAACTCGAACGGATTGTTAGCCCTGGCAGAGTGGTGCTTCTCTCATCGGCCTTTTACACTTCGTATCATATCATAACGACAATGAGTCTATTCCCTCTTCAATACGCCATTATATTCACGATCATTATATTCAGCGCCGGGATTTTCTGGGCCATTATGCGCCGGAAATACGACTCAATCTTCTATCCCCTCATCAGCCACCTACTCGCCGATCTGGGAATTATGCTGATCTATCTAAGATTCTTCGGTCGTTAACTCTCTCGCTCGGCCTGGGATATCTCTAGGTCAATCTGATCAATCGACTAAACCCGATATGCTCTCCGGCCCCTCGGGTCGTGGAGCTCTACAATCACATTGCGCCGCTTCCAGCCATGTACAGCCAGACCCACCAAAGGCGCATAGGTTATCAGGATAATACAGAGGAGCATCCAATTCTCGCGAACAGAGGCGGCGATATACTCCCTGGTAAGTAGGGACCAGCCGCTTGTAACCAAAGAAATTCCGAAAATATGACCCAGCGCGGCAATCAGCACGAGACTGAACAGGTAGATATAGTTGCGCCACAATCGCCGTCCCATCGCCTCTCGCATGGACATCTTAAACGTGGGATACAGCAGATCACTACACAGATCCTCTCGCCACGGGCCCTGCATTGTGTTGGTTTTCTTAGCCACAGTCGGAACCAGAAAATGCGCCTCCAAGATTCGAACGCGCCAGCGCCAAACATCGTAGAACCGATACCGCCTGGATTCAACGGTTAGCAAAAACCAGAGAGATGCGAGCATAAATAGAAATGTCGCGTCGGCGGTGGGGTTCTGAAACGAAAAGGATAGCAAACCCACCGTTGAGAGAATCGCCCAGTTCGTGGTCGCATCCATCCTGGTGCGCCAGATTGTCAGTCGATTCATCTCACCACGGTAAAAGTGAGCCATCGTTGTTGCTTCACTACCTGCATAGACTGGGAAGCCTGGTGGGAGATCGGGGACTCCGTCGCCCACTGAATCGGTTTCACGCTCAGATTTCGCCGGTTTCTGGCCGCCTGAATCGCCTGCGGATCGATATTCATTAAAGAGATTCATATCGTGACCCTCCCTGGTCAATCCTGACTATAGACCGACTTGAGATTCCTGGCTAGCATTGACTGAAGGTATGCAAAAGGGCGGGAGTTGCGCCCCCAAACCAGCTTAATGATCACGGGAGGTTGCTTTCCCGTGGTCACGCGCAGTATGCTTTTTTTAATCAACACCATTTTGGAGAACTATATCTGAATCGGGGGGTAGATCACGTCACCGGTTCGAGTTAAGTGAGAAGGATCCCGATATGAGTGAGATGATCTATCTCGACTACAATGCCACAACACCAATCGCTCCCGAGGTTGCCGCCGCAATGCGCCCCTATCTCGAGGGCTTCTTTGGCAATCCATCGAGTAGCCACCGCTTCGGCCTGGCGGCCAGACGAGCGATTGATGAAGCTCGCGGCCATGTCGCGACTCTCCTGGGCTGTCACGCAGATGAAGTTATCTTCACCAGCGGAGGTAGCGAATCAAATAACATGGCCATCACTGGCACCGCCCTCTCTCTGCGCGATCAAGGACGACACATCATCACCACCGCAATTGAACATCCTGCCGTTACCGAGGTCTGCGGATTCCTCGCCGAAGAGGGCTACCGGATCACATATCTACCCGTCGATCAGACCGGTCTGGTCGATCCGGCCGCGGTCGAGGCGGCGATTGATCCCGATACCATCCTGATCACAGTGATGCACACCAACAATGAAGTCGGCACCATTCAGCCCATCTCCGAGATCGCAGCAATCGCTCGCGCCAACAGAGTCCGCTTTCATTCTGATGGCGCTCAATCGGTCGGCAAGATCCCAGCTCGAGTTGGTGATCTCGGCGTGGATCTCTTCTCAGTCGCCGGCCATAAGCTTTACGCACCTAAAGGTATCGGAGCCCTCTTTATTCGCCGAGGCATCACACTGAGGAAATTTATGCACGGCGCTAATCACGAGCAGAATCGCCGGGCGGGAACCGAAAACGTGCTTGAAATTGTTGGCCTTGGCAAGGCAGCCGAAATCGCCCAGCGCGACCTCGAAGCAAACAGGCAGCGGATGACTCAGCTCCGTGATTCGCTTCACACTCGCCTCCTTGACCGCCTGCCAAACATCGAGCTCAACGGCCATCAAACACTTCGCCTGCCCAACACGCTGAACATTTCATTCCCCGGGCTCGAGGCCAACACAATCCTTGATGAACTCACCGATGTGGCCGCCTCTGCTGGCGCCGCTTGTCACGCCGATCAGATCGATGTTTCCCACGTCCTCGAGGCGATGGCCATCCCTGAACATGTAGCCATGGGAGCAATTCGCTTCTCAGTCGGCCGCGAAACTACAACCGATGAAATAGACCGGGCCGCCGAACAGGTTATCACAGTCGCAGAGCGGATGATCGGTGATGAAACCGGTGCTCCGGTAGAGCCGATCGAGCCAGGCGAGCCAATCAAGCTGACTCGCTTCACTCATGGCCTCGGCTGCGCCTGTAAAATCCGCCCTCAGACTCTTGAGGAGATCCTAAAGCAGCTACCTCCCACGACAGATCCCAATCTGCTAGTCGGCACCAGCACCTCCGACGACGCGGCTGTCTATCAGGTCGCGCCCGATCTAGCCATTGTTGGCACTCTCGATTTCTTTACGCCGATAGCCGATGATCCCCGCGCCTTCGGTGCTATCGCCGCGGCCAATGCTCTAAGTGATATCTACGCGATGGGCGCTAAGCCGCTGTTTGCCCTGAACATTGTTGGTTTCCCCATTCGTCGCCTGCCGACCGATGTCCTGCGCGAGATTCTCGCCGGCGCCGCTGATGTCGCCAAGGAAGCTGGAATCCCCATTGTCGGTGGCCACTCAATCGACGACACCGAACCAAAGTTTGGCTGGGCTGTCACCGGATCGGTTCATCCCGATAAGATCCTGGCCAACAACACCGCCTTGCCTGGCGATGCCCTGATTCTTACCAAGCCGATCGGCACCGGTATCCTCTCCACTGCCGCCAAGCGTGGCGTCGCCAGCCAAGAATCTACTGATGCCGCTATCACCATCATGAAGACACTGAATAAAACGGCCGCCGAGGTCATGGCCGATTTCCCGGTTTCCGCCTGTACTGATATCACAGGCTTTGGCCTGGTCGGCCATCTCTTGGAGATGATCACCGGTAGTGGCCTGAGCGGCGAAATCCAGGCAGACCAGGTGCCGACTATTCCTGAGGCAATCGAATGGGCGCGCGCTGATGTGATCCCAGGAGGCACAAAAGAGAATTTCGACCACGCGGCATCCCGGATCAGTTGGGAAGCCGACCTTGCGCTATATGAACAGCTGATGCTCTGTGACGCTCAAACCTCAGGCGGCCTCCTAATCAGCCTCCCTGAAGAGAAAGCGCCCGCTCTGCTATCAGCCTTAACTAGTAGAGGTCTGACCGATGTTGCTATCATCGGTCGGTTGACCAAGTCTGGAGATTATCCTTTAATCATCAAATGAGAAGATGGCGGGTTGTCCTCCCGAGCCCGGTTGCTCAAAAAATCGGGCTATCTCCTCTGACAATTTCTACTGACTCAAGGAAGGCAGAAGACATGAAAAAACCAGTCGCCCGCACTAAAGCGGATCGGTCCGGTCTGGTCTCCCAAGCAATTGATCGACCCTCTATCAGATTTCTGACATTTATGATCCTGGCCTGCCTAACTGCCTCTATCGTGACGGCTTCAGAATCGAGTGGGGCACCGCAATCAGGAATCGATTTGCCAATAGAGTTCCATAATCCTGCTCGCGGCGCTTTTCGTTCTCATGAGATAACCGCCAAGCTCGATCCAGCAACCGCCCACCTATCGGTGACCGATCAGCTTCTGCTAACTCATCCTGCCGGCATCTCCGGCGATGCCAAGGTCCCCTTCTTATTAAATAGCTCTCTCAAGGTGACAAGTCTCAAAGCTTCCCTGGGAGATTCACCAGTGGCGGTTAGTCACAAGAGCCATCCTCGCTGGTTCCCCAACGACTTCTGGAGCAATCCGGAATATGCTGAGCTCTCTGGCTATGATCACGCGCGCCAGATCGATCTCTACCTTGACCAAACGGGACCACACCTTGAATGGCCCGAATCGCTCCTGATTACAATTGAATATGAGGGCACTCTCTACGACTCGCTCCAAGCCCCCCCGTCAAACTATCAGCGCGGATTCGAAACCTCCACCGGGCTGATCGATGCTCGCGGCGCTTTCCTCGCTGGCAGCTCTCTTTGGTATCCTGAGCGTTTCGGCGAACCGATCACATTTAATCTCACCGCTTATGTTCCTGACAACTGGCAAGTAATCTCGCAAGGCGCGCCCAAAGCTATCGATCAGCCATTATCAGCAGACAGTTCCGGCTCATTCTGGCAGTCGTCGAGACCGATGGACGAGATCTACCTGATCGCCGGCCCCTATACTGTTCGAGAAGAAACAGCCAGCGGTGTTCTCATGCAAACCTACACCTACGGCAACGATGACGAAGAGCTCTGTCGCACATACCTCAGCGCTACCCGCGACTATCTAGATCTCTATGGTCGCCTGATCGGCCCCTATCCATTTGCCAAGTTCGCCATGGTCGAAAATTTCTGGCAAACCGGCTACGGAATGCCATCATTCACACTACTTGGCGACAAAGTGATTCGACTGCCCTGGATCGTACACACTTCCTACGGCCATGAGATTCTCCATAACTGGTGGGGCAACGGCGTCTTTGTCGACTGGGAGAAAGGCAACTGGTGTGAAGGCTTGACTGTTTACGGAGCAGACTATCTGTATAAAGAGCAAGAAAGCGAGGCAGTGGCCCGTGATTATCGCCGCACACAGCTGCAGGGTTACTTGGACTATGTTGGTCAGAAGCGTGACTTTCCACTGACCGAGTTTCGTTCCCGTCATGACGCCTCGTCAGCGGCTGTGGGCTATAACAAGTCGATGATGATCTATCACATGATACGCCGGTTATACGGAGATGATCACTTTTGGGGATCGCTGCAAGAGTTCTACCGGTCGTACCTTTATCGCCGCGCCAGTTGGAAAGATCTCCTTGCCATCCTCCTGCCGCAAACCAATGAGTCGATGGAATCGTTTTATGATGAGTGGATTGCTCGCGCGGGGGCACCAACACTGACCCTGGGTGATGTGAGTCTTATTCCGGCCAAGGAATCGGGTTGGCAACTTACCTATACACTCCAACAGGACCAGCCGGTTTACTCTCTAACTGTACCGGTCCGAGCCACATTCGGTGAACGCGAACCGGAAACCTGGCAGGTTGATCTCTCAGGCACGGCTTGTACTGAAAGCAGATCATTTGATCGCCAACCGCTCACACTGGAAGTAGATCCCGATTTTGACCTCTTTCGGAAACTCCACCGAGAAGAGGTTCCTAGTGCGCTAAGCCAGTTATTCGGCGCCGATTCATTGGCAATGGTAGTCTGCGAGGAGACGCCCAAAGAGATTCAAGACATCTATAATGAGCTTACTTCTCTCTCCGCCAAAAGCAAACCCACTGGCCGGTTTTCCGACAGCAGCATCTCTCCTGGAGATCTCCGCCACACCAGCGCTTGGATCATGGGTGCGCCCTGGTGGCTAACGCAAGCCCGCCATCTACTTCCCTCTGAGCTACAACTAACAGCCGACGGCTTCACTATCGGCGGACAGGCCTATCGCCTGGCCACTCATACCTTAGTGTTGGCGGTGAGCAATCCCGATTCTCCCAACCATGCAATCGGCCTTCTCATCGGCGGGGATGCAACCGGAACAAAGAGCATCTGGCGCAAGTTGCCTCATTACGGCAAATACAGCTATCTCGTTTTCGAGGGGAGCAAAAACGTCGCAAAAGGTTCCTGGCAAGTCACCTCTTCGCCGCTTAAAACATTACTGTAGAGTACAATTGGCCTTGCGATCTTGTAGATAAAATCAGATAAGGAGAATCTAAATAATGTCATCACGCTCTCCCATCACTGCCATCTCTACTTCGATTGTGGCTGGGGCGATATTGGCCTGTACAACCATATCTTGTTTACAATCTCCACCAGTTAGCACATCAAAAGATGCACAAATTCAGCAAACCAATTCAAGCCCGATTGAGAGCAGCCCTCACATCTGCGACATCAGTCGATTAGAGCGGGATGTAGCATTTTTCGCCTCCGATGACCTAGCCGGACGCGGCTTGGGTTCGGCAGGTCTGCAAACAGCACAAAACTACATCGCTGAAAGATTCAGGCTCCTGGGCTTGAAGCCGGCCTATCCCGATAAATCTTCTTCTGGCAAGCATGCCGACTACTTTCAAGAGTTCACCGCTCATGGCTACCCGGCAACGGCTAACGTTATCGGCATTCTCCCCGGCACCGAAAACGCCTCCTCCCAAGCGATTGTCATCGGCGCTCATATCGATCACTTGGGCACCGATCCACAACTAACCGGTGATCAAATTTTCAATGGCGCTGAAGACAATGCCTCTGGTGTCGCGGCTCTTCTCGAAATCGCGCGCTTGCTAACCAACTGGCGAGTAGATCTAAAAAATACTCCTAATTCGCTCAAGGACAATCCCACCGCCGACCCGCTTGCCTTGCGGACGATTATTTTTGCCGTCTTCTCCGCTGAAGAGGTCGGCCTACTCGGATCACAGCACTATGTCAGAAATCCAGTCACACCTGCTTCCGCCACGCTGGCAATGATCAACTTAGACAGTGTCGGCCGTCTGCGCGATGACCAACTATATGTATTCGGAACCGGGTCCGCCCAGGAAATGCCATCGATTCTTGATGGTCTTAGTCAAGCCTACAACTTCAACCTAATTACTCAGAGCAGTGGGATCGGGGCTTCTGATCAAAACAGTTTTCTTACCACGGAGATTCCGGCCATACACTTCTTCACCGGGCCGCATGAGGACTACCACAAAGTATCGGATGAAATAGATAAGGTCAACTTCGCCGGCCTGGAGAGAGTCACCAACTACGCCAGTGAATTAGCCCGCTATCTGGCCTATCGCCATCGCCCCCTGACATATGTTCCCGGCAGTAAACAACAGCAGATCAAAATCGAGAAGATGAACAAGAAGGGGAACCGTAAGGTCTCAATCGGCTTCATGCCCGATTTCGCGATGGAATCTGGCGGAGTCAAAGTTGGCCCTGTCTTTCCTGGCGGGCCCGCCGCAGAGGTTGGCATCCAGACGGGTGATATCATCGTCGCTATCGATAATGAAGTAGTCGATTCTCTGATCGATTATTCCACAATCCTGAGAGACCACGCCCCCGGCGATACAATCTCACTTACAATAAAACGCGGCGCGGAAAGCCTTCCGTTAAAGGTTGTTTTACAGGAGCGCAAATAGACGCTCACGCGCGAGCGTAGCAAGTATGGCCTGTAACTAGTGAGTGCAGGAGAGGTGCGTATCATGCGGTTGGGACAGATCAACCAAGAAGCATCTGTACTAATTCGGCGAGTCTTTGAGATCATCAAGTAGCTCGGTCGATAGCTTGGCTTCGGCGCAATGAGTTGATTTATATTCAGTAGGTGTTTGCTCAAATCTCTCTTTGAAACATTTGGCAAAATAGGCCGTATCGCTGAAACCAACTTCAAACGCGACATCGGTGATTTTATCCCAACCTGCATCCAGTAATCTCTTGGATTCTCTGAGTCTCATCCGCATGATCAGCTTTCCAGGCGACAACCCGACCACCGCGGCCACTTTGCGGTAAAAAGTGGCTCGGCCCATCGCCATCTCTTTTTGCAGAAAATCCACATTCAGATGTTGCTCGCCCAGATTGTTTTCAATGTTGGAAATCAGATCTTCATAAAACTGAGCATCCGCCGGCGGGACCACTCTTTGTTCTTCTGCGAGCGATAGCTCCATTACGCGCTGTTGCCGAATTATACTGCGCCAAGCAAGTAAACTTTCAACTTGCGCTAGCAGAACACCGGCGACAAATGGCTTAGTAACATATGCGTTCGCGCCTTCCGCATAGCCTTGAACTTGGCTTACGGGAGATGTTTTTGCGGTCAGTAAAATAATCGGGATATGTGACGTGGCAGGATCGGTCTTAAGCGTCGAACACAATTCATAACCATCAGCAATGGGCATCATCACATCACTGACAATCAAGTCCGGCAAGAGATCCTGAGCTATCTTGATTCCTTCGGCGCCATCGGCCGCATCCACTACATCGTATCCAGTGGCAAGAATACTTCTAACATACTCCCGCATATCCTTATTGTCTTCGACAACAAGAATGGATGCCTTATCACTCTCCGTCTGTTCTATTTCCGCTTCCCGCTTCGGCTCTTCATCCTCCTCTTCGCCATCGATATCAGTCTTCATCTCCTGATCGAGAGCATTTTGCAGATCCCGACTGAGGCTCAAACTGGCTGGATCGAGAGATTCCACAATTTCAAGCGAGTTAAGGTGCTCATGACCCAAAGGCAACCAGACCGTGAAGATAGAGCCAGACGAATCTCCATCGCCTCCGCATCGACTACTCACCTCAATCTTCCCATGATGCAGCTCTACTAAGTTTTTTGTCAGCCAGAGACCTAGGCCAGAGCCAACATGCTTTGTTTTCTGCTCTTCCAAAACCTGCTGGAATCGATCAAAAACATTGGCCATCTCTTTCTCTGGAATCCCGGGCCCAGTATCACTCACTTCTATTCGAACCACTTGAACTGGACAATCAATCAATACCTCTTCTGTCTCGGACACGTTGACGCAG
>Ga0180430_10005820_pt1 | contig 10163 bp, 9 predicted proteins | sample SS_ome_9_FD_132999 | JGI IMG/M metagenome (GOLD analysis project Ga0180430, IMG submission 132999) | Hypersaline lake sediment archaeal communities from the Salton Sea, California, USA - SS_1_S_2 metaG | ecosystem: Environmental > Aquatic > Non-marine Saline and Alkaline > Hypersaline > Sediment...
TCGAGTTCCCGGTGGTGTTTATCGTCGGCATGGAGGACGGGGTATTCCCTCACATGAGATCGTTGGGTGACCCGGCCGAACTCGAAGAAGAGCGACGCCTCTGCTACGTCGGTATCACCCGGGCGATGGAACGGCTGTTCCTCAGCCGGGCGTGGGCACGCAACATGTTCGGCACCAATAACTACAACCCGCCGAGTCGCTTCCTCAAGGAGTTGCCTGCGAATCTTGTTGAACAGGCACGCAAGAGGAAGAAGACCACTCCTTTTGCCGCCTCTCCCTCTCCCCGTGCCACGGTGAGCGCAGCCCAGTTCGCGGCGGGCGATCGGGTGAGGCATGCCAAGTGGGGCGAGGGCGAGATCCAGCGGGTCGATGGCGTTGTGGCGGTTGTCGATTTTCCCGGCATGGGCACCAAGCAACTCCACCTCGAACTGGCTCCGTTGGAGAAACTCTGACCGGCGTTGTGGCTGCAGGCCCACTATTGTCATGCTCGTTATGCCGATCCGCATCCTTATCGCCAAACCGGGTCTCGACGGACACGATCGGGGAGCAAAAGTGGTGTCGCGAGCATTGCGTGACGCCGGCTGCGAGGTCATCTACTCCGGTCTGCATCAGACGCCGGAGCAGATCGTTGAGACTGCGATCCAGGAGGATGTCGACGGCATCGGCCTATCGGTTCTCTCCGGTGCGCATATGACGCTCTTCCCCCGTGTTGCGGAGTTGCTTCGGGAGCGCGATGCGGCCGACATTGTCGTTTTCGGCGGCGGCATCGTCCCCGACGAGGACATTCCGAGACTTCAGGAGGCGGGACTGGAGATGATCTTCACCCCGGGTACTCCACTGTCCGAGATCACCAATTGGGTACAGGAGCGATTCTCCGACTGAACGCTCCGCGGCACTGCGTTGAACGTGGTGGACAACGCTAAGGAGGCACCAGCTTGAAGATCCACGAGTTCCAGGCGAAGGAGCTGATGCGAGCGCGCGGTATCCCCGTCCCTGATGGCCGCGCGGTCACTTCGGTTGCCGAGGCGATCGGCGCCGTTGCACCGCTCATCGAGTCAACGGGGAACCCGGTGGTTGTCGTCAAGGCGCAGATCCACGCCGGCGGGCGTGGCAAGGGACGATATCTCGAGCACCCAGATCTCGGCGGCGTCAACGTTGTCACGGCGGGGACCGACGGGGGAGTGGAAGCCGCCGAGAGGGAAGTTCGCAAACTCGCCGACCGGATGCTCGGCGCCACGCTCGTCACCGTGCAGACCGGACCTGAGGGAAAGCCGGTGCGGAGGCTCTATATCGAGCAGGGTGTTGACATCGCCCGCGAGATATACGTGTCGGTACTACTCGACCGAGCGACGAGCCGCAATATCGTGATGGCATCCACAGAAGGTGGAACCGAGATCGAGGTTGTCGCCGCCGAGACACCGGAGAAAATCCTGAAAGTCGAGATAGATCCAGGGTTTGGTTTGCTCGACTTTCAGGCACGTGAACTTGCCTACGGGCTCGGTCTCGAAGGGGAGGCTTTCAAGAACGGGATCCGGTTCATCAAGGCCATCGCCAAAGCGGCGGATGAGCTCGACACGGACCTCATCGAGATCAACCCGCTGGTCGTTACCGGTGATAGCCAAGTCATCGCTCTGGACGGGAAGATGGGCTTTGAGTCAAACGCTCTCTACCGGCATCCCGAGGTTCAGGCGATGAGAGACCTGAGCGAGGAGGACGCGGCAGAGATTGAGGCATCGGGACACGACCTCAGCTTCATCAAGCTGGATGGCACCATCGGCTGCATGGTCAACGGTGCAGGGCTCGCCATGGCGACGATGGACGTCATCAAGTATGTCGGTGGCGAGCCTGCCAACTTCCTCGACGTTGGGGGCGGAGCAGAGAAGGAGCAGGTGGCCGCTGCTTTCAAGATCATCACCCGGGATCCCAACGTAAAGGGGATATTCGTCAACATCTTCGGCGGGATCATGAAGTGCGACACAATCGCCCAGGGAGTGGTCGATGCTGTTGCCGAGGTCGGTCTCGACATGCCGCTTGTCGTTCGTCTCGAAGGAACAAACGTTGAACTCGGCAAGCGCATTCTCGACGAGTCCGAACTGAACATTGTGAGCGCTGCCGATATGAAGGACGGAGCGCAGAAGATCCTGGAGGCGACACGGTCATGAGCGTCCTCATAGACAACGACACCAAGGTCATCGTCCAAGGGATGGGTAAGACAGGGCGGTTCCACACCGACAAGGCAATTGCATATGGCACCCGGATGGTCGGTGCGGTGCATCCCTCTCGTGCCGGCGAAACCGAACTGTTCGAGGGCGACACCGATCATTCCGGAGTACCGGGTCGTCCCGACTCGTACTCGGTGGAGATCCCGATCTTCCGCACCGTCAAGGAAGCGATCGCCGCCACAGGGGCTACGGTCAGCGTGATCTACGTTCCCCCTCCCTTCGCCGCCGACGCCATCATGGAAGCTGCTGATGCCGATCTGGCTCTAGTGGTTTGCGTGACAGAGGGGATCCCTGTTGCCGACATGGTCAAGGCGAAGAGCTATTTGCAATCCCGGTCGTGCCGCTTGGTCGGACCGAACTGCCCCGGCGTCATCACTCCGCGAGAATGCAAGATCGGGATCATGCCTGGATACATCCACGAAGCAGGCCGCATCGGCGTCGTCAGTCGCTCCGGAACCCTGACCTACGAGGCTGTGCATCAGCTCACCCAGGTCGGATTGGGGCAGACGACGGCTATCGGCATCGGCGGCGACCCGGTCAACGGAACGGACTTCATCGACTGTCTGCGCATGTTCAACGATGATCCGGCCACTGAAGGGGTCATCATGATCGGAGAGATCGGCGGTACCGCTGAGGAGGAAGCGGCTGCCTGGATCACCGCAAACATGACCAAGCCGGTAGCCGGTTTTATCGCCGGTACTACTGCTCCTCCCGGCAAGAGGATGGGGCACGCCGGGGCCATCATCTCCGGCGGCAAGGGCACGGCAGCCGACAAGATCGCAGCCTTCCAGGCTGCCGGTGTTGTGGTTGCGCCGACCCCGACCGATATGGGTGCAGCCATGCTTGAGGCGATGGGGCCCCCCGGCAACTGAGCCGCGGGCGTAGTCGCCTATGCTGCCGCCAGGACGTGCTCCGGTACGAGAGGGATCGCAATGAACCGAACCAATGTCCGCCGTGCGCTGCTTTCTGTGAGCGACAAGACCGGGTTGGTCGATCTGGCAGGGAGACTCGTTAGCGCAGGTATCGAGCTGGTGGCCTCCGGGGGGACTGCGGGAACGATCCGTGAAGCCGGCCTTCCGGTGACTCCCGTCGATGCCATCACCGGGTCCGCCGAGATGCTCGATGGGAGAGTGAAGACGCTGCACCCTTCGGTGCATGGAGCGATCCTCGCCGATCTCGGCAACCCGGACCATCGCAAGCAGCTCTACGACCGCGATCTCATCCCTATCCAGCTCGTCGTCGCCAATCTGTATCCGTTCGAGGCCGGGCTCGCCCGAGGTGTCAGCGACGATGAGGCCATCGAGCTGATCGACATCGGCGGACCGGCCATGGTCCGGGCCGCGGCCAAGAACCACAAGTGGGTCGGTATCGTCACCTCACCCGATCAGTACGACGAGGTGGCAGAGGCCATCGCTGCCGGCGGTCTCGACGATGATTTGCGCCGTCGCCTGGCCCGCGCAGCCTTCTACCTGACTGCCCGCTACGACGCGACGATCGTTCGCTGGCTCGAAGACATGAGCGACGAGGCTCCGAAGCGGATGGTGCTCGCCTTCGATCGTGTGGCTGAGTTGCGCTACGGCGAGAACCCGCACCAGGCAGCGGCTCTATATGCCGAGAGCGGCAGAGCCGGCTGGTGGCTGTCGATGGAGCAACTCCAGGGCAAGGCGATGTCGTTCAACAACTATCTGGACACCGAAGCGGCATGGCGGCTGGCGAACGAGTTCACATATCCAACCGCTGTCATCGTCAAACATGCCAACCCGTGCGGCGTCGCCGGCCGGGACTCGATCGAGGAGGCATTTGCTGCCGCATGGGAGTGCGATCCGCTCTCCGCCTTCGGTGGCGTGATCGCTCTCAACCGGGCTCTCGACGGGCCTACCGCCGAGCGCATCGCCAAGAACTTTGTCGAGGTAATCATCGCTCCGCATGTCGACGACGATGCTCGTGAGATTCTCGCCAAGAAGAAGAATCTGCGGGTTCTGATCGCCGATGTGCCCGGCGCGGCCGACCTCGACCTTCGTCGGATCGAGGATGGTTTTGTCGCCCAAAAGCGCGACTCCGTCGGCATGCCCGCGGCGGGCAAGATGCCGGAGAACTGGGAGTCGGTGGGGGAGAGACCCACGTCCGCCGACCTCCTCGACGAACTGCGCTTCGCCTGGACCGTGGCGGCCCATACGAAGTCAAACGCGATCGTGGTGGTCAAGGAACGGGCGGCGGTCGGCATCGGCGCCGGCGACCAGTCCCGAGTTGGAGCGGCGAAGCGAGCGCTCTCACAGGCGGGGGATAGAGCGCAGGGGGCCGTGGTTGCCTCGGACGGGTTCTTTCCATTCCGCGACGGCATTGACCAACTCGGCGAAGCGGGTGTCGTCGCTGTGGTCGAGCCCGGAGGGTCGATGCGAGACGACGAAGTCGTGGATGCGGCCAACGAACACGAGATGGCGATCGTGTTCACCGGCAAGAGGCATTTCAAACATTGAGCGCGCTAATCCTCTCCGGCAAAGAAGTGGCAGGCGTCGTCCGGGCCGAGGTAGCCGAGCGCGTCGCTGCGCTCAGCGAGCGTGGCAAGTCTGTCGGGTTGGCAACGGTCCTGGTTGGTGAGGACGCGGCATCTCAGATCTATGTGCGCAGCAAGCACAGGGCTGCGGAGAAGGCGGGGATGCTCTCGTTCGACTTCCATCTGCCCGGCGACGCCGATCAGGCGTCGGTCGAAGCGAAGGTAAGGGAGCTGAACGTCGACTCCCGCATCGACGGGATGATCGTGCAGATGCCACTTCCGGATGGACTCGACGGGAATCAGGTGGTCGAGGCGATCGATCCTGCGAAGGATGCCGACGGGCTGCATCCGCACAACCTCGGCAGGCTCGTTCTGGAGCGCGGCCGGCTCCGCCCGGCAACGCCGAGCGGGATCATGAGGATGCTCGATTACTACGAGATCGAGACTCGAGGAAAGCTGGCTGTAATCATCGGCCGGTCGTTCCTCGTCGGCAAGCCGATGGGGCTGCTGCTCGGGGAGAAGGGCACCGACGCCACAGTGGTGCAAGCCCACTCTCGGACGCGTGACCTCGAGGATCTCACCAGGCGTGCCGACATCGTGGTCGCCGCCGTCGGGCGACCCAAGTTCCTCACCGATGCCCACATCAAACGAGGAGCAGTGGTCATCGACGTCGGTATCAACCGGACCGCGGACGGCCTTGTGGGAGATGTCGACTTCGAGTCCGTGGTCGATGTGGCCGGGGCGATCACTCCGGTGCCGGGTGGCGTCGGCCTGATGACCGTCGCCTCGCTGCTGGCAAACACGGTGACCGCCGCCGAACTCAGCGTTGGGTGATTTCGATGGTCTTCCGCTGGGGGCGCGTGTCTTCGGTACTTGCGCTGACCAATTCGGCATGCCGGGCTCAGCAGCGCCGGAAGCCTGAATGTCTCCGAGTATCCGGCGCGACTGATTCAACTACCCTCCATGGCAATCGATTTTGTGGAGGGTATGGCCGATGGCCAAAGCGATAGAGATGGGCCCGGATGGGCTTCAGGTAGACGACGAACCGATCATCCCGTTCATCGAGGGCGACGGGATAGGTCCCGACATTTGGGCCGCCGCCCAGGCCGTCTTCGATGCTGCGGTCGAGAAGGCATACGGGGGAAAGCGCAAAGTCGCCTGGACCGAGGTGCTTGCCGGGCAGAAGGCGTTTGACCAAACCGGGCAATGGCTTCCCGACGAGACCGTGGAAGCATTCCGTAGTCACCTCGTGGGTATCAAGGGCCCGCTCACCACACCCGTGGGCGGGGGTATCCGCAGCCTCAATGTGGCGCTGCGTCAGATACTCGACCTCTATGTTTGCCTGAGGCCGGTTCGTTGGTACAAGGGTGTGCCCTCACCGGTGCGGCACCCGGAGCTAGTCGACATGGTCATCTTCCGGGAGAACACCGAGGATGTCTATGCAGGCAAGGAATTGGAGGCAGGCACCGAGGGGGCTCAGCAGCTGCTTCACTTCCTCGGCGAAACATTCGGCTGGGAGATAAACGCCGACTCCGGTCTTGGTATCAAACCCGTCTCGGAGACAGGATCTAAGCGATTGATTCGGGCGGCCATCCAATATGCGCTCGACAACAACCGCAGGTCGGTCACCCTGGTGCACAAGGGCAACATCATGAAGTTCACCGAGGGCGCGTTCAGGAACTGGGGCTATGAACTGGTCAAAGAGGAGTTTTCCGACGTAGCCGTGTCCTGGGAGGACTGCGGTGGCGATCCAGGAGACAAGCTGCTGGTTCAGGACGTCATCGCCGACGCTTTCCTTCAGCAGATTCTCACCCGGCCGGCGGAGTACGACGTCGTGGCAACCATGAACCTCAATGGGGACTACATGTCCGATGCCCTTGCCGCTCAGGTCGGCGGTATCGGCATCGCTCCGGGAGGGAACATCAACTACGTGACCGGCCACGCCGTGTTCGAAGCGACCCACGGAACGGCTCCGAAGTACACCGGCATGGACAAGGTGAACCCCGGCTCGGTGATTCTCTCGGGGGAGATCATGTTCCGGTATCTGGGTTGGCACGAAGCGGCCGACCTGATCGTCAACGGTCTGGAACGGGCAATTGGTGAGAAGATCGTCACCTACGACTTCGCCCGACTCATGGACGGGGCCACGGAGGTGAAGACTTCTGAGTTTGGTGCGGCCATGATCGAGCGGATGTAGAGGAGGGATTGCATGAGGAAGATCACTGTTGTTGGAGCGGGCAAGTATGGGTCGACCACGGTGCAGCGCTTGGCGGAGTGGGATGTCGTCGACGAAGTCGTGATGATCGATATCGTCGAGGACTTGCCACAAGGGCTGGCGCTGGATATGAATCAGAGCCGGCCGGTGATAGGCAATCGAACCCTGGTTGTCGGCACGAATGACTACGCGGACACGGCGAACAGCGAGGTCGTCATCATCACCGCCGGGCTTCCTCGCAAGCCGGGGATGTCACGGATGGACCTTCTCGAGGTCAATGCCAAGATCGTGAAGGGGGTCACCGAGCAGATCGTCCGTTACTCGCCTGAGGCTGTGCTGATCGTTGTCACTAATCCACTCGATCAGATGACGATGCTTGCCGCCGAAGTCTCCGGGTTCCCCCGCAGCCGCGTGTTTGGCCAGGCCGGTATTCTCGACAGTTCTCGATTCGCTCACTTCATCTCGGAAGAGACGGGTGAGGACATCCAATCGATCGAGGCGTTTACCTACGGCAGCCACGGCGAGACCATGGTGCCGGTGCCGTCGCTGTGCCGGATCGGCGGCAAGGCACTGACCGATGTACTTGCTCCGGGGACGATTGATGATCTCGTCGAGAGAACCCGCAAGGGCGGCGCCGAGATCGTCGGGTTACTCAAGACAGGATCCGCGTACTATGCCCCATCGGCTGCGGCGGCATGTATGGCAAAGGCTGTTGTTGAGGACAGCGGCAAGCACATGCCGGTGTGTGCCTGGATGGAAGGGGAGTACGGAATTGAGGGCGTCTACCTCGGGGTCATGACCGAGGTCGGCTCTGGAGGTGTCCGTCGCATCGTCGAGGAAGCTTTGACCGACGAGGAGCAGGCCGCTTTGGTTACCGCCTCCGAGGCTGTGAAGGCGAAGATGGCTGATCTAGATCAGATCGACCTGTAGTCGACAATCACACTAACGAGAAGGGACGGGTCCACGACCCGTCCCTTCGACGATCCTGAGTTCAGCCGTGGCTACTGGCCTGCTCGTGCTTCCCGCTGGTGCTGCTGGGCGAGTTCGAGTGCAGCCTGGATTTCGGCAGCGCTGGCTTCGGCTGCCGCACGTTGGCGTTCCGCTCTCAAGCGGTTGATGATCACATCACGACGTGCTGCCCAAAGCGACACGGCTCCGATGAATGCCAGAAGGATGCCCAGCAGCGCTACGAAGTACCCGGAGGTGATCTGCGTGTCCTTGTACTGTGCCGCGAGGCCGCTTTCTTCGAGTTGCGCGGCGATGAGATTCATCCGCGAGGCCGCGGCGGAGACGGCGACGGCAAGCCCCCCACCGACTACCGCAAAGATCAGCATCCGGTTGGCGGAGAGCTCGGCGTGCCTGCCCGTCGTTGAGAGACCGAGTGCCAGCAGCGCGGCAATGGTCACCCAAACCCACGGCTGGGCGCTGCGCGAGGTGCCGAGGAGTAGGAGGTTCAGCACGACAGCCGAGATAACGACGATGCCCAGTGAGGCTGCAGATCGCAGCGTTGACGTCAACTCGGGGAGGAAAGGAGAGACGATCCCTTTGATGATGTAGCCGCCGAGAAGGGCGAACGCCCAGCCGATGAGCCCGCCGCCCATGGTGCGCTCGTCCGTACCGTAGATGACGGCAACGCCGACTGCGCTCAGGGCCATCAGAAAGGCGAGGAGGCGGCTGTACAGCGGCTTGAGGGAGAACTCGAATGCGGTGAGAAGTCCGGTGACGAAGAGCAGGGCGCCAATGGTGAACGTGACCGAGCCGTGAACGGTCTCGAAGCCGCGCATCGACCATGGCTCCACCAGGTAGGACGTTGCTGGGTGCATGCGGGTGAGCTCCCATGCAATGGATCCCATCGTCAACGCCGCTCCAAACAGCAGCAGAATCTGCGGGCGGTAGCGCTTCAACTTGGTGCCTTTCCTCCGGATCGGGGCTACTTTACCGGCATCGCAGGCGGTCGTCTCAGCCGAGCCGGTGCTGTAGCGAGAAACCCGTCCCCCCGCCTGTTCGACGGCGACGGATGTGGATGAAACTGCCACGGCCGGGGCAGCATCCTTGGGGGTGGGCGATTGCGTCGGTATCGTCTCAGGCGGAGGTTGAGATACAGGAGCAGATTCGTGAACAAAGCGGATCTCGTTGACGAGGTCGCTGCTCGGACCGGGCAGACGAAAGTGGCGGTAGCCGCGGTTCTCGAGGCCACGATGGCGTCGATCATCGAGGCCATCGCCGATTCGCGCTCGGTCACCCTGAGCGGGTTTGGGACATTCGAGCCGAGAGAGCGGCAGGCCCGCACCGGTCGCAATCCCCGGACCGGCGTCGCCGTGCCGATTCCGCCCCGGCGGGTACCTGCATTTCGCCCTGGGAATACGTTCAAGGACGCCGTTGAGAGCGACTCGTAGTAGAACCTCGGCCTCGTCGCGGTATGCAGATCGGATGCCCTACGCCAAGCCCGGCTTTCGTGGCTGAATCCGCCTGGTGATTTCGTCGACCCGCGAGAACGGGGCTCGGCGATCTCGTTGAGATAGCTCTTATTGACATGAAGCTCAGCTATCACGCCGAGCTGGCGGCCTTCCGCCGCTTCGGTGGCTTTGGGGCTTGCAGAGAGGAAGTCTCTCGCCTTTTGCATCGACTCGGCGTGCTTGACCATTACTGGACAACCGGCCCAGAGACAGGCCGCCTGAGCCGGCCGGCAACGGGTACGTTGCGGATCGACGGGTTGGTGCTCCAGTCCTCCCGGCACTTTCTTCAAATTGCATCGTCGTTGGGACCGTTGATGGCCGGAGCCAGGCGAGATCGAATGCGAATGAGCCTCGCTGAGATGCCACAAAAGGCCAAACCAGATGCCGTCGGGGAGGTAGTCGGTTCCCGGCGCGCAACCAGGACCGATGTAGCCGTTGCTAACCGGAAGCGGATCGGCGAAGTCGCCCTACGCCGCGATCTAGTAGGGGGCTGTCGTTCAGGCGGACACCTCGACGTTCGCAACGACGGCAGCCCACTTATTGATGACGCCCTGGTTCATCATGAGGACTGCCATGTTGCCCGCGACCTTGATCTTGCCGGACATGAACGCCATCTGCGTGTTGAGTTCGCCGCTGAAGAGAGCCTGAGCCGTCTCGTACGTGCTGGCTATCGAGACGTCGGCGGTTTCGAGTTCGCCTGGGGTCATCGATGCGGCACCGTCGGCGACTGTCAGATAGAAGTCCACATTGCCTGTGGGTCCTTCGGACACGTTGAA
>Ga0180430_10005821_pt1 | contig 10163 bp, 6 predicted proteins | sample SS_ome_9_FD_132999 | JGI IMG/M metagenome (GOLD analysis project Ga0180430, IMG submission 132999) | Hypersaline lake sediment archaeal communities from the Salton Sea, California, USA - SS_1_S_2 metaG | ecosystem: Environmental > Aquatic > Non-marine Saline and Alkaline > Hypersaline > Sediment...
TATTCTTATGCTCACCGAGCTGAGCCGCGATGGCGAATGGGAAAATCAAATAGGCTACATTCCCTTGAAATAAGTCGTGCCGGTTGCGTTTATTGGGTTCGTTGTGTTAATTGGGGTTTACATCAATCAACAATCTTTTTCTTCATGTTCTTCATGAACTTCATGGTCCCCGCTCTTCAATCCACCCTCCGACTTCCGACTTCCGTCCTCTGACTTCTGGCTTCTGACCTCCGCCCTCCGACTCCCGGCTACACCATCCGCTCAATCTCTTCCAAAGCCTTTTTAAGTGCCTTGGCCGAGACGCGCCGGGCCGTGCCGACCTGCTGGGCGAAGACCGATATTTTGTATTCTTCCAGCAGCCAGTGAAAGGCTTCCACGGCGGCGCGCTTTTCGTCGCTGGTGGCGGCGGACAGCCGGGCCAGCTGCTGCATTAGAGCGTCTGCAAACGGTTGGACGGTCCGCGCCCGCTGACGGTCCTTTTCAAAATCGACGGCGGCCCGTTCGGCGCGGACGGCGATGGCCTGAAGGTAGGCCGGCAGACGCTCGAGGCGCCCGGTGGTGTAAAGTTCGACCGCGTTGGGAGGCGCCATCCGTCTTAAGTCGGCCTGCAGCTGCTCCAGCAGCCCGGCGATCCGGGCGTGGCCGTGGTTGGCCCGCTGCAGCATGCGGATTTTCACCCGGGCATCGTGAAAGGCCTGCAGCAGGCGGATGACCGCCGTGCGCTTATCCTGTCCCCGGTTGTGGATGCCGCGCAGGGCCAGCTTTTCGGCCTGCCGGTTGAATTCCTCCCGGCGGCGGATATCACGGGCCAGGAGTTCTTCACGCACTTTCTGAAAGAGAGCCTGCTCAATGGAAGACAGGCCGCCGAAATCGGCGGCGGCGCTTTTCAAATCCGCCGCCAGCTTGAGATTTTTTTTCAGAAAATTCATGTCGCTGCGAAACATCCCGGCCAGAAGCGCGGCAACGCCCCGGCGGTGGGTCGCCGCGGCCTGCTTGGGATCTGTGAAAAGACGCAGCGCAACGGTTTTTTCAGCGTCCACAAGGGCGGGGTAGAGGATGATTTCATCGCCGTGGCCGCCGTCTGCAGTTATGTGGGCCGGCAGATCGCCCACATCCCACGCTTCGAGGTTTTCCTTTTCCCAGCGCCGCCGGACGGCTTCAAGCGCTTTTTCCGGCACCGCCGCGGCCTGCCGCTGCAGCAGACCGGGGTCCCTTCCCGCCGCCACCGTCCGACCGCGGGTATCGGTCAAGGCAACCCGCATTTTCAAGTGGGCCGGCAGCTCCACCGGCGCCCATGCCGACGCCGGGATGTCCACCAAAAAGCGCTGGTGGACAAAGGCGCTCAAGGCACGGATCAGCGACCCCTTGCCGCGCGGCATTTCCCGGATGATGGTTTCAACGGTGCCGGCGATGGGAACCAGCTGTTTGCGAAAGCGTTTGGGCAGGTTTTTGATCAGGGCTTCGATTTTTTCGCCCAACAGACCGGGCACCAGCCAATCGAGAGCGGCGGCATCGATGCCGGCGGCGGCCGTTTCCGGGATACGGACGGTGACGCCGTCATCCTCGGCGCCGGGGTTGAAGCGGTACAGGCACTGGAAAGGGCGATGCCCCAGATCCACTTTTTCCGGATAAAGCGCCAGTTCCCCGGGGTCGGGGCGATAGCGCAGCAGATCGTTTTCACGCATTTTCAGGAATGCGTCGCCGCCTTTTTCACGGATGCGCTTTTTCAGCGAAGGCACATCGGCGATGTCCGGCAGACGGCTTTTGTAGAACTGGAAGCGGTTTTCCGTGTCGATCAGGATATCCTGCCGGCGCAGGCGGTCTTCCATGCGGCGGATGTTGTTAAGCAGGTTCCGGTTGAAGGTCAGAAAGCCGAGGTCCTGTCCCAGATCATCGGCCATCAGGGCCTCGCGGATAAAGACGTCGTTGGCGGTGTCAGCGTCGACAGGGCCATAGGGCACCCGGCGGTCGGCGACAATGATCAGGCCGTACAGACTCACCTGCTCGCGGGCCATGACCTGACCGCGGCTTTTGTCCCAGTGCGGATCTTGATGCGTTGTCCGGCACAAGTCGGCGCCGATTTCCTCCAGCCAGGCGGGCGCGATCATGGCGGCGGATCTGGCGAAGAGGCGCGACGTCTCCACCAGCTCGGCGGCCACGATCCAGGGCCCCGGTTTTTTGAAAACGGCCGAACCCGGAAAGACCATTACCTCGCGGCCCCCGGCGGCTTTGAAGATGTGTTTTTCTTTCTGCTGCGCCGCGTTGGACAGGAACCCGCTCAGGATCGACTGATGGACGGCGGTGTATTGCGGATCAAAGGGCCCATCGCCCCCACCCGCCGCCGGCAATGATGTTTTAAGGCGCATGTCTTTCAACAGCTGCGTCATCTGCGAGCGAATATCCGACCACTCGCGCATGCGGCGGAACGACAGGTAGTGGTCACGGCAGAACCGCCGCGTGCGTGCGGCGGTTTTCGTTCCGTCGCCCAGAGCATCCTGATAGGCGTTCCAGATGTTGAGCAGGGTCATGAAATCGGAGCGCGGATCCTTGAACACGGCCTGGGCCTGATCGGCCTGAACTTCATTTCCCGCCGGACGTTCGCGGGGATCCTGAATGCTCAAGACGGAGGCAATGGTCACGATGGACGGCAGGCAGCCGCGCCGGGCGGCCTCGACGATGATGCGCGACAAACGGGGATCGATGGGCATGCGCGCCATGCGCCGACCGATGTCCGTTAAAACGAAGGCGGTCAGCAGGCCCCCCGCGCGACGCGGTATCCGGCCTGCCGCATTTTTTGCAAAGGGTCTGCGCTCGATGGCGCCAAGCTCGGCCAGCAGCTGCAGGCCGTCCTTGATGCTGCGGTGGGCCGGGCGGTCGAGAAACGGAAAGCGCTCGATGTCCCCCAGGCCCAGGGAGATCATTTTCAGGATCACTTCGGCCAGGTTGGAGCGCAGAATCTCCGGCCGGGTATAGAGCGGCCGTTCCAGGTAGTCGGCTTCTGAGTACAGCCGGATGCAAACGCCGTTTTCAATCCGGCCGCAGCGCCCTTGGCGCTGGTCGGCGCTGCTTCTGGAGATCGGGACGACCGGCAGCGCCGTCACCCGCGACCGGGGGCTGTACTGCGCCATACGGGCCAGTCCCGAATCGATGACGTACTTGATGCCCGGGATGGTCAGCGAGGTTTCCGCGATGTTGGTGGCCACGATGATCTTGCGGCCGGCAGGACGTGAAAAGACTTTTTTCTGTCGGGCCGCCGGCAGCCGGGCAAACAGCGGCAGGACGGCCACGTGCTGCAGGCCCCGGGCCGCGATCAGATCGCAGGTGTCACGGATGTCCTGTTCGGTGGGCATGAATACCAGCATGTCCCCGAAGGGGCTGCGGCGGTGAACGTCCGCGACGGCGTCCACGGCGGCCTCGACCATATTCACATCGTCCCCGTCGGCCCCGCCGTCGGCCGGGTTGCGGTAATGGGTCGCCACCGGGTACATTCTACCGGACACTTCGACCACCGGGGCGTCGGCGAAATGTTGCGAAAACTTTTCGGTGTCGATGGTGGCGGAGCTGACGACGAGTTTGAGGTCTTTACGCCGGGTCAGCAGGTTTTTGACAATTCCCAGAATGAAATCGATGTTGAGACTGCGTTCATGGGCCTCGTCCACGATGAGGGTGTCATAGGCATTGAGCCAGGGATCCAGATGGGTTTCGGCCAGCAGGATGCCGTCGGTCATCAGCTTGATGAAAGGTGTTTCGCCGAGGGCCTCTTTGAAACGGATTTTGTAGCCGACGGAGCGCCCCAGGGGCTCCCCCAGTTCTTCGGCAATGCGGTGGGCCACGGAGGCGGCGGCAATCCGCCGCGGCTGGGTGCAGCCGATCAGACCGTCGATGCCGCGGCCGGCGGCCAGACAGCACTTGGGAAGCTGGGTGGTTTTGCCGGATCCGGTGGCGCCGGATACGATGACCACGGGGTGCGCGGCAATCGCCGCAACAATGGTCTGCTGCTGTGCGGCGATCGGCAGGGCCGGGTTGACGGCGGCGGCCGGTGCGTGCTGCCGGCGGAAAGCGCGCTGTCGTATGGAGGCGGCCAGGCGGCTTTCAATCTGGCCCGCTGTTTTTTCCAGGTGGTCGGCCGCGGCGCCGCTGCGCGCCTGTTTGCGCAGTCGGCGGATACCGCGCCTAATGTCGATGCGGTCGGCGTGCATGGCGGCGTCGAGCTGCGCAATCAGACGGTCAATCTGTTTTGTGATGGATGCCAAGAAATATGATCCTTTGAAACGGTGAGCCTTGCCTGACGGCGTTAATGAAAACTTGATTTCCAGGACAATTGGATGTTAGAGCGATTGTCGGAACATTGTTCCGGCAGCGGCGGCTCCTGTATTTGATCGGATGGCGGAACGGACATTGCAAACAAAACGATGGAGGCGGCAGCATGAAAAAGACGATGAGAACAAGCCTGGCGGGCATGGTCTGCCTGGCGGCGGTTTTAACAGCAGGATCGGCGGCGTCGCAAACGAATCCGCCGCTGATGGTTCAGGACGCGGTTGTTTGCAGGGACGTCGTTGAACGCACACCCGTTGGACCGGGCGAGGTTTTTCCTGACACCATTTCCAGGCTCTGTTGCTTCACGCGGGTGACCGGGGCCGCAGCGGAAACCGAAATCGTTCACAACTGGTATTACAACGGTCGGCTGATGGCGTCGATCCCCCTGCGGGTTGCTTCCGCCGATTGGCGGACCTACAGCGCCAAGCGCATCGCACCGCACCAGAAGGGCGAATGGATGGTGGAGGTGTTGGCCGCCGACGGCACGCCGCTGACCCGAATGGTGTTTCTGATCGCGTGAGTGAAGCCGTGCTTCACAAAAAAAGCACCCCGCGGGTAAAGAACGGGATGCTTTTATATCGAGGTTTTCATTTATCGTTTGGTTACGTTTTTGGCTTCCGGTCCCCGATCGCTTTGTTCGATGTCAAATTCGACATGATCGCCTTCGGTCAGGGTTTTGTATCCTTCCGCATTGATCGAAGAGAAGTGAACAAAGACGTCATCTCCTTCTTCCTGACTGATAAAACCATACCCTTTCCTGTCATTGAACCATTTCACGATACCTGTTGCCAAAGCCCGAACCTCCTTTTGTAATGTTGATAAAGCCCTGACCTGTGCAGTGTTGCCGGGATATTCCAACACTTACGCACATTCAGCCCAAAGGTCAAGAAAAAACAAAAAATTAAAAAGAGGTGCGCTGAATGTCGGCGGCTTTTTCCAAATTCTCGATATAGGCTTTCACCGCCGCATGGGTGCGCTGGTCCTTCAGCTTCTGAACGATGCGCGGCTTGGCGTCGGCGAAATCGATTGTGCCGGCCGGCTTGCGGTCAACGACGGTGATCAGATGAAGTCCGAATTGGGTCTCGACAATGTCGCTGACGCCGCCGACATCCAGGGCAAAGGCTGCATCGGCAAAGGGTTTGACCATTCGACTGCGGTCGAAGTAGCCCAGATCGCCGCCCTTGACCCCGCTGGGTCCTTCGGAATACTGTCGGGCGAGCGCGGCAAAATCCGCTCCCTGGGCGAGTTTTTCCTTGAGGGCGTTGATTTTTTCCCTGGCGGCCGTTTTTTCAGCCGCATCGGCATCGGGCGCCGCCTTGATCAGGATGTGACGGGCACGCACCTGTTCAGGTGTTTTGAAGGCGTTGGGATTGTTTTTGTAAATGTAGTCAACCTCTTCGTCACTTACGGAAATGCCGCTGCGGACTTCTACATCCAGCAGGGTTTCAATGGCGATGCCGCGCTTCAGTTTTTCTCTGAAAACGGCTTCAGACACTTGCAGTCCGGCCAGCATTTCATCATATTCCGACGCATCCGGATAGCTGGCCTTGATGCGCGCGATTCTTTTGTCGACGCTTTCATCGGTTATCACGATTCCCTTCTGAAGGCTCGCCTGATACAGCAGCTCCCGGTTGACCAGCATGTCGGCCAGACTTTTTTCCACCGCCGGCATCTGATCCGGTTCAATCTGCTGCCCGCGCAGCGCGGCACGGTATTTTATCCGGTTGATTTCATAAGCTAGATCGGTCCGGGTAATGGATTGTCCGTTGACCGTGGCGATTACCGCAGCGGTTGATTCCGTCTGCTGGGCGAATGCGGCGGCGCAAAAGACGGCCGAAAAAACGATCAGTATAATGGCTGTCGTGAACAAGGATCCTGTTTTCATAAAGATGTCACCTTTCATGGAATTGCATTCCGGTTGCAAGAAGCCGCGGACGGGGCATCAAGGTATTCAATATGGGTCTGCGTTTGACTGCGAGTACATATCATAACCGCCGGAAGGGCGTTTGTCAAAGTGGGTTTGTTGGGTTTATTGGGTTTGTTGAGTTCGTTGGGTTTGTTGAGTTCGTTGGGTTCGATCAGCCGTTCGCCATCCCCCGTGAACGTACACGTACACGTGCTCGTGCACGTGCTCGTCCGTTTGGTATTGTTTCGTCATTCCGGCGTACGCCGGAATCCAGAGAAAGTGGCGGCCCGGGGTTTAGCAGGATCCTGATCGATGGCTGCGATGGAAATAAAAAAAAAGTACCGAGCACGAGCACGAGCACGTGTACGTTTACGAAGAACGATCACGGTGGAAGAAAAGAAGCCGTCGGTCCTACTGGATTCCGGCGTGCGCCGGAATGACGATTCATCGACAAAAAGCGATTCCAACGCTCCCAACATCCAGCATCGCCCCCTCGCCCCCTTATACCTTATACCTTATACCTTATACCTTATACCTTATACCTTGAGCCTTGAGCCTTGTGCCTTATACCGTACGCCCTGCGCCATGCGCCTTACCCCATACACATCAAGGTGTCGGCGATCAGGACTTCGAGTTTGCGCTGCAGCACTTTGTAGGAAAAGTGCTTGGTAGCGACGCGGTAGTTGTGCGCCACCATTTCCCGGCGCAGATCGGGGTGTGTCAGGACTTCGCGGGTTTGCCGGACGGCTCTTTCGGACACATAGCCGTCGATTTCAATGACCTTGAATCCCTTGGGCTTGATGTCGGTGGAATAGATGGAGTAGTTGTTGACCACAATCGGTTTGGAATAGTAGATGGCTTCCAGAAACGCATTGCCGAATCCCTCGAAATTGGAAGGATAGGTGATGAGATCGGCATGCGGATAGACATCCGCCAGGGTGTATACCTTGTGTCCGTTTTCCGTGAACTTGCGCTGTTCGTTGATTTTGCGGGAAACAAACAGGGTGTCGACCCCCATGATTTTGGAATAGTTCCGCACGCGTTTCTCGTAGTCAAAGCCTTCGTCCCCTGAAGCGTGGGAAATGACCAGCTTGGCTTTCATGCCGAGACGGTTGACCAGTTCGATGGCGTGTTCGATGCCCTTGCGTTTGACCACGCGCGTGGGCTGCAGCACGAAAATTTCGTCCCTTTTAATGCCCAGGGCCCGGCGGACGTCGGCGGCGTACACATCCACCGGCGGCGGTGGATTTTCGAAGTCCATGACATTGGGGATGATGTGGGCTGAAATGCCGGTTCTGAGACCCAGCTGGTTGTCCCCGGCGCTGCTGATCACGGCGTGGTGGATCGACGGCAGATTGGGCGGAAAGGCCATGTTCAGGTAGTCCCAGACGGCGTTGGTCATGAAATGCTGCCGCTCCCAGTAAAAATCATGATGGTGGGCGATGACGGGAATGCCGGTTTCGGCGATGAATTCGGTTACGGCGATGCCCAGCGGCAGATTCAACGGAATGGTGAGGGCATTTTCGGGCACCAGCATGTCGATGGCATGACGCCTGACAAAATGGTAGAGATGGGCCTTGATGATTTCCTTGATGTGAAAAATGGCCTTGGTTACACGGGGCTTGCGCACGGTGACGCCGAAGCACAGGTTGTAGATGCGGCGGATGTCCGGGTGCTGAAAATGCGCTTCTTCCACCAGATAGGAGCGCGCTTTGGGCCGGTCGATTTCGCCGGCGAAGTAGTAGCAGGTGAATCCTTCGCGTTCAAATACCCGCTCCCACTTTTCCGTTTCCAGGGAGACGCCGTCCGTGCCGGCCAGTCGGGTGGCGACAAAGCCCACCCGATGGGTTCCATGGCACAGCGGGCAGCGCCGAACGGCATCCGAAGCCCCCGCAGGGGGGTCGCAATTGAGTGTCGGAACCACGCGCTTGTTTCCTCCTAACCGAGAAGATAAAATCCCAGGGCCGGGTCATCGACGTCGGTTTCACTGAAAGCCGTGCCGACAAAGGGTCCGTCGATATTCTTGACGAAAACCGAACGTCGTATCAACGTTTTGCGTCGGTTGTCGAGTTCAAATTCAACGTCCAGACGATGGCCGACGTCAAAGGGATACGCCGGGCGGTCCACCTTGAGCTTCAAGCCTCCTTTTGAAATGTCGACGATTGTCATCCGTCCCTTGTCCACCGGATTGCCGGAGACAAGCTGTTTGTATGTGCCCGGCAGATGCACCTGTTTGCGGTACTGTTTACGCTTTTCCAGAATGGAAACCCAGGTGTGGCCGCAGGTGCAGCGCGAACGGACCTTTACGCTTTTTTGGAGCGCCGCATAGGAGGCGACGTTGACGGTGATGGTCCGCTCACATTTCGGGCAGGTGAAAGTAGCGTCATTCGTTTGGGATATGTAGACGCGCTGTGTCATCGAATTTTAATGATTTTGGGACGGTAGGCGTTTTGTTTGCCCATTTGCTGTGCCTTTTGCCGCACAATCAGAAAAGAGAGCACAAGGCAGGCAAACCCCCCCGTCGCCGACATCAGGGAGGTGTCGAGCCGGTAGCGCGACGCCGTCAAAAATCCACCGATGGCCCCGGCCAACAGGCAAAGCACCGGAAACAGATACAGCAGAAAGGTGGCCTTTAAAAAGGAACCGGTTTCATAGTGCAGAACAATCCGGTCACCGACGCGGGCCCCGATGTCGTTGAGCGCTTCTACCTCGCGCTCCTTGCCCTCGCCTGCGGAACTGCAGGCGCTCCTGGCACTTCAGCCGCGGCAGGCCTCGGATTGAATCATCCGCACCCAGGCCGATGTGGCGCCCAGTCGGGTGACGATGCCGTTTTCAGTGGGCAATGCCGGTGGTTCCTTTGCTCGAAGGCGCCGGACGTCGTTCAGGCGTTTTCGGCTTCTGTCCGTTGGTAGCAGATCAGCCCGCATTGAAGACAACGTTTCGCTTCGGCGGCGGCGTCTTCCGGGCTGAAGCCCTTTTCTATTTCGGCCCCGCCGGCGATTTCACGCGGTATGGAAAGGGGCATGATCGTGCGCGGCACGGGGGCGACATGTTCTACGTGATCCACGTTTTGGATGATGGATCGGGAATTCAACAGGTTGTCCGGAAGGGCCGGCTCCATGCCGAGCATGATCTGATGCAGGCTGGCGGCGGCCCGCCGGCCGCCGGCAATGGCCTTGATGGCGCCGCTGTAGTCACTTAAAACAGCCCCGCTGCCCAGCATGCCGGGTGCGTCGACGCGGTCCGGCGTCTGACGGGACAACCGTCCGATCCAGCGGCCGTCGGCGGCTGCCTGTTCTCCTTCGCCGTCCGCTGCGTTCTTTTCCGCGACATCCGGGCGGCTGAAGATCATTTCCGGAAAACGGCCGGCGCTGATGATGAGCAGGGCGGCTGAAATCGTCCGGGTCTCAAGGCTGGAAAGATCCACGATCTCCAGCGCCTTAAGATCGTCTTCCGCGCCCAGCAGACGGCGCACCGCCGTTTGAAACAGGGCCGGAACGCCGCTGTCCTGCAGCGACTGTCGTGTCTTTTCATCCAGATCAACGGTGTTTTCCGCATCTCTTAGGATCAGGGTCACATTCCGGCAGCCCTGCTTTTTGCAGGCCAGCGCGGCCTCGACGGCCAGTGGATCACCCCCGGCGATCACCACATCCCCCGGCAGATCCCCGACAACCGGCGGGGTTTTCATGAAATCGATCAGCAGCTGCATGCCGGGAATCGGCGGCGGGGCCGGCCGCCCTTCGTTTCGCGCCAGTCGGCTGTCGTAGCCGCCCAGGGCCGTGAACACGGCTTTGTATCCTTCCTGCAGCAGACCGTTGACGGTGATGTCCTTTCCCAGGGCCTTTCCGGTCTCCGCGGCCACCCCCATTTCGATGACGCCCTTAATGTCCCAGTCAAGGATGTCGGCCGGCAGTCGATAGGCCGCGATGGCGCTTCTCAA
>Ga0180430_10005822_pt1 | contig 10162 bp, 5 predicted proteins | sample SS_ome_9_FD_132999 | JGI IMG/M metagenome (GOLD analysis project Ga0180430, IMG submission 132999) | Hypersaline lake sediment archaeal communities from the Salton Sea, California, USA - SS_1_S_2 metaG | ecosystem: Environmental > Aquatic > Non-marine Saline and Alkaline > Hypersaline > Sediment...
GTTCGACATTGGGTCGATCACAACAGCGTCAAGGTCTACAACGAACAGAACGTGCTGAGGATCGAAACCACGATCAACATGCCCGACATGTTCCGCGTCTATCGTCGCGCTCAAGGTCAACCTCATACGGCCCGCAAGAAGCTGCGGCCTCTGCGCAAAATGCTACGCGATACACCCTGGGATGCCGGCCGCACCGATAAGCATCTCTCCGCTCGCGTCAGTCGGCACCTTCGCCTCCTGCGCAATCATGGCCTCATCCGCAAACTCCCCAACCGTCACCGCTGCCACCTCACCGACAAGGGGCGGCAGCTCACCACCGCACTCAACGCCATGCTCTCGGCCTCAACTGAACAGCTCCTGGACATGGCGGCCTGAACTACCGCTGCGTTTATCGTTCTCGCCTATCGCTTCGGTGACCGAAGTCCTGTGTATAGTTCGCACAAATCGTGTCGCTACGCGCCCGCTGACCTCCGACCTCTTCGCTGGACATACACAGAGCGTTGTCTCATACTTCTTGTTTTTCTTCGCAGCAACGCGGAATTAAGGCACTAACTCCTGTTTTCGCAAGGGGTTAGCGGTCCCTCAGCTTTCTCTCCCAGTTTTCCGGCCATTTCGGTGGACGATTGAGATGCTCACCACTCGTAATCCGCTCTCGTCGCCCGCTCTCGTCCACCGATTCCCTTTTTCATGCTTTTGAGCCTCTTGCAAAAACTACCGGTGCGGACTCCCTCGCCATCGCTGCGGCTTGTTCAGTCGTCGTGAGTGGCTCGCGGCGATGCGCGAAGAAGGCTTCGAGGCCGAAGTCGTTCCGTTCGAACACAGCGAGGTGGAAGCCGGCGCCTGCGAGGTGTTCGCCGGCCGGCGGACGCAGTCTACACCCGCCCCAGGCTGAGGTCGCCGTGAATCTTGAACACGGGGCCGTCGCGGCTGACGTCCAGGTCGCGGCCGGGAAAGGCCGCGGGCAGTTCCGCGCGCAGCCGCTCCACGACGAAGTCTTCGATCTCCTCGATCACGCTGTCGGGAACGCGCGCGAGGGTGGCCAGGCGCAGGCGCACGATATAGCCGGCGCCGTGCTCCGACCCGTAGCCCGCCGAGAACGCGGCGCCCAGATCGAACAACCCGTCGTGGGCGGGATCGGCCGTGCGCCCTCTGCGGGCGCGCACCGGATGCAGCGGGTAGCGGTCGCCGTAGGCGGCCTCGAGTTCGGCGTCGATCCCATCGAACACCCGCTTCAGCCGCCGCTCCCACGCCAGCGCCTTGGGATGACGCGCACTCATCCTCCAGATGCTACCGCACCGGTTACAGGTACACCAGCGTGAGTTTCACGGTGCCGGTGACGTTCTTCGGGAGCGAGAGGGTATGAAAGAGCTCGGCCAGGGCCTCTGCGTCGAACGTCTTTCCCTTGTGCCGCGGGAACGCGGTGCCCGTGATGTTGCCCTTGTCGACGGTGAGCTCGACCGTGAGGCGCGTGAGGTCCCATGCCGCGAAGCGCTTCTCGAGCTTCTCTCCGAGCTGATCGAAGAGCGCCTTCTCGACCGGCGCCAGCATGACCCCCCGGGGCAGGCCGGCGCCCGTGATGCTGAGCGCGCGCTTCGCCGGCGCGGGTTTCCGGATCTCTTCCCGGATGGCATCTGTCGACGGTTGCGGCGGCGGGAGGCCGGCAGGCATCTGCGCCGAAACCCGGGAGTGGACGGCACCGCCGAAGGCCATCCGCCGGACACCGGGCGCGCCGCCGACGGCAAGGTTGGAAACCCCTTCGGGCAGCGGCAGCGGCTGCTTGACCGTCACGGTTTCGCCGGTGTCGCGGACGACGGTATCGACGGCGACGAACGACGTGTAGCGCGTCATCAGATGGTAGTGCAGCCCGATCTCGACGATCCTGTCGCGATTCCGGCTGCCGACCGCCGCGTAGTCGGACAGCGTCTCCAGCCGCTTGCGGGCCCAGAGATAGCGCAACGCCACGTTGTCGCGGCTTGCCCCGCCCGCGCCGGCGTCGAAAGACTGCCGGAAGTCCCCGGAGGCGGTCTTGCCGGTGACGGTGATGGCGCCTTCGGCGCTCCGGTACTTGCCGAAGAGGATCAGCGGCCGCTCGCTGAACAGGTCGGGCAGGGACGGCGGTTCGACGTCGTAGGCGTCGAACCCGTCGAACTTCACCTCGATGTCGGTGAGCAGCGGATGCCGCACGTAGTTCATGAACCGCTCCGCCGTGGCTTGCGCTTCGTCGGCATGGATAACGACAAAGGGTTTGCCGTTGCCGACACGGGCCAGGCCCTCGATCAGGTAGCGGTTGACGGACGAACCGATGCCGAAGGCGAAGACATTGGCGCCTCCCATGCCTTCACGGATCAGGTCGAACGCTTCCTTTTCCACCGACACGTATCCGTCGGTCACGGCAATGAACGAGCGCGAGAGGCCTTCCCGCTTTTTCAGCCGCGACGCCTTTTGCAGCGCGTCGAGGATGCGCGTGCCGCCGCCCCCGCGCTGATTCTGGAGCATCCGGAGCGCTTTCTCGATGTTCTCTTCGGTGGCGGGAAGCGGCCGGTCGGACAGCACGTTGGAGCCGCCGGCGAAGAACAGGATGTTGAAGTGATCGCCCTCGCGCAAACCGCGGACCATGTTTTCGACGAGGACCTTGGCCGTGTTCAGCGGAAAACCGTTCATTGAGCCGGAGACGTCGACAACGAAGACGTATTCGCGCGGCGGAATCATCGCGGGCGCCACGGTGGCGGGCGGTTCCATCATCAGGAGGAAGAAGTTCTCGTCTTCGCCCGGGTACAGAACGAGGCCGCTCTGAATCTCTTCGCCCTGGAGCGAGTAGCGCAGGACGAAGTCCTTGTTCCCGGCCTTCCGTTCTTCGGGCGCGAGCTCCACGGTTGCCGCGTCGCCCTGTCTGCTGACGTTCACGCTGTGGGAAGGCACCTCCAGCTTCGTGATCGGAATGCCGGTCTCGAGCGAAACGTTGATGTGGAAGGCGTACGACGGCGCCTCGCCTTCCTTTGTGTGCGGCGTTGCCAGCCAATCGTCTTCGCCGTCCAGCTTCTCGTCGCTGCTCTCGCCGGTGAAGCGCGGGCCGACGACCGTGGGGAAGACATACTCGTATGTGCCTTCTTCGGGCACGAGCAGCTCGGTGTATTCCACCGTCACGTTCACGACGTCGCCGGGCATGATGTTGGCGACGTTCATGCGGAACACGTTCGGACGTTTCTGTTCGAGCAGCGAGGCGACCTTGCCCTCTTCTTTGGCGGCCTCGTAGATCTGCCGCGCCTTTTCCGTTTCCTGGATCTGCGCCTCGATCGTGCGATCGGCAATCCGCATCTGCATGGCGTGGATGGCCGATCCGGTTCCCAGCGGAAAAACATAGACGGCCTCGATGGTCTTGTCGCCGCTGTTCTTGTAAGCCTGCGTGAGGTGAACGTTGGCGATCACCCCGGCGATGTGGACCTTCGCCTCCGTCTCTAGAAGCGGAAAGGACTCCACGCCATCGCCGGATTCCACGACGAAATAGGGCGCGGTCCGCTTCCCGGCGTCTTCAGTGTGCGGCTTCTCGGCTCCCGAAAACGGGGCCAGGAGTGCGATGGCGAGTATGGTAGCAATCCGTTTCATTCCGTCCTCCCGTATCCCGGCGGCTGTTTGCTGCTTTCCACTGCGCTGTCTACTCATGGAGACGTATGCGCTGCGCGGTTTCTTCGGATTTTTTTCGAGATGTCCGGGGCGTTGGCGTAGGTTCGCACGAGGTTGTCGATCCGAAACCGCCGCTGCGCCTCCGGGTAGGGGAGGTCGGTCTTCATGTAGCCCAGCTCGTGCATCAGTCTCCCGGTCCGGGCAGGGAAGAGGGTTGCGAGCTGCAGCCCGATGCGGCGATCCAGGTGCCGGTCGACGTGCTTGACCAGCGTGGTCGTGCAGTTGTCGCGAATGCTGCGGTAAAAGCGGGGCGTATCGTGCAGGGCCTGGGCGGATTGCGCCAAGTCGAGGAACAGGCGGCGAATGAACGCGCGGTCGGCGCGCAGCGGATACAGGTAGAGGCGCGCCCCCCGGGACAGCGCCCGGAGGCCCAGTAGGTCCGCTTCGCTGCCGAACACGTAGATCAGTTCGAACTGCCGAAGGGCGCCGGGGATAAGTCCGTACTCCTCGTCCTTCTCCTTGCGCGCTTCCACGGAAAGAACGACCCGTTCCCCCGCAAACCCGAACACGAGCATGGTATGCGCCATCCGCTCGGAGTCGCGGAAGGGCTCGACCACCAGTTCCAGTTCGTCGAGGTCGTCCAGACGCAGGACCCGCGTCTCCCGCCGGGCGTCGCACGTGCCGTCCTCGCGCCAGCGGAAATCCCGGTAACCGTGGATCGTGACGCGGTCGCCGCGGATCTCGAAGGACGGCAGGACGGACACCGGCGTCTGCCAGTCACGGTTCTGCCCGGGCTCCAGCGCGAAGAGCCATGCGAACATGGCCGCCGCCAGGACCAGGCTTGCGAGCGGCATGCGCAGCGTTGCCCGCGTGCGCCACCAGAGGATGCCGGCCCCCGCGACGGCGGCGGCGCTGACCCAGCCGGGCGCATCGGCCAGATGCTGGAACCCCAGCACCGCCACCAGACACAGTGCCGCTCCCGCCCCATGACCGATCCTGTGCCATATCCGTTTCATCATCCGCACTGCGGGCGCACGAGGCCGGTGGCGCCGTCCATTTCGACTTCGTCGCCGCTGGCGAGTGCGGCTGTGAGGCCGGGGATGCCCACGATGGTGGGTTTGCCCATCTCGCGGGCGACAATGGCGGAGTGGCTGAGCACACTGCCGCGCTCGATGAGAATGCCCGACACCGAGGGGTAGAGCGGGATCCAGCCGGGGTCGGTCTTCTCCGCCACGAGGATTTCGCCGTCGAGGGTCATGTCGTCGGCGGGCGACAGGATCTTTTTCACGGTGCCCGTCACAACGTCTCCGCAACACGGCACGCCCTTCAGGCACCCCTCGGGCACGTCGTTCGGCGCCGTGCCCGCTTCCGCTTCGAAGCGGTTGCGCACGTAGACCATGCCGTACGTGGTGAAGCGTTCGGGCAGCGGCGGCGCGGCGCGCCAGGCGTCGAATTCCGCCCGGCGCAGATCGCACAGCTCCTGCAGCTTGACGCTCGTGGCCGTGCCGCGTACGAACCGGAAGACCTCTTCCACCTCGAGATAGAAGATGTCGTTTGCGTCGCGCAATGCGCCCTCGTCGGCGAGTCTGCGGCCCAGCGCCAGGAAGACCTGGCGCACGAGCCCGAAGATGCGCGTGCGCGCGAAGCGCTGGTTCTCGCGATTGCGCACGTTGGCCCGCGCGTGCTTGAGCACCCACCGGAACAGCGTGGCGCGGCGCAGCCCGAGCTTCGTCCGCCGGGTCCCGAGTGCCGCCTCCGCGCGCGCTTCGGCCCCGGCCCGCACGTCGCGTTCGCGGCGGCCCAGCTCCTCCGTCGAGACGGGATCGCCGGCGGTGACGTAGTTCTTGAGCATACGGAACAGGAACGCGGGCTCCTCGCGCAGGCTCGGCTCTTCCAGCTTCAGCTCGTTCATGCTGCGGTCGCCGTAGAGGTCGAGGTAGCGCTCGATCCGCCGGCCCGCTTCGCCTGCGAACGCGCCGGCGCGCCAGGCCGCCGCCAGCTCCCGCGGGCTGTGCTTGCGCATCAGGGCAAGCAGGCGCGCGTCGCCGCGCAGCTCGGCGGCGATGCGCAGCAGCATCTTCGGCGGCTCGGCGGACTCCACGTCTTCGCCGCAGAGCAGGTCGTTCTGCAGCGCGCCCGTGCCGTCGATGCCCCACGCCACGATGAGCTTCTTGAGCGTGCCGTAGAAGATCATGGCGAAGAAGTCGCTCAGAATGGGCGGCTTCCAGCGCCGCAGCACGCGCGCTTCCAGCTCCTCGTACAGCTCCAGAAGCGCGTCGGCCGTGAGCGCATCCAGGTCCAGGCGCCGCTTGCTCTGCCAGGTCTCCTCGAAGTCCCGCAGGAAACGGCGCATGCGGCGGTCCACCGTCTGGAAGTTCCACAGGCACCGGGCGCCGAGGGCGGCCATGCGCGGCAGCTCCACACCGTAGCGCTCCCAGGCGGACGCGGGCGGCTCGTCCGTCTCCTCGCTCCACGATTCGCGAACGCCCATCATGGTTTCCATGAACTCGCGGTTCCAGCGGTAGCCGGGCAGGAAGCGGATCAACGCGTACCAGTTGCGCAGGTTGTAGTACACGCAGCCGTGGATCAGACCGAGCATGTTGTCGAACACCGCCTGGTTCGCGCGGCGCACCCGGGCGGGCACGCCCATGATCTCCAGGAACTGATCGTAGACGATGGCATAGGCGTGGCGCACGAACGAGAAGGTGAGCGGGGTCGTGACCCCACAGTAGCTTTCGATGATGTTGCTGTTGTCCCAGATGCGCTGTGCACCGTCCTCCGGACCCGGCGGCAGGGTGGTGATCGCGCGCGCCTGCAGGATGTACAGCTCGCCGCCGGCGAAGGCGAACTCGATGTCCTGCGGCCGCCCGAACGCCTGCTCGACGGCCACGCCCGCGCGGCGTAGGCGCTCGAGCGCGAGGTCGTCGAGACAGCGCGCCTCCACGCGCTCCGGCTTCACCGCGACACTCGCGGTCCCCGCGCCGCGCGCAAGGTCGAAGCGGATGGCCTGGGTCTTGCGGCCCACCTGTGCGTCGGACTCGGATGCGCCGTCGCGGGCCATACCGTAGAGGTCGGTTTCGAAGATCCCCTGCACGACCCCTTCGCCCAGGCCCCACGCGGCGTTGATGCTCATGCGTCCGCGGTCGTTGGTGACGGGGTCGGCGGTGAAGAGCACGCCGGAGACCTCGGCGTCGATCATCCGCTGCACCACCACCGCCACGGCCACGTCGTCCACGGGCAGACTGTTGAGCAGGCGGTAGGTGACGGCGCGCTCCGAGAAGCCGGAGGCGAAACAGCGCCGCACGGCGTCGAGGACGTCGTCGGCGCCGCCCACGAACAGGTACGAGTCGAGCTGTCCGGCGAAGGACTGCCGCGCGCAGTCCTCGGCCAGCGCGGAGGAGCGTACGGAGAGAAAGGCGTCCGCGGGGAAGGTCTCCGCCAGGGCGGCGCGAATCGCGGCCGCGTCCTCGCCGGGCAGATCCACGGCGACGATCTCCGAGCGAACCCGCTCCGCGGCGGCCGCGAGCGCGGCGGGGTCGTCGGTGGAGACCGGCGCCAGCGTGTCCCGCAGCCGGTCGCGCAGGCCGTTGCGGTCCAGGTGCCGGCGGAAGACGCCGGCGCCGACCGCGAACCAGGCGGGTACGTTCACGCCGGGTACGCCGGCCAGGCGGGCGAGGTTGGCGGCCTTGCCGCCCACCGCGGCCCGGTCGAGGGCCGCGGCGTCCGTTGGGATGTGGATGGTCTTGTTCACGGGTTCCAGTTCCTCAGCAGGTTTCCGAACAGGTCGACGGCGATGCCGTACTTGGCGATGAGCGCGAAGACAAGGCAGAAGTCAAAGGATACGATGTAGCAGGAGGAATACAGCTCCAGCCGCTTGGCGGTCTTGCGGCTGGGGCGGAGCCGGAAGTGAAGAAAGCCCAGGCTTGCGCCCGCGAGGAGCAGCCCGATGGCGGCGAAGAAGGCCCCATGCAGCCGCAGCACCGCGCCGACGGTGACGGTGCAGGCCGTGGCGGCGACCATGACGCCCAGCACCAGCCGCGCGGCGCCGTGGGGTCCGAGCCGCTTGGAGTAGCTGTCCACCAGCGCGTGTTCGTCTTCAGGCATGCGGATCTTGCGCGCGAACTCGAAGGTGAAGGCCACGAACACGCCGTTGAAGGCGTAGACCACGAACAGCCAGTCCACCTCCCACAGCCAGCGGCCGGTGGTCACGCTCCAGATGATCATGTCGAAGAAGAACATGATGGTGGTATGGGTTACGGCGTAGAGAAAGATGCGCTCCTGCAGCCACTCGCCGAGGAAGAATTCCTTGAACATGAGCAGCGACCAGCCGAGCACCACCATCCAGGTGAAGAGCGCGGCCGGCCCGCCGAGCAGCACGAGCACGAACTCCAGCGCAATCGCCCCCAGTCCCAGCTTCCACAGCGTCGCGTACGTGATCACGCCGCGGGAGAGATAGCGGCCGGGGTAGGCCTTCTCGTCTTTCCAGCGGTCCTTGTGCTCGTCGAAAACGCGCAGGTGGAAGAAGAGGCAGAAGAGCAGCAGGAAGTTGAGCCAGGAGACGGGCCCGTACGTCATGGGCCGGCCCTCGGTGGTCACCGCCTGGGCCAGAAACTGGTTGGCGCTGAAGTAGGAGAGGATGAGAATGCCGTGCTGCAGCAGCGGGAAACGCTGCCGGAGGTAGAGGGTCAGCCGCTTGCGGAAGGGTAGGGCCAGCAACTCTTCCGTGGAACGCGGATCGCCCGCGCCGTCGTCATAGGCATCCCAGGCGGCGCCCGGTTGTGTTTCGCTCATCCTGCTCCTCCCTGTTGCCGCTCCAACCGCGCGCGCAGGCGGGCGCGGTCGACCTTGGTGTTGTGCCGCGGGTCCGTGGGGAGTTCCGCCAGGCGGTGCACCCCGTCCAGCGGCCAGCCGCGGTCCGCGAAGAGCGCGCGGATGGCCGTCTCGGTCGCTTCCCCGGCGCCGGCCTTGGGCACCCAGCACAGGTGCAGGGACTGATCCGCCCCGTCGCGGGGCCATCCGACGCACGCGACCGCACGCACCCCGTCGAGCAACCCCGCGGCGGCTTCCATGCAGCCCGGATCCCAGGTCTCGTTGCCGCGCCGGATCCGGGCGGAGAGGCGGCCGACCAGCCAGAGGCGTCCCGCCTCGTCGCGGCGGGCCAGATCGCCCGTGCGGTGCCACACGCATCCGTCCGGCGCGCGGATCTTGTTGCGGCGCACGGCGTCTTCGTCCCCGTAGTAGGAACGGCATACGTGCGGTCCGGCCACGGCGATTTCGCCCGTATCGCCGGCCGGGACGTCGCCGGCCTCGTCGAGCGGACCGTTTCGCGGCGGGACCAGCCGGCACGCGATGTCCTCGATGGGCCGCCCCACGCAGATGCCGCGCCCCGCGGCGGTGTCTGCGGCGGTCGCCAGGACGTCCTCGGCATCGATATGGGCAATGGGTTCGGCCTCGGTGGAGCCGTATGCCACCTTGACGCGGGCGTTGGGAAAGACGCGCTGCATGCGGCGCAGAGTGCCGAAGCTCACGGGCCCGCCGCCGGTGAAGGCGGTGCGGACGGTGCGGCAAGCGCGGTCGTCGTCAACACCGCCGGCCACGGCGTCGAAGAACGCGGGCGAGCCGACCATGGTGGTGACGCGCTCGTCCGCGAGCTGGCGGAGAATCCAGTCCGGGTCCGCGTCCGCGGGGCGGCGAAAGTCCATGTGCGGAAGCACGGCGGTCATGCCGCAGGCCAGGCTGTTGAGCGTGAAGACCGGAAATGTGGACAGGTCCGTGTCGTCGGCGCGGTAGCCGAATACGCGGCTGATGATGTCGTGCTGGGCGCGCAGGAACCCGTGCGTGCGGTCGGCGCCCTTGGGTCGGCCGGTGGTGCCGCTGGTGAAGGTGACCATCGCGGTGTCTTCGGCGGCGCGGGGCGCGGCCGCGGTGTCCCCGCCGCCTTCGCGCAGCAAACGCGGCAAGGTCAGCCGCGGCCCGAACGGGAAGGGGTCGGTGGAGAGCCGCCGCGGGACCGCGCGCAGGGCGCGGTGGCGCAACAGGAAGAGAAACGCTTTCGGAACGGCGGCGAACCAGCGCGGCTCTGCCAGGCGGCACACATGTGCCATCTGTTCCGGTGTGCACCAGGGATCGAGGAAGAGGGCCACGCCGCCGGCGCGGAATACGGCCAGGAGCAGTACGTAGAGCGGAATGGACATGGGGACGAAGAGCAGGACGCGGTCGCCTGCCGCGAAACCGTGCCCGCGCAGGGCGGCCGCGACCCGCTCCACGCGTCGTTCCAGCTCCGCGTAGGTGACGCGTTCGCAGATGATGCGGCTCCGCGGATCGCCGCCGGCGGCGGCCGACAGTGCAACGCGCTCCGGGGTCCGCGCGGCGGCTTCTTCGAGCAGTTCGGCAACATTGGCGGACGGCATGCGGTCAATCTCCCAGCGGACGGTCGTAGAGGGCGTACTGTTGATGATCGCGCCCAGGCCTTCGTCGTAGCGACGCGAGGCGTTGCTCATGATCATGAGGCAGTGGCGGCTGCGCGTATACCCCGCGGCGA
>Ga0180430_10005823_pt1 | contig 10161 bp, 6 predicted proteins | sample SS_ome_9_FD_132999 | JGI IMG/M metagenome (GOLD analysis project Ga0180430, IMG submission 132999) | Hypersaline lake sediment archaeal communities from the Salton Sea, California, USA - SS_1_S_2 metaG | ecosystem: Environmental > Aquatic > Non-marine Saline and Alkaline > Hypersaline > Sediment...
CTGATCCCAATGGCCAAGGTCGGACACATTGGCCTCTACCGCGATCCCAAGACGCTCCAGCCGGTCGAGTACTTCTGCAAGCTCCCGCCCGATCTCGAAGGCGCACAGATCATCCTTGTCGATCCGATGCTTGCCACCGGTGGGAGCGCCGTGGCCGCCACCGATGTGATCAAGCGGGAAGGGGGCAAGCACATCCAGTTCCTTTGCTTGGTGGCCGCCCCAGAGGGTGTGGCCACGTATGCCAAGGCACACCCGGATGTGCCCATCTACACGGCGGCCCTCGATCGGGAGCTCAACGAGAAGGGCTACATCCTGCCCGGCCTCGGCGATGCCGGCGATCGGATCTTCGGAACCTAGGCGGGATGGAGGAAGCATGGCCGAGCTGGATGTAGAGAGTCCCATCGAAGATGCCGACAAGGGCATTCGCATCGTCGAGACGGGCTGCATCGAGGATGCTGGGGCACGCCTCAAGCTCTGGTCCATCTACCGAAGCGGCTTCGAGCGCATCAACGAGCGCACGCCCATTCATCACGGCGCATTCAGCGTCGCGCAGTTCGAGGCCATCATGCAGGATCCCGACTTCCGGAAGTACGTGGTCTATGTCCGCGAGGAACTGGCCGGAGTCACCCTTCTCACCAACGAGATCACCAAGATTCCCTGGGTCAATGCCCCCTATTTCGAACGGCGCTATCCCCATCACTACCGCGACGGCAAGATCTTCTTCCTGCCCGCCGTCGTGATCGATCCGCAGCATCAAGACCTGCGCCGCATCGGCGCTCGTCTTCTGCAGCAGGCGGTGGCCACACTCGGAGAAGACGCTGTGCTCGCAGTCGACTACTCGGAGACGCTACGACACAGCCTGCCTGCGTTCGTCAGTCGAGGAATGGGCATCACATTCAAAGAAGAGGTTCTCGACCGGCTGGTTTACCAGATCTTCTACTACGACGATCCCGACTAGGCCTGGCTGGTGCCGCGAACGAAGGCATCGACCAAGGCCGGAACCTCCGCCAGATCGGATACGGTGTAGTCACACGCCGCCACAACGCGCTCGTCTTTGGGGTTCGCCGCGATCGCGAGGGCCGCTCGCTCCATCGCCGGAATGTCGTTCAGGTGATCTCCGACGTAACACGTCTCCGCCAGGAGGAAGCCAAACTCATCGGCAAGAGCGTCGAGGACCTCGCCCTTTTCCCAAAGGGAGACACGCGTCTCCGCCCGGCCTGTGAACTTGCCATGTCGCACCTCAAGCCCATTGGCCCGGGCGAAGTCGAAGCCGAGATCGTCACAGACCCAGTCGGCCACGAACCCCACGCCCGAGGAGAGAATGCCCAGCCGATACAGCCCCCGGAGAGCCTCCACAGCCTCCCGCACGCCCTGAGCATACGGCGCTGGCAGAAGATGCGGAACGACGGTGCCGAGGCTGATGCCCGCGAGGAGCTTGGCATCCATCTCGACCCACTCCTCGTACGCATCCTTGCGGTGGAAGTACTGGGCGAGGAGCGCCCGCGACGCCTCGATCACCCCAGCGGCAGCCGCGAGCGCGCCCCAACTCGACTCGAACTCCGCGCCGTGGTAGCGGACGAGCGTTCCGTCGAGATCAAAGAGGACCGTCGAGATTCGTCTCACGCTACGGAAGGATCAGGCGCGCATCGCCGGTGATCCCAAGGGCCTCAAGCTGTCCGGGGTGGAGTTCGAGCGCATACTGAGCCGGAGACTCCGCGGCGTAGAGGTCTTCGCTGTTGGCGATCATCGTTGTCTTGCCAACCAGGTTTCCGCCGGCATCGAAGAAGGCGATGTCGAGGTCGAAGAGGACCGTCTCCATCGTGAACCGGCGATCGCCCTCGCTCTCGAACTCGAACAGCACTCCCGGGAAGCCGTCGAGCAGGTCCTCGGGAAATCCTCGGAAGCCGGCCCAACGCTCGTAGCCTTCGACCGCTCGGACGACCAGAACCTCGAGCTCCGTCCCGTCGCCAGGATCAATGCGGATGGTTTCGCGTTCCAGGGTCCCGAGGATCCCTACGGGAAGCTCCGCCGGGTCGATCGTCTCGATCGGGTTCGTGTCGCGACTCACCGACGGGTAGACGATCACAACGCCATCCTCAATGGCCGTGTCGCCCCAATAGTTGCCGGCTCCGCCGTCGCTCCATCGATTCCCCGCTCCGTAGTCGAGCACCATGCGGGTTGCCTCCCCAAGGAAGACGTTCTCACTGAACACGTTCGCTTCGGAGTCGTTGTTCACGTAGACGTGGTTTGCGTTGTCGGCCAATACGTTCCCTCGGAAGGTGTTTCGAGCCGTCGTCGTCCGGGTGAACGTCTCGGGGAAGAGGATGCCCCTCGACTGCTGTGTGATGAGATTCCCCTCGATGTCGTTGTCCGAACCCGATACCGAGATTCCATAGGCGCCGGAGACGATCGAGTTCGAAGTAATCCGGTTGCGCTGCGCGCCCGTTTCGAGCAGAACGCCGATCTCACAATCTGTCAGCCCGTTTCGATCCACCACATTGTCCGTTGCCGCTTCCAGGGCAATCCCCTGTTTCGTGTTCTCGTGATAGACGATGTTGCCAATCAGCGTGTTCCCTGTCGCTCCGCCGGTGAGCACAATGCCCGCCACGTTGGCGAAGGCGACATTGAGTCGTACCTCGTTGTTGTCCGAGGCGAGCAGTCGGAGTCCTGTGTCATTGACCAAGAACTCGTTCCCGTCGATCAGGCAGTCCGACGAGAGCGTCAACTGGATTCCGGCCAACCGGTTGTTTCTGGCGGAATTCAAGCGCACGGTGTTCCGATCCGAACGAAACAGGTGAATGCCGTGGCCTCCGAGCGTCGGGGCCGACCGGTACGACTGGTTGCCCTCGATCAACGAGTCCGTCACAAATGCGAGGAAGATCCCGTCGCCGTTGGCCACCTCGTTGTCGGCGATCGTCAGGTTCGTGCTGTCAGCAATCGTGATGTGCGCCGCACTGAGCCCCGAGATCGTCTCGCCATCCAATCCGTACCTGTAGACAAGCTGGCGATCGTTGATGAGATTCGAGGACCCAATGGGATGGCGGAACTCCTCGGCCACGTCCCCCTGAACTTGCAGTCCGATGCCGTTCGTGTAGATGAACGTCTCGGCCATTTCGATCCCCGTCGACGAGATGATCTGGACGGCATTGGTTGCCGTGACTGTACAGGCCTCGATCCGCCCCGCTTCGGCGAAGGCGATGCGAATGCCTGCCCCAGCGACGTTCATCGCGTCACTCACCTGGACACCGCGGAGCAGGAAATGCGCCGTTGTGTTCTCGATGCGCACGCCAAACAAGTCATCCGACCCGAGTTCGATCTCCCAGCCCGCAATGAGATAGGGATCGTCCTCGGTGCCGCTTCCGGCGATCACGCCATTCTCCTCCACGAAGTCCGCGTTGCCGAGAATCGAGATCGGACCACGACTTGCCGCACTGGCCACCAGCGTCAGTCCGATGACGGCAACGAACAAGAGCAACGGAATCAAGGTACGTCTGTCGATTGCTTTCACGATGAGTACACCACCCTACGGAACGGGATTTCGGCCATTATAGTGCCGCCCTCTCACACCAACAATGCATGAACCCACAGTTCATGTGAGCGAATCGTATCGAGTCGCAGTGGACGCGCTTTGGCCGTCCGGTGGCAGCCTTGTGAAGAGGCGATGGGCTCCGTCCGCTCCCGACGTCCCATACGTCCCATCGATCGAGGAAGGACCCGCAGTCCATCGCCCGAATCCTCCGTAGGATCTGGACATGAGACGGTCGAAACCTCAAATCGTCTGGACCCTTGTCGCGGTCATCATTCTGGGTCTCGGACTTGCCGCCAACGAACAAGCAACTCCGCCGGCTCGCGAACCCTCGGCCGGAAGCAACCGCGTGGGCATCTACCTGACATCCCATGCGCTTTCGGTTGAGAGGATCGTCCAGGGATTCCTCGACGCCAAGGCGGCGGGGAAGCTCGATACACTGGTCATCAACGTGAAGAACATGCACGGCGAGGTGACCTACTCAAGCGCGGTTCCGCTTGCGCAGACCATCGGCGCCTCCGTCGGACGGATCGACTTCTCGTTGCTGATTCCCGAGCTCCATCGGCGTGGGTTCTACGTGATCGCGCGCCAGGTGCTGTTCTTCGATCCGAAGCTGGCGAGACACCTTCGATTGGCAGACGACTGGGTGCCGGCAGACAACCAGACAGCGGTCGACTACAACCTCGCGCTGGCCGATGAGGTGGCGAATCTCGGCTTCGACGAGATCCAGTTCGACTACATCCGCTTCGCCGACGACGGAGCTTTGGTGGCCGCCTATGAATCCCGCTATCGAGCTGTCGAGTCCTTCCTGGCGCAAGCGGAGGACCTCGTCAGCGATCGCGTTTCCATTTCCGCCGACCTGTTCGGCCGCGTTCTCTGGCCGTGGAACATGCAACGCATCGATCCCATCGGACAGTCGCTGGAGGGCGTCAGCCCATACCTCGATCACATCTCACCGATGCTCTACCCGTCGCACTACGTCGAGCAGAGCTATCGCGACGATCCCTACAGCGTGGTCTCGGATGCGCTGACGGGCGCGAACAGACGGGTGGCCGCATCGTTCCGGCCCTTCCTTCAGGCGTTCGACATGGCCGTCCCCGACGGGATGAGTCTCCAAGCCTACATCGCCGAGCAGATCCGAGCCGCGAAGCAGTGCGGCGCCGACGGCTACTTGTTCTGGCATCCGGCGTGCGACTACAGCGCGCTCTACGAAGTTCTCTAGCCGCGAACCACTCGCCGCCTTCCTCCAAGGCTGGCTGCTGTGGCCTGCGTCCCGCATGACCTCACCCTCCTGGCTGACGGCATCGGGAATCGGATAGGATCTGCGCTCGAGGTCACACGCCATGAAGCCCACGTTCCAAGAGGTTCACGCTGAGAAGCACACGCACGCCCGCACCGGCCGGCTCGTGACTGCTCATGGAGCGGTGCACACGCCAGCCTTCGTGGGCGTGGCCACTCGAGCGACGATCAAGGGCGTCGAGCCCAGCGCACTGGAATCGATCGGGCTTCAGATTCTCATCTCCAACACATACCACCTTCACCTCCGTCCCGGAGAGCGGACGATCGCAGAGCTTGGCGGGTTGAGCCAGTTCTCGGGTTGGCCCGGACCCACGATGACCGATTCGGGCGGGTTCCAGGTGTTCAGCCTCGGCGCAGGCAAAGAGCATGGTGTGGGCAAGGTCGCATCCATCTTCCCCGCCGAGGGGCAGGCCGGCGGCTCAGCGGAAGCGACGGCAGACGTCGAACGCCAACCGAGAAAGCGAGCCAAGGGCGGATCCCTTGTGCGCCTGACCGAGGAGGGGGCGAACTTCCGATCGATCATCGACGGCTCGCCTCGCGTCTTCACGCCGGAGTCGGTCATCCAGACCCAGCGGTGGATCGGCGCCGACATCATCGTCCCGCTCGACGAATGCACGTCGCCGCTCCATGACGAGAGCTACACCCGACGCGCGATGGAGCGGACCCATCGATGGGCAAGGAGAGCGCTCGAAGCCTTCCGGCTGCTCGATGGCGATCGCCGCTTCCCGAATCCTTCGCAAGCGCTCTTTGGAATCGTCCAGGGGGGCGCCTTCCGGACGCTCCGTGAGGAGAGCGCGCGGACGATTGCCGGGATGGGATTCGATGGCTTCGCCATCGGCGGCTCACTCGGCAAGTCGAAGGAAGACATGTGGCGCGTCCTGGATTGGACGACACCCCTTCTGCCGTCAGACAAGGCACGGCATTTGCTTGGCATCGGCGAGATCGTCGACATCTTTGAGGGCGTCCGCCGAGGCGTTGACACGTTTGACTGCGCCGCGCCGACTCGGCTGGCAAGGAACGGCTCTGTCTTCGTCCGGGGCGAACGGCGGCATCGAATCAACCTTCGGAATGCTCGTTTCGCGAACGACAATCGCCCCATCGATGCCGACTGCGATTGCCCCGCCTGCAGCAGCCATTCGAGAGCCTACTTGCGGCACCTCTGCCGAGCGGGCGAGGTCTCCTTCCACCGCCTGGCCACGCTGCACAATCTTCGTTTCCTTGTTCGCCTGATGGCCGACATCCGTCAGGCCATCCTTGACGATCGCTTCGAGGCTCTGGCAAGGGATTGGCAGTAGCCCACCGGCCAACGGCCGCGGCGGCTCGGCTCATGGGCATCATGGGCACTGCGATCCGGAAACGGAAGAGGGGACGCGCGCACGCGCCCCCTCTCTGGGTCGGGAAGAAACCATTGCGTGGTTGCTGTTACGGGAGAATCCGCCCAATCATCTGGCCGATGCCACCCAAGTTGAGCGACGAGAAGTCGAGCGTCAACGACACGCGGTGCGAGGCGCCGAGCGTGTGCGACTTGAACGCGTAGTCGACCAGGAACCCCTGAACGCCAACACCCAATCCTCCAGTGATCGACGTCACGGCACCGCGGCTAATCAATCCCAGTCGCAGCTCAAGCGTCGGCACCGGCGCATAGGCAAGGCCGATGTGGAATGCGCCTGCGAGGCGGGCATCGATTGACGCGCGAACCACGTTCGCAATCAGTGCCGAGGCGCCCAGGTTCAGTCCCATCGGGAAGCCCTCCCGATCGCCATCGTAAGAGATCGAGCCGAACAGGTTCTCCGCCGTCACGCCGAAGGCGATCTGGGAGACGCTGAACGCCGACATGCGGATGTCCTGGAAGCCGGCCAGGAAGCCCAGATCGAAGGCAAATCCGCTCCCGCTTTCTCCGGCGATGTTCGACGAGACGGTCTTGACGCGCCCGCCGATGGCGTAGTCGAAGCCGATGCTTGGCAGGAAGCCAACTGTGGTTGGACTGATGCCGCCTCCGAGCATGATGCTCGAGCTCCCGTAGGAAAGAAGCTCCGACGGCTGGCCCGAGCTGTCGTATCCCTGGATGTCGCCGGAGTTCAGCAGCAGCAAGGCCGCACCGAAGCTGCCGAAAGAGAGCGAGAAAGCCGAGTAGCTCCCCAAGCCCATGTGCGACGACAGCGTCGAGCTAAACGACGCCCCCTCCACCGCGGCCATCCCGGCGGGGTTGTAGTAGAGCGTCTCCGCGCCGTGAACCAGCGAGAGCCCCGCCGCACCCGATCCGAGCACGGCAACTCCCGGATCGATGTCAAGCACCGTCGACGGCACCTGGCCGGCGACTCCAAGCCCCGCCCCGATCAGGAGGGCCACCACCATCCAGCAAGTTGTCCGTTTCACGGTCTCTCCCTCCCTCATCGCCGCCGAACCAACAGCCGGAAGACCGCCGAACGCTCCGTCCGACCATCGACCGTCGCCGTTGCCACCACGAAGTACAGTCCGTTCGCCACTTGGGCGCCGAACCGATCAACCAGGTCCCACTCGAAGTCAGTACTTGTCCCGAGCGACTCCTCCAACACCAAGTCGCCAGCTAGATCGAAGACCGTCACGATCACGTCGGATGCACCGGTCCCAAAGAAGCCCGTGTCCATAGTGACTGAGGATGATGCCGGGTTTGGGTAGGCAACCACCCTCGGAGGCCCGACTGTCACCCAATACGTCTTGGGGGCCGGCGTGTCGCCTCGGCTGACTTGCACGGTCAGCGTCACACGGTATGTGCCTTCTTCGGAGTAGGAGTGCTTGGGGTTTCTTTGAGCGCTCTTCGCGCTCTCGTCGCCGTAGTCCCACTCCCAGCTTGTGATCGCTCCATCAGGATCCGTGGACTCGTCAGTGAACTGGACCTCCTCGTTGACGTCGGGGTTCCGCGGAGACCATGAGAAGTCGACTTCTACATCGTTGTCTGGTTCCGGAGGCGTGACAACGATGATGGTCTGAGTCTTCTCTCCTGTGTCCCCCCCGTCGTCCGTCACGACGAGCGTCACCGTGTAGGTCCCGATCTCGGTGAACTTGTGCTTGGGCGAAGGGGAGTCGGTCGTCGCCGAGTCATCCCCGAAATCCCATAGGTAGGCAACAATCTGTCCGTCGGGATCTTCGGACGTGCTCTCGAAGGCGATGTTGACACCCACAGCGACCGCATTCGCCGGAGCTGCAGGGTCATCATCTCTGACCAAAGGAGAGAACACGAAGTCAGCTGTGGGAGGATTGTTCTGCTCCACCGGCACTGTGCGCGTCGTGAAGTCCTCAACACCGTCGTCATCGAAAACGGTCAGCGTTACCTTCTTGGCGCCGCCACTCGCGAACACGTGGGTGACCGTCATCCCCGTGGCATCTGTCCGCCCGTCATCGTTGAAGTCCCACTCGAAGAACTCCACGGTTCCATCTCGGTCTGAAGAGTCACTCGCATCAAACTGCACCACTTCGCCGTTCATCGGCTGGGCCGGCGTGAACGTGAATGCCGCGGTAGGACGCACAAACCCGACGGAGACCACACGCGTTTTGAACCCGTGAGCTCCATCATCGTCCGTTGCTCGCAGTGTGACGATCTTTGCCCCACCCGTTTGATAGACATGAGCTGCTGTTGTCCCCGTTGCGTCGTAGACTCCGTCATCATCGAAGTCCCACTCATAGGAGACGATGGTGCCGTCCGCGTCGCTCGACCCCTCCGACTGGAAGGTCACGACCTCGCCGATGTTCGCCTCATCACCGTCCTCGAAGGACACGGTGAAGTCAGGCGTAGGGGGCTGATTGTCGCCACTCGTCCCCCCCGTCGAGACGGGAACCGCATGCGTGCTTGCATCCACTGCACCGTCGTTGTCTGTCACAGTCAGCGTCACTGAGTAGGTTCCCGCGGAAGGGAAGGAGTGTGTGACCACCATCCCCGTGGCATCCGTCACTCCGTCATCGTCGAGGTCCCATTCGTACAGGATGACCGTGCCATCCGAATCGGCGGAGCAGCTGGCATCAAACGAGATCGATTCCCCTGTGACGGGATCGGCTGGCTCGAACGAGAAGCAGGCAGTCGGGGGGGAGGCCTGCACAGGAACAACCTTCACAACGGTTGATTCCGCACCCTTGTCATCCGTCACACGAAGACTGACGGGGCGCGCACCAACAGTCGAGAAAGCCCTCGTCGCCGTCGTTCCGGTGACATCCGTAATCCCATCGTTGTTGAAGTCCCATTCGTAGAGCACAATCGATCCATCCGGGTCGTTCGAACCGGTGGCGGAGAAGACCACCATCTCGCCAAGATCCGGCGTCGCCGGGGTGAACGTGAAGCTCGCTGTAGGAGGCGCGTTCCTCACATTGATCGTGCGGGTCGCGGAGGCAATGGCACCCCTTTCGCTTGTGACCGTCAGCGTGATCTGATGCGGGCCCGGGGAGGCGAAGGTGTGCTTCGGGTTTCTGGCGTTGCTGTCGCCGCCGTCGCCGAAGCTCCAGCTCCAGGTCTCGATGTCACTTGTCGGATCACTCGACTGGTCGAAGAACTGCACTTCGTCCTGTGTTGTCGGGTTCAGGGGAGCATAGGAGAACGCGGCACTTGGGCCTCCCACAACCACCGTCGAACACACGGTGTCCGTCTGCTGATCGTTGTCGGTGATCGTGAGGCAGACCTCATAGGCCCCGCCGCTCTCGTACATATGCGAGGGTTGTGCCCCGTTGCCTGTCTCTCCATCTCCGAAGGACCACTGATAGAGGACGATCGGGCCGCCATCTGGATCTACGGAGCATCGTGCGTCGAACTCGACTTCCGAGTACACCGTCGGCGCCAGTGGCTCAGAGGAGAAGCATGCCGTCGGCGGAATTGGCTGAGCCGAGATGATCTGAAGATCGGAATCCTCATTGCCGCCCCCATCGACTACGGTAAGTTTGACTTGATGCTGCCCTGCGCTCGTGAAGGCATATCTGGCGGTCAGTCCCGTTGCGTCCACAGTCCCATCGTTATTGAAGTCCCATTCATACCGTGTGATGATCCCCTCGGGATCTGACGAGCCGCTGGCATCGAAATACACAGGCGCGCCCACGGCGGGGAAGGTCGGAGTGTACGTGAACGAGGCGGTCGGATCCTGGTCGACCACGTACAGAAGCTGCTCCTGCGAGTGGACACTGCCTCGATCGTCTGTCGCACGGACGGCGACGACCTTCTGCCCTTCGGCCTGGAAGACGTGACAGGCTATCCGGCCTACGGCATCGGTGTGTCCGTCTTGGTCGAAGTCCCACTCGTACAGCACGAACCAATTCGGATCACCTGTGATCTCCGCGGTGAAGCAGACCTGTTCGCCAACCCCTGGCTCCATTGGCTC
>Ga0180430_10005824_pt1 | contig 10161 bp, 6 predicted proteins | sample SS_ome_9_FD_132999 | JGI IMG/M metagenome (GOLD analysis project Ga0180430, IMG submission 132999) | Hypersaline lake sediment archaeal communities from the Salton Sea, California, USA - SS_1_S_2 metaG | ecosystem: Environmental > Aquatic > Non-marine Saline and Alkaline > Hypersaline > Sediment...
AAAAAAAAATGAAATATTTCAATATGTTTTAATATGTATTTTCTAATTAAAACGTGTAGGAAAGTAAACATTCATTTGATATTATAATGATTTATTAGTTAGATGTAGGGCTGTTAGTATCAAGGAAAAAAGATGGGATGAACTATGACCAATGAAACAGCTATTGAAACTAAACAAATAGAGGATTCAGAATTTCTGCAAATGCAAGATGAGATCACATCTCATCAAAACTCATTCGAACAAGAATTAAATAGAACGATAGACTTTTTCTTAGACCCAATCGTTATTTTAGATAAAAAAGGAACATTCCTCGCACTCAATTCAGAAGTAGAAAAGCAAATTCATTATACGAAACAGGAATTGATAGGAAAGAATTTTTTATCATTTAATCTCACTAGCCCTGAGAGTAAAAAACTTATTCTAAAGAATTTAATGAAACGATTTCTTGGATTTCACGTCGACCCGTATCAAGTTGAACTTATCACCAAAGAAGGAGAAAAACGATGGTATGAAATCAACGCAAGAATAATTAAATATCAAGATAAAAAAGCAGATTTTATAATTTTTCAAAATATTCATCAAAAAAAAATACTCGAAAAAAAACATCAAGAAACAAAAGAATTAATGAAAAAAATACTAGATAATGTTCAAGCAGCAGTTGTATTGATTGAAGGAACCACCCATAACATCTTACAAGTAAACAATTTCGCAGAAGAATTACTTGGATACCCTAAAGAACATCTTATCGGTAAAACCTGCTTTCAGTTTCTTTGTACAAGAAAAGATGGAACGTGTCCTATTACCGATGATAAACAAGAATGCATCGAGAAAATCCAAGAATTAGTAACTCCTGATGGAGAAAAACGAATAATTTTAAAGATGGTAAATGGATTTTACCTTGAAAACAAACATTACATTATCGATAGCTTCGTTGACATAACCGAGCTGAAAGAAAAAGAGTATGCTTTAAAACAGACAACAGATACAATTAAGAAAATAACAACAGCTGCTCTTGATGGGATCATTATTATGAATGAGGGGGGAAACATCATTTTTTGGAATCCTTCAGCAGAAAAAATATTTGGATATTCAAAGGATGAAGTCATCGGAAAACAACTACATTCCCTATTAGCACCTAAACGGTATCATAATGACTTCCAACAAGGATTCGAAAATTTCAAAATAACAGGAAGTGGAGCAGCAATCGATAAAACAACCAGTCTACATGCACTTAAAAAAGACGGATCTGAAATCTCGATTGAACTCTCATTATCCTCAATTAAATCCGATGATTCATGGCATGCGATAGGTATTATTCGAGATATTACCCTAAGGGAAAAAGATGAACAAGAGCTAAAAGAAAGAACTAATCAATTAGAACGATTCTCACGAATCGCTGTACAACGTGAACTTCGTATGAAGGAGTTAAAACAAGAGTTACAAAGTTTAAAAAAAAATAATATCCCCAAATAACTTGTTTTTCTTCAAAAGATACAATAGCGAGGAAAAAACAAATGGAACTTGTTAAAAAAAGAATTGAAACAGACAATGTTTCTATATGGTTGGAAGATGATATCTGTCATTATGTGTATAAGCAGGGGTCTACTGAAACATTGGAGACAGCGGAAAAGAATTTTGAAGCGGGCATTCCACTAATCCCTAAAGAAACAGTAAATTTTTTGCTTGTTGATTTAACTCATATTCAATCAATGTCAAAGGATGCAAGAGATTTCTATGCTGGAGAAAACACTGCAGCGTATGCAAAAGCAGTGGCACTTGTGGTTAAATCACCAATCAGCCGAGTAATTGGCAATTTCTTTTTAGGGATTAATAAACCTTCCTTTCCCACGAAATTATTTTCAAATGAAGATGAAGCGATACAGTGGTTCCATTCCCTAGAATAAATAAGGTGGATTAATTCATGGATGAAATATCATATAGTCAAATAATTACTGTATTAAACACGATACAAAAAATCGCAGCTGGTGATTTTTCAGCCAGGATTAAGGTAACTGGAACAGATGAATATTGGGATGCCCTTGCTGCTGGAATTAACATGCTTGGAGAAGAAATCCAAGTAAAAACTAAGGAGCAGCAAGAAAAAAACGAAGCGTTACTCTTTATGCTTGAAGACCTCGATGAAGAAAAAAACAAAGTATCAGAATCATTAGATTTACTCCAGAAATCTGAACATGAATTACGAAAAACAAAAGAAAAGCTTGAGTTTTTAAATAATAATTTAGAAGAAGAAGTGCGACAGCGAACTGCTACTATTTCACAACTTCTTCAGCAAAAAGATGAATTCATTAATCAACTAAGTCACGATCTGAAAACTCCACTAGGTCCTTTTAAAACATTGCTTCCTATTCTTGAAAAAAATGAACCTGACCCTAAAAGAAAAGAAATGTTTGAAGTGCTTTTGAGAAACACTACTTTCATGGAAAAACTAGTACGTAAGACCATTAAACTAGCACAATTGAATTCTTCTCAAATAAAGTTGAATCTAATTGAAACAAATCTATTAAATGAAATTAATCAAGTTATAGACGAAAATGAAGTGTTAATCAAACAGAAACATATCCATATAGAAATAAACATACCAAACAATTTTGTTGTAAAAGCTGACCCTGTTTATTTGCAAGATTTATGTAGAAATCTACTTACTAATGCAATTAAATACAATAATGAGAACGGATCACTTGTTATTGGTGCAAAAAACGATCAAAATTTGGTTACTATTTCCTTTAAAGATACTGGAATTGGATTATCAGAAGAACAAATACATCAGATTTTTAAAGAATTCTATAAGGTAGATTGGAGTCGCCATGATTTCAACAGCTCAGGGCTCGGGTTATCTATTGCAAAGAAAATCGTTGAGCTTCATGGTGGCTGCATCTGGGCTGAAAGTGCTGGTGAAAACCAAGGATCCACATTCTTCTTTACCTTAAAAAGTGGATAAAACTTAAAGAGTCTTCCCACTGATTCACCCAATAATCTAGAAAGGGAATACTCTTTTATATTATAGGATATATACTAATAATGGGTTTTAAAGGAGGCATAAAACATGAACAAAAAAAATAGTTTGCTTGCTATTATAACTATAAGTACGCTGTTGATTACTATGTCTGCTTTTGGAGGAATTGCTATCACGCAAGAATCTTCCAATAGTGTTCTAGTAAAACATACCTACCAACCATCTAATATTCTACCCTCTGGAAGGGCACAGATGAAAACTGATACAACATCAATGAAATCATCATTACTATCACCAATTAGTGATTCATCTGATATGGATGTACAGGTTACCTACTCTGAAGGATTTGACATTCAACCAACCATCACCAATGATGATGCTGGAAATCTTGTTTTAGGTTATATTGGAGATCCTAATGGTGCTGGAGAATATGGTGTATGGTTTACATCCTCAATGGATCAAGGAGCAACATGGCCTCCTGAGACTAGTGTTGGATTAACAGTACCAACACCAGAAAAACCAAGTATTGATCATTGGGGTGAAGGCCACTTCTATGCAACCATGGCCCCAAGTTCATCTGATTTTGATGGCGGTGCATTTTACCTACTTGATTTCACAGATGTTACCAGCCTCTATGATTCATTTAACGCAGTTTATTGGACATTTAATGATCTCGGAGATGGATACAAATTTTTCAAAGATGTATCTATGGCTTGCGATAACGGTCTAGAAGATTACGCATGGGGTGGTGCATCAATAATTGGTGATTATGCAGGAAATGAAATAGAGACCCCTATGTTTACCTATCAGGCAGATGAGGCGGGTGTCGCATGGATTTATACGTTCAATATCGAAGAAAATGATACGTATTATGAGCACGGTCAGTCAACAAGCACAGATATTGACCCAGCCACGCATCTATCATACTCTGTATGGAATTTTGAAAATGATACGACTGGTAATCTTGATATTTATTTCTACTCATTTGATTTTGGTGTTTGGGAAGAATACGAAGGATATCCTATACATCCAGGAGTTGGAGAAGGTATTATTTCTTCTGGTTCAGATTTAACAAATATTGATATTTCTGCTCAGAACGGCAATATCCTTCTTGTGGCTGAAACAGGTGATGAAGTCATTTGTTATCGATCCAATGATGGTTTGCAAACCGTGGAAACCTCGGTAATTGCTGGATCAGGAGCCTCCTATCCTAGAATTATACATACGGAGGATAATACAGCAGTCTGTCTTTTCACACGGGACAATAATGTGTTTACCAGCATTACTAATGATGGTGGACAAACATGGAATACCCCTGTACAAATCAATGATGAAGATGGTACAGTTATCGCTGATGAGAAAATGACTGACATCAGCCCACTTGGTGCAGTCTGGACAGATGATCGAATTGGTGATCAAAACATCTTCTTTGATGTACCAGGTGTTGCAGTTCCAATTATTCAGATTGATAGTATTGCCGGTGGCTTTGGTGTTTCTGCAACTATTATTAATGATGGGACTGCAGATGCTGAAAACATACCATGGTCTATCACATTAGAAGATGGTTTTGTACTACTTGGTGGAGAAACCACAGGAGAAATACCCATTCTAGCAGCAGGAGACTCCGTGACTATATCAACAGGGTTAATCCTTGGCTTTGGGAGTTCAACCATCAAAGTATCTGTTGGTGGTGCACAAAAACAGACAAGTGGCACAGTCCTCTTGTTCTTTGTCATTGGAGTAGAATAACACTCCCCCTCTTTTCTCTTTTTTTTATATATTTAATTTTTTTTAATCAAGTATCTTTTTTCTTAGATAAAGTAAAGCTTATCCAAAGATCAGAAGCATGATAAGAATCCCCAGGATTTGAAAGAGCGGGTCAAAAAAAGGTAATTTGAGAATAAAGGGTATTGGTGCAACTTCTGGACCTTCAGCTGGAAGAGAGGATGAGGTTGTTAATCGGAGGAATTGAACAGTATTTTTTTCTAAATGCAAGGTAATTGGTGACATATTATACGAATCAACATGTTTTGTGATCTCGAAATGCGTATCATCATCAATAAGATACGAAGTCAAAGAATATGATGCATCAGCGATATGTTGAATATCCAAAAGAATATCTGTAGCAGGAGCCCCGTAATTGCTAAAAAGAAGACTGATATTATTTTTATCTTCTGATACTCCAGCAAGAAGCGTTATTCCATCTGCTCCATCCATTTCGGGCAACTGCACACGTACTGGTGTATCTTTAAAAAGAGTCTGATATGCAAGATAGCTTAATGTTGGGGTTTTAAACAGACCATCAATGGTAAAAAGCGCAATGTCAAAGCCAATGAGTTTCATTAATGCATTATCATCCTGCGTACCTCGATATCGAAAAGCATAATCCATTGATGCATCTTGAAAAACTGAAAGGGAACCAGCCGTAAACGCAGCATTTTTTGCATTATCATTGTCCCGTTGAGGATAAAGAAGATTAATATTCCATTCGGTGTTAATATTCTCCGTTTCAGTAAACCCATAACTATCTAAGAGTTCTCGGACAAACCGCGCATCTGTATATAACTGATGAGGAGAATCAGCATATCGATGCCAACTATAGAAATCCAAGGGCACCTGATGTTCTTTCACATAGTTAAGGAATTGACTAGTGAAATTCTCATTTGAAAGAGAAGAAGTACATGGCCCACCAATTTTTAGAGATTGATTATGATTTTTCAAGTGATCTGCAACGTTATGATAGAGTTCATAATATAATGGAGCAGTTCCATTCCAAAATCCGGATAGATCGGGTTCATTCCAAATCTCCCAGTGGGTGATTTTATAGTAAAACCCATTGTTCCATCCTTCATTGTAATGCATTACAATATGCCTACAGACCTCTGACCATTTTGTGAAATTCTCTGGAGGTCTTCGGAGATTTTCATCTGCACTTGCACTTTCCCCTAACCGATAAAACACTTGGCATCCTGCATTAATGATCCCTGTAATGTAGTCATCACTGATGCTAAAATTATAGCTTGCTGGATTGCTGGGATCCGCACTCCAATTAGGAAAAATCCAACTGATATCAGTAGGTCCAAAAAAATCATGGGTTCTAATATGTGTAATCCCTATCTGTTGATATTGAGAAGTTAGATCTACCCGTTTTGTTTCATCCCAATTTGGGAGTGGACCACAGTTAATATGCCCAAAGGTATCTATTATGCCATTGGTGATATCACAATCAACCGTATATTCTAAAAACGAAACTTGTTGATTGTGTGATTGCTCTATGTCTCTACTTAATACCTGTTGTACTCCGGTGAAAATAAGGAGAAAAACGAAAAAAAGACAGCACAGTTTATTTTGATAAAAATTGGTCTTGCTCATCATGCACCACTATAGAAGTTGATCTTCATTGAAATGAATGTCACGTTTAAAATATCTTTTGTTTTATAAATAGTTATTCGTATCAAATTCGATGATTTTATTCATTACGTTTATAAATGATTACTGCCTATAATATTGAGTAATATCACGGAGAGAAAAACCATGCGCCCGCTTCGATTACCTATTTTTATTTTTTGTGTAATGCTAACGTTTATCCTTACAAGTTTTAGTGGATGTATCCAACCTGAAACAGAGATGATTCTTATGAGGGATGGAGTCAAACTTGCTACCGATGTTTATCTTCCAGAATCGCAGCAACCACATGGATCCATTTTAATCCGCACACCATATAATAAAAACGATAATCGAGTGACAGGTGTAGATCTAGCATCCGCTGGGTGGCCAACGATTATTCAGGATATGCGTGGCAGATATGCATCAGAAGGTATTGACACCGTGTTTTTTAATGCGCATACGGATGGACCTGATACACTTGATTGGATAGCAGATCAAGACTGGTCCAATGGAAAGGTTGTAACCTTTGGTGGCTCAGCTCTCGGTATCAATCAATATTATATGGCCGGAACCAATCCTGAGGCGCTCGCCGGCCAATTCATCCAAGTTGCCACCCCTGATCTGTATCATCATGCAATGTATCAAGGTGGACAGTTTAGAAAAAGTCTTGTAGAACTCTGGTTGCAGGGTCAAGGAAGTCTATACATTTTAGAGGATTTTTACCAGCATGAGAATTATACCTTACAAGATTATTACTGGACAAATGTCAGCCTTGAGGATAACTGGCAGGATGTAAATGTTCCTGCGATTCATATCGGTGGATGGTATGATTGCTTCACACAGGGAACTATTGAAGGATTTAAAGGATATCAATACCTGGGTGGCCCAGGTGCTCGCGGAAAATCAAAATTGATTATGGGACCATGGACCCATAGTTTTGGACAATATCAAGGAGAACTCGTATACCCTGAGAATGCAATTGATAATTTCTCATATTATATGTTTGAAGACATGGTGCTTCAATATACCATGGATGGTCCAACTGATTTTGATGAATGGCCAGCGGTTATTTATTATGTAATGGGTGATGTTGAGAATGCATCAGCTCCGGGTAATCTTTGGCTCACTGCAGATCAATGGCCCATATCATATCAGCAACTCCCTATTTATTGCCAGGCTGATGGCAGTCTTTCAACAGTTAAATCAACAACGACAGAAACGATTTCATACATATATAATCCAGTAGACCCCGTACCTACCCATGGTGGTCAAAATCTCAACATTCTCAGAGGCCCATATGATCAACAAGAAATAGAACAACGAGATGATGTCCTTATCTTCACCACACCAGTTCTTTCAGACCCCCTATGGATAACAGGACCAATAACCGTCAGATTATATGTTTCATCAACTTGTCCAGATACCGATTTTACAGCAAAACTCTGTGATGTGTATCCAGATGGTCGATCCATGTTGATTAATGATGGTATTCTTCGTATGCGGAATCGCAATGGCTGTGATCATTGGGAATTCATGGAGCAAGATACCATTTATGAAATCGAAATTCAACTATGGGACACCTCGTATTTATTTAACACAGGACATCAGATTCGAATCTCTCTTTCTTCTTCGAATTATCCACGGTTTATAGCTAATCCAAATACAAAGGAACCCATGGCAAAGAACACCTCATATGCTATTGCAGAGAATTCTATTCATATCGGATCAGAGTACCCAAGTTGCATCATCTTACCACAAGTCATTCAAAACTATGAAGTAGAAAAAGAAAAAGCTCAAGAAACATTAATGCCTTTACTTAAGAACCGTCAGCAGAAGGATTCAGCGTTTGTTCATGGATATCAAATTCTAAATGTAATCAAACAATTTAGACCTAATACCAAATAAATAAAAAAATTTCTATTTACCTGTAGCTTTTAGTACAAGGATACCAATGATGTTCAGAGAAAAAGATTATCGTTGGTTTATTTGTTTCTTCCGTTGTTTAAATTGTAACATACGTTCATGTATCTCTTTTATACGGCGATCCATGTGATTTTCAAAGTTGCCTGCCATTGTTCATTGCTCCATCAAATGATTTTATTCTATAAGGACCAAATAGAACACGATATAAATGTTTATAAATGTTACTATATGATAAAAATATGATTTTAATATTTTATTAATAATATGATAAATGGACTATTGAAGATAAAAATTTTACTATTGTTACAAATAAGAAAAGATTAATCTGATAAACATACCTAGGTTACTATCCTTCAACCCAACATGGCATAATAGGTGTCGTGAAGGTGTAAATAAAGAATGCCATCATCAACAATAAGATTTGATACAAACGCAGTTGTAAAATAATTACTCTGAGGGGCGGAAATCGTTCGTTCAGGAGCAAACACCCAAAGAGGAGTACCCGTTTTACTATCAAAACAATAACAACGTCCATCATCAGATCCTACAAACACTCGTTGATTCATGATAACTGGGGATACATGAATACCTGATCTCATGCGCTGAGTCCAATAAATGTCTCCTGTTGTTTTGTTGACCGCATAAAAAACGCCATCATGAGAACCAAAGAACAATGAGGTATCTGTAACACACGGCGTAGTCTCTATTCCAAAACCCGTTTGAACTTCCCATTGCACTATTCCTGATGAGCTATTAATCGCATAAAGCACTGCATCCCATGAACCAACATAGACTGTTTGATCAGATATCAATGGTGCAACAGTGATTGGTCCTTGTGTTTCAAAACTCCATATTATTTCTCCATTTGGTTGTTGTAATGCATACACCATAGACCCTGTACTTACAACAATGATAGTATCACTTGGTTCAGCAAGCCATATTCCCTCAGAAAACGTTTTCTGCCAACAAAGTAAACCATCATCTGCAGTAAAAGCATACATTCTTCCATCCTCCGTTCCCACATACACCATGTCATCTGAGACCACTGGAGGGCAAGTTATTGTTCCAAGTGGTTTCTTTCCCATAGTCATCCATCCAAGATCAAATTTCACTAACCCATCATAGGTTCCAATGTAAAGGGAATGATTATTATAGACTGGTTTGGTTGGATTTTTTCCTATTTCTACCTCCCAGAGATGGACTCCGTTTTCTGCATCAAGAGCAGTCAGCAACCCCGTTGCATCTGTACTATATATTGTATCATTGATCAATATGCTCTGCGTTCGATGATCATTTCGTTGATCGTTCGTTGTATAGCTCCATATTGATGTAGGCTCAGAGCTACATTCCACGATAGACGCTTCAGGTGAGTTGTATACATCATCAGGACGTCCATACAAACACATCCATCCAACCGGTAGGATCTCCTCAGTAATGACATCAGGTGAATTATAATTCAACATCTCAAAGGTTGCTCCTGCAGGATTCCCCGTTAAGACACAGATACCATTGTTTTTCACAAGTGAAGTACTGGTGATTTTACAATCCGGTGAATGCGTCCCAATGGGATCTTGACTCATGATCTCTTTTACAACCTCAATATCAATATCCCCATAGTATAATTGACCAAGTTCCTCAAATGCTATATCTCTTGCAGCAGGAACATACCACGGAGTATAATATTCATATCCTTGAAGCCCAAGAACAACATAATTAATTAATCGATGGATGAGTTCTTTAAAATCCAATTTTTCTAATCGAACCCCTAAATCCATTGGATTATTACTTGACCAATGAAATCCATCAAATCCGCGAAAGACAACTGCATCATTATACGGACCAAGTTCATAACGAGCTATCTCACCAGTCTTCGTATC
>Ga0180430_10005825_pt1 | contig 10160 bp, 13 predicted proteins | sample SS_ome_9_FD_132999 | JGI IMG/M metagenome (GOLD analysis project Ga0180430, IMG submission 132999) | Hypersaline lake sediment archaeal communities from the Salton Sea, California, USA - SS_1_S_2 metaG | ecosystem: Environmental > Aquatic > Non-marine Saline and Alkaline > Hypersaline >...
CCTGTACGGCACGCAGGTCCTGCTCGGTCAACGACGCGATCTTGAGCTCCGGCAAAGCGTCTCTCCTTGCACGGTCACGGGCTCCGACCAATCTTCGAAGTGCGGGCGTGCCCGCCCTCCCATCCACTGGCCTTCGGCCCGCTTTGTTCCTGGCGATCCCCCTAAATCCATCGCTTTGGGCGAAGGGTCGGCGCGGGGATTTCCCCCCCGCGCGAAACCGCCCGTCCATCAGCCTTGAACGGCCACCAGGGCCACCCCCAGCTTGCTTTCCAGGGCCTGCACCTTGGCCAGCTGATCCTGGTCGAGCCGAGCGGGCTGGAAATTGTGGCAGGAAAAGGACAGCAGAGGCGTTCCCAGCTCCTGCTCCAATTGACGGATGGATTCCAACTCACCGGTTCCCAGACTGGACGACAGACTGCACAACATGGCACACCTCCTGGCTTGAATGATCTTCCATGAAACGACCCCGAAGCCAAAGCTCGCTCCGTGCCCTTCCGTTCTTTGGTGCAAGTCTATCCCAAACCGCCGGCGATTCAATACGAGAAGGTTGGGATCAAAATGGGAGGGAAAAACTACCGTCAGGACAAGGACAGCAGAAAGGACCGCAGGTTGGTCCCCCGCCCGCTCAAGCCCAGCTTGCGCCGAATGTTCTTGCGGTGGAAATCCACGGCCTGGGTGGAAATGCCGAGCAGCTCGGCGATCTCCTTGGTGGCCTTGCCGCTGCGCACCGAGTCGGCCACCTGGATCTCCCGAGGGGTGAGGTCCGCGTAGCGGGCGGAAAGGTTGCGCATGAAGGGGGAAGTCAGCTCCGTCAGCCGCGAGCGGGCCAAATCCAGCCACTGCCGTTGACGGGCGTCCAGCCGGCTTTGGACCAGACGCTCCAGATAGGGAAGCACGAGCTCCTTGACGTTGGACAGGACTTTTTCTTCCAGCTCCCGCCGATCCTCCTCGCGCTGCCGCAGCAGCACCTTGAGGGCCGTGTTGGCCTCCTGAAGGCTGCGCGAGCGCCGTTCCAGCTCCCCTTCGCGCCTTTTCAGCTCCTCCTCGGCCTTCTTGAGGGCCGTGATGTTTTCGTGGCTCACCACCAGCCGCAGGGGACCGTCTTCGGAAAGGCGGGTGACGCGCATGTAGAACCACCGTTTCTCGCGGGGAGAATGGCAGGGGTAGTCGATGGCGAGCTCCTCCAGCTCCCCGTTGAGGACGGCGCGGATGCCCCGGGCCACCTCCCCGGACCCCTCGGCGGAGTCCCCCCGGGCTCCGTCGCACAAATGGAGATAGTTGACGCCCACCATGTCCGGCCTCATGCGCACGTCGTTGGCCGAAGCGAACTCGCGCCACGCCTTGTTGGTGCCCATGATGACCCCGTGCTCGTCCAGAATGGCGATGTGCGCCGACAGGGAATCGAGGACGGCCCGGGCGAAGTGCTCGGCCAAGCGCCGCTTGCGGGCCTCCTCCTCCAAGGGCTCCGTGCGGCGGAGCAAAGCGTCGCGGTCGGTCGGCTCCTTCAATGCCTTGTCCTCCCTTTCAAATGAAAAAGCCACGATGCCGGGAGCCGTTCAAGTGAAATCCTCCACGCGCTCAAGGCTCCGCAGCAATCTCAAGCTCCTCCGGTCCTCCTCGAGGTCCTTGCCCTTGGGGGTCTCCAGGACCATGGGAAGATGGCGGAAACGGGGGTCTCGCAGCAAATGGCGGAACGCTTCCAGACCGATGCGCCCCCGCCCGATGTGCTCGTGGCGGTCCCGGCGGGAGCCCAGAGGGGTCTTGCTGTCGTTGAGATGGAAAAGCCCGATGCGCTCCAATCCGATCAGCCGGTGAAAGCGGTCCAGGGTTTCGCCGAGGGCTTCGGGGGTGCGCAAATCGTAGCCCGCCGCGAAGACGTGGCACGTGTCCAGACAAACGCCCAGGCGGTTTTCGTGGCGCGAGGATTCCAGGATGAAGGCGATCTCCTCGAAGGAAGCCCCCAGGCTCGTGCCCTGACCGGCCGTGGCTTCCAGGAGCACCCGAACGTCCCGGGCGTCGGCGCGAGACAGGGCTTCGTCCAGGTTGGCCGTGAATCGTCGGAGTCCGGCCCGGGCCCCCTGGCCCAGATGGGCTCCCGGATGCATGACGACCAAGGGAATGGAGAGGCGGGAGGCCCGCTCCAGTTCCTCGACAAAGGCTTCCAGGGATCGTCTCGCCCCCTCCCCGGAAGGGCTCGCCAGATTGATCAGATAGGAATCGTGAGCGGCCACGGGCATGTCTCCGGCGCGGGAGCGGGCCTCCCGGAATCGGGCCGCGGCTTCCTCCCCCAAGGGAGGGGCCTTCCAGCGACGCTGATTGCAGGTGAAAATCTGCAGGGCTTCGCCCTTCACCCGCCGGATACGCTCCCAAGCCAAGTGCAGTCCTCCGGCAACGGACATGTGCGCTCCAAGCAACGGCATGGGCCGTTCCCCCTCTTTCCGTGAAGGCTCGGCAACCCCTCGGCAAACAACGCCCCCAATGCGCCCCCCTCTCGGCCCTTTCTACTTCCTGGACATTTGGCCTCTTCTAAGTTAGAAGATGGTGGAGGTGGGAAAAAGACTTTGAAAGGACCGTGCCGGGATCTTGCGTCGCGCGGGACAACCCTTGCCGAGGGGGGAGCGGGAAGATGACCGAAGAAATCAAAATTGACGAGGAAATCCTGGAGCTGGACAGCGAGGAAAGCGGGGAGCCCAACGTTAAGATCCGCAGCGAGCGGGTGGTGGTGAAATGCGTGGACGGCACCGTCATCAACGGAGAAACCAATCTGGGCCGGTCCCGCCGCATCTCCGAAGTGTTCACCAAAGGAGACAGCCGCTTCGTCATCATTTTCAACGCCAACATTCAAGGCTACACGGGCGACGTGGTGTTCGTGAACCGCGAGCACATCGTGTGGGCCATGCCCCTGGACAACAAGTCCAAGGTCATTTGAAAGCAACGCTTGGCACCGTCTCCCGAAGGCGTATGGCTTTCTCGGAGCCCCCACGATCCACCCATCGCCCGAAAGCGGCCCCATGGAGCTCAACGGACGGCGCGGGACCTTTCGTCCCGCTCTCGTTTTGCGTGCAACTCTACGAGTCACAGAAAGGACCCAAATGGCGAATCAGCGTCCCCTGGCCCCGGATTTTGAAAAGGCCCAGCCCGCGACCATCCGCAACCCCTACATCGTCAACTTCTGCAAGGTTTTGCTGGAGCGCAAGGGGGAGGAGCCGGAGCCCGAAGCCAAGAAGAAGCTGGTGGAGGACATGTACAACCTCTACGAGAATCTTCTGGGACAAAACATGGTCCAAGCCCTTCCCGAGGACGTTCGCCGCCAGTACAAGGAGATGGCCAACGATCTCTACAGCCTCGACTACGAAAAGATCGCCGAGATCTTCGGCACCCACATCAGCGACGAGCAGGAGCTCGCCATTCGCAAGAAGACTCTCCAGGAGCTGGCGGACATTTTCATGAAGAATCGCGATCTGTCCACTCGAGAGGTCCTGCAGCGACTGGAAGACGCCGAGGAGGCTCCCGTTTAAAAAAGCCCGGCCGTATCGGCTCGTCCTTGTCTTCGGCTTCCCCGATGATTACCTTGCCCAAAGATTCGAGCGGAACCCAATGACAAACGGGCTTCTTCAAGCCAACGCGGAGGTGAAAGCTAATGCAGGAAGACAAGACCATTTGCCCCTATTGCCATCGAAAGATGTCCAAATGGAACACGCCGGCCTTCTCCACATGGACGGCGGAGTACTTCTACGTGTGCTTCAACGACGAATGTCCCTACTTCGTGGAGGGATGGGAGCACATGCAGAACAACCTTCAGGTGAACTATTCCTACCGCCATCGTTACGATCCGGAAACGGGCCAGACCGGCCCCCTTCCCGTGTGGTCCAAGAAGGCGCTGAGAGAGGACATCTCGGTGGAAAAGTAGCCCTTTTCCACCCGTCCCCTTCCGGCGAGAAATTCATGGAGCCCCGAGAAAAGACACCGAGCGTTGCCGCTCGGCATGTCTTTTTTCATCGAGTCCCGCCTTTGTACCGTTCCTCCACTTCCTTGCGGACCTTCAGGGGCCCCTCGTTCAACAGGGAGAACCGAAGCCATCGCAAGGCCAAACGGAGCAGCTCCTCTCCGTTCTCCTTCGCCGAATCCGCCTCTCCCGGCCCCAGCTCGAAAAGCTGCAGAAACCGGCTCCCGAAAACGAATTCCCGAAAGCGGTCCAGATCGTAGCTGGCCATGTAGAACATTTGCTGCTGTCGCATGGGCAGGCCGCCATGGAGGCGGGAGTCGGTGACGATCTCCATCCATGCGTTGTTCATTTCATGGTAAGGCTCCAGCCCCTGGTCCCGAACCCATTCCTCCGCGGAAAAGGACCGGTCCTCTTCGAACCCCCGGCAATGCTTTTCCCTGAGAACGAAGTAGTTTTCCAGGACCGTTCCGTGAACCCTGTGGGATCGAGAAGCCCGTGCCAGAGGATACGTTCGGCAAGCCGAAGGGCGGTGGGCGTACACCGAGCATCCCCGGGGCGAGAGATACGGACAGGTCTTCTCCTCGTTTTCGTCCATCCTGAGATAGACCATGGGCAGACCCCGCCGCTCGTCGGGGCGCGCCTCCGTGTACCGGTCGAGAAGCTCCCCCGATTCCAGGCTCAGGCATTGCTCGAGACGCAGCAGGTCGTAGGGAGTGAGCAGCAAGGTGAGATCGCGACAGCACTCGTTGAAGCAGGGGACGCCCGGATGGCAGGCGAATCGGAATCTTCCGTCGCCCAGGGGCTCCATGAGCTCCCCCAGGCCTTCCGGGGCGCTTTTTTCCAGGGACATGCGGGTTCCTTTCGGCGTCAAGCCATTCCCAGCAGCTCTTCCAACTGGGCCGCGATGTATTGAAAAGCCAACCTCAGCATTTCCTCGTCGTTCTCCAGGACCCGCCGGTACAGCTCTTCGTCGATGTCGTAAAGCTTGCGAAACTTCTCGTCCCGGAGCATCTCGACGAATCGGTCGAGATCGTAGGCGAGAAACAGGACCTTTCCCAACCCGACGCCCACGTCCTGACCGGGGACGAAGCGGGCGGGCATGGCGTCGCGAAACTCCCTTTCCATGGCCGTGTAGGGCCCCACGCCCTGGTTGTCCAGCCACCCCCTCACCGTCCAGTCCTTGGCTTCCGCCAGCCCCAGACACCGGTCGCTTCCCGCGACGAATCGATAATTCCCTTCTCCCTCGGCCAGATCCAGGGGATACATGCGGCAGGCCCACGGCCGATCCTCGTAAACCGTACACCCCTGGTCCCTCACGAAACGGCAGTACAGGGTGTCGGGATCCATGGCCAGTTGCACCACGGGAATGGAAGTGGACTTGGCCAGAAAGGACCGGGTGTGGCGGGCCAGGAATTCCGAAGACCCCATTCCCAAGGCCCGGCGCAGCCGCAAGACGTCGTAGGGGGTCAGGTAGATGTTCACGTCCCGGCAGCATTGGGTGAAGCACGGCAGGTCCTCGTGACAGGCGAACCGAAAGGAGCTCTCCTCCCCCAGCGTGCTCTCGGTGCTTTGCGAAAGTCTCGTCCGCTCCTCTTGCGAGGCTTTGAAGCTCATGGAATCCTCTCCTCAACCGGACGCCATCACGGCGGTCCCGAAATTCTGGAACCTCGGGCTCCCGTGGATGAACTTGCGCACCACGGCCAAAGTTTGGTGGTCCTTGCACAGGATGAACGTGCATTCGCATTGGCGGTTGCACGAGCCACAGTGATAATCTTCGTCCAACGCCTTGCCGCAACGACAATGGGGCTCCATTGCCAGCTCGTCGTTCTCCCATGCGGCAATGAAATAATCCTGTTGACGCTCCTTGAGCTCGTCGGTGGTGATGGGCATGAATTTCCGGCTCCTTGACATAGGTTGAATGGCGAAAACGGATGACGAGCACCCGCGCCGACTTCCACGCGCTTCCACAATCCCCAAAGGTATTCCCGCGGCAACCGAATTTCAAGCCCTGCGAGGCGATTGGCGACGGGGCTTTCCCCGGGAGGCCTTCGGGCGGGATGAAAAGCGAATCCCGCATCCCCAGCCTCCGAGCGAAGCTCGGCAACTTTACTGTATTCCTCCGGCGGCTGCAAGGGCGTCGGCTTCCGGCCCCCTCCCTGGCCACCCGGGCTTCCGGGCTCGCGAGGAAAACGGGAGACCAAAGAAAATTTCTTGCTATATAGATCACATGAGAGTTAAATACAGGCTTGAAACGCTTACGGAAGCTCAAATCAATTCCACCTCGCCTTTGACTTGACATGGAGACGAGTTTTCATGATCACTCAAAAGCCTCTTTTCTCATGGATTTTTCGCCGCTACGCGGGACTCCAGCTCTTGCTTCTGGCCATTGTCCTCGTCATGGTCTTCGCGCGCGTTTTTCCCCTGGAGATGCAGAAGCGCATCGTCAACGTCGCCATCCGGTTCAAGGATTACCACAGCCTCTACCTGTATTGCGCCCTCTACTTGGGGGCCGTCGTCCTGGCAGGCTCGTTGAAATATCTCATCAACGTGCTTCAGCATTACATCGGCCACAAAATCCTTCTGGAAATCCGCTCCCGCCTCTACGACCACATTCTTCACATTCCCCTGCCTTTCTTCCGCCGCACCCCTTCGGGCATGGTCATCTCGTCCATCACATCGGAGCTGAGCACCATCGGAGACTTTCTGGGGGGGGCCTTGGCCGTTCCGGTGGTCAACCTTTTGACCCTGATCGCTTTCGGGGGCTACATGATTCATCTCAACCCCCTGCTGGCCCTGCTGAGCCTGGCCATATATCCGGTGGAGATCGCCATCATCCCTTATCTTCAAAACCGGTTCAACCGCCTGAACCGCGAGCGCATCGACACGACCCGCACCATGAGCAACCACATCGGGGAAGTCGTGGGAGGGATGCAGGAAGTACACGGCAACGGAAGCTACACCATAGAGAATCGCAAGTTCGCTCGTTTCGCCCGGGAGCTTTTCCGGTTGCGCTATCGCATGAGCCTCATCAAGTTCGGAATCAAATTCGTCAACAACTTCTTTCAGAGCCTGGGGCCCTTCATTCTGTTTCTGGTGGGAGGATATTTGACCATCCAGGGCAGTTTCGATCTGGGCGCCCTCGTGGCCTTCCTGTCGGCCTACGAGAAGCTCTACGACCCCTGGAAGGAGCTCATGGACTATTACCAAGCCCTTCAGGACGCTCGCGTTCGCTACACCCGCGTCATGGAATACTTCCACGTGGAAGCCGAAGCCCGGGAGGATCGGCCGGACCGCTCTCCCGCCCGGTTGAGAGGGGATTTGGAGGTGAGCGGGCTCGTGTACACCGTGGACAAGAACGTCCGGCTGCTGGACCAGGTCTCCCTGGATCTGCCCTCGGGGGGACAACTGGCCCTGGTGGGCTTTTCCGGCAGCGGCAAGAGCACCCTGGCCATGGTCTTGGGCCGCATCTACAACTACGACGCGGGGCAGGTCCTGTGGGACGGTCGAGAGCTGAAACGGATGAGCAAGGTGGACCTGGTTCACAACATCGGCTTCGTGCCTCAACACCCGTTCATCTTCAACGGCACGCTCATGGAAAATCTCCTCTACGGGTGCGAGGCGCTGGACACGGTTGCCTTGAAAGAGACGGCGTGGGACGGAGGCGGGACCGCCGCCCGGGAAAACGCCCCCCAAAGCTCCCGCGTTCCCGACCGCGAAACGGTTTTGAACATGATCTTGAAAGTGGGCCTGTTCGACGATGTTTTAAGGCTCGGGCTCAATTCCACCCTTTCCGCCCGGCGCCACCCCGAGCTGCTCCCCCGTCTCGTTCGGATCCGTCAGATGTTCTACCACCAATGGGGAGAGGAGTTGGAGGACCTCGTGGAATTTTTCCACTCGGACCGCTATCTCCACTACACGGACCTCGGCTGCAATCTCACTTTCGGCAACGCCAACCGCCATATCTACGAGCCTCCCCATATCGCCGAGCAGCCCCTGTTTCAGGAATTTCTGACGGAAAACGGCCTCATGACCCCCCTGGTCGATTTCGGCAAGAACCTCGCCCAGCGCACGGTGACGCTCCTTGAAGATCTTCGGGACGACCCCTTCTTTTTTCAAAAGAGCCCCATTCCACCGGAGGAGCTCGACCTTTACCGGGAACTGGTGGAATGGACGGAGCGCAATCCTCTCTCCCCTCTGGGCCCCGTCCGGCGGAATCGTCTTTTAAGGCTGAGCCTCCGGTTTGTCGCGGGGGAGCATAAAATGGTGGCCTTGCCTTCGGAATTGGAAAAGAAAATCCTTGAAGCCCGCCCCCTTTTCAGGGAAAAGATGAAGCGCAAGGACCCCGAGGGCTTCACGTTCTACCGACCTACGGAATACATTGGCAACGAAACCATTTTGGACAATATTCTCTTCGGCCGCCTCAAGCTCAACCGCCCCGGCGCCGTGGAAAAGGTCCAGGATCTGGTGGTTTCCCTGCTGGGGCGAGAAGACATCATGGACGAGGTGATGGAGATCGGGCTGGAATTCCAGGTGGGCAGCAGCGGCGACCGGCTGTCGGGAGGCCAGAAGCAAAAAACCGCTCTGGCCAGGGCCCTGCTCAAAAACCCGTCCATCCTCATTCTCGACGAAGCCACCGCCGGACTGGACAACGCCTCCCAAGCCCGTATCGGAAACCTTCTGGAGAACGAGTACCGGGGAAAATGCACCCTGATCAGCGTGGCCCACCGTCTCGACACCGTGCGCCACTTCGACGCCATCGCCGCCATGAAAGCGGGCAAGATCATGGAAATGGGCTCGTACGAAGAGCTGTTGGAAAGGAAGGGGATTTTTTATGACCTCGTTCACGGATCCTGATTTCCAATGCGGGTGCCGCACCGGCGAGAGCTCGGAGCTGGACGAGAACCTGGAAATACTGCGCCAGGTGCCGGCCTTTTCGGGCATTCCCATTGAAAAGCTGAGGGTGTACGCCTATCTGAGCCGGCGCATCTGTTGTCGGGAGGGAGCGTATTTGTTCCATCAGGGAGAGCGCGACGACCGGGGGTACATCATCGTTTCGGGCAAGGCCAGATTGGTGCGGCAATACGACGACCACACGGCCTTTCTGGAAACTTTGAAGGAAGGGGACTTTTTCGGGGGCCTCGCCCTTCTGGCCGATATCAAGCGCCTCTTCGGCGCCCGGGCCCTCACCAATCTGGAATGTCTGACCCTGGATCGCCGAAGCTTTCAAAAGCTGCTGATGCAGTTTCCCGAGCTGGCCATCAAAGTGTTGGACGCCATGATCCGGCGCATCGCCCGCATGGAGGAAAAGCTTCTGAGCATGCGTTACGACGATTCCTCCATCAGCCCGTAGCCGGGCTGCGGCACCGCTTCCGCGTCGCACAGCTCCTGGCAAGCGATTTTCTCTCCGCATACTCGGAAATCGCACACCAAAGGCGCGTGGTCCGAGAACCTCACGGGCAAGATCCGAAAGCCGGAGGATTGGATGGACGGGCTGTGGAGGATGAAATCCAGCTGCCTTCGGGGGCGACGGCTGGGATGGGACGGCTGCCCCTTGTCGTTGGCGTTCTTCAAACCCGTGGCGGCCAGAAAGAGCTGCAGCTCGCGGTCCCCCCAAAGAACGTTGAAATCTCCGGCGACAATGAGGGGCTTCTCCGCGTCCTTGACGAGACTGTAAAGATCGTGAAGTTGATACTGGCGATGGCGGAACTTGAGAGACAAATGCACCAGGAAAATGGTCGCGTCTTCCAGTTCCGTTTCAATGACCAGCCGCTTGACGCCGTGGCGCAGGTAATGGAATCGCTGGGCCTTGATCTCGTGGCGGGTGAGAATGGCGTTGCACTGCTTGCCGAGCACGGGCATGCGCCGGGCCACCGATCGCTGGGAATACTTGGATCGATAGACGTAGGAGTGGCTCAGGGCCCGGGCGATGGCCTCCGCTTGGTTGTGCTTCCCCGAACGGAAGGAGCCGGCGTCCACCTCCACCAGCCCCACGACATCCGGATTGAGGGATTTGACGAACTGAACGATCTTCGTCAAGTTCTTGTTGGTGTGCTTCAAGTATCCCAGGTAGGGCAACGGGAAATGGAAGCGCGGTCCGATACCCGCACCGTAGCGAATGTTGTACAGAAGAAACCGCATAGGGCTTCACCTCTCACTCTGGCTCGTTTCTCCGGGGGAATTCCATCCGGCCCCTTTCGTTCTTTCAGAACGCGAC
>Ga0180430_10005826_pt1 | contig 10159 bp, 8 predicted proteins | sample SS_ome_9_FD_132999 | JGI IMG/M metagenome (GOLD analysis project Ga0180430, IMG submission 132999) | Hypersaline lake sediment archaeal communities from the Salton Sea, California, USA - SS_1_S_2 metaG | ecosystem: Environmental > Aquatic > Non-marine Saline and Alkaline > Hypersaline > Sediment...
CCGTCGTCACGGGATACCGGAACCGGTGGCAGGCCTCCAGCTCGATCCACTCCTTATCCAGATCGTGCCGGACCCCCCACAGAAACCGCTCCTCCAGGGTCGGCGAAAGCCCCTCGAGAAGCGGCGAGCGGTCCTCGAGCCCCGCCGGCGGAGACTCCCCCAGATAAACGGCGCGCACCATCCCGTTCACCCGCCTCCACTTGAGCTCCCCTTGCGGAGAGAAGATCCGTCCCTGATCCGTTCGCTCGAGGAACGATTCGTCCAGGGTGAAAACCTCCAGGCGGGCCTCCGCCGGAGAAAAAGCCATGAGGACCTCGTCCCCCGCCAAGGGAATCCCCCGCACCAGCTCCAGCCAAGCGTCCGCCGTCAGGTCGGCGGCATGAAGAAACGCCATAAAGCTCCTCCTCTAGTGGGCAGTGGGCAGCGGGCAGCGGCCAGAGCGTGACGGTCCCGCTCTTCGCAGCCTTCGCCGGGGTACTGCCTTCTCGTCCCTTGTCCGTCGAGATGCGCCTTCCCCGGGAGGGAGGGCCTCCCGGGAATACCGAGGGCGGGACGCCCTCGCTCCCGGGAATTCGCCAGTCCGTCATTCCGGCGATCCTCAAGCCGGAATCCAGGGGAGTTTTCTCCATGAAAAGAGCTCCAAAACTCATGATCGAGCGCTTAGGGGATCCGGTAGCTCTCCAGGGGCTCGGGCCAGCGGGACGCCTCCAGAAAAGCCGTCAAATCGCTCACCCCCGCTTCGGCCGCTTCCTTCCAACGGTCCTTGATCTCGTGCTCCAGGCGCAGCCCTCGCCTCTCGCCCGGGGGAAGGGGGGCCCCGGCGCTCTCCTCGGCGTGCAGCCCGTAGGCCCGCCGCTCCTCGTCGGAGCACAATCCCCAAAGCCCCGTCAGATGCTCCACCTCCCGCCCGTAGTACCTCACCACGAAGGAGTCGATCTCGGCCGTCACCCGCCCCAGTCCCCGGCTCTTGCCCGAGCCCACGCGCACCAGCCCGTCCTCCATGTCCCGCAGCACCAGGGCCACCAAGCCCAACTGCCACCGCTCGAAATTGCGGACCTCGATCTCCGCTCGGAACTTCCCCCCCGTGAGCACCTCCAGGTCGTACTTGGCCTGCGCCGCCGCCCCGCCCGTGAACCGGTCGATGGCCACCCCGTCGCGGGTCTCCAGGTTCCAGGAGCCGTCGCAAACGTACCCGTCGGAAACGGCGAACCGCCCGACGAAGCTGTGGCAGCCGAACAGGCGGCAGGCGGGACAGCACAACCGGTACACGTCGGGGTTGGGAGCCGAATCCCGGTTCCGGTCGCGCTTGTGCTTTTCCAGCCACAGGCCGCAGGAGCCCTGGCGGGCCTCGTCTCCCCGGGCGTCGTCGGGCTTCAGATAGGGAAGGCACACGGGCACGGGCCGGTCCTTGAGGCTCCGGCAGATTTTTTCGGCGTAGGAGCGCACGACGCCCTTGAGGGAGCTTCCCGGCAGGAAGGGCTCGGGCTCGCCGCTGGAGCGATACGTGCGCACGAAGGCCATGTCCGCGCCGCTCACGGAAGCCTGGCCGGACTTGACCAGCAGCGGGTCCAGAGGGGTCAGGGAGACTTCCACCCGCACGGCGTTGAGCATTTTCTTGAGCATTTCAGCCTCCTTTTCGGGACAGAAGACGGTCCAGGGCGTCGGTGAAAACGGAGCTCTCCACGGGAGACATGCGGCGTTCAACCAGATAGGCCCGAAGCTGCTCGAAGTCCGTGCAATCCACCTGCTCCGTTCGGACATTCTCCAGCCGCGCGCATCCCAGCCCGCGAGAGGTGAAGCCCCCCAGCCGGAGCCCCGATTCCCATTCGGCCAGCACCGCCCCCGTCAGGGCCAGGTCCTCCTCGACCGGATTCTCGAGCTCCGCCCGAAAGCCGAACCGGGCCCCCGCCGGAGCCGTCTCGAAATCGTACTTGAGCTTGGGCCGCGCCGTTTCCGAATCCCGGTCGATGCACACGCCGTCGCGCACCTGGTAGCTCCCCGCCCATTCCTTCAGCTCCCCGTCGCCGAAGAAGATGCGCGACGCCTGGAAGGGGGAGCCGAACAGGCGGCACACGTGGCAGGTGTGCCCCTCGAGCCACTGGAGCTTCTCCTTCTCCTCGGGGAGGGCCTGGAATTCCTTGAGGACCTTCCGGCGGTAGGCCTCGTCGCCCACGCACGGGACGCCCGAAAGGCTCGCGTCCAGCAGACAGGCCCTCAGGTCCAGGTGAAAGGCCAACCGCTCGGCCGCGGACCGGAAGCACCCCTTGAGGGTGGAGCCGGGCAGGAGGGGACGGCCGTCCACTTCCTTCATCACCCCCATGTCCGTGGCCAGCTCCCCCTCCTTTCCGGACCCGATGTGAAACGCCGTCTCGAAGACCAAGTCCCCGGCGATCCTCATCTTCCTCTCGAAGGTCCCCCATCTCTTCCCTTCACGGGCTTCTTCGCTCATCTCAGTCCTCCCCTTGCCGCCGAAAGAAGTAATGGCAGTTGAAGTGCTCGAAATACACCTCCAGGGCCGCGTTCATCATCCTTTCCAGATTTTCCTTGTTGCGCCTCCTCATCCGCTTCTTCTCGGTCTTTTCCTCCACCGAGGCTTCGTTCTCCCACCAGCCCTTTTCCTCCAGAAGCTCCCTCGCCAAGCGGGACAGGGCGAAGGGGGGGGTGGCGCCGTCGGGACTCTCCCCGATCAGGTCTCCGAGAAACCCCCAGAACGCCTGGTTGGCCTCCTTGGTGTTCTTTTCCCTCTGCCTGCGAGCCAGCTCCCTAAGCCCCCCCAGCTTCATGGAGCGAACGACCGAAGGGATGGAGGCGAGCTGGTGCTTGCGGGCGAATCTCGCGTTCCGGCTCAGATATTCGTCCACGGCCTCGCAGGCCGCCCGCCGCAACGTCGCGTCCAGAAAGCGCCGAAATTCCGCCGACGCCGCGTACGATTCCATTTCCATGGTCACGCCTCCTCCCTCAAGCTCCTCTCGTACAGATAATGGGCGACCACCTGGCGGACCCAGCCCCGGGCCAGCTTGAGCTTGATCTCCAGGGCCCGCGCCGCGTCTCCCGAAGCCAAGCGGTCGGCCTCGGCCTCCAGCTCCTCGAGCTGGCCCAGCATGGGGCCCGCCACTTGACGCCATCGAGCACGCGCCCCTCGCTCCTTGCCCGCTTGGTTCTTGATATAATTGACGATTTCCGAAAACCGGCGGGTGGACCCCGCCAGGGACTCGAACCCCCGGATTTGGGACTTGTCCAAGCGGACCTCGTCCAACTGCTTTCCCGTCTCCCGGGACCGGGGATAGAAGCCTTCCAGGAACAAATCCACGGAGCGCAAGGTCTCTCCGTCCAAAGCCACCATGCCTTCGCCGTTCATCAGATCACCTCCACGTTGTGCAAAGGCTCGCACACACCCACTCGCCCGAACCCTTCCTCTCGCCGCAGTCCCCAGCCTTCCCTCTCGAGGCTTTTCAGGCTTTTCTCCAGCCCCTCCAGGTCTTCTCCCCGGTAGCGAAAGAGAAAGACGCTGCCGGCGCTCACCGCCCGGTCGTCGGGCTTGGGCAGCCCCCAGGCGGACTGCCACCCCCGCACCGTCCGCACCTTGAGCGCCTTGGCCACGCACTCCGCGCCGGGAAAGGAAAAGTCCGGCTCTCCCGAGGGCCTCAGCAGCTCGTCCACCCAAACGGCCGGGGACAGGGCCAGAAGAGAAAAGTACACCCCCTCGGGCGGCTCGCTCCCCTTCAGGCCCGCGTACTTGGCCCGGAACTTCTCGTCCCATTCCCGGACGCTCCAGGACGGGGGGGCCGCCTCCCGCAAGGCCAGCTCCAGCTCGCCGAAGCCCCGCGTGCGCTCGGCCCCGGCGAAAACCGTGCCCTCCTCCACCAAGGGGCGCAGGTGCTCCAACTGCTTGTCGTCCAGGTAGAGCCCCCCCGCCAGCACCTGAGGAAAAAAATCGTCGGACCCCTCCTCCTTGCGCCAGTCGGCCATGGCCTGGGTGGTGAAGAAGATCGACTGGGCCACGGTGCCCGTCTGCCGGTCGATGCCCGTGTGGCGCTCGAAGATCATGGCCGGATCGAGCTTGCAGGGACGCTCCGGATCGCCGTTCCACACCCCGGCCAGGGGCTTGAGGTCCTGCCGGCAATGGCGGCATTCCCACGCCCCCCCCTCGACCTCGCGCCCCTCCAACCGGCCCATGGCCACCATCGCCAGGGAATCCCCCGCGCCGTGCGCCCCGTGCGCCAGAAATCCCGGCTTGCGCTTGCACGAAACGGCGGTGAGGGGCAGGGGACGGGGGATGACGGGAACAGGGCCGAGCGGGGCGGATTCGGGGTGGGCGGGGGCGGATTCGGGGTGGGTGCCCGGGCGGACACCCAGGTCCGCCCCTACGATTGCGGTGAACCCGTACGGGCGGACCTGTGTGTCCGCCCCGGCCCGCACCTGCGCCCCGGCCTGGGTGTCCGCCCCGGCCCGCGCGTCCGCCCGTACGGGCTCGCCGGGGTGGGTGTCCGCCCCGGGGGGTGCGGGCAGCAAATCGGGGAAATGCACGGGATCTTCCAGAAACAATCGCCGGAATCCTTCGTCTTCGGCGCTCCCTACCTCCTGAAGCCACTTGCGCGCCAAAGCCCCCCGCAGGGTCGATCCCGTCAGGTGCCTCAGCCCGGCCGGGGCGTTGGAGCGGCGGCTCTGCTGGATCATCAAAGGGGCCAGCAAGCGGGCTTCCAGACAATAGTATTTCATGCTCGACCTCCTTCGGCTCCTTCGCCGAAAAAATCCTCGACCATCTCGCCGTAGATCTGCAGGTATTCCATGAGGTCTTCCACCGAGACGGCCTCCCCGTCGCAAAGGGCGCTGTCCACGGAGACGGCGACGCGCCCGGCCCCCGTGCTCTTGTCCCCCCCCAGCCGCTCCACGCACAGGAGCCCCCCCGCCAGGAGGCAGGCCACCAGGGGCGGCGTCCCCTCCTCCGCCCAGCGCCAGTCTCGAAGCCGGCCGTCGATGGAAGTGCGGAAAGCTCCGGCCCCCTCGCCTCCCGCCGAAGCGTACTCCGTGGTGAAAAGAAACTTGTCCCGCGCCGTGCCCAGGACCCGGTTCATGCGGATGCGGCTTCGAACGGCCGAGACCGGGCCTCTCCTTCCCTCCGGCCGGGCGTCCCGGAAGACCAGCCCCCCTTCCTCGCGACGGTTGCCGAACAAGCACTCCACGGGGGACTTCACCCGGCTCAGGGGCTCGAAAATCCCCGGATGGGTCAGCCGGGTGGCGTGAGGGTCCGAAGGGTCGGGAAAGCCCAGGGTCCGGCACAGCTTCTCGCAGCTCTCCCGGACCACCCCCTTCAAGGTGCTCGCCGGAACGAAGGGTCGTCCCCGGCAGTCCCGGCGCAAGAGGCGGTCGGCCTCGAGCCCCCCCTCCCCCGATCCGCAATGAAAGCGCGACCGGAAGGCGATGGACACCTCCATGTGCAATCGGTGCATGAATCCCTCCTTTCCTTTCTAGATGGCCATCTCCAGAAGCTCCACCAAATCCACGAGCATGGTGGAGAAGCGCCGGCTCCCGTCCTCGGCCTCCTCCTCCCTCCAGGGCAGCTCCCCGCCCCCGCACTCGAAGCGATTCAACGCCTCCCACAGCACGCGCCGCTGCTCCTTGGTGGCGTTCATGGAAGCCATCAGGCATTCCAGGGAGCCGTTGGCCTTGCCCAGGCTCGGCGCCTGCCCCAGGCGCTTGAGGCGGCTGCGGGCCATTTTGACCCGGGCCAGCTCCCTTCCGCAATGGAGCAAGATCTCCCAATCCTCCAGGGAATAGGGCTTGCGATACAGGAAGAGAGGCGCGCTCCCCTCGCGGATTTCCAGATGGGTCCGCCGGCACCGCCCCACTTCCACCTGGTTGAAGCGCGAGGCGAGATGGTAGTCGATGTAGGTGGAGACGGAAGAATCGTTCTTTTCCACGGAATCGGCCGCTCTCAGGGAGCCGGCCGCCTTGGCCGACTTGAGCAGCTCCTCGGCCTGGCCCAGAAGGATGGAGAAGGGCGTGTGGCTCCGGCCGAAGGCGATGCCCAGAGAGATGGTCAGCCCATTGCCTTGGAGCTTCCTGGAAAAGAAGGGGCTCGAAGCGAACCGCTCCCGCGTCTTTTCTTCGAACTTGCGGGCGGCGTCCAGGGCGAACCTCGGGGCCGCGTCGGCGCTGAGCACCACCAGCAGGTCGTCCCCCCCCAGCAGCAGCACGTCCGCCGGCACGGTCCCTCCACTCTTGAAGGCATCGTAAACGGCGTGGTTCTCGTAAAGGGCCTCGTAGCAAGCCTCGCGGATGGAATCGTCCACGGCCGTCGAAAAGAACCGGTAGTCCTCGGCCGTGCGGATGCTCTTGACCAGCCGCCCCATGGCGTTGCCGTCGGCGTACACCAGGGCCGCGTAGCCCCGGCGGGCGCGGCACGCTTCGCCGACCACCTGGAAATCCCCCGGCCGGGCCTTCCACGCCTCGTCCGCCGACTCCCCCCGCTCGGCCCAAAGGTCCACCAGCCCCTTCCACAAGCCGCGCTCCCGGCCCGCATCCTCCTTGCGGGCGCACACCTCGCACAGGAGCTTCGGCCCCTCGCCGCTCCCGTACCGGGTGATGCGCGCCGCGCAACCCGAGCAACTGTCGCACTCGCGCAGATACCCCGCGTGCAGAGGCCCGCAGTCCTCGAAGCCCCCCTCCTCCTTGGCCCGCTTGAGGCTCAGGTGGGCCGTCTTCAGGGCCCCGGGGTAGTCTCCCGAAGACAGGTCGGCCAAGCCGTACACCAGCCGCACCCCTCCGCGAGACTCGCGGCGGTACAGCCCCCGCAAGGCCTCCAGGGCGCCTTCCACCTCCTCGCGGGCCCCCTTCAGCAGGAACTGGCCGGAGCCCCCGTTGGAAAAGACGCAATCCACCGAAGCCCCGCCCAGCCGCTCCCGCAGAAAGGGGGCCGTGCGGTTGCGGTTCAAATCGTCCAGCAGGGCGCTGGCCCCCCGAATCTCCACCAACCGGTCCGTCCCGAACACGTAATCCTTGATGCCCGGCGCGTCCAGCACCGCGAGATGCTCTCCCATACGCCTCCTCCTTTCCCATGCAGGGGAACCACGAATGAACACGGATGAACGCGGATGAAAAAACCCGCTTCTTCGAAGCTCGCGGCCCGACGCCACCCCCTCGTCCGCGCGAAACGGAAGAGGGGATCGCGGCGAGCCTTCCTTCGAGAGGGAGCGGACCTCCGCCCTTTCTCTTTCCGGGGCCGTTCTATCGGCGTGCCCGGCCTCGAGGCCCTCGAGGCGGACTATGGTCTTCCTGGGGATGCGGCATGGCCGCCAAGGACTGCAACAGCCCTTTCCGCGCATATCATGCGCCGAAAGGGAGCGGGGAAGGAAAAACCTCCCCTCGCGAAGAAGCAAAATACGTCAATTGCCCGAAGGGATCAAGAAAAAAATCCCTTCGCTTTCGCCTCAAGTCTTTTCGATGTCGTAGCGAAGCTCGATGCCGGCCTCTTTCAACGCCTCCTTCACCACGGGGACTTGGACGTCGTCGATCGTTTCCTCGTTCTCGTACTCCTGCCGCATGCTTTCCAGAAGCTTGGCGCGCTGCCGGCGCCCTTCCCTTCGTCTGGCGAAATCCGCTTCCATGCGCAGGCCGATGCGGAAGCGAACGGCGTCGTCCCCGAAGGCGTGGGAGATCTCGACCCCTTCCACGTTCAGCTTTTCGGCGTAGTGCTCCTTCTGGGAGCGGTTGAAGCGCGAGCGGATCCTGGCCACGGCGTACTCGAAGGCCACGGGCCGCACGGGCTGCTCCTCGGGATAGAGCTCCCCGAAGGTCTGCCAGAAGGAGGGGGCGGGGCCCCCGGCGGTCCCTCCGTCGCCGCCCTTCCTCTCCTTTCCCGCGAACCCCTCGGTGTAGCTTTCGATGAGCCCGTCCAGCGACTCCAGCCGGTTTCCCCCCTTTTCCCCCATGGAAGCGAGCAGGACCAGCTCCACGGCTTCCAGGGCCTTGCGCAGGCCCGCAGCCCGGCGCTCCTCGCGGGCGGTCTGCCCTTCCAGCAGGCCCAGGTGGAATTGCGCGGCCTCCCTCCCCCCCGTGCGCGAGCCCTGCTCGTCCAGGCTGTCGATGATGCGCAGCAGGGAAACGAGAAGGACGAGGCGGTCCCGGGACAGCTCCACGTCGCCCACCATCACCAGGTCGTCGTTCTCCGCGAGGCGTTGGAAGAATTCCGTCAGGCACGGGACCTCCTCCAAGGAGGAGCCCTCCAGGAAGGGATAGGGCTTGCGCTGGCGAAGCCGCATCTTCTTGCGGTGGTAGAGCCCCACCAGGCCGATGGCGCGCAGGCTGTTCTCCAGATCCGAGGGGCTCCAGGTCCCGCCGCACTCCTTGTGCTCGCCGAGGATCTCGTGGATGGGGCTCCCGCTTTTGCCGTGCCTGCGGGGCTCCGTCAGGCGCAAGTAGCCCAGCACGTGGTGGTGGTCCCGCACTTCCGTGGGAAGCAGGTCGTGGCAGCCCCCGTCCTCGCGGTCCACCCGTCCCAGCACGTGGCCGCAGTCGTGAAGGTGCAGGGCCCCCAGAAGCACGAAAAGCTCCTCGGGGGAAAGAAACCGCTCCTTCCTGCGCGTTTCGTGAAAGTAGAACACGGGCAGGAGCACCCGCTCGGCCAGATGGAAGAGGTCCGCGTGGTGGAGCAGGGCGTGGTCGGCCATTTCCGGCACCTGGTCCCCCTTCCACAGGTGCGGGCCGATCTCCGCCAGCCTCAGGAACTTGAGCCGCAGGGAATCGTCGCCGTCCTCCTTGACGAGGTAGTGGAGCAAGGGGCTGTTGCGGGTGCGGAACTGGAGCTCGGGGCGCCGCCGGTCCTCCTGGGCCCTCCCGCGCAGGGCCCCGCACAGGCTGGAGGGGCCGAAGGTCCCGTCGCTTCCTTCCACCATGAGGATCCGCAGGGAGTCCTCGCACTTCCTGTAAAGGCCGAGCCCCTCCGCCTCCTCGCGACTCTTGCCCTCCAGGGCCTCCACCACGGATTCCAGGGCCGTCCAGCGGCTCAAATCCACGTGAAGGGGAAGGGGCGGCAGGGTCAAAAGCTCGTCGGACTGCTCGTAGATGTAGATGCAGTCCAACTCGAACAAGGTCCCCATCACCACGAAGTACGGGATGATGGCCTTGTACCCTCCCGTGGGCACGAGGACGCACCGGTCGCCCGACGGAACCCCTTCGACGATCTCCACCAGGTCCTTGATGAGGTTGGGCAGGCCCCGATCGGCGAACCCCCCCTCGGAAGCCTCGCCCAGCCCCTCCACGGACCGGCACCTCGTCCGCAGCGAGGGCGTTCGCCCCTCCAGGGCCTTGCCGATGCAGCGGGCGCAGGCCTCGGCGGGGCGCGTCCGGGTGTGAACGAGCCAGACCTCGTCCCCCGGCCGGGGGGCCTGGACGGGGTCCTTGAGAAGGCTGCTCAATTCCGCCGAAGCCTCCTTGAGGTCCTCCTTTCGGAGAAACTCGTCCAGGGCGGCCGCGTAGCCTTCGGCCCTGGACGGGCCCCAGTCCCTGTCCCGGGGCCCGATGCCGCCGTCCACGGCCTTGCCGGGCCACCTGTTGTAGTTGCCGATGAGAGACGTGCCTACGGAAACGATGAAACGGGTCGCCATGATGGGGCTCCTTTCCCGCGAGAATTCCGACCCCCCTCGAATAGCATGCCGACAATCCCCGGGTCAACGATTCCCATCCCGCGCATGCCCGGGGAAGGGAGCTCTCGTCCGCCCCCCCTCGCTTCCCGAAGGAACGATTTTCGGCGCGAAAAGCCTCGCTCGCGGAAGATTTGACGCAAGGAACCGAGGGGAGCATTCCAGGATTTTCACGGCCGTCCCGCCGAGAGTCTCTCGCCGCCCGTCCGCGCGGGGCTGAAGTCCCCGCACCGGCCATTGGAAAAGGACGTTGAAGCGCCCTCGCACGGGGATCCGCGCCCGAAGTTTGAAATTTCGGGAATGCTCCCTCCGGCAACTCGGACCCGTCCGCGGGACCGTTCCGTTCGGGGACGAGTCCGCTCTCCAAAAATTCGTCGTAATCCCTTCTTCATCAGGTCAATGATTCCTACTCAACGCATGCAGGCCATTTGTCAAGACCTCATGGAAACGGCCATGGGCCTGGAGATGGCGGCGGTCACCGGTCAAGCCGGGCGGGGGAAAAGTACCGCCGTGGAGCG
>Ga0180430_10005827_pt1 | contig 10159 bp, 4 predicted proteins | sample SS_ome_9_FD_132999 | JGI IMG/M metagenome (GOLD analysis project Ga0180430, IMG submission 132999) | Hypersaline lake sediment archaeal communities from the Salton Sea, California, USA - SS_1_S_2 metaG | ecosystem: Environmental > Aquatic > Non-marine Saline and Alkaline > Hypersaline > Sediment...
CAGGCAGTCGGAGCTCGAACTCCGCCAACGGGCCAAAAGAAAGAAAAAGGGGTGCTTTCTCCTGGCGCGAATTCCGTTTGTCTATGTAGGTTGGTGACACGATCGTTGAAATGGCACGACTCGGAGACGGGTCGGAATCTTCGAAGGAGAAGATGATGACGATTTTCAAATCCCTCTTCGTCTCGGCGGCAATTCTCGCCGCCCTGATTTATTGCGGCCCTTCCCGGTGTCAGACGGCCGGTCCGGCGGCCGATATCGACCCCATCGGCGTTGACGTGGCTGTCGATCTTGTTTCTCCCCAAAATGGCCTGTCCGTCGCCCCCGGGCAGCCGATCGACTGGACGATCAGCGCGCGCGTCAGCACCATGGGCCACTGCGGTTTGGCCATGATCGCCGTCGATCTCGTTCAGGATCCCGCCAATCCCGAGCTCTTCGATCTCACACCGGCGGGGAGCACCCCCCTGGGAATGCTCGGATTCGACCGCCCCGGAGGATTCGCCAATCCCAACCGGGCCGACCCGTGGAGTTCGGGCTACGGAGGCACGCCGAGCGGACCGAAGGGCGCGCGCAATCTCAGACAGATCGGGGGCGCCCAGAACACCTTCGGTGTCAAACCTATGGCCCTCGGCCTGAACGGCGATATCCTTGTCGGTCAGGATATCGATGTCGACACCGGTGTGGGGCAGCAGCCGGGAGGCCAGGTCATCGCGGCCGGATCCTTCGTGGCGCCGCAGACTCAGGGAATATATCTCTTTCAGATCGAATCAGCCGTGGCCAACGTGGTGACCGAGGTCAACGCGCCGCCACTCGAATCGCGCGTGAAGGCGGTGCCGGTGGCGCTCCGGAAACGGGTATTCGGATTTTATGTCACCAAAGACAAGTCATCGTCGACGGGATCTGGAACGGGACATGTCCAACTGTTCGATCCCCAGGCGCAGGGCGAATTACCCGGCCGCCGGGAAACCTGGCCCAGGTGGACCAACGTAATCCTCCCGTCCGAAGGCGTCGAGATGAACCGCATCCACATGCAGTTCAGGTGGCCGCCCTTCGACGTTCAGCCCCAGAACTATACCTTGTGGATCGAGGAACTGACCGACGGCGATTTTGGCGGCGGCCGCCGGCCCTATCTGTCCTATCAGACCGACGGCGCCGAACCCCGGATGGTGGTGGCCTCGGGCCTCGAATTCGGCAAAAAGTACCAGTGGTGCGTCACCGACGGAACGCCGCCGTCGGGAAACGAAATCTTTCATCCTTTCAGCACCCAGGAGATTCCCGCGGGCTTTCCTGATTTTGAGATCACCCGTCCTCCCGGCGCCGGCCCGCTCGAGCCCGGCCTGACCCTCTTCAACATTTTTGCGTCCATACACGCCATCTGCGCCATCGACGAGTTTGGTGACGCCGTCTATTTCGCCGCCACCGAAGAGACGTCGGTCGGCGACGTTCGATTGTTGCCCAACGGCCTCCTACGGTTCATGGGGAACAAGACGTGCCACGAAATCACGCTCGATACGGCGCTCCTCTGGGTCAACCCGGAGCCCTACATCGTCTCCCATGACGCCACGTCGATGCCGAACGGCAACATCTTGACGATCGCCGACGACTACAGGATGATCCAGGGTCAGCTCTACATCGGCAACAGCCTCGTCGAGTTCGATCGCCATTCCAAGGAGGAGGCCTGGGAGTGGAACACCTTCGACCATTATTCGGTCGACGACTTCGGCCCGCTTCCCGACTGGATTCACGGCAACGCCGCCTTCTACAACGAGGCCGATGGATGCGTCTATTTTTCGAGCCGCCACCTCAGCCGCATCACGCGGATCGACTATGCGACAGGTTCAGTCGTCTACAACATGGGTTACGCCTGGCCGAGCGGTTCGACCGACTTCGGCCACAATCTCTTCTCCTATCAGCACGCCCCGCAGATGCTGCCCAACGGAAACATGATCGTTTACGACAATGGAAATTTCCGCGAGCCGCTCTCCGATCCACGGCAGAGCAGGGCGATCGAGATCGCCTTCGACGATCCCAGCGCGCCCACGAGCGCCGACATCGTGTGGGAATTCCCCATGACCCACGAAGACGGCAGCGAGATGTACTGCGCCTACTATGGCGACGCCGACAGATTGCCCGGCGGCAACACACTGGTGACGGGAGGCCCCTGTGACACGATCTTCGAAGTCGACGCCAATGCCGATCTCGTCTGGAGAGTGAAGACCGTTGGCGGCGGGGGGAGGTACCGCGCTCACCGTATACCGGAGCTCATTCTCGATTCACCCTGCGACTCCGACGGCGACTGGGATGTGGACATCGCCGACCTCGCCGAATTCCAGGTTGGCGCCACCCTTCCCGAACCGGTGGAGTTTCCCTTCACGCTGAGCGACTTCGACGCCGACGGCGACATCGACGAGGACGACATGGACAAGTTCCTTTTCTGGATGACCGGACCGGGTTAGCCACCCGCGGCCAAGCGCCTGATTCTTAACGCGGCCCGGGCTTCAGGTGATCGATCAGATACCGCACCATGAGCGTGCGCAGGTGAACAGTGGTACCCCGGCCCTCGCGAAGTCCATGGTCGCGGTTGGGATAGGCCATGTAATCGAACCGCTTTCCCAGTTCGATGAGGCGATCGACGAGCCCCTCGGTGATCTGGATGTGCGTGTTGGTCTCGCCCGTCCCGTGGATGATCAGCAGGTCCCCTTCCAGCCCCTCGGCGAAATTGATCGGCGCCGAACGGTTGTATCCGTCGGGATTCGTTTCGCGGGTTTCCATGTAGATCTCCTGGAACCAGGCATTGTAGAGATGGGGCTGCGGCTTGGGCGCAACGGCGATCCCCACGTGATAGACGTGGGGCTTGCGGAACATGGCGTTGAGCGTGTTCGAGCCTCCGCCGCTCCAGCCCCAGATGGCGACGCGCGACAGGTCGACGTAAGGCCGGGTGCGCGCGAGCTCCTTCAAACCCGCCGCCTGTTCGTCGGTGGAGAGCGGACCGAGGCTGCCGAACACCGCCCGCCGCCAGGCGGCCCCTTTGGGCGCCGGCGTGCCCCGGTTGTCGATCGACACCACCAGATAACCGAGATCGGCGATCAGGCGATGGTAGTCGGCATGGACACGTCCCCAGGCGTCGAGCACTGTCTGCGCATGGGGCTCGCCGTAGACGTAAACGAGGACGGGGTATTTCTTCGAAGGATCGAAGCCGGCCGGTTTGATCATCCACGCGTCCATCACGATGCCGCCGTCAATCTCGAGCTTGAAAAACTCCGTCGGCTGCGTGATCAGGGCCGCCATTTTTTTACGCAATGGCTTGTTGTCTTCGAGCACGCGCACGACGCGGTGTTCGGGCAGTTGCACGAGGTCGGTCACCGGAGGAGTATCGAATGTGGAGTAGGTATGAAACGCCCACCTGGCGTCGGGGGAGAAGTGGTAGTCGTGGGTGCCCGGCAGATTTGATGGAGTGACCTGTTGGGGCTCGGCCGATCCGTCGAGGCGTACGCGATAGAGATACTTCCGGGTGGCGTTCCCGGGGGACGCGTAGTAGTAGAACCAACCTCCTCCTTCGTCGATGGCGGCCGCTTCGATGATGTCCACCTCGCCCGGCGTGAGAAGAGCTTCCTCTTCGCCGCCGCGCGTGTAGACGTAGGCGTGGCGCCAGCCGTCCTTTTCGCTCACCACGAGAAAGGCATCTCCATTTCGGATCCATCGGAGCCCGGCGTTCTTGTTGTAACTGGCGATGACCCACGCGGGGTCAGACTCGTGAAAGATCTGAGTGATCGCACCGGTGCCCACATGGGCGATGAGAAAGGCGCGTTCGTCGCGGAAACGGCTCAACTTCTCCACCAGCAGCTCGTCGGAATTCCCCGCCCACGAAATCTGTCCGAGGTAGAAATCCTCCGACCGATCGGCGATAGGGAGCCAGCCGATCTCGCCTCCCCCGGCATCGACCACACCGACGCGCAGTTTGGTGATCGCCTCGCCCACCCGGGCGAATCGGGTCTCCTTCACTTGAGGGTAGGAGGGATCGCCCGGTACGAGCGCTGATCTCAACCTGACATGGGACGAGTCCGACTCGACGAAAGCAATCCGCTTTCCGTCGGGGCTCCAGGCGGCTCGACCATTCCAGACCGATCGGTCTTTGCCGGTTTTTGTGAGCTGAACCGTCTTGCCGCCGTCCGCTTCCCGCACGTGCAGATTTCCCCTCTCGTTGTAGAGGGTGTGCCGGCCGTCGGGGGAGGTGTTGGCTGATCGGTCGATGTCCTTTTTTCGAGATCGATCGAGGACGGTGCGTTCACCGCTGGCGACATCATAACGGACGCGTACCGCTTTTTTCTTCCCCGGAACCTGCTCGGAGACTGTGTATCCCGTGCTGTCAGGGAGCCAGTCGGCACTAAATCTCTTGGCGCGAAACTCCCCCCGTTCATAGATCGCACGGAGTTGCGACTCGGCCTTATGGAGAACCTCTTGTCCTGCACTCTGCCCTAGAACGTGGGAAGTGTTGACCAGGCCCGCCATGCACAAAGAAATGAAACACCAGAAAATTACCCTCGTTTGCATTTCGGCTCGCCCCCTTTTTGGGTTTCCACACAATCGGTTTTCCTGAGGGTGGATCGAAACAGTTCACGGAGAGCGATCTGCTTCGCCTGCCTCATCCGGACCGCTTCACTTTACTCGGGCGATCAATATGCGCAAGGCGTTCCCCATCAATCGCTTCCTCTTCGCAGGTCGGATGATTTTTTTGCTATGGTTTTAAATTAGTTTGAAATAATATGAACAGTCCACTGCTCGGGTACCCCTTGTTCAATGATCGCCCTTCTCGTCATAGCACTCCTCTGGTGGAGGTTCGCCATGCGAAAGCAGTTTGTCTTTTTGTGCCTCGTCCTTTTTTCCTTCCTTCCCGGCCTCCCTGCTCAAGAAAAACCCGAAAGCGATGTTCAGACTAGGGAAGAGACGAAGTCGATCGTCGAATGGCAAGTGGACGACTTCGAGTACGAAAGCATCTGGGGACTGGACGAGGAAGAGGATTCGACACCGTCCCACGCTTCGCTCACCATTCCGCCCTTTGACTGGGGATGGGGTCTGGCTTTTGGAAACTCGGAGAGCACGACCGGAATCCGCTTCAATCTCAGCGACCATCACGTCAAGGATGTCAAGGGTCTCAATTTCACCTTCTGGAAACCGAAACAGAATCCCCTTTACGAGCTCAAGGGCTTCGCCTTTGGTCTCCTGGGAACAAATGCGGCCGAATTACACGGAATCGCGCTGACCGGGTTCGGGCCCGTGGCCAGGGAGATGTACGGTCTTTCCTTAGGCGTGGTCGGCAACGCTTTCGAGGAGTTTAGAGGTATCAATCTCGCCACGGCCAGCATGATCGAAAAAGACTCCACGGGGCTCGCCGTGGCCGCCCTGGGACAGGCCGGCGGCGACTTTACGGGCATCAACCTGGCTGGTTTGGCGCAAGGTGGAGACGACTTCACCGGCATCAACCTGGCCGGGCTCGCACAGGGCGGTGACGATTTCACGGGCATCAACCTTGCCGGTATCGGTCAGGGCGGTGATGATTTTACCGGCCTCAATGTGGCCGGCCTCGGCCAGGGCGGTGACAACTTCACCGGTATCAATGTGGCCGGGCTGGGGCAAGGCGGCGACGACTTTACCGGTATCAATCTGGCTGGACTGGGTCAAGGCGGTCATGACTTCACGGGGATCAACGTGGCCGGAATCGGCCAGGGCGGCGACGATTTCACGGGTTTCAACATTGCGGGTCTCGGTCAGGGCGGCCATGATTTCATGGGGCTCAACATTGCGGGTCTCGGTCAAGGCGGTCACGATTTCACGGGGATCAACGTCGCCGGTCTGGGACAGGGCGGTTTTGACTTCTCGGGAATCAGTGTGGCCGGTCTCGGCATGGGGGGGCATGACTTCACCGGAATCAATGTGGCCGGTCTCGGAATGGGTGGCCACGATTTCACCGGTGTGAACATTGCCGGCCTGGGAATCGGCGGCCGGGAGATCACCGGGCTCGGAATCGGCGGCGCAACGATCTGGTGCGATGAGTTCACCGGAGTCGGCATCGGCGCCGTTCAGCATATCCGGCAGAAAATGACGGGCCTTTCGATCGGCATCTTCAACAGCACCGAACATCTCAATGGCGTGCAGATCGGCCTGATCAACTATGTTGAAGACAATCCGCCGTGGCTCAAAGTTTTACCGCTTCTCAATTTCCACTTCGATTGATGGGGGGCGGCACCGTCGGTGCTTGCACCCCCGCATGAGAAATAAAGACAATCGCCTCACACCGAACCGCCGGTTGGAAGCCGGCGGTTTCGGTGTTTTGGGCTCCCGCCGTGCGGAGGGATGTCAGAATATCATTCACGATGATTTTCGAGCCAATACCCGCGGAGCGTGATAAGATCCAGAATACGTTCCGCCTGAAGCCTTTCGAATCACCGGTAGGTGAGATAACGTCTGATGTTCAAATCACCACGATTCTGGTTTGCGGCCGCTGCCGGGCTTTTCATAGCCCTCGAGTTTGGATTCTGTCAACCCACTGATCGGGCCGCTGCGGGCCTGTCCGATTCAGAGCCCCACACGATTCTCAGTCTCTTTGATGACGACGACGCGCCGTGGGATCTGAAATCGATCAAGGCGATGACCTGGGACGAACTGGGTGCGGCCATTGTCGACCTCGACGGCGACGGGCTCTTTCGTTTTGACCAGAAGCGCCACAGCGATCAGCTCGATCTCGACTACCGGCAGATCGAGGTCGAGTGGGGTGCCGAGAACGACACCTACTCCACCATCGGCAGGGGCGCGGGTCAGCGCGGATTCGCCACGGTCCGTTTCAAGCATCAGGCCGTCGTTTTTCTGCCTGAAGACTATCCCAAAAAATCTGGCACTGGGTACGGCCATGCCGTTCTCTACAACATCCACGAATTCCCGCGGTCGGGAAGAGGGGGCGTGTCGATCCGCCCCGACGAAAAAGCCCGCGCCCTGCGCGCGGTGCAGCTCTTCGAAGTTCCCGTCGTGCTCCACGGAGAAAAGATCAGCAACTGGGAACAGCTCGGCTTCGAGACACAGGACTCGATCCTGGGATCGTCGACACTGACAGTGGCCATGGCAAACAGCACCGAACCTGACGTGCTCAAAGGCCACTACATCTATATGCTCGTGAGAGAAAACCTTCAGGCCATCACCCTGGCCGGCCGCATCCTCGATCGGCTCGAGCCGCGAACCGAGCCGGGCGAACGGATCGCCAAGGGCGTTCTGTGCCGCGGGAGTTCGAAGCAGAGCGCCGCGAGCCTCTTCGTCGGGATGACGGGCGACCAGCGGGTCAAGGTTCTCATCGCGGGCCGTAACCATCTGCTCAGCCAATGGGCGGCGTTGAAATACGTGGAGGACTGGGGGTATCCCCACACGGGCGATCACTATGGGTGGATCGAAAACCAGAGCCCGCGCAGCGACCGCGAGAAACTTCGAAGGATGGCCGGTATGCAGCTCGCCGTGACCGAATGGTCGATGGCGGCTCGCGAGGGCGAGGCGGGCGCGGTTTTTCACGAAATATTCGGCTTCGAGAATCAGATCAGCGCCCTCGACCACATCGACCTGATCGCCTTCTACGGCCAGGTGGGACGATACAAGGGCCGAAAACCGGGACGGGGCAGAAAGGTCTATGTCGCCGAGCACGACAAGCAGTTTCCCCTGGGAGCCGAGACCGGTTTTCTCGATCAGCTCGATCCCGCGAGGTGGCGCTACGCGCGGGAGAAACCCGATCACGACGAGTCCCCGTCCCATTTCTACACGCGGCCCGATTTCAACTGGCTCGAGGCGGTCCACCAGCTCGTCGAACCCGACCTGTCGCGCTGGGCCAAAATCATCTCCACCGAGAGCCGTCTCAAAGGGGAAAAGTTCACCGTCAAGGCGAAGGTGGCAGTAAAAAAACCACACAAGGGTGATGAGATCCGACTCTATTACACCCTCTCGGAAAACAACCGCTGCTGGAACGACTGGGAACAGAACGCGCAACAGACAGACGGCCACCCCTGGCATCCCTGGACGTCGGTCCCCATGAGCAAGGTGAAACGGGGCCAGTACGCGGCCACCGTCGACGCGGGGAGCAGTGAGTGGTCGATCGCCTGGTATGTCGAGGCGATGCATGTCGTCGACCCTTCGACGCGACCTGCGCTCCGGACCTTCGATTCGACGGCGCCCCGCTTCGAAGGGGAAGCGCCGATCAAACCCGAAAACAGGGGCTGCTCCGACGTGGGATCGGTGACGATCGAGGCATGCGAACCCCGATCGCCCGCGGCGGGCGATATGGTCGCGGTGAGCGTCGCCTTCGGATCGCGGCGCATTCCGATTCAGCCGGGGATGACCCACGCCTTTCTCGAGGTCAAGGTCGACGTCGTGCTCATGGCCGACGGCCTCGAGAAGGACAGGCGCCGCGTGCCGCTCGTCAGGGCGCTCGACGGGACAAATCGGGCCACGCTTTACTGGGAGGTCCCCCAAGACGCAGCGCCGGGAGATCATACGCTTGTCGTGGCTGTCGATCCACCGGCAGCGGCCGGCGGCCGGTTGCGCGAATTCGATGAGGACAACAACCTTTCTGCGCCATTCGTGATCAAAGTGACATCGCCCTGATGGGCACCCTTTCTCCTCCCGAGCCCGGCCGGCGACTCGAATGACTTTTCCCAGATTTTCGCCACCACGATGACTTCAACAAAATGGCGTTCGCTTTCAGCGCGCTTGCTTTCTCCTACTGATAGAGGGGCGTCCGGGGAAATGGATGTTCTTTCAAGAGGTGAAATCAACGCTCGGAAAGGAGACTGTAATGTATCTCGACAAAAAGAAGGTCTCGGTTGTGTTCGTGATGGCGCTGTTTCTGTGGGCTACCGGGGGCGTTGCGCTCGCCCAGGGAGTAATCTGGAGTGATGACTTCGAAGACGGAAACGTCGACGATTGGGAAATCGACAGACAACGGGAGCCCGCAACGCAAGAGATGATTATCGAATGCAGCCAGGATCACCCGCCCGGATGGAGCCTCAAAGTCTCTTCTCCCGAGGATAACAGGTACGGCGGCTACGGCTTTGGGCCTGAAGTCCCCGTGGACAAGAACGAGCCGTACCAGATCAACTTCTCATTCAGATACGGCTCTTTCCACTGGTACCATTTTATGAAGTTCGGCCCGGTGCATCTGACCATGGACAAGAAGTCCATAAAACTCAGATATTATAATGGGACGACGTGGGGTTATCTCGGAACTCAATCGTTCGGGAGTTATTGCCCCGCGAATACGTGGACCCATTTTCGCATCGAAGTCTATCCCGCGGCAGGGACCTACGACGTTTATGTCAACGATGTCTACAGGGGAACAGCCAATCCGAACGGCTGGGACGGGGGAAACTATTTTTTCCATTTCGTCGAGTGCCCCCATCCGGCCGTCGAGGAAAACTATGTCACCAACGGATACTATGACGATATTTCCGTGACAGGCGAAGTGGGACTGTCTTGGGATCGGCGGAACTACGATTTCGGGTCGGTGGGAGTGGGCAAGCAGTCTTCGAATGTTCCCTTTACCCTGACCAACCTCACTGCGGGAAACACATCGGGTACAGTGTCCACCACCGGTGATTTCCTCATCGACGGTTCCACCTCTTACACCCTCCAGCCGGGGGGAAGCGCCGTATTCGACGTCTATTTCGAACCGACAGCCGCCGGCCCCCGGTCGGGAACGATCGCGGCGAGTTCGGCAAACCAACCGGTTTCCGATCTCGTCGGAAACGGGCTCTATCCGACGGCGATCCTGGAGTGGGACCCCCCGAGTCACAATTTCGGAATGTGTTCGATGATCAACCCGTCCGATAATTTTGAATTCACTCTGACCAATACGGGGGATCTCGCCACGAGCGGAACGGTCTCGACGGCAGGCAGTTTTTACATCGACGGCAACACGACCTACAGCCTCAATCCGGGAGATTCCGCTCTGTTCAGCGTTTACGCCCAGCCTTCACAACCTGGGTCATTTACGGGAATACTCCACGCAGATAGCGCAAATCAGCCCGACGCCCTGCTCTCGGGCGCCGTCTCGCTGATTCCCTACGTGGACGTCAAGGTGAATGGAGAGGATGGGAACCTCACCATTCCCATCGAGACCGCCGCCAAGATCGAC
>Ga0180430_10005828_pt1 | contig 10158 bp, 8 predicted proteins | sample SS_ome_9_FD_132999 | JGI IMG/M metagenome (GOLD analysis project Ga0180430, IMG submission 132999) | Hypersaline lake sediment archaeal communities from the Salton Sea, California, USA - SS_1_S_2 metaG | ecosystem: Environmental > Aquatic > Non-marine Saline and Alkaline > Hypersaline > Sediment...
AAGTGATGAGATCGAAGACATGTTGATCATTGCTGATGATATGGGCTCAATTGGGCATAATGAAGATGGGCGGCTGGTTGGATATGGCACAGAGATGGGCGCATTTGTGCGCCTGGATGACCTGCAGTCGGGTTACGCGCTTGGCCAGATAGACCGTACGATCATTATGAATCCGGAGAAAGTCAACGCGCGCGTGGTCATGCCGGTTACGCGATATGAATATATTATGGAAGGCACGCCGATAGACTGTGTGTTTTACGCGAATAACTATGAAATTGAGGACGAAACCACGCCTGTGATCGGAAAATTTAATAATGCCGGCGATGCTCTGGATGTGTTCCGCAAAGGCGCTGTGATGAGCAAAGGCACCACAGCAACCAAGGGATTGGTTTCCAACTATTTTGCGAACATTTTTGGGCCACCGCAATATCGGGAATTGCATGAATCGCTTGCCAAAAAATATTTCTCAGAATTATTCAAACAGAAAGTGTATGTCGGGCAATTACGAACTCAACTCGGAATTGAAGGGATGGAGATGGAAGGGCCAAAGCATTCTGCTGCGGCTTTGCTTGAAATGATTAAAAAGAACGCTGAGGATGCGGAAAGGTTTGATTAATCGCTTGATTCCCAGGAACCGGATGCGAATTTTGTGAGGCGCATTCCATGAGCCGATCTCTTCGGTTTTTCCTGGCAATAGTATTGGTACTCATTTCCGCGATGGCGGGGGCATATATTGGTGTTCGATACGCGGTCTCGAATCTGATTTCAAGTGATAACCAGACTGCAGTGGTGATTGATGCACAAACCCAGCAGACACAATCAAACCAGATTATCGTTTCGTCCAGTGAAATAAGCACAATTGTTACAGATGTAGTCCAAACGGTTGAACCAGCAGTTGTAACGGTGATTGGAAATATTCCCGGCCAGCGGACTTTCTTTGGCTTTACCGGCGACCAGCAGGTCAGCGGCAGCGGTTTTATTATTAGCGGCGACGGGTATATTATCACCAACAATCATGTTATTGAAGGTGTAGATGACGTAATGGTAATTTTAAGTGATGGCAGTGAAGTACCGGCAGCGATCGTCAGCACGGATATTTTCGCGGATCTGGCAGTCCTGAAGATTGACAGTAAGGTGCCTGCCATTGCTGTAATGGGTGATTCTGACAACCTAAAACTTGGTGAGACAGTTGTAGCAATTGGGTCACCACTGGGTGATTTCCGTAACAGCGTAACGACGGGTGTGATCAGCGCTACAGGGCGCACGATTGACACAGGCCAGGGATATGAAATGGAAAATCTGCTGCAGACGGACGCTGCAATAAACAGCGGTAATTCGGGCGGCCCGCTTGTGAATTTAGCCGGTGAAGTGGTGGGTGTGAATACGCTGGTTTTACGCGATAACAGCTCTGGCGCGTCTGCTGAAGGGCTCGGGTTTGCAATCCCTTCGAATACAGCTTTGTTGATCAGCAACCAGATCATTGAAAAAGGATATTTTGCGCGTCCATACCTGGGGGTGCAGGTGCAGCATATTGATCCGGCAGCGGCAATCCGGTACGACTTGCCAGTGGAGTGGGGTGCTTTTGTTGTGAAGGTGGGCGGGAACACACCGGCTGGTCGGGCTGGGGTCGAAGCGGGTGATATTATTGTGCGTATTGGAGATGCGGTGCTGGATGAAGACACGATTTTTCTCAATGCCCTGTTCACTTACCAACCGGGCGACGTTGTGGACGTGGAAGTGATCCGCAGCGGATCGCGCGCTGTATTGCAGGTAACTTTAATTGAGTATCGATAATTCCAGGATTACTATTGAAGAGAACTCCGCAAACAATGTGGCCAGATATTGATTTCAAAATATTCCAAATGATCGTTTCTGATCTGGATGGGACTTTGAAAGACGTTTATGCACCCTTAGATACTGAGTTAGCGAATGTGATCCGGGAGCTGCAAGAAACAGGTCTCAATTTTACGATTGCTACGGGCAAAAACCTGAAAGCAACAAGAGATACCGCCGCCGCATTGGGAATTTCTATGCCGATGGTTCTGTCTAATGGATGCTTGATCCAGGAGTTAGATGGAACGGTTATCCAGAAAACCGTATTACCCGTAGATTTTGTGCGCACATTGATCAGAATATGTAAAAAAGAGCAGATCGAGCTGGCCATTCAAATTGGAGAAGATATTTATGTGGCAGAAATCACCCATAATGCTTCCATCCTGTTTGACTATGGTTCTCCAAACCTGGAGGAAGTGGGGGATTGGTCTCAGATTGATAAACTACTACCGCAAGCGTATAAGTGTATCGCGCTGGATCGTGATGACAGGCAGCGTTTATTCGATTTGGAGAAGAAGGTTTATGCGTCTGCTGGAGACAGCGTTGAATACTGCCATACATTGGTTGAGATGCTGGAGTTCATGCCAAAAGGAGTTTCTAAGGTGAGCGGGATTCGTTCCCTGGCGCAGCGTCTAGATATTTCCATGCTGGCGATACTTACAATGGGAGACGGCAATAATGATATCGGTATGCTGCAGTCAGCAGGGTACAGTGTTGCTGTCGAAAATGCGCCGAAAGCCGTGCGCGATGCAGCCTGGTGGATCATCCCATCCTGCGAATCTGGCGGGCCCAGGGCTTTCCTCAAGCACCTGTTGGCGATGCGGCAACAGACTTAGATTCGCCTATTCCTCTATTCTCACTAATATCCATATAGAAATAAATGTGAAGGGGAGCATGCTAATTATTCCCGCGGGGGATGGCCCCAGCAGAAGGCGGGGTGTGCCCTGGATGAAGAGCATACCGATCGATGCCAAACCGTTCAAAGAGCCATGCGCTAATACAGCAGGCCAGATAGACTTCCCCTTGATTGACAACCAACCGAAAAAGATACCGATGGAGAGAGTAAACCACACTGTCAAAAGTAATCCAATCCAAGGATAAAGAGGATAATCCAACCCGTAATTGTGACCCATCAGGATTACCGGCCAATGCCACACCCCCCAGATCAAGCTGGAGATAATGAGCGCTTTGCGTTTCCCCATCGGGAGCAGCGCTGGCAGCAAGAATCCACGCCACCCGAATTCTTCCCCAAAGGTTGCCAGGGCATTGATCGGCGCCGAAATAATTAGTGCAAAAAGTGTTTGAGAGATGATCACAAGCGTGGGCGAGATCTTTGAGCCAACACTTTGCAATTGGTTGGTGATGATTGTTAAGCTGGTGTCAAATTGGGATGGCAGGAACACGAAATAAAGCGCGGAGCCGAGTATGGTAAGCAGACCGGGGGCAAACCAACCTATGAGCAGAGTTTTCCACGTGTTTTTGATATGCGGCCTTAGGAATACGCCCTGCCACCCAGCGCGTGTTACCAGGCGGGTAAGCAGGTGGGCCAGTGCGGGCCCCCACATATAGCCGGTCGCAGTCAGTACCAGGGCGAGCGTGATGCCCGTTCCGGGAATCAGTTCAGGGCTGTTCATGACCTGTCCAGTGAGGAAGATGATAAGCCCGAAAAGCCAGGAAATGGCGAAAGCGAATACTAGAAAAATCGTGATGCGTTTTTTGTTCATCAAAGCCGCCTAATCATATTAGATGGTTACCATAAGAACTATATCAAATAAATACAATTCCGGAGTATTCTTAATGTTTATTGGCATTGGATGAAAAAGCAGTTTTCACTATAATTAATTTGTATTAAGAAGGAGAAAAATGGGTAGCGAAGCGTTGACCAAGACCAGAGTTTATAAACACCTCTTTCCTCAATGCCAGACGGAATTATTAAACATAGGAAAACTTAAAGTTTTTGGGTTCAGATACGCGAGCGGTGTTCACGCACTTCGTGTTCAAAATGAGCGGGGTGAAATTATTGTTTTACCGTTTCATGGACAGAAAGTATGGGATGCTACTTTCGATGGCCGTCGTTTAAAAATGCGAACGCCTGTGAAAGAGCCGAAGCCTACAACGGATTTCCTTGCAAATATGGGAGGGTTCTTATTCCATTGCGGAATGACAGCGATCGGGTCTCCAGGGCCAGAAGATTCCCATCCCATTCATGGAGAATTGGTGAATGCGCCATACGATTGCGCAACCATTGAAGCCGGCGCGGATAAAATGGGAAAATTCATCGGTATTAGTGGAGAGTATGAACACTCCGCGGCATTTGGGGCGCATTACATTGCCCAACCTCACCTGCGTTTGTATGAAAATGACACACTGATCCAATTTAAAATGCAGGTAAAAAACCTTAATAATACGCCGATGGAATATATGTATTTAGCCCATATCAATTTCCTGCCGGTTGATCATGGAAAATTTATCTATAGCGCGCCTTATGATAAGTCGCATATTCATCTTCGACAAAGTTTTCCGAGCCATACCAAACCGACAAAAGCACTGCGTGATTTTGTCTCAGATCTTGAGGATGATCCAACAATTCACCATGTCCTCAACCCGAAATTCGTTTTTGACCCAGAAATTGTGTTTATTATCGAGTATGAATCCGATCCTGAAGGTTGGGCACATTCAATGTTTTTCCACCCGGATGGCAGCGCTGATTATGTCAGCCACAGACCCGATCAACTCGATCACGGCATTCGCTGGATCAGCCGAACTCCGGATCAGCAGGGTCTGGGAATGGAGATTGGTACGGCAGGTGTTGAAGGATTTACTGAAGAAAAGAAAAAGGGAAATGTGCGGATTCTTGAACCAGGAGCAGAATTTTTTTGTGAATACAAGGCAGGCTTGCTTGAAAAAATTGTAGCTGATGATTTACGCAATACCATTGATATACAAATGAACAGGGTTTGATATTGATTTCCATAGATTTAATTGTGGTTTCCCAAGTGTTTATTATTTCTGGCTTAAAATGATGCCATCTAAAGATATTAATGAGGAACTCTAATGAAACCAATAGCTGAAAGATTAACAGCACCTGAGCTGATAGTGTACGCGGGTAAATATATTTTCGACCGCGGGTTAACCGATCCAGCTGGCGGAAATATTAGCATTCGGGTGAATGGCAGGATATATATGTCGCCCAGTATGGCTGGTACGAAATATCACTGGAACATAGGCGAGGACGATGTGGTTATCGGGTATGAGAATGATATGGAAGCGCTGAAAAAACATCCCCGTATTTCGCGTGAGGGTTTTACGCATATATCGATCTATCAAACATTTCCATATATTAATGCGATAGTTCACGCGCATCCAAAATATGTGGGAGCTTTCGTCGCCCAATCCAAGCCAATTCCTCCCCTGATGCGTGCTTGTGATGCGCTGGGAGTATTAGAGTATCATGAACCTGCAGAGCCTTATTCACAGGACCAGGCTAATAAGATTGTAAAAGTTCTGAAAAAGAATGAAGCCCGCATGAAAGCCAAAGCTGGCGTCGTCCTGATGCCGCGGCATGGCGTGATCATTGCTGCTGAAGAGCTGATGATAGGGCTGGATGTTCTCGAACGCGTAAACGCGAATGCGCTGGTAGTTCTGGCTCAGAATTTCATCAATTAGATTGCGATTTTTCAATGTATTTGACGATCTGTCCAAACACTGCCCTCGACAAAATATTCTTCATTGACGAATGGATACCGGGTACCCCTATGCGGACCAACCGATTTGCGCGTTCGGCGGGCGGGAAAGGATTGAATTCCGCGGTTGTGTTACGGCATCTGGGAATGGAAACAACCTCGATCGGATTTTTTGCGGGCTCGGTTGGTGAAGAACTGGTTGAAATTCTTGAGGGATATGGCATAAATATATACCCGGTATGGGTAGGGGGAACGACACGAGAGGCGCATGTGATCGCTGACCAAAAAAATAACATCCATAGCCACGTAATCGCGGGAGAAATGGTCGTGAGCAAAGCGCATTCAAAAGTTTTTATTGCGCATTTTATAAATCTGCTGGATAAAGCTGAATCTATCATTTTTGCCGGGTCTATTCCAGAATCTTTAGGCCCGGGGTTGTACTCAGAATTAATCCCGTTAGCTAAAGCGAAGGGCATTTTAACCCTGGTGGATGCACAAAAAGATGTGATGAAAGAATCGATAAAAGCTAAACCGGATATTGTCAAGATGAACCGTGATGAATTCGGCTGGACGTTCAATAAGCCGGTTGCCGCTTTAGAAAAAGTGATTGATGAAGCAATCGCTTTTCACGATGCGCATAAGTTGAAGAACCTGGTGATCACAATGTCAGAAGATGGCACTCTCGCTGTAACTCACAAAGGAGTATTTTTATCCAAAGCACCCAGGCAGAAGCCGGTAAACGCTGCGGGTGCTGGGGATGCAGTATCTTCTTCGCTTGCAGTGAAACTCCAGGAAGGAAAATCCTGGGAGGAATCTCTGCGTTTTGCCAGTGCGGTGGGTGCTGCGGCAGTCTTGACTGAGGGGACGGGTGATGTTTTGATGGAAGATGTAAACCGAATTTATCCTGACGTGAAAGTAGAAAAAATTTCCTGATCAAGTTCTATTGATTTACTGTTAAAGCGTCAATCGATCAACTCTGGTTGGATTTCCTCGTGGGATTTGATAAATTGTTCCAATTGTGAAAGCGTTGGGATGCCAGCCCGACCACCAGGCCGGGTAGCTTTCATACCGGCTGCCGCTGATGCCTGGATCACTGCCTGGAAAATTTTGCTTCCACGCAATAACGCGGCCGCGTAGGCTCCGTGAAAGACATCCCCGCAACCTGTTGTATCAACCGCTTTTATCGGAAAGGCGGGCATGTGGAAAATTGGGTTGCCGGTTACTTTAAACCAGCATCCTTCAGCTCCAGCGGTTATCACACCGACTTTCCTTTTTGATGTTTCCAAAGCTCTAAGAATTGAATTTGGGTTTTGCTCCCCTGTAATTTCCTGCGCCGTCTTTATGTTAAGAATCAAATGATCTATTGCGTCTAAACTTTTCTGGTGTTGCGTAATTGATTTGTTCTCGATATCTGCCAGGACAGGAATTTCCAGCGAATGAGCAAGTGCAAGGACATGATCAATAATGGGCAGAGATGCGGAGTCAATGAAGATCATACTGCAGTCCGCGAATTTGTCTGAAGTAATGCTGGAGATGGGTGGAAGCTGAAAGTACCTATTCTGATACAGAACTGTTCGGCTTCCGCTGGTTTTATCAACGAGTATCGTCGCATGAGTAGGTTCTGCGTGTTGCTCATATAAGCAGAGATGTGTTTGCACACCATGCTTATGGAAGGCATCTATGACAAACTCGGAAAGTTCATCGTCACCTAAAACACCAAAATAGGCTGGGTTCGTACCCAATCTGGCCGCTGCGACAAGCGCGGTGCCTGCTAATCCGCCGCCATATCGATATTTGGCCTCGATCTTGACTTTAGATTCTTGCTCAGGAAAATGAGTTAAATGGATGAAATCATCCACCGTGACGGCGCCGAATCCAATGAAATCAGGATTTATATGCATGGTTCTATCATGGTCCCTGTTTTTGTTTATTATATCCAACGATAATTAATAGGCTGGATATCAAAATCCTAAGGCGTGCGGATATTTTCGTTCTCATTTTTTATAAGAAATACATTGAAAGGGGCTGTATCTGTCGAATCGACAAGCCAAAGATTGAACCCGCGCTCTATCAAGGAGTGATCGTAAGAGGGGTTATCATTCGGCATCGTTGTTACCAAATAAACATCTCCAGTTGGCAGCCAATCCTCAATTAATTGAATTGTTTCTGGCAGGCGTGGATAGAACAGTTCAGCATGAATGGCGGTGCGATGAATGTATGGGAGCCCAGCCCAGGAGGGTTGCTCACAGCCAAAATTGCTGTAATACCACCAGAATGGATGCAGGTAATAATCAACCAAAATAAGATCGTCTTCCGCAGCCAGGTTACAGATCACGTTTCGGGTCTTTCCGATGTCAGGAATCCCCGTGTAGTAGCGGTCATCATCCCGAATGCTGATGATTAAAGCTGCTGTTCCAATGACCAGAAAAACACTGCTGAATAGAAAAAATCTTTTTACTAATCGTTTCTCAATCAGTATCCAGTAAGAGGATATTAGCAGCAGAATTAGGGAAACGATGAAGATGATTAGCGCAATCCCGTTAACACGGTTGAGATTTAACCAGGCGATATCCGAATAATGGTCCTGCAATCCGAGCCAAAAATGGCGGAAGAATGGGGCCAGAGAAAAGTCCCACTGCATTGCCGCGTCAATTGACCTGCCAGCGGTCTGAGTTGCCCAGTTAACATAGACCGGGTCTGCCGTGAATAAACGGCCAGTTTGTATCAGGATGGAAAAGCCCAGCAGTGAGAAGGCAAAGCGCTTACACCCGCGGTTTTTCTGGCGCAGCAAATAGTCAATAGCTGGAACGGTTGACAAGATGATGAGCGGCAGCACTGGCAGGAGGGCACGGGTACCCCATGTTATGCCCCACCACTCATCGTTATATATATATGCCTGGGTGACTGTCAGAAAGATCAGCGCAGCCACACCAACCATCCAGGTTTTACGTCTCGCAACCCAGGGATTGAGAAACATAACAATCAGAATAGGGGAATACACGAACAATCCCTTGCCGGGAGAAAAAAGCAAACCAGCCGACGCCTGCCAAAAATGATCATGGGGCAGGCGGGGAAGCGTATAACGGATGTAATCCGCGAACCGCAGAGTGAATCGCGATAAACTCGCGGATGGCAATAGAGAACCAAGGGTAACGATTATGCCCACCGTGATTCCAATCCACGCGAGGGCTTTCCATTTGTAATTTATTTTCACAAATGCGGCAATAGCGCTTTTATTTCTAAGAATAAATTCAATAAATAATACAGGCACGACCATGACTGTCGTAATCTTTGTCAGCACAGCAAATCCAAGTGCAAGAATGAATAACCCAGCCCAGAGAACCCGCTCGCGAGTACGCCTGTCCTTATTTATGGATAACTCTTGCATATAAACCGCAAAAATCAGCGCAAATGCTGCCAGCGGTTCCCGGAAATTCATGCGCGCGTAAGGCAGAGCGATGGTGCCAGCCCCAAAAGCGACGGCGGTGAATACCGCTGTTTTTTCTTCATACCCTCGCTCTTGAATAATGAGATAGATCAATGTGGCAGAGCTGGCGCTATACAGGGAAGGAAGCAAAAATAATGTTTGTGCTTTCCCGGTTCCAAAAAATGCTGACAGTAAGTAAAGAGGGACTCCAAGCAGGGGATGAAGCGGTTCAACACTGCCAGTGCTGCCCTGCAGGCGGTCATTGCCAAGCAGGGCAAGGGCTGAATATCCCCGCCCAGCAGCCATGCTTTCTGTCAGGCTGATATAAAGCTGTTCATCATCTGTGGAGGTGACTCCATTGAAAACAAGCAAATACAAGCAGAAAAGAATAGTAAAGATTGCAAACGCTTTATGGCGATTTCTCCAATTATTTTCCATGTACTTTAAATTATATAGAGAAATTTTGTTTCTTGTAATTGTTTACCCTGTACGCTACAATGAAAACAAGGTTTTCACTTTGAGAACTTCTCTCATTTTCAAAAAATTCCAAAGGAGGAGAAAATGATGAGCCGAAAGAATCTATTTCCAATCTTGTGTATATTGTTGCTGGCTGTCAGTGTGGGATTTTCTGCCTGCCGGCCCAGGGATGAAAACGATGCTATCACTGAATCCATTCTCTCACCGGAGGATCTTGCTATCGCCAGCGCTGTTTTTGATCCGATTGGCAGCCCAATCGCCAGCCCAGTAGCAACACTGTACCTGCATCCGGACCTGCTGCGTGTACGTTTCGAGTGGGTGAACCCGGGGTGGTTCCCGCTGGGATCGGATCCGGATGATGACAGCCTCTCGCGTGGGGATGAAACACCCCAGACAGGTACACACCAACCGGGATTTTGGATGAGCCAGGGCGAAGTTTCCAACAAGGAATACGCGCTGTGCGTTGAGGTAGGCGTGTGTTCGGTGCCTTCTCTGCGACCTACCGGCCCCACCAACCATTACGGCGACCCGGAATATGATGACCATCCGGTTGTCGGCGTGAGCTGGTTCCAGGCGGAGGGATATTGCGAATGGATCAATGGGCGATTACCGACGGAAGCGGAATGGGAGAAAGCCGCGGGCGGCGCCATCGGTTCAATTTACCCCTGGGGTGATGAATCACCGACCTGTGACCGTGCCAATGGCGTGCTGGATGGGTGTACAGCGGTGGGTGATACG
>Ga0180430_10005829_pt1 | contig 10157 bp, 6 predicted proteins | sample SS_ome_9_FD_132999 | JGI IMG/M metagenome (GOLD analysis project Ga0180430, IMG submission 132999) | Hypersaline lake sediment archaeal communities from the Salton Sea, California, USA - SS_1_S_2 metaG | ecosystem: Environmental > Aquatic > Non-marine Saline and Alkaline > Hypersaline > Sediment...
CCATTTCTCCTCTCATCGGCGCGGAGAACGATCTGTCCGACAAGGCTTCGACCGAGAGTCTCGACGTGGCCTTCGACGACAGGGAGTGGCGTCTGCCCCGTTCGGGCGGCAGTGGCAATGGATCCGATCTCAACATCGACAAGCTCGATGCACCTGAAGAGGACTTTCCCGCGCCCCGCACCGAAAACGACAGTCCCCTCGATCTCGTGGGAGATCTGAAAATTCCCGATGACGATATCCGCACCAAGGTCTCCCGTGAGAATACCCTCGAGCTCGGGCGTTACCGCATGTTTGCCCGGTCCAACGCGCTCTGCAAGACGCGGGTCATGAAGGGCCGTGGCGGTGATCAGACAACGACCTACGCCGTTGACCGCGGCCTCCGGTGGCTGCATTTTCAGCAGGAAGAGGACGGCTCCTGGGATCCCGAAAACTCGTCTCACAGTCCGGCGCGCGAACTCGGGGGCGATCCCAAAGCGCGCGTCGGCCTGACGGCCCTGGCCGTGGCCGCCTTTCTCTCCGACGGACACAGCGAGACGTCGGGCACGTACGCTGAGACCGTGTCGAGCGGAATTAATTATATTCTCGCCGCGCGCGACAGTGTGGGACAGTTTGGCGCCGTGGAGGGCGATCTCAAGCTCTCGCTCTTCAACCAGAGCGTGTGCGTCCTGGTTCTGGCCGAAAACTACCTCCTCTCAGCCGGCAAAAACGAGGACGACCTTCGCCTCGGTATCAGCCGGCTCGTATCGATGGCGCACAGGGGCTCTTCCGACCAGGACTATCAGACTTTTGCTGATACATGGGCGGCCATGGCACTCAGGACGGCGCTCATGACCGGCCTCGACGCTGGCGGCGACCTGAGGGCGGTCTGCCAGGCTGTGGAGAATCGCGTCGCCCTTCTGGCGCAGGCCGAGAGCAGTGCGGGTATTGGCGCCTCCGCCGTGCCGCCCCTCTGTTCGGCCGGCATGGAGGCTGTCGATGCCCTCTTCGCGTCCGACGAGCTTTCCCACAGCCTGGACGACGAGAGCCTTTCCTTTCCCGATCTGCGCAAACCGCAAACCCTCTTCAATCTCCTCGACGATGCGGCGTTGCGCGAGCCGTCCTTTCTTTTTTTCGTGGGGACCGCGCTCTGCGAAAAGGCCCAGCCGATCTGGTCGGAATGGAACCGTCGCGTCAAAACGATTCTGATCGGCGACCAAGAGACCGACGGCTCGTGGCTCGCGGGGGGCGACTGGCCCTGGATCGACGGGGGCGATGTTTACACCTCGTCGCTCAGCATTCTCACCTTGCAGGTCTACTACCGCTTCATCAAACTCGAGGAAAACTGCCCCTGACAGATCTCGGGCGGGACAAACGGATTTGATCCTGCCTCGTCGAGAGTGTAGAATCTTCGTGGCGCGCGACAGGGCGCGCTCCTGTGGCCGCACAGGGCGGAAGCCGGCACCTAATCGGGCACCCACGAGGAGGATCGGGTCATGAGAAGGACGGCCTTTCGACGTCTTGTCACGGGGATCGTTTTCTCTCTCCTCCTCATTCCTTCTCCGCTCCTCGCACAGAATGGGAAAAGCAAGCGCTCTGAGTGTTTGACCCTTTTCGGGAATCGTCATCTCCAGGATGCCGCTGTGGTGGCCGAGGTCGAGGTGGGGACGATCCGCAATGCGGGCATGGGGATTGAGGTGGCCACGCTGATTCCCGTCAAGATCATGCTCGATCATCTCGATCCGGGCACGCGGCGGACCAGAGGCCTTCTTGTGTTTGTCAACAGCGGCGATCTCGAGGAAGGCACGCAGCTCACTGTGTTTCTCTCCCTCTTCGGGTCGGGGCGGTGGTACAGGATCAGACACCGTCTTTTGCAGCTCGACGAGGACTACAACGAGAAGAAGCGGCTCATTCTGTCCTATATTGGCGTGGAAAAAAACAAGGATCGACCGGGTGCTCTGGCCGATCTCAAGAAACTTCTCCTCGACGGCATCGGCGACGACTCGGCGTGGATCCGCTGGAATACGATTAGGGAACTCGATTCCCTCGTGAGGCGGCGGGGCGAGATCTTTGGCGACGAGGACTGTAAAAAGATTGACGCCATCGGCCTGAATCGATTCGGCGCCGCCTACGGGAAGGAGCTGGTACGGATCAAGTCGGCCATCGGGAAGATTGTAGAAGACCGATCTCGAGATCGGAAAAAATCAGCGAAGGAGCGACGGTCATGACTCTCAGAGGACCTTTCGACGTGCGCATACGGGCCTTGATTTTTGCCGCGATCGGCATTTTTGCCGCGGTCGGCGTTTTTGCCGCGATCAGCCCCTTGGCGGACGCGTCGGACGGCGGCTCGCCGGGCGTTTCTTTCCCCGCAGAGGGAGTAACCCTCTCGCTCACCCTCGAGGATTGTGTCTTGCGTGCCTATGAGAACAACCTCGGCGTCCAGGCGAGCCGTGACGCGGCAGCGTCGTCGGCGCTGGAGTATATGAAGGCGCAGGGGCGCTTTGAACCGGCTTTCTTTCTCGACGCCGTCGGCGCGGAGAGGATCAATCCGTCGGGCGCACAGTTGATCGGCGGGATCGGATACCAGGACGATTTCGACGAGGACACCTTTTCCCTTTCCACCGGATTTCGGGGGCTTCTCCACTCGGGCGCGACCTACCAGGTCGACCTCGCCCTCTACAGGTCGTATATCGCCGAGGCGAGCGCTTTCTCGATCAATCCGCAGGTGATCAACAACATGGGGATCGAGGTCAAGCAACCCCTTCTGAGAAACGGGTGGACGTCGTACAACCGGGCCGACGCCTTTTCGGCGGTGCTCGGTTCGCACCTCGAGGATTTTAATTACGAGAGCACTCTCAGCGAGACGCTGTTCACCACAGTCGAGGCGTACTGGAATTTCGTCTATGCCATCGAGAGCGAGGAAACGACGCGCAAATCGCTCGATCTCGCCGAGGACCTCCTCGCGATCAATACTCGCAAACAGAAGGAGGGGCTCTTCACGAAGATGGACGTTCTCGAGGCGAGCGCCGATGTGGCCACGCGCCGTCAGCAGCTCATTACGGCGGTCAACGAGATCAGTACCGCCGAGGACTCTCTCAAGAGACTGATCTTCCCCTTCGACCGGGCCGACGACTGGGATGTCAAAATCGAGCCCCTCACACTGGCCGTCGTCAACGAACTCCCCTCGATGACCGTCGATTCCCTCGTCGGAGAGGCGCTCGAAAACCGCGCCGACTATCTCGCCCTCGAAATCGAGAAAAAGACGACCGAACTCGAACTCCTCCGGGCCGCAAACCAGACGCTTCCCGCTCTCGATCTGACCGGCAGCTACAGGATCAACTCGATCGGTACAAACATGGGAAACTCCTTCAACGAATACGAAGGGCGCGATTACGCCTCCTTCTCCGTTGCCCTCTCCCTCGAGGTGCCGATCGGGAACCAGACGGCGCTCGGATCGGAGCAGCAGAGCATGATCGCCGTGCGCAGGGCGGCGCGCAACGTGCAGGAGAAGAAAATCGCCATCGCCTACGAGATCCGCGAAGGGCTGCGCGACCTCTCTCTCCAGCTCGAAAAACTCGACGCCGCGCGGGAGTCGAAGCGCCTCTCCAAGGAGCGTTACGAGGGTGAGCTGAGACGCCTCGAAACGGGACGGTCGATCACCTACCTCGTTCGCGAAGCGGAGCGCAACTATTTTTTGCAGAGTGAACTCGAGAATCGCGCCCTTCTCGATTATCAGATCGCCCTGGCCAGGCTCGAAAAGTACAAGGGAACCCTGCTCGCACACTACGGGATCACCGTGAGGCGCAGTCTCGATGAGGACTGGATCTACAGTTGATCGCCCGAGGGGCCGCTAGCGATAAAGCTTTTCGTCGCGAATATACTCGGCCACCGCGGGGGGGACGAGTTCTTCCCACGGTTCGTGGTCGGCGATGCGCCGCCTGATCTCGGTCGACGAGATCGAAAGGCGCGCGGCTTTCAGGGAGACCGTTCTCAGCGTGGCGCCCCTCAGCGCTCTGTCGAGATCTTCCGGGGAGACGGTAGGCACCGGAGAGGCGGTAGGCACCGGAGAGGCGGTAGGCACGAGATCGTTCTGGCGCCGCGCCACGGCAAAAGTGACGAGCCGCGCGATCCTGTCGAGGCGCGCCCACGTCGCCAGTTCGGCCAGTGTATCGCTCCCGATGATGAAAAAGAATTCCGTCTCCTCGTGCCTTTCGCGGAGGGCGGTCAGGGTTTGCCAGGTGAACGAAATCCCACCCCGGTCGATTTCCAGTCTGTCCACGGTGAACCGTTCGTGATCAACGAGAGCCTTTTCGAGCATCGTCACGCGATGTGCGGCCGCCACGAGATGACGGGAGAGCTTGTGGGGCGGAGTGGCGGCGGGGATGAAGACCACGCGCGCCAGGGAGAGTTCGTCGAGCGCCGCCAGGGCGAAATGAAGATGGCCCTTGTGAACGGGATCGAAACTCCCGCCCAGAATCCCCAGCTTTTGAACCATTGCATCGTGCTCCCGGTGCGTTACGCCCAGTGTGCGCTGTCGAGCGCACCTTGCCATAGGCTATGGGGTGGGCGCCGATATTTCAACGGTCTGATCTGAAAGCGATCGGAGGGAGATGTAACCTCGGCCACCGGCGCACGACCAGAGAGTGGAGGAGGGGCCGAAGGGCTGAGGAGTTGCGATGAGTGTTTTCGTCTGTCTCATCTCTGTTTTTTGTCTTCAATCGGGAATCGCGATCGACTGCGGCGGCGCGAATGGGGAGCGGACCGGGCAGATGCTGCTTCGGGCCTTCGTCGCCTTTGAACCGGGCGAGGTCGCCGCGCGCAGCGCGCTTGTTCTGCGTGACCGGGGGGGCAACGACCTCGTGGCCGATATCGTTCCCACAGCCCACTGGCAGGACGGCTCGATCCGCTTCGTCGCCATCAGCGCCTCGCTTGCCGCCCACAGGCGCAAGGGTCCATTCAGGCTCATGGTTCACAGGACCCCGCGGCCCCACGGCCAATGCCTGGAATTGACACGGCGCGGCCGGAGCGTGCTCGTCGATACCGGTCCCATGACGGTCAAGGTGGGCGGAACAGAAGCAGGCTTTGTGTCGCACCTGACCTGGGAAGGAAAAAGGATCGAAACGCTGAGCGGCAGCTTAGGCCTACGGGCGCGATTCAACGGTCTCGCCTTTGAGCCCGCCCATGGCTTGATCGGAATCGATGCCGGTCGAGCCCACGCGGTGGTTCATCTCTCTGGACGCCTCATTGGTGACGCCGAAAGCCTGGGTCCGGAGTACTCCCTCCGGCTCGGGTTCCTTGCCGGATCGGGCCAGATCGAGTGCCGCCTCCGCCTTCGCGGGGGGGAGTTCGAGGGGACCTGCACCGGGTTGGAGTTCCTCATCGACCCGCCATGGTCGAGGGGAGGGGCGGCTGTTGCGATCAAGGCGGGTGGTTCGAAAACAGAGCGGGCACTCGGCCGGGCCCAATCGATCAAAGTGCGCTCAACGCCGGGCCGAGTCGACTTGAGTCTTGGTGACGTTTCCGAAAAAGTGTCGACTGCGAACGGTCTGGAAATGATTCTCAAGGGATGCAGACCCGATCTGCTGATCTCCCTGCCCGAATTCGCGCGCCTTCATCCCTGGTCGGTGTCCGCCACCGAAGGCGGTCCGTTGGAAATCTCTCTTCTGAACGAACATTGTTTCTGGGAGCCTTTCTTTTCTTTCGAGCGCTCTTTTGTGATTGCCTTGCTCCCCGCCGGGCGGCGGGCGTGCCTTGGTCCGGTTCTCTCAGAAAGGGCGCCACTCGGTCTCGCATGCGACGTGAAGAGACGCTCTCTGATTTTTTCCCCCGTCGTCCGGCCGCGAGGCTGTGAATCTCTGTCCGATCTATTCTTCGAGGTGGCCCGGCTCCTCCAGAAGCGGCTGCGACAGGAGTGGGCTCACTGGGACGGATTCATGGACTATGGAGATTATCGGAAGAGTTATGGAATCTGGGCCAATCAGGAGTACGACCCCGCCTTCGGGCTGATCAAAAAATTTCTTTGGACCAATGATCGGGCCGATCTCGAAATGGCCCGCGTCGCGCTCGACCACTGGTTGTTCTTCGACCGGGCCGGCCCCGGGGACCCCGATGCGCCCGTGGGCGTTCCGTGGGTGCACGGCGCCGACCACCGCTCCGGTCGGACAGAGCCGGGTCATATGTGGCTCGACGGAATTCTGGCCTACTCTCTGCTCACCGGCGAGAAAGAGTATGGCGAGGGAGCGCTGCAAATCGGTGGAGCGCTCGCGTCGGCTCTTCCCCGTTTGAAGAATACGAAAGAGGAACGCAATCTGGCTTGGAGTTTGATCGGGCTGAGCGCGCTCACCGAGGCTGGGTTCGATCGCTTTGAAGAGGCGATGGATCAGGCCGCGCTCTGGTTGCGGTCCCGCCAGACAAAGAGCGGCCTCATGGCTTTCCGGGAGACTCAGGTGGCGGAAGAAAAATGTTATACGACCAACAGTTGGGTGACCGCCGGAATCACCGTGGACGCGCTCTACCGCCACTTTGTCGTCACTGGCGACCGGCGTTCGGCCGACTGCGCCGTGGGCGCCATGCGCGCTCTGCTCCGAATAGGACGGGACACGTCCAAAGGGCACATCTTCCAGACGATCGTAACGGAGCAATCGCAGGGCGAGCTCCGGCAGCGGAAGGGCCCGATCTCGGCGGGAAAGGCTGCGCTCTTCAGTCTCGGCGCGGCGCGTGCCTTTGAAATCACGGGCGAAAAATTATTCAAGAACTGTGCGCGGTCGATACTCGAGAAGGCGCTGATCGAAATCAAAAGGGATGTTCCAAAGTATGTGGGAGAAGATCTGGCGCTCATACTGCACTCGGGGCCGGATGTGATCGCCGCCACGAGCGATCGCTGACGAGGCGATCTGCATAGCACTCCGGCGGGCGGTTTGAACCGCGACCTGGAGCCGATGGGTGCTCAAAGTGAATCAGTCCTGGGGCGCGGCCAGAATCGTGGCGAGCGCTTTCCGATCCTCGGCGAGACCGGCGGCGCTGTATTCGAGGTCGGCCAATCCCGCAGTGGGGGCGATCTTTTCCAGAGCATCCTCTCCACCTGTGGCGATCAGAAAACGGCGCGCTCTGGCGCCGGTCCGCAGGGCGGCTTCCTTGGCAAAGATCCTGGCGGTCATCGTGTTGGTCTCGAACCGGTCCGTCTCTCCCAGGCGGGAGACCGCCTTGCAGTAGGTATGGGCCGTCTCGATATCGATGAGCATGTCGGCGAGCAGGAAGCGCAGATACTGGTCGGAAGGGTGTGCGTTTTCCACGGCGTAAGCGATACAGGCATCGAGCGCCTTGCGTGCCCTGATGGCGCTGTCCATTCCAGAATCGGGCGAGAGACCGATGGCTTCTTCGGCTTCCTGAAGAGCGGTGGCGCTTCGCGTCCCCTTGGCCTGCTCCTTGATGAGCTGGAGAGAAATCTGTTCCCGCTGAATCTGGTTGGTCCCCTCAAAAATCTCGAAGATCTTGAAATCCCTCACGAACTTTGGAAAGGGCGTCTCATTCATGTAGCCGTATCCGCCCGTGGTCTGCAGCGCGTCGAGCGTGATGCGGCCCGCCTCGGAACCGACGACCTTGGCCACACCGGAGAGGAGGGTGACATCCTCTCTCGAACGGCCCTTCATCTTGGCGTCGACCTTCTGGGCGACCTCGAGGCAGAGTGCGCGCGTCGCTTCCACGGTGGTGGTCATGTCGACGAACATTTCCTGCAGTCCGCGGAATGAGATGATCGGCTTTCCGAACTGCGATCTTTCGTGGGCGTACTTGAGGGCTTCCTCGTATGCGCTCCGGGCGATTCCAACTCCGATGATGCCGATCATCGGCCGTGTGGCGTCGAAGGTCCCCATGGAGTGGAGGAATCCCCGTCCTTCCTTGCCGCCGATCACGTCGTCCTTGGCGACAGGGAAACCGTCGAAGATGATTTCCCGTGTTTCGGAGGCGTTGATCCCCATCTTGTCGAACTTCTTGGGGAATTCGATTCCGGGGGTGGGGTTCTTGGGATCGACCTCGAAAATGAATCCCGTGATCCCCCGCGCGCCGCGCGTTTTGTCGGTGAGTGCGAAGGTCGTGTAAATTGTCGCCACGCCGCCATTGGTCACGTACGTTTTCTGGCCGCGCAACGTGTAAGATCCGTCTTCCTGGCGATCGGCGACAGTGCTGATCCCGCCGGCGTCGCTCCCCGCGTCCGGTTCGGTCAGGCTGAAGGCCGCCACTTCGCCCGCCGCCACGCGGGGAAGGTATTTTTTCTTCTGTTCCTCCGTTCCGAAATAGAGGATCGGATCGGTCCCGAGAAAGGTGGCGCCCAGCGAGGTGGCCGCGCCCGAGCAACCGACGGCAATCTCCTCGATGACGAGGGCCACGTCGAAGAGCCCGAAACCAAGGCCGTCGCAATCCTCGGGAATGATGAGGGAGGTGATCCCCATCTCGACCATGTCGTCATAAAACCACTGGGGAAATTTCTTGTCCTGGTCGAGCTCCTCCCTGCGCGGGATCATCTTGTCCTTGACATAATCGGCAATGGTCTCACGGAACATTTCCTGCTCATCGTTGAGCTCGTACATAGCGCGGAATGCGGCCTTTTTGCTCTGAGCCATGACGGGATCTCCCGAAGATTGTTGAGTGAGGGCAAAAGATGCAGGAATAAAAATGGTGGGCGATACTGGACTCGAACCAGTGACCCCCAGCTTGTCGAGCTGGTGCTCTAGCCAACTGAGCTAATCGCCCACGAATCAACAGTTAAAAGAACTTCGAATCCTCGTGCAAGGATCCGGTCTTTCGAAACCCTTCGAGGCGCCCGAATATAAGAAGGCTCTCTGAAGGGGTCAAGAGCTTTCTTGATCAAATTGGAATAGGCGAGAATCATTCTTCCGGCCGCCGCGCCACGGCGACGAGGGTGGTTGCGAAATCGATCTCCAGAAAGCGGTGGAGCCAGCCGAGCAAATAGCGGTGGGCGACCTTTCCGGCGAAGGTGGCGCCGTGGGTTCTGTAGATCGCCTCAACGTCGAATCCTGCGAAAGCGAGCAGGCCGCCGAGATTATCGAACTTGAAGGGCGTCAGGTGATGGGGTTCTCGAAACCGGTGGGGGTGGTGGCCGTTGGGTGTGGAGAGGATCACGCGCCCGCCCGGTTTCAGCAGTTGAAAAATTTCCAGGAGCAGATCACAGGCGCCGGCCAGTTCGAGGTGTTCGATCACCTCGAACATCCAGACCTGATCAAAGGATCTGTCGACGTGGGACATGTCGTAATAATCGTGGTGGAGCGTGTCGTCGCGGTCGAGGGATCTGTAGTCTACGTTGAGCGAGTTTAAGTCTATCTTCTGTAGTATGTTGCGGTCATAGGCTCCCACCTCGAGTACGGAGATTCCCGATTCGATCCGGTCGAGCAGAATCGACGTGTGCCGTTTTCTGATCGGAAGGCTCCAGATCGACCCAAACCGTTTTCTAATCGCCTTCTGATGCTTGAAAAAGAGGCTCCACGCGGTCTCGATTGAACTCATCGTGCGGTTTTCCAGGATTATTTCTTCTCTTGATGCATCGGGTCCGGCTGATTTTCGCCGGGCGTTGTGTTACCGGCCCTCGCCCGAATTTAGGCAATCAATCGTAGAAAAAGGGGCAATTTTCCAGAATGTTCTTAGTTTATCGCCTAAATACAGTAGTATACTACAAATAGGTAAAGATGTACAATGTGTCTAATCTCGATGTCGCTCCCCCAATTTTAAGTGTTCCAATGAAAGATGTCTACACTACCGGAGAAGTCGCCAAGATCTGCAACGTCACGATCCGAACGGTAATCAAATGGTTCGAGTCGGGCGCTCTCGAGGGATTCAAGATTCCCAACTCGCGCGACCGCAGGATTCCCCACGCCAGCCTCGTTGCGTTCATGACCGAGAACGGGCTCCCCCTCAACAAGCTCGAGGTCTCCAAACGGAGAAGGATTCTCGTGGCCGACGACGAGGAGGGGATCCTCTTCGTCCTCAAAAAATTTCTCGACGACGTGGGGATTTTCGAGGTGGCAACGGCCTCCTCGGGGTACGAGGCGGGAATTAAAACGATTTCTTTCAAACCACATCTTCTGATCCTCGATCACATGCTGGGCGACACGACGAGCCGTGAAGTCTCCAGGTCCCTTCGCGACAATCCCGAACTCAGCGCGATGAAG
>Ga0180430_10005831_pt1 | contig 10157 bp, 20 predicted proteins | sample SS_ome_9_FD_132999 | JGI IMG/M metagenome (GOLD analysis project Ga0180430, IMG submission 132999) | Hypersaline lake sediment archaeal communities from the Salton Sea, California, USA - SS_1_S_2 metaG | ecosystem: Environmental > Aquatic > Non-marine Saline and Alkaline > Hypersaline >...
CCCTGCGGAAGCACGTATGGGAAAGGGTAAGGGACCGGTGGACCACTGGGTCGCCGTGGTCCGGCCTGGAACCATCCTGTTCGAGTTCTCCGGAATCCCGGAGGCGCAAGCGAAGCGCGTCCACTACTTGGTGGCGAACAAGCTTCCGATCAAGACGAAACTGAAGAGACGAATCGTACTGGGAGGAGAAGTATGAAGGCTGCGGAATTGCGTGAGCTGACATTGGAAGAGCTTGCGCAGAAAGAGCAAGAACTGAAACGAAAGCTCTTCAACCTCCGCTTCCAGCGTGCGACCGGAGAGCTCGACAACCTTGCCGAGCTGGCCAAGACGCGGAAAGACGTCGCGCGAACGATGACGATCGCGGCGGAGAAGGCGCGGGAGGGACGAGCATGAAGAAGGTAAAGACCGGACGCGTCGTCAGCGATCGTATGACCCAGACGATTGTCGTGAAGGTTGAGGAACGTCGGCCTCATCCGCTGTATCGCAAGCACATCCGAAGGCACTTCAAGTTCCACGCCCACGATCCCCAGAGCCAGGCCGGCATTGGCGATCTGGTGCGAATCGAAGAGTGCCGCCCGATAAGCCGGATGAAGCGATGGCGGCTGATTGAGGTTGTAGAGAAGGCGGAGGGCTAGACATGATCCAGATGCAATCGATGCTCAAGGTTGCGGACAACTCCGGTGCGAAGATGGTTCGTTGCATCAACGTACTGGGGCCCTCCAATCGTCGTGTTGGGGAGATCGGCGACATCGTCGTCGGCTCCGTTCGGAAACGTCTGCCGACGAGTGACATCGAAAAGGGGCAGATTGTCCGAGGTGTGATTGTCCGAACGCGCAGTGCGTATCGTCGAAAGGACGGAACCTTCGTTCGATTCGACGACAACGCCATTGTGTTGATCAACGCGCAGAACGAGCCGATCGGAACCCGTGTCTTCGGGCCGGTGGCACGCGAGCTGCGGGACAAGAAGATGATGCGGATCATCTCCCTCGCCCCCGAGGTCCTTTAGGAGGAGATGCCATGAGGAAAGTTCGCAAGGGGGACCGAGTCCGGGTGATCGCTGGGAACGATCGCGGCAAGATCGGCCGGGTTCTGGTCGTGTACCCCGAGAAGAATCGCATCATCGTCGAGAATGTCAACATGATGACCAAGCACCAGCGCGCCACGCAGAATCTGCGTGAGCCGGGGATCATTAAGCGCGAGGGAACGATTCATATCACCAATGTGCTTCCGATCTGCCCGGAGTGCGGGGAGGCGACACGCGTCGGCTTCAGCGAGGTCGAGGGCGTCAAGATGCGCCTTTGCAAGCAGTGTGGGGAGAATTTCGAGTGATGCTACGCGAAAGATATGAGACAGAGATCGCCCCTGCGCTTCAGAAGGAGTTGGGCGTCGCCAATGTGATGGAGATTCCTCGCATCACCAAGGTCGTCGTCAACATGGGCGTTGTAGAGAAGGACAACCCGCGCGTTCTTGAAGGCGCGGTCAAGAACCTCACCAAGATCACCGGCCAGAAGCCGGTGGTCACCAAAGCGAAGAAGTCGATTTCGGACTTCAAGCTGGTCGAGGGTGACCCGATCGGGTGCAAGGTAACGCTGCGACGTGACTACGCGTACGAGTTCCTCAACCGGCTGTTCAACGCCGTGTTGCCCGGAATTCGTGACTTTCGTGGTCTGTCGTCGTCAGCGTTTGACGGGCGAGGCAACTACACGCTCGGGCTCAGCGAACAGCTGACGTTCCCCGAGGTGGAGTACAACGAGGTTGTCAAGACCCAGGGAATGGACATCACGATCGTGACGACCGCCCGGACAGACCGCGAGGGGTATGCGCTCCTCAAGAGCCTGGGCTTCCCGTTCAATGACTAGGGGGCGCTGACGAATGGCAAAGAAGTCGTTGATCTACAAGAGCAAACAGGAGCCGAAGTTCAGCACGCGGAAGTACAACCGCTGTGGACTCTGCGGGCGACCTCACGCGTTCATTGGGGACTATGGCATCTGCCGCCTCTGCTTCCGCAAACTCGCCCATAAGGGCGAGATTCCGGGCGTCAAGAAGGCGAGCTGGTAGGAGGCGAAGATGATTCCATATCCAATTGGTGACATGCTAACGCGAATTCGAAACGCCAACGCGCGATTCCATCCGGACGTGAAGATGCCTCACTCCAAGCTGAAGGAAGCCGTGGCGAAGATTCTTGAACAGGAAGGGTTTATCGCTGGATACGAAGTGATCGAAAAGCATCCGCAGTCCGAACTTCTGGTCAAGCTGAAGTACGTGGGCGAGCGGAGCCGCGCGCAGCGCGCGATCAATGAGATCCGTTTGGTGAGCAAGCCGAGTCGACGTGTGTATGCAGGCAAGTCGGATCTTCCCAAGCCGCTTGGCGGTATGGGGATTTCGATTGTCTCGACCTCTCAGGGGGTCCTGGCGGGCAAGGAAGCACAGTCCCGTGGCATCGGCGGCGAGGTTCTCTGCGAAGTCTGGTAAGGTGGTCTGGACATGTCGAAGGTAGGGAAAGTCCCCGTGGCCATTCCGGACGGCGTGAAGGTCAACGTCGGAACGGCCACGATCACTGTTGAGGGAAAGCACGGACGTCTCGAACAGACGTTCCGTCCCGATATGGTGGAGGTCGTGGTGGAAGACGGTGCTGTCACCGTATCGCGCCGGAAAGAAGGGAAGCAGTATCGCGCCTTCCACGGGCTGTATCGCAGTTTAGTTGCGAACATGGTCCACGGCGTATCGAAACGATGGGAGAAGGCCCTCTTGGTACGCGGTCTTGGATACCGCGCGCGGTTGCAGGGAACCACCCTGATTCTCGACCTGGGCTACTCGAACCCAATGGAGTTCGAGCTACCAAAAGAGATCGAGGCTGAGCTCCCGAATCCGAACGAGATCATTATCCGCGGAGCCGACAAGCAGCAGGTGGGGCAGGTGGCGGCGAAGATTCGCGCCTTCCGCAAGCCGAATGTCTACGATGGCAAGGGCATTCGATATCGCGGCGAGCAGGTCATCCAGAAGGCCGGTAAGCTCGGCGGTGCAGCGGGCTAGGGAGTGTGACAAGCAATGGCTAGGTTCAATCGCAGCGCGGAGCGAGTCAAGCGGCATCGTCGGATTCGAAAGAGCATTCATGGAACCACTGCACGCCCACGGTTGTGCGTGTTCAAGTCGATCCATCATGTGAGTGCTCAGGTCATCGATGATGAACGGCGTGTGACGCTCGCCAGCGTTTCGACAATGGAGAAGGACATTCGGGGCCAGGTGACGGGGCCGAACGTTGCAGCGGCGCAGAAGATCGGCGAGATCCTCGCCGCCCGCGCGCTGGAAGCCGGCGTCCGTGCCGTCGTCTTTGATCGAGGCGGACATCCGTACCACGGCGTGATCTCGGCCTTTGCAGAGGCCTGTCGTAAGGGAGGATTGGAGTTTTGATCAATCGCGACGAGTACGAGAACGAGATCATCGATATTCGACGGGTCAGCAAGACCACCAAGGGTGGGCGCAACCTGCGATTCCGTGTCACGATGGTCGTTGGCGATCGGAAGGGCAACGTCGGCGTCGGCGTGGGAAGCACCCGGGAGATTCCGCGTGCCATCCAGCAGGCGATCCGAGATGCCAAGAAGAATATGGTTCGCATCAACGCCGACGGCGGGACGATCCCTCATGAGGTCGTCGGCCGATTCAAGGCGGGAAGCGTTCTGCTGAAGCCCGCCTATCCGGGAACCGGCGTCATTGCCGGAACCACGGTCGGCGCGATCTGCCGCCTGGCGGGGATCGAGGATGTTCTGACCAAGTCGATCGGAACGACCAATCCGCTGACGTTGTCGCGGGCTACGCTGGAAGGACTCTCCCGACTGCGGTCGAGTCGTGAGATCGCCGAGATCCGTGGCGTGAAGATTACCAAGGAGGGCTCGGATGAAGCTCAGTGATCTTCGACCCACCAAGGGCGCGACGCACAAGCGGAAGCGCGTCGGTCGTGGGTACAGCTCCGGGCATGGCGGTCACGAGTCCACACGCGGCACCAAGGGCCAGAACTCCCGCTCCGGTGGGGGAACCCGGCTTGGTTTCGAGGGTGGACAGACGCCGATCTGGATGCGCTTCCCGAAGCGGGGCTTCAGAAACTACACCCGCGTCGAATACGCATGCGTCAATGTGGATACGCTGAACGAGCTGTTCGATGCCAACGCAGAGGTTGGATTCGACGAGCTTCGTGAGCGTGGGCTGATCAGGGGGCGCGGGGTCCGTGTCAAGATCCTCGGCCGCGGAGAGATCTCGAAGTCTCTTACCGTCTACGCACACCGGTTCACCGGTGAAGCGCAGCGGAAGATTGAGGCAGCGGGTGGCAAGGCCGAGGTGATCTGAGTATGTGGGAGAAAGTCGCGAGCCTGTTCAAGGTCCCCGAGCTGAGGAAGAGGATTCTCTTCACGCTCGGGGCGATCGTGATCTTCCGTCTGGGAACGCACCTCACGGTGCCGGGAGTCAACGCGGAAGCCCTGGCGGCCTTCTTTGGGCAGCAGAGTGGCGGCGTCTTTGACTTCCTCAACATGTTCACCGGCGGAGCGCTTCAGCGGTTCTCCCTCTTCGCGCTCGGGGTCACCCCCTACATCAACGCGTCGATCATCTTCAGCTTGCTGACGTCGGTCGTGCCGAAGCTCAAGGAGCTGCAGCGACAGGGTCGCGAAGGACGGCGCAAGATCACCGCCTACACGCGATACGCGACGCTGCTGCTCGCGGTCGTGCAAGGCTCGTTCATGACGCTGATCATTCGTGGATTGGCGCCGGAAGGCGCGGGGATCTGGTTCTACGTCTCCACCGTGATCGCGTTGACCACCGGTACGGTCTTCCTGATGTGGCTTGGTGAGCGAATCACCGAGAACGGTATCGGAAACGGCGTCAGCGTCATCATCATGGTGGGTATCCTGGCGCGCTTCCCGGCCAGTCTGCTCGACATCTGGACGTCAATCAGCACCGGATCGGCGAGTCCGTTCTGGGGTGTTGCCTTCATCGTGCTGCTTGTCGTGGTCATCGCCGGTGTAACGATGATCCAGCAGGGACAAAGGAAGATCTCGATCCAGTACGCGAAGCGCACGATGGGACGGCGCATCTATGGTGGGCACAGCTCCCACCTGCCGCTCCGCATCAACCAGGGTGGCGTCATTCCGATCATTTTCGCGTCGGCGTTGCTCAGCCTGCCGACGACGTTGTTCCAGGCGATCCCGGCATTGCAGCGATTTACGCCGTACGTTCAGAACGGAAGCCTCGGCTACATCATCGCCTACGTGCTGTTGATCTTCTTCTTCACCTACTTCTACAGCTCGATGGTGTTCGAGCCGGCGGAAATCGCCAAGAATGTTCGTGAGAGCGGCGGGTTCATTCCCGGCGTGCGACCCGGAAAGCCGACGGCCGACTACGTGTCGAGTGTGCTGAATCGGCTGCTGCTGGTGGGCGCCACCTTCCTGTCCGCCGTGGCGGTTCTTCCGTACATCGTCAGTTCGTTGAGCGGCATGCAGAGCATGTTCATCATTGGTGGTACCTCGCTACTGATCGTCGTCGGTGTCGGAATCGACACCATGATGCAGATCGAGGCGCACCTGGTGATGCGGCACTACGATAGCTTGACGAAATCCGGTCGACTTCTTGGGAGGCGAGGGTAATGGCAAAGACCAAGGTCATGCTGCTTGGCCCTCCAGGCGCCGGCAAAGGCACGCAGGCGAAGCGTATTGTTGAGCGATTCGGCTTGGTTCACCTGTCCACGGGCGACATCCTGCGTGACGAGGTGAAGCGAGGCACCGAACTCGGCCAGGAGGCCAAGGGCTTCATGGACCGCGGGGAACTCGTTCCCGATGCGCTGATCATCGACATGGTCCGGGGACGGATCGAAGCGGCGAGTGCCGGATTCCTGCTCGACGGATTCCCGCGGACGGTGCTGCAGGCCGAAGAACTGGGCAAGATCACCGCGCTCGACGCGGTGATCAACATCTCGCTGTCGCGCGAGGAGGTTGTGGGGCGGTTGACGGCACGGCGCGTTTGCCGCGCCTGTGGCGCCATCTACAACCTAAGTTTCCGCCCTCCGGCGGATCCGACGAAGTGCGAGGCGTGCGGTGGAGAGCTATATCAGCGGGATGACGATCGCGAGGAAGTCATCCAAAACCGGTATGACGTCTACCAGAGTCAGACCGAGCCGCTGATCGCGTTCTACCAGGAGCGGGGAGTCCTCCAGGAGGTCGACGGATCGACCGGAAGCGACGCTGTGTTCGCCGAGGTTGTCCGGATTCTCGAGGGATGATTCCGCTCAAGACGAACGCCGAGATGGAGATCATGCGAGAGAATGGGGACCTTCTGGCCCGCATTCTCTCATCTCTTTGCCAGCAGGTCGAGCCGGGGCGCTCGACGCTGTTCTTTGATGAGCTGGCGGAGGAGATGATTCGGGACGAAGGTGCGGTGCCCAGCTTCAAGGGGTACTCGGGGTACCCGGCGACGATCAACGCATCTCTCAACGATGAGGTCGTACACGGAATCCCGGTAGCAACGCGGTTCCTGAGCGATGGAGACCTCTTCTCCATCGACATTGGATTGATCCGGAATGGATTCCACGTCGACATGGCGACAACCGTGCCGGTTGGCGAGGTGTCCAAAGAGGCGCAGAAACTGCTTGACGTAGGCGCCAGAAGCTTGTGGGAAGGGATCGAACAAGTTAAGATAGGGAACCGTTTGTCCGATGTCTCACATGCCGTCGGGAGCTACGTTGAATCGGCGGGCTTTCATGTTGTACGAGAGTATGTTGGACACGGGATAGGGCGAGCACTACATGAGGATCCACAGATCCCGAACTACGGCCCTCCGGGACGAGGCGTCCGGCTGCAGGCTGGGATGGCTTTCGCCATCGAGCCGATGATCAAACTGGACGACCTCCCAACCAGAGTATTGGATGATGAGTGGACTGTGGTCACGGGATCCGGTGGACTGTCCGTTCATTTCGAGCATACCGTGCTCCTTACGGAGACGGGGCGAGAGATCGTGACGCGAGGAGGTGAAGAAAGGCGTAGTGGCAACGAATGATCGACGCGGAGCGAAGAAGAATGATGTCATCCGCCAACGCGGTGAGGTGATCGAGAGCCTGCCCGGATCGATGTTCCGGGTGCAACTGCCGAATGGTCATCAGGCGCTCTGTCACATCTCGGGGCGGATACGGAAGCATTACATCCGAATCCTTACGGGAGACCGCGTGATCGTGGAGTTCTCTCCGTACGACCTGAGCAAGGGACGTATTGTCTATCGAGAGAGCTAGGCACGACGCCTTCCAGATTATGAAAGTACGAAGTTCAGTCAAGAAAATGTGCGCGAAGTGCAAGGTCATCCGACGATCCGGTCGTCTTCAGGTCATCTGTCGGAATCCGAAGCACAAGCAGCGACAAGGCTAGGGGGAGAGTATGGCGCGGATTGCCGGTGTAAACCTGCCGAATGACAAGCGGATTGTGATTGGGCTAACCTACATCTTCGGGATTGGAAACACGCGCGCGGGCGAGATCATCGAGAAAGCCGGGATCTCCCCCGACGTCCGTGTGAAGGATCTGACGGAGAACGAAGTCGCCTTGCTTCGACGAGAGGTCGAGGTGTACATGGTGGAGGGTGACCTGCGGAGGCGCATCCAGTCGAGCATTCAGCGACTGAAGGATATCAACGCGTACCGCGGTATTCGACACAGGCGGCGACTGCCTTGCAGAGGTCAGCGTACGCGAGCCAACGCACGATCTTGGAAGGGTCCGCGCCCGGCCAAGGCAGGGAAGAAGAGGTAGGGATGGCGAAGAACATCAAGCTCGAGCGGGCGCAGATCCATATCCACGCGACGTTCAACAACACGATCATCACTGTGACGGACATGAACGGGCATCCGGTCATGTGGAAGAGTCCTGGTGTGGTCGGGTACAAGGGGTCGCGCAAGGGAACGCCGTATGCGGCGCAGATTGCGGCCGAGTCATTGTCGCGAGAAATGAAGGATGTGGGGATCCGTTCAGTCCAGATCCTCGTCAAGGGAACCGGCTCGGGACGTCAGTCCGTCGTGCAGACGATCAAGGGGTCGGGAATCCGCGTCGAAGAGGTGAGGAACGTGACGCCGGCGTCCCACAGCAAGGGGAGAAGATAATGGGACGAGAAGCAGGCCCCAAGTGCAAACAGTGTCGACGTGAGGGAGAGAAGCTCTTCCTCAAGGGCGATCGCTGCTACTCGCGGAATTGTGCCATGAACCGGAAGGCGACGCCGCCTGGCATGGGTTCGAAGCGGCGCCGACCGCGACGAAGCCAGTTCCAGATTCACCTTCGCGAGAAGCAAAAGGCGAAGCGAATCTACGGTGTCCGAGAGCGGCAGTTCCGCACCTACATCGCGGAGGCCAAGCGGAAGAAGGGTGTCACCGGCGAGGCATTGATCATGCTGCTGGAACGCCGATTGGACAACCTGGTTTACCGCGCCGGTCTCGCCTCATCGCGTCAGCAGGCGCGCCAGATGATCACCCACGGTCACATCGAGCTGAATGGGCGAGGGACCAACGTCGCCTCCGTGCTGCTCAAGCCGGGCGACATGGTGAGCATCAAGGAAGGGCGTCGTGCTCGGCTGAAGCCGATCGTCGAGGCGAGCAAGGACCGCGACGTTGCTGCGTGGCTCCAGACGAACCATGATGCGATGACGTTCCAGCTTGTGGCTGAACCGAACGTGGAACTGGCGGGACACAACATCGCGACGAATCTCATCGTCGAGTTCTATTCTCGCTAGGGAGGTGACGATGGAAGAGCTGATCTTCCCCAAAGACATCAAAGTTGAGGAGCTCACCGATACCAGCGGGAGGATCGTTCTTGAGCCGCTCGAACAGGGGTTTGGAACGACTCTCGGCAACGCGCTTCGTCGCACGTTGCTGACGAGCATCCCCGGGGCGGCTGTCGTGCGTGTCCGGTTCACCGGCAAGTACCACGAGTACGACACCATCGAGGGCGTGAAGGAGGATGTGCTTGAGATTCTCCTGAACTTCAAGAGCCTTGGGATCCGTTTGCAGGCGGACGAGCTGCAGCGGCTGACGCTTGAGAAGAAGGGGCCATGCGAGGTCACCGCTGCGGACATCACGCTTCAGCCCGGTGTAGAGATCATCAATCCGGATCTCCACATCGCAACCTTGAATGACAAAGGTGCACTGGACGTTGAGCTGGAAATCGAAGCCGGCTTCTCCTATGTCCCGGCTGAGATGAACCGACTCGAAGACTCACCGCTTTCGGTGATTCCTCTGGATGCGGACTTCAGTCCGGTGCGCAAGGTGAACTTCGTCGTCGAGGAGACGCGCGTGGGTGGAAAGACGGGCTACGAACGCCTGGTACTTGATATCACCACCAACGGAGGCATCCGACCCGAGGAAGCGTTGTCCGAATCGAGTCGGTTGCTGCGTCGACACATGGAGCTGTTCAGCGACTTCGCCGAGCATCCTTTCGGCGTCGGTGGCGAGGAAGTCGAGGAGCAAGAGGAGCGCGAGCTCTCCATCCCGTTGATCGATCTGGACATTGATCAGCGAGCCTGCAATCTGTTGCAGGAGGCGGACATCTTCACGCTGAATGACCTCGTGTCACGCCCGCGTGAAGAGCTTCTGGACATCCATGGATTCGGCGCCAAGACCCTCAGCAAGGTCGAAGACCGGTTGCAGGAACTTGGGTATTCGCTGGTAAGCGAAGGGGAGATTCTCGATGAGGCATAGGAAGAAGGGCGACAAGATCGGGATGGTGCCGAGCCATCGGAAGCAGGTCCTGGCCAACCTGACCACGTCGCTGATCATGAACTCGAAAGTCGACACGACGCTGGGCCGCGCGAAGGCGGGACGGCGATTCGCGGAACGGATCATCACGCTGGGCAAGCGCGGAGATCTGCACGCACGACGCATTGTATTCGCTCGTCTGCGCGATAAGGCCGCCGTTGACAAGCTGTTCGCCGAAGTTGGGCCGAAGTTCGAGTCTCGACCGGGCGGCTACACGCGGATCGTGAAACTCGGTCCTCGCAGTGGGGATGGCGCCGAGACCGCGCGGCTGATGCTCGTCGAGTAGACACGCGACGGAATCGCAGCAAACGAAGGATGATGAGAGAGGCCACCCTGCGGGTGGCCTCTCTCTTTTTCATGGTTATGACGTTGGCTCTGTGACGGTCTAGCC
>Ga0180430_10005832_pt1 | contig 10156 bp, 8 predicted proteins | sample SS_ome_9_FD_132999 | JGI IMG/M metagenome (GOLD analysis project Ga0180430, IMG submission 132999) | Hypersaline lake sediment archaeal communities from the Salton Sea, California, USA - SS_1_S_2 metaG | ecosystem: Environmental > Aquatic > Non-marine Saline and Alkaline > Hypersaline > Sediment...
AAGCGGTTCACGAGCCACGGGGGATAGGACGCCACGTGAACGAGGTAGCCGGCGGGATCTTCCAGGCGTGAAGGAAGGTCCCAACGGGGGTGGCGGCGCTGGGCCTCGCGCAGGATGGCGTTGACGAATTTCGCGATGTGGGGCGGCTGGGTGGATCGAGCCGTCTTCACGGCCTCATGGATGGCCGCATGATCGGGGACCCGGTCCAGGAAGAGCATTTGATACAGAGCCAGACGCAAAAGGAGGCGCACGGGGGGGGCGATCTTGCGGGGCTTGACGCGACTGAGCCCGTCGATGTGCCAGTCCAGCCGGGCCCGCCAGCGCAAGACGCCGTAAACCAGCTCCGTCACCAGGGCCCGGTCCCTTTCATGGGGCAGGGGATGTCGGTCCAGCATGGAGCCGACGAGCCGGTCGGGATAGGACCCGTTGCGGTCCATTTGCAGAAGGATCTGGTAGGCGAGGGCTCGGGCGTCGGTCACTTCGTCTCCCGTCGGGGGGATGTCACTTTCCGCAGAACGGCTTCCACGCGCTCGATGGAAACTCGGGTGTTGACGCAGGGCCCGAAGGGTCTTTCGTTGAAAACGCCGTAAACGGGCAAGGGGGTGGTGTCCTGGATGCCGCTGGTGAGGTCCCGCTCGCACGCCACGGCGAGGATGAGATGGGGGCGTTTTTCGAGGACGATGCGCCGAGCGATGGTCCCCCCCGTGGCCACGGCGAGATCCACCCCGTATCGCTCGCTCAGCTCCAGCAAATCCTTGATGGGGCATTTGCCGCACCGCTTGCAGTTTTCCACCCGGAAGGTGATCTTCACGGTACAATCCCGATGCTGCAGGCAGTGGGGCATGAGCAAGAGAATGCGTCGCGGCGGACGGCCGTTGAGACAGCTTGCCATCACCAGCTCGTTGTTCACGGCCACGAAAGCGTGCTGCACCTGCTCCTTGCGCAAGCCCGCCAGCCGTCCCACCCCCACGAGAAGGGGCAGCAGGACCTTGATCACCAAGCCCCGCAGCTTGCGGGAAAAAGGGATCTCGCGCCCCAGAGCGATGGCGGCGGTCAAAACGCCCGTGACGGCCAGCACCCCGACAGCGGAAAAGACAACCACCCCCCCCATGATCCAGGGCAGCCACGGATGGATACCGCCGAAGCCGTAAAGGGGAACGATGTAGAGAACGGCCAAAAGGGCCAAAGCCAGCAGACCCGTCAGCACCAGCAGGGCGATGAAAAGACGCTTTTCACTATGTGGGGAACGAGCTTGGTTTTGCACGAAAATCAATCCGGGGATCGGTGACCCTCATTCCAGCCAAACACCTGAAGACATGGAAGAGCCGCGCCAAAAGGCTTCGGCCCGCAAAGGGCGGTGCCCTTCCTTCTGAAGGCGCCCGATGGCGAGAGCGCGGCCGTCTCCCCCCAGAACCACCAGTCCCTCCTCCATCAAGCCAACCACCTCTCCGGGCCTGCCTTCGCTTTTCCAGGAAAGCAGCGAAGCCTGAAAACACTTGATCCGCTTCCCCTGGAACACGGCGTAGGCCCCCGGCCAAGGATCGAAGGCTCGAACGGTATCGACGATCCTCCTTGCCGGATGGCTCCAAAGCAGCCGCAGCTCCTCTTTGCTCACGGGAGGCGCGTAAACGGCCAGGGCATCCTCCTGTGCCGCGGGCTCCACCCTTCCCGCCCGCCAGTCCCTCAAGGTTTCGCGAAGAAGGCTCCCCCCCGTCTCGGCCAGCTTGTCGTGAAGGCTTCCGAAGGTGTCGCCTTCTTCCACAGGCACGGAAACCTGCCGAAGCACCGGTCCCGTGTCCATCCCTTCGTCCAGCAGCATGATGCTCACCCCCGTCTCCCGGTCTCCGGAAAGAAGGGCGCGCTGGATGGGCGCCGGCCCTCGATACTTGGGAAGCAAGGAAGGATGCACATTGAGGGCCCCCAGAGGATGGGCCGCCAGCAGCTCCGAGGGCAGCCATTGACCGTAGGCCACCACCGCGAGGCACTCTCCTTGAAAAGAAAGAATGCGCTCCAAGGCCCCGGGGTCTCGCAGTCGAGGCGGCTGATAAACGGGCAGCCCCAGCTCCTCCGCCAGCACTTTCACCGGCGGAGGGCTCGATTTCCTGCCGCGCCCCTTGGGCCGGTCGGGCTGAGTGACCACCAGCCGCACAGGGGCCCCCGCCCGAGCCAGGGCGGCCAAAGAGGGAAGAGCGAAATCGGGGGTCCCTAGAAAGATCAAAGGGGGCAAGGGTTCCTTCACTCCTTGGCCTGCTTCAGCTTTTTCTTCCATTTCCGCTTGAAAATATCCCGCTTGATGGCGTTCATGTGATCTATGAAAAGATGCCCGTAGAGATGGTCGATCTCGTGCTGCAGCACCACGGCCAAAAGACCCTCGGCCGTGATCTCCACCGTTCTCCCCTCGATATCGAGCCCTCGCACCGTCACTTCCTGGCAGCGCTTCACTTTGGCGAAAAAATCCGGAACGCTCAAGCACCCCTCTTCGTAAACGATCTGCCCCCGGGAAGCCACCACCCGAGGGTTGGCCAGAGCGATCAGCCCCCTTTCGTCCTCCTCGGGACGCTGAAGATCCAGGACGATGGCCTGCAGAGGCTTGCCCACCTGGTTGGCCGCCAAGCCGATGCCCGGGGCGTCGTACATGGTCTCGATCATGTCGTCCATGAGCTTTCTCATGGATCGATCCACTTTGTCCACAGGGGCGGCCTGTTCGCGCAGTACCGAGTCGGGGTAGGTGCAAATGTCGAGCAAAGCCATGGTCGAATTCCTTCTCGCCGCTCTTGGAAACGTTTTGTAGGAAGACTATAACCGCAGCCGCCCTCATTTGCAATAGTACCGGGAAATCGACGTTTTCGGGATTTTCGGAGCCCTTTCGCCCCGAAAGGCTTTGCGTTGTTGCCAAAGCTCGTCGAATCTCGTAGGATATTCGGAGAATCGGGTGCGACTTACACAAAAAGGAGTCCGCCATGGACGTCGTCGCTCAATTGGGCACCCTGCTGGGCTTGTCCTTCATCTCGGGAGTCAACTTGTACGCCACGGTCGCCGTGGTGGGCATCTGCGTCAAATTCCAGCTGGTTCAAGGCCTTCCCCCGGAATTCCAGCCCCTGGCCCGGGACCCCGTCATCCTTGTCGCTCTCTTTCTCTATTCCCTGGAATTTCTGGCGGACAAGGTGCCCGGTCTGGACACGCTGTGGGACAGCGTCCACACCCTCATCCGCCCCTTCGGCGGCGCCATGCTGGCGCTGATGCAGGTGGGAGACGCCTCCCCGGCCCTCCAGGTGGTCGTTTTCATGCTCGGGGCCAGCCTGGCTTCCCTGAGCCATCTGACCAAGGCGGGCACCCGTCTCATCGTCAACACCAGCCCCGAGCCCTTTTCCAACGCCGTGGTGAGCATCGGCGAAGACGTGGGGGCGGTGGGGCTGTCCTATTTGAGCCTGTCCCATCCCCGGTTCAGCTTTTTCATCACGGTGGGCTTGGTCCTCCTCATTGTGCTGCTGCTGCCCGTGCTCTTCCGTGCCGTGAAGATGATGGTCCTCGCTTTGGCGGACCGCCTCAAGTCCCTGGCGGGCCCTGGCGGGCCTCTCCGGCCGTCCCTGCCTTTGGCCTTCGACGAGATCTTCGACCGCCAGAAGGAGGGGGGGGAAAGCCTGCTGTGGGCGGGCAAGGCCTACGCCGCCAATGTCCCCGGCCTGCCGCGCTTCGCCCCGCTCCAGGTGGCGGTGACCGACCGGGGCGTTCACTTCCTCTACCGCCGCAGGCTGCGCTCCCAGGGACACCGCATGGCCCTGAGCGATCTCGACAAGGACCGCATCTATCCCGGCATGCTGCTGAGCAAATGGCTCCTGCGCACCCCGGCCAAGGAATGCCTGATCTATCTCTATCCGTCTTTGAGCAAAACCGCTCCTCGCCATTCGTCTCCCTGAAACCGCCATGTCCCCGTCCCTCTCCAACGCTTCCCGCCTTGCGGCCCTTCGGAAGGCCGTTCTGCCCTTTCCCGGGCTGACGGCTTCGGCGCAAGACGTTCGCGCCCGTCTGGAAGAGCTGGTCAAAAGGCTGGCCGTGGCCGTGTGCAAGGAGCGGCGATCCCTGGGATGGGTGGTTTTTCTGGGAGGCACCGGGACGGGCAAGTCCACCGTGTTCAACGCCCTGTGCGGCAAGCCCCTCAGCGAATCGGGGGTGGAGCGCCCCAAGACCTCGGGGCCCGTCGCCTACGCCCACCGCGACGCCCGCATTCATGAAATCTTTCCCTTTCCCTCCATGGCCGTGCGCCGGGAAAGGGAGGAGGAAGCGGGGCCCGGGGGACGACCGGGAGCGCCGGAGGAAATGCTCGTCCTGGAGCACCGGCGCGGGGAACTGGCCCACATGGTTCTCGTGGACACTCCCGACCTGGACAGCTTGGAATACCGCAACCGGCGAATCGCCCGCGACTTCTACCTGCTGGCCGACGTGGTGGTCTTCGTGGCCAGTCAGGAAAAATACGCCGACGAAGTGCTCTTCCAATTCCTTCGAAAAGTGGAATCCGAAGGCAAGGACTGCTTCTTCATCCTCAACAAGGCCGACGCCAACGTCACCGTCGAGGACTTGGTCCTCGCGTTCCGACAACAGGGGCTCCACCTGCCCCCCGACCGGTTCCGTCTTCTCCCCTACGCCTTCTCCCACCCTTTCGGACACCTTCGGCAGGACCCCCGCTTCCTGGATTTGGTGGAGGCCCTTCTGGGCAGGTTTTCCCGGCCCGACCCCGCCGTCTTTTTGGAAGAGCGCAAAAGAAGGGACCTCGAGACCCTGCGGCATCGAAGCCGGGGCTTCCTGGCGCTTCTCGAGGCGGAGCGGCGAGCGGCGGACCAATGGACGGAAAAGCTGGACGGAATCTATCACCGTATCTGCGAGGATCTTTTTCTGGAGCAGCAGAAGCGATTTTCCGCCGAAAGCCGCCACTACCTCCAAAAGGAAATTCGCCTGCTTTTCAGTCGATACGATATCCTGGCCAAGCCCAGGCAATGGGTGGGACGCATCGTCAAAGCCCCCTTGCGCTTCCTGGGCCTCGGCTCGGACGAGGATTCAAGCTCCGGGGGGAAATTGGAGCGGGCTCGCCGCAAGACGGACTTCACCCCCATCGTTTCCGCCGTGGAGAAGTTCCATCGGGCCGTTCTGGAGCAACTGTCCCCTCAAGACCCCGACGCCCCCCTGCGGGAAAAGCTCCGCGCGGCCGGAACGGTGCTCGACGAGAAGGAAATCCGCCGACGGGTGGGGGAAGAGCAGGAGCGGGTGGCCCTCTGGCTTCGAGAAGCCTGCAAAAAGCTGGAGGAGGAGATTCCCCGAGGGAAAAAATGGGGGATTTACTCCACTTACGTCCTCTGGGGAGTGCTCGTCCTCTCCTTCGAAGCCGTCGTCGGGGGCGGCTTCGGGGTGGTGGACGCCACGGTGGATTCGGCCCTGGCCCCCTTCGTCACCAAGGGGACCGTGGAGTGGTTCGCCTATCGCGAGATCGAGCGGACGGCCCGGGAATTGGCCGAAAGGTACAAGGAGGCCCTTCGCTCCGTGGTGCGGGCCCAGAAGGAGCGTTACGAAGAGGCCCTGCGGTCTCTGGCGGCCTTCGATCCCGTCCCCGCCCATGTGAAAACCCTCGAGGAAGAGCTGAGACGAGCGACGGAATCCCATGAATGACCCCTTTCAAGACCTCCATCGGGAATTGGACCGGACCCGCCAACTGCTTGCCGAGGGCGAGCTTCTCACCCTTTCCCCCGAAGATCGCCGGGCCCTCGCCGCCGAATCGGAAGAGCTGCTCCATCGTCTGGACACCTTGGCCCTGAGCTCTCTGACCGTGGGGCTTCTGGGGGGGACGGGAGTGGGCAAATCCACCCTCATGAACGCCCTGGCCGGCTCGGAGATCGCCACCACCAGCCATCGCCGCCCCCATACCCACAAGGTGCTCGTGTATCGCCATGAAGCGACGCCCCTTCCCTCCGCCCTGAAAGGCTCGTCCGTGCCCAGGGAGGAATTTCTTCATTCGGCGGACCCTCTGACGCAAATCGTCCTGTGCGATCTTCCCGATTTCGACAGCATCGAAAACGAGCACCGGCTTCGAGTGATCCGACTCCTGGAGCACCTGGACGTTGTGGTGTGGGTGAGCTCCCCGGAAAAGTACGCCGACGCCAAATTCTACGAGCTCCTGGAAGAAGTCCCCAAGGCGCGTGAGAACTTCTATTTCGTCCTCAACAAGCTGGACCTCTTGTTCCAAGGCGAAGCTCCCGAAAAGGGTTACGAAAGGGCGGCCAAGGTCGCCGAAAGCTTCCGGCGGCACATCGTCCGCCATTCCGTTTCCGATCCTTTGATTTTCGCCCTTTCGGCTCGGGAGGCGTCGCAAGAAGACGGGTGCTCCTCGTGGAACCAGTTCCCCGTTTTCCGCCACCAGCTTTTTCAGCGACGGGACCTGAAGGAGATCAAGGCCATCAAGACGGCCAATCTGGACGTGGAAGTCCAACGGCTCCTGTCCGCGCTTCGGGAGGAAGCTTCCAGGCTGGCCGCTGTGCATCGGGTGGTGGACAAGGTCCTCGGGGAAGAAGCTCCCCAAGGGAGCGGATGGAAGGAAGAGGGGCGTCGGATTCTGGATGAATGGGCTCAAGGGCGGGTCGAGGAGGAGATCGTTTGGCGATTGGAGGACCCTTCGGCCCTTTGGGGAGCGGGACGGCTCCTGGCCCGTCTCGACGGGGAATGGCGCAGATGGCGCCGCGGCGGCCTTGCGGGCGGGCCGGGGGAAGCCAGGGGGAAGGGCGTCCCGGCCTGGGAGCCTCCCGACGAGCTCCTGTCGGCTTTCCGCGGCCATCTGGAAAGGGTGGAAAACCGCATGGCCACCGACATTCTGCGCCGGGGGCTTCCCGGGTCTCTCGCGGAGCGCATCGATGAAATGCTGGAAGCTCGCCGTCAACAGGACGAGCTTCGCCGGAAAATGAGCCATTTCCTGCGCGACCGGACGGCGAATCCGGACAAGCCCTCTTTTCGGCTTTTCCGGTTGGCTCAATTCGTGGCTTATTGGGCGCTCTTCGCGGTTTTCGCGGGCGCTTTGGCCGGAGACACTCTGAGGCAGGAAAGCGGGCCCGACGGTTTTCCCGGTTGGATGATTCTGCTTTTGTCCACGGTGGGGCGTCTTTTCACCCCCGCCGGTCTGGCCGCTCTGGGAAGCTACGGCTTGTTGAATCTATTTCTGGGCTCCCGTTTTTACGACCGATACAAGAAACTCTTGCGGCGTCGCTCCCGAAAGTTTATAGAGTCCCTCGAAGCGGGCTTGGAAAGCCTTTGGGAGGAAGCGCTGGAGGCGATCTCTTCGCGTTTGAAGGACATTCAACGGCAATTGGAGCGGCAGATGGCGGCCCTGCCGCCTCCGCGGGAAGAGCGCAAGGAGAATTGAGCAGTGGATTCCCACCTGCCCCTTTGGATCATGGCATTGATTCTGCCTCTGGTCCCCACTTTCTGGGCCATTTTGGATATCCCTCGGCGCCGCTTCGCCACTCCCCGCCGGAAGGTGATCTGGCTGTTTTTGGTATCGACGTTTCCCTTGATCGGGGCTATCATTTACGCTTGCTTCGTGCGACCTCGCACTCGGCCTCTGGAAGCGCGCCAATTCTAGGGTCCGTCGGGAGGATCGTCCCCATGGAAAAGCAATGAACTAAGGAGGGTCGAACCGCTCATGCTCACGTTTTTCAGAAAACACGCAACCAACTGGTTGATCAAGGTGGCTTTGTTTCTCATCGTCATCGTCTTCGTCTTCTGGGGGGGCTACTCCTATCAGGCTCAAAAAGCCACCCGCCTGGCCAGAGTCGGGGACCATTACATTTCCGTCGCCGAATACAACGAATCCTACAACCAGTTGCTCAACTTCTATCGCAACCGCTTCGGAGAGGCCTTTTCCGAAGATGTCGTCCGCCAGCTCAATCTCAAGGAGCAAGCCCTGCAAAACTTGGTGCAGCGATACGCTCTCGTGGATCTCGCTCAAAAGATGGGACTGGACGCCACGGTTGAAGAAGTGCAGCGGCAAATTCTCGATCTGCCGGCCTTCCAGGGCGAAGAGGGCTTCGACCACAAGCGCTACGTTTCCCTGCTGCGACGCAACCGCATGTCTCCGGAAGCCTTCGAAAGTCAGATGGCTCTGAGCCTCACCCTGCAGAAGGTGGAGGATTTCGTGAGGCGCCAAGCCGTGGTGACCGACGAGGAAGTGCGGACCCGATTCGAAAGGGACTACACCCCCATCCGGGTGGCGTGGGCCATGATCGCCCCGGACTCGGTCAAAGACGAGATCGTGGACGACAACGAAACCCTGGAAAAGTATTACGAGGAGCACAAGGCCCGATACAAAAGCGACGAAAAGCGAAAGTTCGATTTCGTCCTGTTCGAGAAAGCTTATGAAAAGGAAGAGGCTTCCGAAGAGGAGATCCTGGCTTATTACGAGGACCATCCCGAGCAGTTCGAAAAGAAAGCGGAAGTGAAGGCCCGCCACATTCTCTTTCGCTTGCCCGAGGACGCTTCCGAAGAGCAGGAAGCGCAAGCTCGGGAAAAGGCTCTGAAAGTGCTGGAGGAGGCCAGGGGAGGGGCCGACTTCGCGGAGCTGGCCAAGGAGCATTCCCAGGAGCCGGGGGCCAAGGAGCGCGGGGGCGATCTGGGCTGGTTCGCCAAGGAGCGCATGGTCCCCGCCTTTTCCGAGGCCGCCTTTTCCATGGAAAAGGGGGAGATCGGCGATTTGGTGCGCACCCGCTTCGGCATTCACATCATCAAGGTGGAAGACAAGCGCCCCGCCGGAAAGCAGCCCCTTGAAGAAGTCAGAACGATGATCGAATACCGGGTGAAGCGAAGCAAAGCCGCGGAAAAGACCCGCCGGCAGGCCGAAGATTTCGCGGACCTCGCTTATGCCGAAGGGGACGTGGGCGAGGCGGCCGCGGAGGAAGGCCTCGAAGTCGTTTCCACTACCGACTTCATCTCCTCTTCGGACAAAGTGGAAGGAGTTACCAGCAGTCCGCGCAACATGAACGAATTGTTCTCCCTGGCCGACGGAGCCATCAGCCCCGTTCTCGAATTTCCCGGAAATTCCGGCGTGGCTCAGGTGCGGGGCGTGAAGCCTCCCGAGATCCTTCCTTTCGAGGAAGCAAGGGAGCGGGTGAAGAAGGACTTCGCGGAGCAAAAGGCCAAAGAGCTGGCGGAAGAGAAGGCCAAAGCCCTGTTGACTCTCGCCAAGGAAAGGAAAAGCCTGGAAGAGGCCGCCAAGGAGGAGGGAATAGAGGTCGAAAAGACGGAATGGTTTTCTCGAAAAGACCCTGCAAAGGATTTGACCATTGCCGGGCCGGAGCTGGATTTGTTGTTCCGTTTGAACGAGGAGAATCCCTTTCCAGAAGCCCCCGTCGGCACCCGGGAAGGATTCGCGGTTTGCCAGTTCCTTGGCGGCAAAGCTCCCGATGAACAGAAGCTGGAAGAAAACCGGGAAGCCCTTCGCCGGCAGATTCGTATGATGAAAGAAAATCAGCTGTGGCAATCCTGGATGGACGCCCGCATGAAGGAAGCCGACGTGGAGCAGCTCCAGGAGCTTTGATCCGACTCTTGCCGCACGGCTTTCGATTCATGGGCTTTAGGATAAAGGGGGTCTGCGCCTCCATCGTTCTTTATCGCTCGGATCCGAGCAAGCTGGAAAAGACCCTTCGTCACCTTCGGCTGTCCCTGGAGACCGCCCGGGAACGGATCGGGCTCCACCGCACCCTTCTCGTGGTGGTGGACAACACGAGCCCTCCCTTTCCCCAAGGCTCGCTCGGGGACATGCTGGCGGCGTGCGGCTGGGACGACGCTCGGGATGTTCACGAGGTGGAGCTGATCCGGAACCATGGAAACATCGGCTTCGGAGCGGCCCACAATTTGGCTATCCAAAAGCATCGGCTTCCCTTCCACCTCGTCCTCAACCCCGATGTGTACCTGCCTGCGGACGCTGTTCGGTTGGCGTGGGATTACTGCGTCCGACACCCGGAGGTGGTCCTTCTGTCCCCGGCCGTGCTCAACCCCGACGGAGGCCGCCAGCACCTGCTGCGTCCTCTGCCCAACCTCTGCGACGTTTCCCTGCGCTTTCTGGCCATGACGTTTCCTTCCATTCGCCGTTGGAAGCGATATGCGCGCTACGAGTGCCGTCATT
>Ga0180430_10005840_pt1 | contig 10150 bp, 9 predicted proteins | sample SS_ome_9_FD_132999 | JGI IMG/M metagenome (GOLD analysis project Ga0180430, IMG submission 132999) | Hypersaline lake sediment archaeal communities from the Salton Sea, California, USA - SS_1_S_2 metaG | ecosystem: Environmental > Aquatic > Non-marine Saline and Alkaline > Hypersaline > Sediment...
ACCGTAAATGGATCGAACGTTTCCCGGATGTAGTTACTTTGGCTGAAGCTCCGCTTGAAACCGTGCTGAAAACCTGGGAAGGGCTCGGTTACTACACCCGTGCCCGCAATTTTCATAAAGGGGCAAAGTATATTGTTGAACATGCGAATAATGCAGATCAACCTTTTCCCGATAATTACAATGAGTGGTTAAAGGTACCGGGAGTCGGACCCTACACGGCCGCCGCGGTTTCCAGCATCGCGTTCGGATATCCCGCCGCGGTGGTGGACGGGAATGTCAAACGCGTGATGGCGAGATTATTTTGTTTTGACTTGAACATTTCAACACAACACTATCATAAAATGCTCTTTGAACTTATGAATAAAGGATTTTTCGATCATCACCCCGGTTGGGTGAACCAGGCATGGATGGAACTGGGCTCCTTGCAATGCACCCCTAACCCGGATTGCGGGAAATGTCCCATGAAGGCCTTCTGTTGCGCATTCAAACAGGGTCGTGTACCGGATCTGCCGAAAAAACAAGCAAAGAAAAAACTGCCCACACGCTATGGTGCGGCCTTTATTGTTGAAAAGGATAAAAAGGTCTTAATGCTTCAACGTCCCGCGCAGGGTTTTCTTGGTGGTCTTTGGGAATATCCCGGTTTTACGTTAAAAGAAGACCACCCGGAATATCTTGAAACATTTTGCAATAATAATGATTTGCAGATCAAAGAGGAACTTCCTGTTTCCGTAAAGCATACATATTCACACTTCCACCAGGAATTGAAGCTCTATAAAGCCGACCTGAAGAAAGAATGGCAAAACGAAAGCTGGACGGATCACCGATATGTTGACGAGGAAGAACAGAACACACTGCCCAGGTCAAAAGTCACGATCAAGATATCTTCCAAGTTGAGAAATCAATGATACATGATCGGAAGGTCATAATAAATTAAAGCTTGCCTAAAAACTCAAATACCGCTATTATCATGACGCGATGAAATTTTCTACACGCATACATCACCTGCAGGACCTTATCGGTACCAGCGAACGGCTCCTGCGCGAAGCGATCCCCAAAGGACATATTGATCTGACATCTTCCGTGCCACCGTTTCCGGTACCCGGCGTTTTATTGAATGCCGCTCAGGAGATCATTCGCTCTGAAAACATGAACTATACCGAGACCTACGGATTACCCCGATTGCGGGAAGCTTTGGCTGAGCAGCACGGTTTATCCTGGGGGAAAGACGGAGTGACCATTACAACCGGTACAACCGAAGCCCTGTTTTGTCTTCTTGCCGCCTTGTTGAACCCAGATGAAAAATTGCTCGTACCCGCATTAACACTTCGCGCTCATGAAGCCGTGGGGCATTTCTTTTCGGGTACCGTTGTGGAATACCCGATCTCACTGGATAGCGATCAGCCCGTAACTGCGGATGTGTTGATCGATTATATGACTGAAGGTACGAAAGCGATATTGATCAACAACCCCCTGATCGCGACGGGACAATTGTTCAACCCTGCGGAATTTGAAAAACTCTCGGCATATTGTAAACAAAACGATATTTTTATCCTTGTAGATGAATCATTTTACGAGATCCGGTATACAGGCAAAGAGTCCCGCTCTTTTGCGGGCTACGATGACCATGTGGTAACCTTTTCCAGCATGACCAAATTATTCAGTATCAGCGGTCTTCGTATCGGATGGCTTTTTGCACATCCCAAGGTCACGGAAGCCGTTAATTCAGTGCGTTATATCTCGTCAACCTGCGCCAATACCTTTTCTCAGCGCTTTGCGTTACGAATGGTCAACGGATTAGGCAGGGAAACAAAAGAAAAGCTTCTATCAATTCTTCATAATCGCCGAAAGCTGATGTTTGAAACCCTGGCACAACACGGCTTTCAGCATTATGTTCAACCGAAAGCCGGTTATTTTATTCTGCTTGATATTCAAGGTGAACTTAAAAAAAGCATGTCCGACAAAGATTTTGTAAAAATATTAAAAGAACGCCACGAAATCATTACGACCCCGGGCTCCCAGTTCGGTCCGGCCGCCCGAGGTTATATCCGCATTTCCTTTGCCGTTGAAGAAGGCGATATCCAAAAGGGTGTTGCCGCGATACGGGAATGCGTGGACACACAAAATATCTAGCGAATAATCAATATCTGATTACGAACAGTGTTAAATTATTTTCCCCTGCGAATAAGATTGTTATATTTGAGTGTAAAAAATAAATAGATAGGAATAATTAATGAAAAAGATCTTTTTTGCGATAAGTCTATTAAGTGTCGGAATTCTATTTGCCTTGCAAGTTCCCCCACAACAATTTGCCGACCTCGGCGATGTAGATCTGTTCAATGGAGATGTCCTTGAGGATTGTCGGATGGGTTACCGCATCATTGGAGAGGCGAATGAAGATGCATCCAATTATATTGTTTACCCTACATGGCATGGTGGGACAAGTGAGCATATTTTTGGCTTGATCAATAAGTATAATTTTGTTGACACCTCAATATATTGCATAATTCTTGTAGACGCGCTGGGGAATGGTGTGTCTTCATCACCATCAAATTCAACAACTCAGCCGGGTGAAGGTTTTCCCGATATTCGCGTGATCGATATGGCGCGCTGCGTCAAAGGTGTTCTTAACCATTTGGGTATCGATCATGTTCATGCCATCGTCGGTGGTTCCATGGGCTCTATGCAAGGCTTTGAATTGATCTGCGAATACCCCGATCTTGCAGATAAAGCCGTATTGTATGTCTGTTCGCCGCGCAATTCCGCCTATGATATCATCCGTAGAGAAGCGACATTGAACATGATCGAACTTGCAAGAGAATACGATATCCCTCAGGAAAAATATATGCAGCCGATAAGGCTGATCCAAAATGTGAATGGAAAATCACCGGAATTTTATTCAAAAGAAATGCATCATACGGAAGCGAGATCTCATATTGCCGGCTTTGATAAATATTCTCCCGGCATCTATCCTGCGGATAATTTCTATTGTCAAACAAAGGATCTCAGTACGCATGATATCAGCTGGCGGGATGATTATCATATGGAAAAGACTGCGAAACGCATCAAAAGCGATGTGTTCATTATTGTGAATATGCAGGACCATACCGTGTCTCCCTGGGAAGCCTTGGATCTTGCCAACATGATCAAGGCCAAAACCATGAAGCTTGATAATAATCGGGGGCACCTGGGCATATCATATGAAATTGAAAAGGTTCGCAAGGCCATGGACCGCTTCTTAAAAAAATAATATGAACTTTTGGAAAATGTGTGCGTAGAGAGATGATAAACAAAAAGGAAAACATATGAATACATTACAAGTAAATGATCCCGCTCCGCTCTTTACCCTGCCGGATGCAGACGGAAAAGAGTATTCCCTTGAACAATTTCGAGGGAAAAAGGTCGTGTTATATTTCTATCCCAAAGATGATACACCGGGTTGTACGAAAGAAGCCTGCGCTTTTCGTGACGATTACAAGGTGTATACGGACAATGGTATTGTTATCATTGGTGTGTCCAAAGATGGCGCGAAATCGCACAAAAAGTTCGCTGAAAAATATGAACTGCCTTTCATCTTGCTTTCTGATGAGGACGTAAAGGTCATGGAAGCATACGGCGCATGGGGTGAAAAGAACATGTACGGCAAGATCACCGTCGGTGTGATCCGCAAAACCTTCTTGATCGATGAAGAAGGAAAGATCATCAAGATCTATCCTCGAGTACGTGTGAACGGGCATTCGGACGCTATCTTGAAGGAATTCGGAATAGAGAAGTAAAACTTTAAAATAATTATATGGTAAATAGGGGTGGAGACAAGGCAGTGCCCTGTCTCTACGATATTATGGGTATTATTTTTCTGGTATATTAATCACCCTCAAACTCGATCTGCTGAGTGATAAGCGCGACCTCTTTTTTGAATGCTTCGTCGTTGCGGGTACGTTTGCCGATCTCGCGAACACCGTACATCACGGTCGTATGATCACGTCCACCGAGCCGAAGCCCGATAGTCTTTAATGATGCATTGCACATTTCGCGGCAGAGGTACATCATGACTTGTCGGGCCAGGGCAACCTCTTTACGTCGCCCCTTACCGATGATCTCGTTTTCGGACACCTTGTAATAACGGGTAACGACCTTTTGTACCGTGTCTATGGAAATGATCCGGTTTTTCTTTACCCCCTTCATATCCATTAGCACGGACTTGGCCAATCCAAGAGTAATATCGATATGGTTCAGAGATGAACGGGCAAGCATCGTAGTAAGTGTTCCCTCGAGTTCTCGGATATTGGAGGAAATATTCTGCGCGATGAACTCAATGACCTCGTAAGGAATATCCAGATTTTCCATCACCGTCTTATGCTGAAGAATGGCAATACGGGATTCAAGGTCCGGTGCTTGCACATCCACCATCAGACCGGATAGAAAACGGGACACAAGACGTTCTTCCAAGCCCTCTAACTCCTTCGGAGGCCTGTCCGAAGTAATAACAATTTGTTTATCTCGCTGGAGCAAATCGTTAAAAATGTGGAAAAACTGTTCCTGTGTCCCTTCTCTTGACTTCAAGAACTGAACATCGTCCACAAGCAGAATGTCCGCCTGCTTATACAATAAACTAAAATCATTCTTTTTATTATTCTGTATGGCATCGATAAAATCGCGCATAAAGGTATCAATAGAAACATAGATGACCCGGGCGTAGGGGTTTCGGGCGTATGCCCGATTGCCAATAGCCTGAAGCAGGTGGGTCTTGCCCAGTCCGGTACCACCGTAAATGAACAGCGGGTTATAGGTGCGACCGGGATTTTCGGAAACAGAGGAGGCCGCAACCTTGGCAAATTGGTTGTGCGGCCCCTCCACAAATTCTTCAAAGGTAAAACGGCTGTTAAAAGTGGAATAGATATCCTGTTTTGGTGGTTCCGGTTGGGGAATTGCCGATTCGTGTGCTTGGTTTGTGTTCGCCGAAGCTTCCGTTGCGCTGATTGCGCTTTCTCTCTCGGCCTGAAGTCCGGCATTTATGATAAACTGAACCTTCTTATTCTCGGGGAAATGCTTGTCAATGATCGGGGACAAAGTATCCCAATAGTTGTATTCAATAAATTCTATATGAAATTTGTTGGGAGCCGCAAGCGTCAGCACATCGTTTTCATTTGAACAGTATTGCAAGGGAGAAAACCAGGAGGAAAAAGACTGAGGATTTAAGGAATCCTTTAGATCCGCCAAACAAGCCTCCCACTGACTTCCCTCTTGGTAATTGACATCAAAATTCAAGTTATCCACATCCTATACCACAGTTATCCACATTATACCAACACGTATTACACACCCCATATATGATTATTATCCCATAAGTAACAAGAATTTATAAGAATTTATATATTGAATGCCGAAATAATAAAAAGTCGCCAAGGTGTTGATATTTCAATTATCCACATGTTATACACATACATGATGTATTAAAACATACGCTGATATTTTTATAAAAACAAGAAAAAATTCAACAGGAAATGTTGTTTTTCATGATAATAAAAAAACTTGCGGCGTATTTGATGAACCCGTTCTTACACGGTGGGTGCCTGCCGCCGGGTTCAACCTTCCTTTACCCACCTTCGCCAAGGCGATGGCGGGAAGGCCTGGTTTCCGCCGGCAATGAGCTTGGGCTCCCTTGTTATCACTGTTGATTCAAAAAAATATGTACCGCAAGTTTATTTCAATTACCGTTATCAAGATATCGTATTTTTGCTCTAAAATCAATATAAAAGTACGGGATCTTAATATACATCAGGAGGTTTCAGTACAATATTTTACTTTCCTAAACGTAAAATTTTACGTAGAATTTCGGTTGTATGAAAGAGTTGACAAAGATACCGACAGACAAGATCGACCATCAGGACAAACGCTTCATTTTTCGAGCGGAAAAAAATAGTTTTTCCCATGAATTGCCGATGTTCTTGAAGGAATCAGACACCTACATTCCTTTGAAAGAATATGATTTGGATGATAAGCATATTGACGCTTTTGTCTATGGACCGGATGTCCCTTACACAGATATTATGAAAGAATTGATCAAAGACAGGGAATTAAGTCTTTTTGACCAAGCCGCCATCATGATGAAATTGGATGAATATGCTCCCGGGACGGACAGGAAGGAATGGGCAAGGATCCTAAAGATCAATGTCAATAGATGGGATGATGTAAAAGCACTGGTAAAGTACGAAAAGATATGGCAAAAATATTTTTGTGACAAACATGCTCCCCTGAAACGCGTATTCCATTTCAAGGATGCCGCGTTACGGCAGAGACTGATGCCCTTATTGACCTTGAATCCGGGAATCAACATTCTTGAATCCATTGCGACCTTGTTGATTGAATCCGCAAACAGGGAGAAATGTGGCATTGAAGAGATATGGGCCGAACTTGGGATAGATAATGTACTTGAAGGCAGTGAACATGCTTCAGCATTGAAACTTAAAACGATCCGCGAGCTGCTTTATTCAAAGCGCTATCCTACTATTGCAATGTATCGCAAAAAACTCGACGAGCATTTAAAAAGCATTCCACGTGCAAGCGGTGTGGATCTGCGAAGTGATATGAATTTCGAAACACCGGGCATGCGTTTATCAGCCGACCTGAGATCCCGGCAGGATATTGAAGATCTTCAGAATTGGCTTGAAGATCAAAAAACAGAACTTGAAAAGATCATGGATATACAGAAAGGGAATGAGGAGACATGAACAAGAGTAAAAACTTTCAATTGATAATTGGGGCCCTGGCTGTCGGTTTGGCTGCCTTGTTATGGAGTCTGGACGGCGTTTTCATTCGTCCGCAATTTTATCATCTGCCCGCAGGCTTGGTCGTATTCTTTGAACACGCATTGGGACTTTTGGTGCTGTTGCCTTTTATGATCAGGGGCAGAAAGGAATTTCAAAAGATATCACTTGCCGGGTGGGGTTCTCTGGCCTGGGTATCGCTTTGGGGCGGTTTGTTGGGGACCTTGTTCATTACAAAAGCATTTTTCGCAGCATTTGATCCTGAGGTCGAAACAACCCTTGCAACGGTTGTGATCCTTCAAAAATTACAGCCCGTATTCGCGCTGTTGCTTGCGCGTATTATTTTAAAAGAGAAATTAAAAGGCGATTTTTATTACTGGGCGATTGTTGCCATTGCCGCGGCTTATATACTTGCTTTCTCACAACATGGTGGATTGAAACTGGTGGATATACGTTTGATCGATCCCGCTGCGGGCTACGCGCTGCTGGCAGCTTTTGCTTTCGGTTCCTCAACGGTATTCGGTAAACGCTTCACAAACGAAGTGTCGTTCCCTACGGCAACGGCCTTAAGGTTCGGTACGACAACCGTCTTGGCACTGATTTTCGTTTTAGTGGCCGGGCAACTGGGTTCCGTGCCCGAAATGGAGTCCTTGCATTGGAAATTGCTGATCGTGATCGTTTTCACCTCCGGCGCCATGTCCATGTTCATTTACTATTTCGGACTTAAACGTATTCCCGCTTCGGTTGCCACCATCTTTGAACTGGTATGGCCTTTATCGGCGGTCATTCTCGATTTTATAATTCACAAGCATTCACTGAATGTGGTTCAGTATATTTCGTCGGCCATACTGCTTCTTGCCTTTTTTATGATCGTTCATGGTAAAAAGCAACTTGAAGCCAAGAGCCGGGAGGAGAATAAATGAGTCATTATATAGAAGAACGTCCATGGGGAACATTCGAGGTTTTGCTTGATTCCGATGAATGCAAAGTTAAAAAAATAACGGTAAATCCCGGAGGCCGCCTTTCACTGCAATCACACGAACGGCGCAGCGAGCACTGGGTGGTGACCGAAGGCAGTATGCGCATTACCGTGGAAGATGAAATTAAGGATTACCCTGCCGGCGAGCATGTTTATATTCCCAAACAAGCCAAGCATCGTATGGAAAATACCTGCGATACTCCCTCGGCTCTGATCGAAGTTCAATGTGGGGATTATTTCGGAGAAGACGATATCGTTCGCTACGAAGATGACTATAATAGAGTGTAAGAGTTGAGAGACCGGAGACCGGCGTGGGGTGCGGGAGTATCAGAGTAACGGCGGAATAAAGACATGAAGCTTTCAAGAATAAAAAAACACAATAAGATCGATTTCTATACGGCTGATACCGGATCAACACTGGAACTGCCCTATGCCAAGAATATTTCGGCCGGCTTTCCTTCTCCGGCAGACGATTACATGGACATGAGCCTTGACTTGAACAAGGAGCTGATCAAGGATCCCAATGCGACGTTTTATGGACGGGTAAAGGGTAACTCCATGCAGAATATCGGGATCATGGACGGCGACGTTCTGGTTATTGACAAGTCGCTCGACCCAACAAACGATGCCATAGCCGTATGCTTTATAGATGGTGATTTCACTGTCAAGCGAGTACACGTGGAAAAGAATAAATGCTTTCTGCTCCCGGAGAACGAGGAATACGATCCGATCCCCGTCGGCGAGGATAACGACTTCATGATCTGGGGCATCGTGACCTATGTGATCAAGAAGATGAAAAAATGATCGCCCTTGTAGACTGTAATAATTTTTATGCATCTTGTGAACGCGTTTTTGATCCGTCCCTGAACGGAAAACCCGTTGTTGTTCTGTCGAATAATGACGGTTGCGTCATAGCACGGTCAAATGAAGCCAAGGCTCTGGGAATCCCCATGGGAGCCCCGGCTTTCAAATATAAGCAACTTGTTGAAGCCGAAGGCGTAAAGGTGTTTTCCACGAATTTTGCCCTTTACGGTGATATGAGTCATCGTGTGATGAACATCCTGAGCGACTATGCCCGCGATATTGAAGTTTATTCTATTGACGAAGCTTTTCTTGAGCTGGAAAGCGGCAGTCCCGAATCACTCCTGGAACAGATCCGGGAGATCCACAGGATAGTAAAAAAGCACACCGGCATTCCTGTCAGTATCGGCGTTGCCCAAACGAAAACTCTGGCAAAGGTTGCCACTCATCTTGCAAAAAAGGATCTCACGACCCGCGGATGCAAGGTATTAACGGACCAATACGAGATAAAGACGATTTTAGATCGCCTGCCCGTCAGCGAAATCTGGGGGATCGGGCGCAGAACAACCAAGAAACTTGCTATGTGGGGGGTGGAAAGCGCTGGCGATCTGACTCGTTTGGACGATGATTTTATCTTAAGGGAATTGACGGTCGTCGGATTGAGAACAAAGAAAGAATTGATGGGTGAACCCTCTGTGGTCTTTGAAGGAACATCCAAACCTCGAAAGGCCATTTGCACAGCTCGCTCCTTTGGTAGCATGATCCGGGATTATGAGTACATTGAACAGGCGGTTGCAACACATTGTGCGGCTTGCGCCGTGAAATTGCGAAAACAGCATTCCTTTGCATCATCCATGATGGTGTTTGTTCATACGAATTATTTTCGAAAGGATCTGCCACAATATAAACGAAATATCGTTGTTGAATTTCCGGCCACACAGAATTCCATTGAATTGATAAGGCAAGCAAAAGAAGCCCTGCGAAAGATCTATAAACCGGGATATGATTATAAAAAAGCCGGCGTTATTCTCATGGATTTTCAGCAGGCCGAAGCATTGCAGGAAGATATGTTTACCGATAATACTCTGGATGACAAAGATAACCGCCTGGTTGAGGCCCTTGACCTGGTCAATGAAAAATACGGGCGCAACACCCTGAAGATCGCGGACGAAGGCTTAAAGAACAAACATGCCCTGAAGCAAACACGACGCTCCAATTCTTATACGACACGCTGGAATGATATTCTGGAGATAAAATCCGGGTCAGACCGGCGCCATTCCGACGATTGAACACTATTTAAGAAGCACGACCTTTCGAGATAGAATTTCATCACCCGCATTCACCCTGATAATATATATACCGCTTGGCAAATGTCCCGCTTGCCAGACAAGTGAATGATACCCCGCTTTCAACTCGCCGTTCACAAGCTGCGCGATCTTTCGACCATTCATATCATAAGCGACAATACGTACCTGCACAGCCCGTGGCAGTCCGAATCGAAAGGTGGTAGAGGGATTAAAAGGATTGGGATAATTGGGTAACACAACAAAGGTTTCCGGCAGCAGATCGATTGAAGTTTCAGTCAATATTACTGTAAAAAGGAAGG
>Ga0180430_10005841_pt1 | contig 10149 bp, 8 predicted proteins | sample SS_ome_9_FD_132999 | JGI IMG/M metagenome (GOLD analysis project Ga0180430, IMG submission 132999) | Hypersaline lake sediment archaeal communities from the Salton Sea, California, USA - SS_1_S_2 metaG | ecosystem: Environmental > Aquatic > Non-marine Saline and Alkaline > Hypersaline > Sediment...
GCGCGACGCACAGGGTCCCCTGGGCCTGCTGCTTGGCCGCCTGAAGCGACGGCAGCAATATCGTCAACAAGACCGCGATGATCGAAATCACCACCAGCAGCTCCACCAGGGTAAACCCGCCCTTTCGGCCGCCACGTCCCGTCCGTTGTACCATTCTCTCAATACACATGACAATCGTCCTCCGTAACGTCTCAGGCTGCCCTTGTCATTACCCTGCCAATCGCGCAAGGGTCTCCGCCAAAGACCTGTGAAATAGTCGTCGCTCGCCATAACCGCTGGAAATGTGGTCACATACCCGACTTTGGCCATTCCTCCTCGTCTCAACCGCCGCCTGCCCCCCTCAACCACAGCAGCAGAAACTCAACAAGAATATCGATAGCCCGAACCGCCCGTATCTACCCAAAGAAACCGATAACGTTGTTATGAACGTGACCCGTTGCCTGCCATCACGGAACATCTAGACAATTGCCCCGTAATCACTTGGATTCAAAAAACGCCCTGCGAAGTAGCCGGCAATAGAAGATCACCGCTTAGAACACCACGCGCTGCACTTGGCCGCTTGAATCCATCCTGGTTGTACATTTTCCCAAAATCAGAAAAACACACTCTACGGTAATATATTTATAATACACACCTTCGCCCCCATCGGCAAGCCAAAATACTCTATATTAAAAAAATTTCCGCTAATGCACAACCACAATACCCACACAACGCCTCTGATGCACCCACTAAATCCTTTATGCATCCAGACTTACCCCATTACACACCCCCACGCCCCCCGCCTCCACCACACCCGGAACGTACCATTCCCGCAAAAGCAGCAATCCAGCCCCCCCCAACCATTGACCCACACCCCCGCCCCTCAACCTCTGCGTCTTCGTACCTTGCTGATGCCTTGGGTGCCTGCTGGCCCTCTCTCTTCCGTACACAATTCCGCCTGCAAACCATGCAAAATGCTCGTGTTAAGATAGGCAACCTGGGCAAGATGGGACTGTGCGCACTTCGAAAAATCACCCCTCAAAAACACCCCAAAAACACCCAAGTTTGGCCCAAAAACATGCCAGTTTGTACCCAAAACAGCTCAGTTTGCCGCAACTTCTTCCTACTTTTTGAAGGTCACTGACCAAATCGCGCACAGCCTAACCCTTACATCTTGCCTATCTTGCCACATTTTTCATGATTCCCGCCGACAGGATTGCGCACGCACCCCCGTTTTTCGCCCAAAAAACCACCCGCCCTTGCCGCACTTTCGTCAGCAGCCCTGCTATAGACCTCGCCTTGTAGCCCAGGCTGGCTTCATCTACCCTGAGGCATCGAGACAGGCGAAGATGACCGCTTCCTCATCATTTCAGCGGACGCATTACTGACTGCCGCCGGCAAACGCTTCTGGCAGCGCCTTGACCACTGACCCACGAGGGACCCCGGGGATGGCGGTGCGGAGTAACACAGCCGCACTAACCATCATTTTCCTCCCTTCGCACAATGACGGGGTTGCTCCTACGACCGTCTTTGGCACCCTGGCGCCCATGCGGGACCGGCAACAGAGTGTGGATTTTTGCTGACATTAGTTCTTTGAGAAGCTATAGTTATGGCTCACGGCTTGGGGAAGACTGAGCCGATATATGGGGGGCGGTCGGACTTGAGAGCTTCGTGCTGCCAGGGTAGCGGAAGGTGGGAATATGTGGCGATATATCGCCATGCGATTGTTATTATGCCCGGTGCTTCTGTGGGCCATCTATACGATTACGTTCCTGATGGCCGTGGCGGCCCCCGGTAACCCCTTCACCGCCTCCGAGCGGAACCTCAACCCCGAGGTCGAACGGGCCGTCATGGCCCAGTACAAGGCCGACGATAATTGGGCGTTTTACTGGGACTATCTGGGGCGGTTTTTCGGGCCTGTCCGGGCCTGGCGGGGTGAGGGGCCTTTGATTGACCTGGGGCCTTCCTGGCAGTACCAGGATTGGACGGTCAATCAGATTGTGGGCTCGGCCCTGCCCGTCTCGGTCGGGTTGGGGCTTTTTGCCATGTTCCTGGCGGTGGTGCTGGGGGTGCCTATTGGCGTAGTCAGCGCGGTCAGGCGGGGCAGCTGGTTCGATTATACGTCCCTGGCGGTGGCGTTGGTGGGGATATCGCTGCCGACGTTCGTGACGGGGACGGCCTTTCTCATCCTGTTTGCACTGGTGTTGAACTGGGTGCCGGTAGGCGGCTGGGGCAAGGTCTCGCAGCTGTGGTTGCCGGGGCTGACGCTGGCGTTGCCTTTCATGGCGTATATAGCCCGGCTGACCCGGCTGGGGATGCTGGACGTTTTGGGCAGCGATTACGTACGGACGGCGTGGGCGAAGGGGCTTTCGCAGCGGCGGGTGATCTGGAAGCACGCTCTGAAGAACGCCTTTTTGCCGGTGTTGAGCTTTCTGGGGCCGGCGACGGCGGCCGTGATGACCGGTTCGTTCGTGGTGGAGACGATCTTTAATATACCGGGGTTGGGCCAGCATTTTGTGGACAGTGTGCTTAATCGTGATCGAGGGATGATTCTGGGGACGGTGCTGGTGTATTCATCGGTTATTGTGTTTTTTAACGTGGTGGTGGACGTGGCGTATGCGTTGGTGGACCCACGGATCGAGTTGGAGCAGGGATGACGACGGCCAGCGTGTCATTAAAGCAAGGGTATGCGGGAGCGCCTGCGGAAGCGCGTCGGCGGGCGTGGCGGCGTTTCTATCGGAATCGGCCGGCGATGGTGTCGCTGTTGGCATTGGCGGTGATTCTGGGGGTGTGCGTGGGGACGGCGGGGATATCGTCGCGGGAATATCAGGAGCAACACCTAGAGCAGAATCGGCAGGGGCCGGAGTTGACGGAACGGTTTGCTCCGTTTGGGTATGATACGTTGGGGCGGAACATGCTGTGGCGGAGTCTGTATGGGGGGCTGGTGAGTTTGGGGATCGGGTTGGCGGCGGCGACGATTTCGGTGGTGATCGGGACGGCGTGGGGGGCGTTTGCGGGGTGGTACGGGGGGCGTGCGGACAATATCATGATGCGGCTGGTGGACATTTTGTACGGGCTGCCTTATATATTGCTGGTGATATTGTTCAAGATCGGGTTTGAGCCTCGGTTGGTGGCTCTGATGGGGTGGTGTTCGCAACGGTGGAGCTGGTTGGGCGGGCTGATCGAGGGTCGTCAGGAGCGGGTGGCGAATATTATGATCTTATTTCTGGCGATTGGGGCTGTGAGCTGGCTGACGATGGCGCGGGTGATACGGGGGCAGGTGTTGTCGTTGAAGGCCCAGCCTTTCATGGAGGCGGCGCGGGCGTTGGGGGTGCCGACGCGGCGGGTGCTGGTGCGGCATCTGTTGCCGAACTTGATGGGGCCGATTATTGTGTATGCGACGCTGACGGTGCCGCAGGCGATTTTGCAGGAGTCGTTTTTGAGTTTTCTGGGCATAGGCGTGCAGGCGCCGGTGCCGACGTGGGGTTCGCTGGCGTCGGAGGGCGTCAAGGCGGTGAACACGGTGGAGAGTTTCTGGTGGATGGTGTTCTTTCCGTGCGGGCTGTTGGGGCTGACGCTGTTCTGTTTGAATTTTATCGGGGACGGGCTGCGGGACGCGTTCGACCCGAGGGGGAGATAGTTATGAGTTATGAGTTATGAATGAAGAGAAGAGAAGAGTTCTTTTGACAGGATTAACAGGATTGACGGGATTTTAGAAAGAGGGATAAGGGATAAGGGATCAGGCATAAGGGGAAGTTGAAGAGTTGATGATAGCCGACAATAGAAGGTTGAAGGTGGGGCGAGTAGAGGGACGTGTGACGCGATGAATTCACGATCAGGTATCGTTATATTTTTTCTATTTTTGTTTCTGGCGGTGCTGGTGCTGCTGCAGATGTTGTCGATGGTGCAGTCGGATCGGCTTTACGAGCGTCTCAATCAGGTTGACGCGAACCTGCGGAACCTGAGTTATGCGGCGCCGGCGGAGTCGGAGGCTTCTGGTGGGGCTACGGCGGAGGGTCTGGCGGCCAGTGCGACAGCCTACCCGGGTGACGAGGGCGATTGGCTGGTGTGGCGGTTGGGAGCGGAGCCGGCGACGCTGAACCCGATAGTGACGTTGCGTGACATGAGCACGTCATGGATTGCGGAAGGCAATATTTTCGAGGGGCTGCTGGAATACGATCTTGACACGGTGACGTTGCGTCCGGTGTTGGCAGAGAGTTTTGGGGTGAGCGATGACGGGATGGAGTTGGAGTTCGTTTTGCGTGAGGGGGCCTGTTTCAGCGATGGCGTGCCGGTGACGACGGATGATGTGGTTTTCACGTTTGAGACGATACGGAATCCTCTGATCGACGCGGCGAGTCTGGCCAACTATTTTGCGGATTTCAAGGAAGTGGTCAAGACGAGCGAGCGTGGGTTCAAGGTGTTGATGAAGCAGCCTTATTTCAAGGCATTGGAGATGTTTGGGGGGATGCCGATCCTGCCGCAGCATGTTTACGCGTATGATGATCCGGCGGCGTTTAATCGGCACCATAGCGACCCGGTAGGGAGCGGTCCTTATATTTTTGAGAAATGGAATAAGGGACAGCAGATTGTTTTGCGGCGTAACGAGCGTTATTACGGCAAGAAGCCGAATCTGCTTAAGATCGTGTACCCGTTTATTATAAATGATACGGCGGCCTTGCAGTCGTTGCAGGCGGGTCAGGTGGATTTCATGCGTCCTTTGCCGGAACAATACGCGGAGTTGAGCAAGGATGCAGAGTTTTCGGGCAAGTTTAAGTGTCTTTCCTATTGGAATCCCGGGGCAGGCTATTTTTACATCGGTTGGAATCAAGCGTCGGATTTTTTCAAGGATCGTCGGGTGCGGCTGGCGATGACGCACATGATCGACAGGCCAACGATAGTGAAGCATTTGTTGCGTGGTGACGCACGGGTGCCGACGGGGCCTTTTTACATTTTCAGTCCTCAAAACGATGGGGACATAGAGCCTTGGCCTTTTGATCTTGCTCGAGCACGGGCCTTGCTGGACGAGACAGGGTGGGTGGATCACGACGAGGACGGTGTGCGGGACAAAGACGGTGTGCCGTTTCGTTTCAAGTATATGATTGTGAGTGGTACGAGCTTTCATGAGCAGATTGTCAAGCTGGTGAAGGACGCGGCGGCGAAAGTGGGTGTTGATATCATACCCGATCCGTATGAGTGGTCGGTGTTCATTGACCGGGTGCAGAACCGTCAGTTTGAGGCGGTGAATCTGGCGTGGGGTGGGGCGGTGGAGTCGGACCCGTATCAGATCTGGCACAGTTCGCAGATAGGCAATCACGGGTCGAACTATGTGGGGTTCAACATGCCGGGGGCGGACGCGTTGATTGAAGCGGCGCGGGGGACGCTGGATGGGGACAAGCGCAACGCGATGTACCGGCAGTTTCATCGGATGCTGCATGAGGAGCAGCCTTATACGTTTGTGTACACGCGTCCTTCGCAGCGGTTTTTGCATCCGCGATTCAAGAATGTGATTGTGCATAAGTTGGGCTTGGATGGTCGGGAGTGGTACGTTCCGCGAGAACTTCAGCGTTATCAATAAGGCGATGCAGGGATGTTGAGTTATCTGATACGACGTATCTTTCTGATGGTGCCGACGTTGTTGGGCATTACGTTGATGGTGTTCGCGATCAGTCGATTGGCGCCGGGAGATCCTTTGAGTTTGATGATGGGTCCGGAGTCGCAGTTGGATGCGGCGCGGGCGGCGGACGTGCGGGAGGCTCGGCGGAAGTTGTACGGGTTGGACCAGCCGGTGTATGTGCAGTATGTGAAGTGGCTGGGGCAGGTGGTTCGCTTGGATTTTGGTGATTCGATCAAGCATCAGCGTCCTGTGGTCGCGTTGATCGGGGAGCGGTTGCCGGTGACGCTGGTGCTGAACCTGATCGCGTTTGTGGTAATCTACACGGTGTCGTTGCCTTTGGGGGTATTGGCGGCGGTTCGGCACCGGGGGTGGTTTGATCAGGGCAGCAGTGTGGTGTTGTTCATGTTGTGGTCGTTGCCTTCGATGTGGGTGGGTCAGATGCTGATCGGTTATTTCACGGGGACGACGTTTATGAACTGGTTTCCTCCGGCGGGTTTGAGCAGTAATTTTGCGGACGAGTTGCCTTTTTTTCCGTGGTTGTGGGATCGGTTGTGGCACCTGGTGTTGCCGGTGCTGACGTTGACGTACGCGGGGTTTGCGTATTTGACGAAGCAGGTGCGTGCGGGGATGCTGGACAATTTGCGTATGGATTACGTGCGGACGGCACGGGCGAAGGGGTTGTCGCAAGCGGTGGTGGTATTTCGTCATGCGTTTCGTAACAGTGTGATTCCGGTGATTACGATCATGGCGACGTTGCTGCCGGCGATGTTTGCGGGGTCGGTGATTGTGGAGAGTATCTTCAGTGTGCCGGGGATGGGGCTGCTGGCGTTTGAGGCGGTGACAACACGGGATTACAACGTGGTAATGGCGGTGGCGACCATTGCGGGAACGCTGAATCTGCTGGGGCTGTTATTGGCGGACGTAGCGTATGCGATTGCGGATCCTCGCATCACCTTTGGTCGTAGTGGCGTATAGGAGAGTCGTTTGTCAGCAGAGCAAGTCAAACAGGTTGAGGCGGATCGGCCGGGAAGGGACCGGGGGTCGTGGGGGCGTTCGTACGGCCAGTTGGTGGCGCGGGAGTTTTATAAGAGTCGTATCAACATTGCGAGTCTGGTATTTATCCTGTTGCTGTTTTTGGTGGCGGTATTGGCGCCGTTTTTGGCGAATGATAAGCCTTATGCGATCAAGGTGGGTGGGGGGTGGTCCTTTCCGCTGTTTCGGTCGTTGAATGCGGTGGATTACATGGTATTGCTGTCGGCGGCGTTGGGTGTAGTTTTATGGGTATTGATTCGTCGGAATCAGAGGCGTGTGGAGCCTTCGGCGCGGGGCGAGGTGTTGGCGCGTCAGTTGGGTGGGGCGGGCCTAGTGCTGGCGGTGGGTATCGTGTTGTTGCAGGTGCTGGTGCCGGCGCGTCTGGATGCGACGGATTACAAGGCGTTGGTGGCGTCGGGGGAGGCGGAGGAGGCGTATTTTGCGCCGGTGCCTTTTGGGTATGCGCGGACGGAGCTGGCGGCTCGGGAGCAGGGGCCCAGTGAGGTTCATTGGCTGGGTACGGATGACGTGGGGGCGGACGTATTGAGTCGGCTGATCCATGGGAGTCGGATTTCGCTGTCGGTGGGTTTTGTGGCGGTGGGGATATCGAGTATTGTGGGGGTGGTGATTGGTTCGCTGTTGGGGTATTTTGGTGGGAAGGTGGATTTTGTGGGGATGCGGCTGGTGGAGATCATGATGGCGATTCCGACGTTCTTTTTGATCATTACGATCGTGGCGTTTTTTCCGCGGAGTTTGCTCAATATTATGATCATCATCGGGATCACGAGCTGGACGGGCAATGCTCGGTTTATACGTGCGGAGTTTTTCAAGTTGCGGGGTCAGGACTTTGTGCAGGCGGCGCGGGTGCTGGGGCTGCCCTTGCGGAGCGTGTTGTTTCGGCATATGCTGCCGAACGGGGTGGCGCCGGTGTTGGTGAACGCGACGTTTGGGATTGCGGGTGCGATTTTTATTGAGGCGGCGTTGAGTTTTCTGGGGTTCGGGGTGGCGCCGCCGACGCCGAGTTGGGGTCAGATGTTGAGCCTGGGGGTGAACACGTCGGGGCGTTTTTTGTGGTGGCTGACGATGTTTCCGGGGCTGGCGATTTTTCTGACGGTGCTGGCTTACAACCTGGTGGGTGAAGGGCTGCGGGATGCGATTGACCCGCGTTTGAGGAAGGCGCTATGAGTGAGCATGACGTGTTGGTAAGTCTGCGGGATCTGCGGGTGTCGTTTTTCACCGACGAGGGTGAGGTGCGTGCGGTGAACGGGGTGAGTTATGATGTGGTTGCGGGGCAGACGCTGGCGGTGGTGGGTGAGAGCGGTTGCGGCAAGAGTGTGACGGCGTTGTCGCTGTTGCGGTTGATTGCGTCGCCGCCGGGGCGGATTATGGGGGGGGAGATTTTGTTTCGGGGGGAGGATTTGCTGGGCTTTTCGGAGCGGCGGATGCGGTCGATTCGGGGCAATGAGATTGCGATGATATTTCAGGAGCCGATGACGAGTTTGAACCCGGTATATACGATTGGGGATCAGATTGTGGAGGCGGTGGAGCTTCATCAGAAAGTGAAGGGGCAGGCGGCGTGGTCGCGGGCGGTGGAGATGTTGCGGTTGGTGGGGATAGCGGAGCCGGCGCAGCGGGTGAAGGAGTATCCGCATCAGATGTCGGGGGGGATGCGGCAGCGGGTGATGATTGCGATGGCGCTTTGTTGTGATCCGGCGGTGTTGATCGCGGATGAGCCGACGACGGCGTTGGATGTGACGATTCAGGCGCAGATACTGGATTTGCTGAAGGAGTTGCAGCGGCGGAACAACATGGGGGTGGTGTTGATTACGCATGATCTGGCGGTGGTGGCGGAGAATGCGGATGATGTGGCGGTGATGTACGCGTCGAAGATTGTGGAGCGGGCGGGGGTGGAGGCGATATTTGACGAACCTTTGCATCCGTATACGCAGGGGTTGTTGCGGTCGTTGCCGCGGCTGGGGGGGGACAGTGAGCGGTTGGAGGTGATACCGGGGGCGGTGCCGGACCCGTTGCATTTTCCGGGGGGGTGCAAGTTTCATCCGCGTTGTCCGATCGGGCATGATGACGAGCGGTGCTGCACGGAGGAGCCGGCGTTGCGGCAGGTGGGGGAGGGGCATGAGGTGGCGTGCTGGCATGCGAAGGGATATGAGACGGGTTTAAGGTTAAAGGTTGAAGGTTGAAGGTTGATGGTTGATGGTTGATGGTTAAGGGTTGAGGGTGGAGAGGGGTGGTGGTTTGTGCGAAGTTTGCAGGTATAAGTCAGGGTAATGAATTATGGCGACGCATGGTGATTTGGTAGTGGTGGAGGGGTTGAAGACTCATTTTCCGATCCGCAAGGGTTTGTTTGGTCGGGTGGCGGCGTGGGTGAAGGCGGTGGATGGGGTGAGTTTTCGGATCGGGCGGGGGCAGACGCTGGGGCTGGTGGGCGAGAGCGGCTGTGGCAAGACGACGGCGGGTCGGACGCTTTTGCGTTTGATACCGGCGACGAGCGGTCGGGTGTGGTTTGAGGGACAGGAGGTGTTTGCGCAGTCGCGGGGTCGATTGCGGGCGTTGCGGCGGGACATGCAGTTGATCTTTCAGGATCCGTTCGGGTCGTTGAATCCGCGGATGACGGTGGGGAATATTGTGGGGGAGGCGTTGACGGTGCATGGGTTGGCGCGGGGGAAGCAGCGGCGGGAGCGGGTGGCGGAGCTATTGGAGAAGGTGGGGTTGTCGGCGCATCATGTGAGCCGGTATCCGCATGAGTTTTCGGGCGGGCAGCGGCAGCGGATCGGGATTGCGCGGGCGTTGGCGTTGAATCCGAAGTTTATCGTGTGCGATGAGCCGGTCAGTGCGCTGGACGTGTCGATTCAGTCGCAGATTGTCAATTTGTTGCAGGATTTGCAGCGGGAGCTGGGGCTGACGTATTTGTTTATCGCGCATGATCTGGCGGTGGTGGAGCACATCAGTGATTATGTGGCGGTGATGTATCTGGGGAAGATTGTGGAGTATGCGTCGGCGGAGGCGTTGTATCGGAATGCGCGGCATCCTTATACGATGGCGTTGATGTCGGCGATCCCGCAGCCTGATCCGCATCGTAAGCATGAGCGGATTGTGCTGGAGGGGGAGGTGCCCAGTCCGGTAAATCCGCCTTCGGGGTGTCCGTTTCATCCGCGCTGTCCTATGCGGATCGAGCGTTGCATTAAGGAGATGCCGGTGCTGGAGCAGAAAGGGGAGGACGCGGGGCATGTGGCGGCGTGCTGGGTGACGAAGTAACAGACAACCGTTGCACGTCAGTGCCTCACGCGATAGTCCCACACTCAAGGCCGATACCCAATTCTAACGCCGCCTGACATCGCCTCTGCCGCTCGGCAGAGCCCTGCCAAACAAGGCCCGAGGACCTAGTAGTTCATTGATTCAATAATGTCGGGTACAGTCGTTTCAGTTTTGTGCGGGCTTGGGCGGTGGTGAACTGCCAGTCGATACCCGTTTGATTCGCATTTCGCAAACGTTCCCATTGCGCC
>Ga0180430_10005842_pt1 | contig 10149 bp, 7 predicted proteins | sample SS_ome_9_FD_132999 | JGI IMG/M metagenome (GOLD analysis project Ga0180430, IMG submission 132999) | Hypersaline lake sediment archaeal communities from the Salton Sea, California, USA - SS_1_S_2 metaG | ecosystem: Environmental > Aquatic > Non-marine Saline and Alkaline > Hypersaline > Sediment...
ACTCACCCACCGGGCGAAGTTGCCCGAATTCGCCCGGCCGGAATCATACGCCGCATCAAACTTGATCTTTCCGTAGAGCTGCACGTCCACGGTCGACCAGAGGTCAAAGCCCTTTGGTTTCGTCGAGCGACCGGCAGCATCGTTGAGCATGTTCGCGCGCGCGGCGTTGAATTTCTCTCTGCTGACGAATTTCTCCTGTTCGGCGCGGGCTTCCTGGAGCGCTTTACCCTGTACTTTGACAATGCGCATGAGTTCGGCGACCTGTTTTTCCAGGTTCTCGATCCGCTTCTGAGTATCGACCTGCGCAGCAGCCGGTTGGGCGTATACGCCCGAGCCAAGACCCGTGAATAAAATAACGGTAGTAATTACAGCGATAGCAATCAAAAACCTGTACATGGAATACTCCTGACTCTGAGGGATAACTCGGGACTATATGTAATGCGTATGGTGTATATTGGATACACCCGCCCCTGTCAAGCAAAGAAGCCTGACTATTTCGTTCGTGAGCGACGTAAAACAGTGGCAAAAGCCGTTACCGTCGCCGTTGGTCGTAAACAAAACGAAGGCCGTGCCTTTCTCTGAACCTCTGAGTCTCTGTGTCGAAATCCAAACCGCTCGATACCCGACAATGTCAGATGCGATCGCCACGGCGCAACGCGGTATTGACATCGCGACCACCACTCGGTATCAGAGAGTCCTCGCCGACCGGTGGGAGGCAAGCCTCTGGCGAATCGTAGTCAGAAGTACGGCCGGGTGTTGCACGACCGGACCGCGGCGGAAAACGCCTTTGTATGCACCCGGCGCCGCGGTGAATATCTCCGGGCCGCCGAATGGATACACTACCCAAAAAATATTGGAGCAACACCATGAAAAATATCCGGTTTACAATCCTCTGCACGGCGGTTACCGCGTGCTGCACGATCCTGCCTTCGTGCGGTAAGAAGCCCGGGAAAGCTGCCGGTCGGAAGGTCATCGTCGGCTTTTCGCAGATCGGCTCGGAAAGCGACTGGAGTGCGGCCAATTCGCTCTCGGTCAAGGGCGAGGCCGCCAAACGCGGTATCGATCTGCGTTTCGCCGACGGGCAGCAGAAGCAGGAAAACCAGATCAAGGCGCTGCGGAGCTTCATCGATCAGAAGGTGGATTTGATCGCCGTATCTCCGGTGGTGGAGACCGGTTGGCGGGGCGTACTGGAAGAGATCAAGGCCGCGGGCATCCCGGTGATCCTGAGCGGGCGCGAGGTCGACGTGACCGACAAGTCGCTGTATGTAACGTTCATCGGCTCGGATTTCGTCGAGGAGGGCAGGCAGGCGGGAAGATGGCTCATGGACAATATCAAAGGCGAGATCAAGGTTTTCGAGCTGCGCGGTACGCCCGGGGCGTCGTGCGCGATCGACCGGCACAAGGGTTTCGATGAAGTTATCACCGGTCAGGCGCGTGTGAAGGTCGTCAAATCCCAGGACGGAAATTTCGAGCGCGGGCGGGGCAAGGAAGTGACCGAAGCGTTCCTCAAGACCCCCGAAGGCAAGGACTTCAACGCCCTGTACGCGCACAACGACGACATGGCGCTCGGGGCAATCCAGGCGATGAAAGAAGCCGGACTCAAACCCGGAAAAGATATCAAGATCGTATCGATCGACGCCGTCCGCGCCGCATTCGAGGCCATGATCGACGGCGAACTGAACTGCACCGTCGAATGCAATCCGCTGCTGGGACCGAAACTCTTTGACGTCGCCGAAGCGATTCTGGCCGCAAAAAAACTCACCGCCCACGCGACCAGACACAAACTCCTCAAACCCGAAGTGCTGGAGACCCTGAAAACCGGCGCCTTCCTGAAACGCGTGAGGGTGGACGAAGGCGTCTTCGACCAGTCCGTCGCCAGGAAACTCATAGACCAACGAAAATATTGATGGAGATGCGCCCCAACCAGAGCAATCGCATCCAGTATTTATCGTGTCCGAACGATTTTGTCAGGCCGGTTTGCGACACAGAGACTCAGAGAACGGTAAAAGATAGAAACTTCCCGCGCCGTTCTCTGTCTCTATTGCCGTTGGTGTTGCCGTAAACAAAAAAGGAGGTTTTAGCCGTTCTCTGAGCCTCTGTGTCTCTGTGTCGAAATCCCAACCGCCCGACACCCGACAATTTCAGATGCGATTGCCCCGGCGCCGCACCGCCAAAAGCTTGCGGAGCGCAGGTATTTGGGGTATCTTGACGCTCGGATGACTTCGATAATTCAGAACCCAAACACGATTGGAGCACCAGCATGAAAAACATCCCGCTCGCAATCCTATGCGCAGTTCTGGGCGCGTGCTGCCTGGCGATTCCCGCATGCAACAAACCGCCCGAGGAGACAACCGCCAGGAAGGTCACGATCGGATTCTCGCAAATCGGCTCGGAAAGCGACTGGCGGGCGGCCAACACGCTTTCGATCAAGGGAGAAGCCGCCAAGCGCGGATTCGATCTGCGTTTCGCAGATGCCCAGCAGAAGCAGGAAAACCAGATCAAGGCCCTGCGGAGCTTCATCGATCAGAAAGTCGACCTGATCGCTTTCTCCCCGGTGGTCGAGACCGGTTGGCAGACAGTTCTGGACGAGATCAAGGCCGCCGGCATCCCGGTGATCCTGACCGACCGCGGCGTGGACGTGACTGACAAGTCCCTTTACGTAACGTTCATCGGGTCGGACTTCACCGAGGAAGGAAGGCGGGCGGCGAAATGGTTCGTCGAAAACACCACCGGCGACCTGAAGGTCTTCGAGCTGCGCGGTACGCCCGGGGCGTCGTGCGCAGTCGATCGGAAAAAGGGTTTCGAGGAAACCATCGCCGATCAACCGCGAATCAAAATCATCAAATCCCAGGACGGAAACTTCGAACGCGGTAAGGGCAAGGAGGTCATGGAAGCGTTCCTCAAAACCCCCGAAGGCAAGGACTTCAACGCCCTGTACGCTCACAACGACGACATGGCGCTCGGCGCGATCCAGGCGATGAAAGAAGCGGGACTCAAGCCCGGTAAGGATATCAAGATCGTATCGGTCGACGCCGTCCGCGCCGCATTCGAGGCCATGATCGCCGGCGAACTGAACTGCACCGTCGAATGCAATCCGCAGTTAGGCCCGCAGCTCTTCGATATCGTCGAAGCCGTACTGGCGGTAAAGACGCTCACCGCCCACGCAGCCAAACATACACTCCTCAAACCCGACGTCCTAAAGGCACTCAGCGACGGCGCCTTCGAGAAGCGCGTGATGGTGCAGGAAGGCGTCTACGACCAGTCCGTTGCCAAGAAACTCATCGGCACACGAAAGTATTGATGGGCGAACCTGCCGACAATGTGCTCGTCGAGAAGCGCAGCGGCCACAAGGGCTTCGCGCTCCTGGAGATGCGGGGGATATTCAAGGGCTTTCCCAGTGTCCAGGCGCTGGACAACGTGGATTTCACGCTCCACGCCGGGCAGGTTCACGCGCTGATGGGCGAAAACGGCGCGGGCAAGAGCACGCTGATAAAGGTGCTCACCGGCGTGTATCCGAGAGACGAAGGCGAAATCCGCCTCGACGGGATACCGGTTCATCCACGCTCGACCAAACACGCCGAATCGCTGGGCATCTCCACCGTCTACCAGGAAATAAACCTCATCCCCCACCTGTCGGTGGCCGAAAATATCTGCCTCGGGCGACAACCCACCAGCCTCGGTACGATCCGCTGGGGAGCGATCAAACGCCATGCCCGCCAGGCGATGGGACGCCTGGGAATCGACATTGACGTGACGCGCGAAGTATCAAGCTACTCGATCGCCATACAGCAAATGGTGGCGATCGCACGCGCACTGGACACCAACGCGCGCCTGCTCGTACTCGACGAACCGACCTCGAGCCTCGACGAACACGAAGCGGCTGAACTGTTCGAGGTCATCGGGCGCCTGAGGGTTCGCGGGCTCGGGATCATCTTCATCACGCACTTCCTCGACCAGGCCTACGAAATCGCCGATCGCATCACGGTGCTCCGCAACGGGCGGTTCGTCGGGGAGTATCCGACCGCCGATCTACCTCGCATCGAACTGATCGCCCGGATGATCGGAAAGGACACGCGGGAAGTGACGGCGATGGAAACCCGGTCCGAGCCCGCGGCGCCTGGCGATGCCGCCGGCGCCCTGGTCGCCGTTGAGGCCCTTGGACGCCGGGGGTCGGTCGGACCGGTCGACATGACACTCTCCCGAGGCGAAGTGCTCGGCCTGGCGGGCCTGCTGGGCTCGGGCAGGACGGAAATCGCACGCCTCCTGTTCGGAATAGATAAACCCGACACGGGCGGGATCTCCGTGGACGGGCAAAGCGTGTCAATCCACTCGCCACAAAAGGCCATCGCGCTGGGCTTCGCCTTCACCCCCGAAGATCGACGCGACGCGGGCATAATCCCAAACCTGTCGGTGCGGGAGAACATCGTCCTGGCGCTTCAGGCCAGCCGGGGCGCCTGGCGAACGATCGGGCGCAAGGGGCAGCGCCAACTGGCTGAAAGGTTCATCAAGGCCCTGAATATCCGCACGCCGGGGCCCGAGCAGCAGGTAAAAAACCTCAGCGGCGGAAACCAGCAGAAGGTGCTGCTAGCCAGGTGGCTGGCGACCGAACCGAAACTGCTGATCCTCGACGAACCGACCCGCGGTATCGACGTGGGCGCCAAATCCGAAATCGAGAAACTCATCGCCTCGCTCCGCCGCGAAGGCATGGCGATACTCTTTATCAGTTCCGAACTCGAAGAAGTGGTGCGGGACTCGCAGCGCGTGGTCGTCCTGCGCGACCGCCAGCAGATAGGACAACTCGCCGGAAAACAGATCACCGAGCGGGCGATTATGCACCTGATCGCGAAACACGAGGAGAGCGCCGAAGATGCCGGCGGCAATACAGTTTGACATCTCCGTAACGCCCGCCGAGATCGGGTTCCTGACCGTGCTGGTCGTCCTGGTCGCGATCGCCTGGCGCCTGAAGACCCCGGCGGTCTGGCCGCTGATGGCGCTGGCGATCCTGGCGGTATTCAACGCCTTCTTCACGATCGATTTCTTCGAACTCGAGTGGAAAGAAGGGCACCTGTTCGGAATCCCGATAGACATCCTGAAGAACGGTTCATACGTAATGCTCCTGGCGATGGGCATGACGCTGGTGATCGCAACCGGAGGCGTGGACCTGTCGGTGGGCGCGGTGATGGCGATCTCCGGCGCCGCCGCGGCCGTGCTCATCAGCAAACACGAAGCTCCATTTGCAATTGTGCTCGCAGCCTCGATCGCGATTGCACTGGCCGCGGGTCTGTGGAACGGGATACTCGTGGCGATATTCCGAATCCAACCGCTCGTGGCGACCCTAGTGCTAATGGTGGCCGGACGCGGTGTGGCGATGCTGATAACAGAAGGATTCCGCCCGACGATCACCGGGCAGTACTACGCCTACGACGAGTTCGTGTACATCGGTAACGGGTTCCTGTTCAAACTGCCTTTCGCCGTGACTATCGTCGCGGTGATGTTTGCACTCAGCGTCCTGCTTACGCGCAAGACCGCGATTGGAATGTTCATCGAATCGGTGGGCGACAACGACACCGCCAGCCGATACTCCGGGGTCAACGCCCGCGCCGTCAAGCTGATGGTCTATACTTTCGCGGGCCTGTGCGCCGGAATCGCGGGACTCATCTACACGTCAAACATACGCACCGGCGACCCTTCCAAGACGGGATTGTATCTCGAGTTGGACGCGATAATGGCCGTCGTTATCGGCGGTACGGCGCTGACGGGCGGGCGATTCTCTCTGCTGGGCTCGACGATCGGAGCGATGCTGATCCAGGCCCTGACGACCACGATGCTCATCCACGGATTGAGCAGCGATCAGGCGCTCGTGCCCAAGGCGCTGGTGGTGGTGGCCGTCTGCCTGCTGCAGTCGGCTGAGTTCCATCGAAAGATGAAACGACTCTTCGGGCGGGGCGCCAAACGGAGGGCCGCGATATGAAACTCCGTGTCGACTCGAAATATATCCCGCTGATGGCCAGCGCAATGGTGCTTCTGGGTCTCTACGCCGCCGGGTGTGTCGCATTTTACGATCGCAATTTTGTCAGCCCGGGGGTCGTAGCCAAGCTGTTCAGCGAAAACGCTTATCTGGGCATAGCGGCAATCGGGGCGACGTTCGTGATCCTGTCGGGCGGGATCGACCTGTCAGTCGGTTCCATAGTGGCGTTTACGAGCATGCTGGTCGCCGCGCTTTGTTTCGATGGGGAACTGGACCCGCGCCTGGTGGGCGAGGTCGCACGGGTGCTTCCGGCCCAATGGCTGCCGCTGCATCCTCTAACGGCGATCGTAATCGCCATCGTCCTGGGCACCTTGTTCGGAGGGGTCATGGGGTGTCTGATCCACTTTTTCAAGTTACCGGCTTTCCTGGTAACCCTCGGAGGGATGTTTCTGTTCAGGGGTCTGGCGTTCATGATTCGCATCGAACCCCTGAGCATCAAACAACCCTTCTACGCCGAGACGATCACCGCGCAGCTTACCTGGATCCCGATGGACGGGGTGCGGGTTCCGCTGGGGGTCTTCTGCTTCCTGGGCCTGTTCGGTGTTGCGCTCTACCTGGCGCATTTCAGGCGGTTCGGGCGGAACGTTTACGCCATCGGCGGAAGCGAGGAATCGGCGAATCTCATGGGCCTGCCCGTCGGGAAGACCAGGATTCTGGTGTACACTTTCGCGGGCTTCTGCTCGTCAGTGGCGGGAGTGGCCTGGACGTTCTACACGCAGAAGGGTGATTCCGCCGGCGCGGGAGTCGGTCTCGAACTGGAGGCCATCGCCTCGGTCGTCATCGGCGGTACGCTTCTTTCGGGCGGCGTGGGGTTCCTGGCCGGTACGATGATCGGCGTGTTGATCTTCGGTTTGATCCAGACCCTTATCAACTTCCAGGGCACACTCAGCGCGTGGTGGACGCGCATTGTAGTGGGGGTGCTCGTCCTGGTGTTCATTCTCCTGCAGAACTTCGTGACCGCCGCATCGAGATCGCAACACCGATCTGAATAGCTCCCCGGACAAAAAGCAAGCCCCGACCTTCCGGGCGGGGCTTACAGCCAATAGCGGCGACTGGACTCGAACCAGTGACCCTGGGCTTATGAATCACATGCTCTAACCAACTGAGCTACGCCGCCATCCGCTTCCACTCTTAATCTACCATAACGACATGGCATTTGGCAACCGGGAACGACAAAAAACAAACCGCCAACGTCAAACAGCCAACGACGTGTAACGTGTTGTTACCGCTATCCCGCGCCGTTGTCTTGGTCGTTGCCAACTGCCGGCCGTAAAAAAACGGGCCGGAGCCGGCGTCTGCCCGCTCCGACCCGGATTATCGTATTCCAAGGCCTGCGATTACACCTCGCCGCCTTTGTTCTTCTTGGCCCGGGGCTTCTTCTCTCGGACGGGTTTGTCTTTCTTGGGTTTCGGTTTCTTGACCAGCGCCTCGCGCTGCGCGTCGGTCAGCACTTCGGTGGAAATCTTCTCGATCAGGTTTTTCAGGGCGGCGTTGTCGGCCTTCCTGTCACCGGTGGTCTTTATACCGCTTTTGGTGCAGATTTCGCGGATCGCCTGCTTCTGATCGTCGGTCAGTTTGGCCCGTCCAAACTTGCGGCAGGCGTTTCTGTAGAGGTTGAAGCCGGCCCAGGCGGTCTTCTGCTCGTCACTCAGGAGCGCCATGATGGCGGCCTTGTCAGCCTTGGGATCGCCCCGAAGTTCCTTGAGCTTCGCGCCGAGTTCCTTCATCTTGTCTTTGTCTTTGGCCTTTTTGGCTTCGGCGAGTTCCTTTTTGATCGGGGCGGCCTTTTCCGACAGCGCCTTCTTGGCCTCGCCCTGCGTCTTGATGATCTCGACCAGCTTGGTCTTCTGCTCGTCAGTGAGCTTCAGTTCCGAGGCCATTATTGCATACTCGCCGCGGATGAGGCTTTTGGGTTTCCTGACGCGTGCTTTTTTGACGCGTGCGGGTTTCTTCTTCTTTTTGGGCTTGTCGGCGTCCTGGGCGAGGGCGGCCCCGGCCGTGAACGTCAGCGCCATAACCACACACAGCAACCATTTATACATTTTCACGATATCGTCCTCTGGGGCAAAGTTAGTTGTCACAGACACCGCGGCAGCCCCGTAAATCGCGGTGTCCTCGTTTTCCAAGGCGACTCAAAATCCCGCTGAACCCGTCGAAAACTCCCTGTATAACGCGGTCCTGACGAATTTATTGTCCCACAGCATGAAATTGTTTCAAGCCGATTCCGCCGCATTGGACAGGAACCCGCTTGGTCCGGTTTTACTTATCGGCGGCGGAAGCGGCGGCGACTGCGGCGCGTTTTTTGGCGTCGGCGCGCTGGACAGCGGCGCGCTGCTCGGGGGTCAGGACTTCGAAGATGATCTGCGATCGGACATTTCTCAGCACCGACTTGCGGGCCCTTGCCGCCGACGCGGCAGACATATCACCGCTCTCGTCAGGCAGGTCCTTGCTCGCCGCGTCGCAGATCGTTCGAATGCGTTTGATCTGCTTGGCGTTCAGCGTCACGCCCTCGAACTTCAGCGCCGGGTCCTTTGCCAGTTGGTATCCGCCCCACTTAAGCCTCTGGGCGCTGGTTAGCAAACCCATGACCTGCTTGTGCTGATCCGCATTCGAACCAGTTCCCGCGGTCGCCCCGGCGCTCTTTCTGCGCGCATCCTTCAGTGCGGCGGCGATAATCCCCTTCTTGGCGCCGGTGGCGTCATTGTACGCCTTGGTCAGGCGGGCGATTTCCGCACGGTTATCGCTACCGTGTACCGCCTTCTTGCCTGCCCGGTTCTTTTTGAGCAGCGCGATCAGTTTGGCGCGCTGAATCGAGGACATTCTCACCTCGGTAACCATCGTCTTGTACTTTCCGAGCAGCGCATCTTCCTCGCGGGCGGTCTTCTTGGCGGCGGCTTCTTTCTTCTCCTTCAGCAGGCGGGCGGCAAGTGCCTTCTCGGCGCGCTCTTTTTCGGCGGCGTCGGCGGCAGCCTTTTTCTTCTTCTGAAGCGCGATGTACTGTTCCCTGCGTTTCTTGTAAGCCTTGGCCGCTTTCTCGCGTTTTTCGCGGAGCCTCTTGGCTTCCCGCTCTTTTTCGCGCTTGCGCTGCGAGCGCGATTTCCCTCTGTAGTCGCGTACGGTAACTATTTTCTTCGCTTCCACAGTAAACGAACACACCGTCAGGACCGCCAACAACAAGATTGCGTATTTAATCGGTTTCATTTTCTGTTCTCCTCAGGCCTCGCAAACTGCGAATTACCGGGCCGTCATGATATCAACAGTCCATTCATTATAACGCATACAAGATAAATATATCACGGGTCTTTTAATAAAAACCGCGTACTGAAGCAGCTGATCCACTACAATGATCGGCCAATGCTGATCGCCATATTGTTAACTTTAATCGTTTCGCTGTCCCTTGCCCAGGAGGGGATCCTCGGGCATTTGCTCCCGCCTTCCGGATGGACCGCGGCGGCGACGGCAGTATACCTGCTCGTTGCCGTGGCGCTGACCGTCGCGGGCACAAGGCCCATCACTCGCCGCCTCGAGCGCAAGGAGATACTCTCGGGCGCGACAATCCGCCGGCGCAACATCCTGGAAACGCTTTATCGCTGTTGGCTTATCGCCGGTCAGGGAGGCCTCATCGCATGCGGATACGGGCGGTGGGTTCACCGCACGATCGGATACTGCAATATCCCGCTGCTGGAAAAGCTCGTTCTGCTGGCGCCCTTTTTGGTGACCGTAATACTCGGGTGGGCCCTCGATTACCGCTTCCACCTCGCCATTCGCACCGCCGCCGCTGACGGACGCACGCCCGCGACGCCCTACTGGTCACGCGCCAAGCACATTCTATATAACATCCGACATCTGCTGCTGTTTACACTCGTTCCGGTCGGACTGATACTCCTGGCGATCGACGCCCTGGAAATGTACGTGCTCGATTTGGTGCCCGCATCGGCCCGCGATATGGTGTACCTGGCGGTCTCGATGGGAACGGCGCTGACGGTGTTCGTCCTGGCGCCACTGCTGATCGCGCGGATATGGCGGACCCGGCGACTCGAACCCGGACCGCTGCGCTCCGATCTCGAAGAGATCTGCGGCCGACTCAAACTCAAGTACCGCGACATACTCGTCTGGGAAAG
>Ga0180430_10005843_pt1 | contig 10149 bp, 10 predicted proteins | sample SS_ome_9_FD_132999 | JGI IMG/M metagenome (GOLD analysis project Ga0180430, IMG submission 132999) | Hypersaline lake sediment archaeal communities from the Salton Sea, California, USA - SS_1_S_2 metaG | ecosystem: Environmental > Aquatic > Non-marine Saline and Alkaline > Hypersaline >...
CTCGAAGCCGAACTTGAGGACAACGGCGTCCGCAACATCCTGATCGTCGGTTCCGACAGCAGGGAGGGCCTCGACGACCTCGATGACTTCGGTAACTTCTCCGGCTCCCGCACCGACGTGATCATGGTGGCCCACATTGTCCCGGGCGAGGGCGCACAACTGCTGAGCCTGCCCCGTGACCTGAAGATGGACATACCCGGCCACGACACCAACCGCATCAACGCCGCATTCGTGTTTGGTGGACCCGATCTCCTCGTGCAGACGATCCAGAACAACCTCGAGATTCCCATTCACCACTATGTCGAGATCGACTTCGTCGGCTTTGCCAACGTCGTCGACTCACTCGGCGGCATAGAGAAGACCTTCGACAACCCGGCTCGCGACTCCAAGTCCGGCCTCGACGTCGACGCCGGGACGATCGTCATGGACGGAATGACCGCGCTCCAGTACGCCCGTTCCCGCAACTATCAGGAGCTCATCAACGGCTCCTGGCAAACGGTGGACGGCAGCGATATCGGCCGTACCCATCGCCAACAAGAGGTGCTCCTGCTCATGTTCGACAGGGCGACGTCAAAATCGGCGGCATTCAATCTGCCCTCGTTTGCGTCGACATTTGCCGAGCAGATCACCGCCGATGCCGGTTTCTCGGTGAATGTCATGGTCGAGATCGGTCGCGCCGCACTGTCCCTGGATTCCGGGGAGATCGAAACAAGAACGCTGCCGGTCAAGAACCACACCGAGGACGGCCGCTCCTACGTTGTCCCGATCGAACCCGACGCTACAGCCGTCATCAACGCCTTCATCGACGGCGAGCCATTCCCGGACAGCTAACACGCAAATGTGCTTCAACACGCGAGCCTGCCCCAGGAGTTGTCTGATTAATGGCGTTGCCCGATTCGGCGGCCGGGCGCGCCGGTCGCAAGGATGAGGTTTCGCCACTCCTCGTCTTGGTATGGCGGAGCCGAGGACACTACCGAGTGGTGATGATCTGGTCGTCGAGGCGGGTGACACGTATTGACACGCGGGTTCCTAGCAGGCGTCGTCAATCGACTCGATTCCGAGGATGCTGCGGGCTTCCTCCGGACTTGAGCTGATGACGACCTGCACATGCTCACGGATCAGATCGACATTCATGATGTTGCCGGTGTTCGTCGAGTCGGTGAGGTAGGTCGGTGGGATGAACCGAATCGAGATCATGTTCTCCTGGTCGATGACCGGGATCAGATCGATCAGATCGGGAATCCGGCTCAGTGGAATGTCCGTCTCCAATGAGCCCTGCAGCACTCCGGCGAGTTCCGGATAGCCGAGCAACAGCCCCACCGGGTCGGCTTCGGCCAGAATCGCATCGAGCAGACAACGCTGCCTGCCCATGCGGGCATAATCGTCGGCATGACGTCGTGCCCTCACGTAGGCCAGAGCCAGGTGACCGTCGAGGTGCTGAAGGCCGGCCTCGATCTCGATGTTCTCGATCGTCACCCCATCCTCGTGCGGATAGACCTCGTCGACGATCGTGAAGGGCACGTCGATGGTGACGCCGCCGATCGCGTCGACCACGCCCACAAAGCCCTCGAGCGTTACTAGCGCGTAGTAGTGGATGGGTATGCCGAGGGTCTCGCTGAATCCTGCCTTGACGGCGTTGACGCTCGGGTCCTGAGGACCGGGGAAAGCTTGTGGCGACTCGATCCCTGCAACGTAAAGGTCATTGAGCATCCGTGGAAAACAGTCACAGCCCCAGATACCCATCTCCACGGGCAATGGAACCTGGACCATGTTGCGGGGCAGGCTGAACAGAGCAACGTTCCCGCTCCCCGGGTCGATGCTGACGACGATCATCGTGTCGGTACGGATCGACTCGCGGCCCGTCCCCGAGTCCGCCCCCAGCAGCAGGATGTTCAGCCTATCGAGCCCGTCCCACAAGACAGGACCGGGCTCGACCTCGAACATCGTTGTCGTCGTCGTGTCGCCGGGGTTCGTACTCGCCGGAGCGGACGATGTAGTAGGCGTCGTCGTCTCAGATGCAACATCCTCGTCGGCGAACGTCGTAGTTATCAGGTTGTAGTGGACAATGTCGTAGAACCCAGCGGCGAGATGCGGACCAATTAGCAGGACGCCGAGAACCACTCCGGCGAGCGGGGTCAATCTGCCGATCCCCCGCTCGGCGGCGATCCGGTAGGCATCGTCGGCGGCCCATAGGCGAAACGCCAAGAGGATTATGTTTCCCAGCATGGCACCGACCAACACGTCGGGACGGAACGCGGCTTTCAGCACCTCCAGCTTGTTGAAGTAGGCGAGAGCAGCGCCGCCGACCAGCAGGGCGTCGATGGCCAGTAGAGCGAGAGCGCGCCGTCGCGACCCTGCGTACCACTGCCCCGCTCCCGGGATCAATGCCGAGAGCAGCGCAGCGGCCACCGGGCGCTTGCGCGTACCCTCTTCAGCGGTCGACTGCATCGGATAATGCTAAATCAACAGAGGTAACGTATGTCATTCGAGGATCCCGCCGCAGAAGTGGTTCTTTCGAAATGGATACACAGCCAACAGCTGAATCGGGCGACACCGCAGCACGCTCAACGCACACTCGGTTCGCCAAGCTGTCCGAGGACGGCACCGGCCACATTCTGGCGGGCAGCCTGCTCGCCGGTCTGGCCGCGTATGCGTACCAGATCATCGGGGGACGGACCCTGGGAGCCACAGACTTTGCTCCAGTGTCGGTGCTGCTCACCATTCACTTCCTCACTTTCATCGTGTTCCTGCTCCCAGTGGAGCAGCTCATCGTGCGCCGCCTCACCCTGGACCCGACCCGCTCAGGCCTGCCGCGAGTCGCCTGGTGGCTGGCGGGGGTAACCGTTGCAGCCGCAACGCTGTTCGCCTGGTTTGGCGCTGACCGCTTTCTAAACGGCGATCGGCGCTTCATCGCGTTCACCGCTCTCACCGTCGCCATGCACGCCGGCTACTCGGCTGCCCGTGGGCACCTCGCCGGGTGGAGACGCTTCCGCGAGTACGGCTACGCCAGCGGTGGCGCCAACGTGTTCCGGCTGCTGGTCGCGATCGTCGTGCTCACGCTGCGTCCCTCAGCATCCGGGCTCGCGATCGCTCTGATCGCCGGCCCCGTAATCACCCTGATCTGGCGCCCGTTCCGCAAAGTTGAGAACAATCGCGACGTCATCACCGCCGAAGAGGCAGCGTCGGTCGGAGACCAGGGCCTTCTCAGCGGGCTCGTCCTCTCCTCAGCGGCCTCACAGGCTCTGCTGTTGGCCGGCCCGGTCGTGGCAGCGGTGCTCGGAGCCACTCAAGCGATGGTCAGCGTCGTCTTCGCAACGTTCACGCTGTTCCGGGCTCCACTTACCTTCGGCTACAACCTCATTGCCCGCGTCCTGCCTCCTTTCACCGAGATGGCGGCCCGCCAGGAGCGGCATGAGCTTGCCGCTTGGGCCCGCGGCATAAGTGTCGCCGGTATCGGCCTTGCTGCGCTTGGCGTGGTCGCCGGCTACTTCATCGGTCCGTGGGTTGTCGAGGTCGCATTCGGCACTGAGTTCCGGCCGGAAGCGCTACCGGCCGGACTCGTCGCTTCAGGAGTCGTTCTTGCCGGAGCGGGGTTGTTCGTAGCACAGGTCCTCGTGGCACAGGGCAAGCCGACGGTCCTAGGCATCTCCTGGGCGATAGGGCTGGTTGCTGCAGTCGCCGGTCTGGTCTTTTCCAGTGGAGATCCGTTCCTCCGGGTCACCATCTCATTCCTCGCTGGAGAAGCGGTCGCCTTGAGCGCCCTAGCCATCGGCGCGATCAGCAGACCTACAGAAGCGGACCGTGCCCCCGGTGCCGCGTACCTGCTGGCCAAGCGCACGGTCGATATCGCCGTCTCCGCAATCGTTCTGATCCTGTCTCTGCCCGTACTCGGGGTTTGCGTCCTTGCCATCAAACTGGACTCCCCGGGACCGGCGTTCTTCCGCCAGGAACGGGTCGGCCGCGACGGGACCAACTTCGCCATGTTGAAGCTGCGAACGATGCGCGCCGACGGAGGGGAGGAGCTGTTCGTCGAGCACCTGGCTCAGCTCGAGCGCGCCATGCGCGATAACGAGGAGGCTTCTATCCGTATCGAGGACGATCCCCGCATAACCACCGTCGGCCGAGTACTCCGCAAGACGTCCCTTGACGAGTTGCCCAACCTGTGGGACGTGCTGCTTGGCAGAATGTCGCTCGTCGGGCCGCGGCCGCTGGTTCCGGAGGAAGCCGACATCATCGGACGCGACACCATCCGCTTCACCGTCAAACCCGGAGTAACCGGCCTCGCCCAGGTATCCGGGAGGGACGAGATCTCGGCTATGCAGCGCACCCTGTACGACGAGGAATACGTCCAGCGACAGTCGACGGTGCTCGACACGCGAATCATGCTGCGGACGGTTGCCATGGTGTTCATGCCGGGACGGACTCGCCTACGGTAGGGCCAGAATGCATATCGCCTCCGAAACCCTCATCGACGCGCTCCGCAGCCAGGGGCTGCGAATCACCAAAGCGCGTCGCGCCGTGTGCGCTGTGGTGGCTCGGGACCACAGCGAGCATCTAACCGCCGCGTCCATCCTCGAGGAGGTGCGTCGCGACCCCGATGCGAACGCCGACCAGTCCACCGTCTACCGGACCCTCGATGCTCTCGAAGAGGCGGGGCTGCTGGTGCACAGCCACCTCGGCCACGGCGCCGCCGTGTATCACCTCGCCTCCGAGGCCGCCCACCAGCATGTCGTGTGCAGCAATTGTGGAGCCACCGCCTCGGTTTCTGCGGCGGGTCTATCGAATTGGCTGGCCGATCTCCAGGCGCAGACCGGATACACGATTGACCCGGCCCACTTCGCGGTAAATGGGCTGTGCCCCGATTGCGTAGGTCACTGAATCAGGCCGGGTGTTGAGCGGGTTGGCCCCACCGCAGTCATGACAGTTGTGAGATTCATCGACTGGGTACGCCTCACCGCCTTCGCTTAGGTTTCGCGGCTGCGGTCGTAATCGGAAACGCCATTCTGCGCCGAGCCGGTATGCCGGGCATCGCCAATCTCGCCACAAAACGCTGTCCGCCACGGGGGCGATGTCACATGCTCGCACTACAGAGCCGAGTCGGTCTTCACCTTCACAATGACGGAGGCGCAGCGACTACTATCCTTATTGCAAAAGGTTCGCAATAAGGATCATGCAATGCACATCCCGGATGGATTCATCAACGGCGCCACCTCGGCCGGGTTTGGTGCCGCCGCGGCAGGGGGCCTTGGAGTCGCCATCAAGCAAACCGGTCGCTACCTCAGCGAGCGCCAGGTGCCGTTGGCAGGGTTGGTCGCCGCGTTCGTATTTGCGGCACAAATGGTCAATTTCCCCGTGTCAATCGGCGTGAGCGGGCACCTTCTGGGCGGTGTACTCGCCGCGGTGTTAGTCGGACCGTGGGCAGGCTTCGTCGTGCTTTCGGTCGTCCTGATTGTGCAGGGATTTGTATTCGCCGACGGCGGTCTGAGCGCGCTCGGCCTGAACATAGTGAACATGGGTTTCGTGGGGGCGGTCGGAGGCTATTGGCTATATCGTCTACTCCTCAAGGCCCTCCCCAAAGACGGCCGCGGTGTCATTCTCGCGGCCGGTATCGCGGCCGGTATCGCAGTCCCACTTGCAGCGATGGGCTTCTTTGCTCAGTACGTGATCGGAGGCACCGCGAGCGTATCGACCGGGACCGTCTTTGCCTCTCTGCTCGGCACACATCTGTTGATCGGGATCGGCGAAGGAATCATCACCGCTCTCGTCATCGGCGCTGTCGTTCATAGCCGACCCGACCTGGTGTACGGAGCACCCGCCTACGCCGGAGAACGGACGGAGGTGCTGCGATGAACGACACCAAGCGCATCTTTGCGGTAGGGCTCCTCGTTGCAATCCTCATCGCCGTGGTAGTCGCCCAGTTCGCTTCGTCGAGTCCGGACGGCCTCGAGTATGTGGCCGAGCAGGAGGGGTTCGCGGCGGCGGCAACGGATCACGATCTAGGCGACACCCCCCTTGCCGACTACGGGGAGGCCCTAACGTCGAACGACGGGCTGAACACAGCCGTCGCCGGGCTAATAGGCACTCTGGCGACCCTAGGTCTCGGCTACGGGATCTTCTGGCTAGCGCGGAGGACGAACCATGCCCCGCCCGAGGCGCCCTAGTGCCCGACGGCCACGTTCACACCCTCTACAGGCACGGGAACACGCCGCTCCACCGCACCCAACCTCACGTCAAGATTGCGGCCGCATTTCTGTTCATTTTCGCTGTCGTCGCCACACCTCGGGAAGCGATTTGGGCATTCCTCATCTACTTCGTCATCCTGATCATCCTCGCCGTGTCCGCTCGACTCGGGATTCGCTTCGTCGCCACGCGGATGCTCATAGAAACACCGTTCGTCATAGCCGCTCTGCTCATCCCCTTTTTAACCGGCGGTGACAGGATCTCCTTACTCGGGATCGAGCTGTCACGTGCCGGGCTGTGGGACACATGGAACATCCTCGCCAAAGCAACGTTGGGCCTGCTCACCTCTGTGGTGCTCGCCGGAACAACCGACATCCCATCAGTGTTGCGCGGCCTCGAAGCACTGCGCGTTCCACGCGTGCTTACAACAATCATGGGTTTCATGATCCGCTATCTCGATGTAGTGCTCGGCGAGTTCCGCCGGATGCGGGTTGCCATGCAATCACGCGGCCACGATCCGCGCTGGATTGGGCACATAAAGCCGTACGCCACATCGGCGGGGCTCATATTCGTCCGATCCTATGAACGGGGGGAGCGGGTCTACCTGGCGATGGCGTCTCGCGGCTACGACGGCCACATGCCAACTCGACCAGGAAACCAGGCTTCAGTTCCACAGTGGGCAGCAGCGCTGCTGGCGCCCGCAACGGCTTGGGCTATCGCTGCACTTGCCTGGTGGTCGGTATGAGCGTCCCCACAATTGCGATTGTCGGTCTCGAGTTCCGCTATCCCGACGGGACAATCGCGCTCGATGGGGTAGACCTGCACATCCATCCCGGGGAGCGGGTCGCCCTGCTCGGGCCGAATGGCGCAGGCAAAACCACGCTGATTCTGCACATGAACGGCATCTACATGCCGCAGAAGGGCACGGTTGCCGTGTCCGGGCTCCAGTTGACCCAGGACAATGTCATGGAGATAAGGCGCCGCGTCGGTGTCGTTTTCCAGGACCCCGACGACCAGCTGTTCATGCCAACCGTCGGCGAGGATGTCGAGTTTGGGCCACGCAACCTAGGTCTCACCGGCGACGAACTGAATCAACGGGTGCAGGATGCTCTCAATGCCATGGAAGTAGCGGATCTGATCGATCGCCCACCCAATCATCTGTCCTTCGGCCAGAAGCGCCGGGTGGCGATCGCCGGGGTACTGGCAATGAAGCCGTCGATCATCGTCCTCGACGAGCCCACCTCGAACCTGGATCCGGCGAGCCGCCGGGAACTGGCGGCGGCTCTGAAGAGTCTGGACACGACCCAGCTCATCGTTACCCACGATCTCCCCTTCGCCTATGAGATGTGTGAGCGATCGGTTGTGATGGACGTGGGAACGATCGTCGCCAGCGGAGAGACGGCGGAGGTCCTCGGTAACGATCACCTACTCCAACAGCACCGGCTAGAACTCCCCTACGGGTTCGCCATTCGGAACGGGAACTGAGCCATGCCGTTTCAAGTTGCGGCGTTGCTTGCCGCGTCTTCTTGGGCCGTAGGAGGTCTTGTAGCCGCCGAGCCGTCGCGGCTCCTCGGCGGTCCGCGCTTCGTCCGTATCCGCATGGTCTACGTGTCGGTTGCCCTCAGCATTATCGGCTTGCTGGTCGGAGGATGGTCCACAGTGGAATCCTCCGATTGGCTCCCGCTCGGCGTCTCGGGCTTCGTCGGCCTGGCCCTCGGCGATGCCGCTCTGTTCGAGGCGTTCTCCCGGCTGGGACCGCGACGGACGGGAATGCTCTTCGCTGTGAACGCACCGTTGACCGCCATCATCAGCTGCTTCGTTTACGCCGAGCGGTTCGAGGTTCTCGGAGTGCTGGGGACGATACTCGTGCTGGCCGGAGTCAGCATGGCCATCGCGTACGGAACCCGGCCCGGCCAGTCCCACACCTGGGAGGACGTCCGGGGACCGCTGCTGGTCGGCGTTGCGTTCGGTCTGGCCGGCGCTCTTGGCCAGGCCGTTGCAGTCCTTGTTGCCGATCCGGTGTTCGACGGTAGCCTCGACCCGTGGGCGGGAGCAGCGGTGCGGGCTCTTGTCGGAACCGTTGGGCTTTTTGCGCTGATGCCGTGGTTCGAGCGGCGCAACGACAGCCGGGGACCCTTCCAATTCACTCCCCGTCTCTGGGCGCTGGTCATCATCTCGGGGACACTCGGCATGGTGGTGGGAAAAACGCTGATGCTGATCGCTCTCACCGGTGGACCTCCCGGTCTGGTGTCCATCCTCGTCTCAACGGCACCGGCCATCCAACTACCAATCATTTGGACCGTCACCCGGGAACTGCCGCCGCTGGGTGCGTGGGTCGGTGCCGCTCTTGCCGTGGCAGGGACAGCCATGGTCCTGGCGTGAGTCGGGTACTGGTGCGGTAGGTACCCCCGGCACCGAGGGGACAGAAGGACATCTCCTGTGCCTTCGGAATCCTCGTCCTCGGTATCGTTCTGTTAGCGGTATGGGTTCATGACCGCCGTTCGCACTTCGAGAGTCCGCTCGCCCGTACGAGTTCGGCAGATCGAGGACACGATGCTCGGCTCGCCGAAAGTGCATCAGGTCTGGCACCTCCGAACCCAACACTTCGGTCCCGAGCAGCTTCAGGTAGAGCCGAGGTTGGGTTCGACGGTTCCCCGTCTTTGCCAAGCTCTCACCGACACCGCCAATGACTTGGGGCGGCGCGTTCGTGAGGCGGTACCCATCGCCTACCCCATGTACATCCAGCCCGCCATCGAACATGACTCTGCGTCCGAAGAGGCAGAGGAACCTCTCTAGCCGTTCGAAGGTACGATGGCGCCATGGAAGGCGACATCATCCTCGTAGGCGACGAACACAAGAACGCCGCCGAGCAAATCATCGACAGACTGTACGACGAGATCGTTGCCACGGATCGTCGATACACGATCACGGTTGCCGGGGAATCCGGCAGCGGAAAGTCCGAGACCGGGCAAGCGCTGGCAGATGCCTTGGGAGAGCGCGGAGTCAAGGCCGTGGTTCTCCAGCAGGACGATTACTACGTGCTCCCGCCCGAGTTCAACGATGCCGCTAGACGCGCCAACTTCGCCTGGGTAGGAACCACCGAGGTCAAGATCGCACTGCTCGATGAGCACCTCGGCGCTGCACAAGCCGGCGCGGCAACCATCGAGAAACCGCTGGTCATCTATGCCGACAATCAAATCACAACAGAGGCGATCGATCTCGAGGGCGTCGAGGCCGTCATCGCTGAAGGCGTGTACACATCACTGTGCGATAACGTCGACCGTCGCGTCTTCATTGCCCGCAACCGGCTGGAGACGATGGCACACCGGCAGAAGCGTGGTCGTGAGAAGTACGACCCCTTCATCGAAAAGGTGTTGGAAACGGAGCACGAGATTATTTCGCAGCACCGTCCGCGGGCCGATGTGATCATTACCCGCGACTACGACGTGGAGTTCGTCACAGTTTGAGAGTGACACACACAGACACGATCGATGCATATGCCAGCGGCGAGGCTTCTTTCGTATCGGGTCTGATGCCTCAAGACGCGGTTGCAATGCCGCTGGCCGACGTACTGGCACTGCTGCGAAGACGCTACGGCGCTGTGGTCGACACGGCGCTATCGCCGGAAGCCGTCGACGTGTCGCTTTCGACCACGCAGCTTCCCGCCGCGGTGCAATCGCCTCGCGCCGGCGAGGCGGACCCCTCGTGGTTGCGCACGACCAATATGATCGGCATCAACGTGCGCACGCTTGGAGACTTCACTGCCGTCGTCAAGTACGCGCTGACCATGCCGGCGGCATTCGACTCCGTCCATCTGCTCCCCATCTGGGAACCCGGCGTCGTCGAAAGCCTCTACGGCATCGCCAGTTGGAACATCAATTACGAGTTCTACTCCGACGAGTTGCTCGAGCTGGCACCTCATATCGACACCATTGAGCGACAGCTGCGCGCAATGTCCAATCTGCTGCA
>Ga0180430_10005844_pt1 | contig 10149 bp, 11 predicted proteins | sample SS_ome_9_FD_132999 | JGI IMG/M metagenome (GOLD analysis project Ga0180430, IMG submission 132999) | Hypersaline lake sediment archaeal communities from the Salton Sea, California, USA - SS_1_S_2 metaG | ecosystem: Environmental > Aquatic > Non-marine Saline and Alkaline > Hypersaline >...
AGCCGGGCGATGCGGGCGAGCAGGCGCGTGTACTCGTCGCGCTGGTCGTCGACCGTGGGGCCGATGAAGGGGCGGGCGGGGATGTTCCGCGCGCCGTACTCGTGGACGCTCGCGATCGCAGCGGCGTTGAAGCCGTCGGCGGTGTCCGCGTCCTCGGCATGGATGCCGACGCTGACCTTCGACGCCTTCAACGCTCGCAGCCGATTGCGCAGCTGCGGGAGATCGTGGCGGCGGTGCTCGACGCGGGAGCGGCTCACACGACCCCCGGGCACGGCGCCGTGCCGATTCGCGCCCGGAGGTTCAGGAACTCGATGCCGTGCGTGGTCGTGGCGAGCTTCGCGTCGGCGGACAGGACGCCAACGACCGCGCCGTAAGCGACCTTCTGCCGTCCCGCCTCGACCGACACGACCGGACCCGCGCCGCCGCTACCTTCCTGTGCGCGCTGGCGCAGGGTCAGCATGTGCGCGGCGAGGCGGACGACGGCCTGCTGGTACAGCGACCCCCACGCCCCCGACTGCAGCTGCTCGGCAGCGAGCGTCAGGAACCCGGAGCGCACCGACGAGTCGAGCGAGTCGAACTCCGGCGCGATGAGGGCCAGCGTTTCCAGCGAGGTCGCCACGGCGTCAGGCCTCCTGCGGCTTCGGGTAGTGCACGCGGATCGCGCCCTGGCCGATGAGTCGGCGGGTGCGCTCGGCGTCACCGAGGACCGACCACTGCTCCTGCGTCAGCCGCGAGCCCTTGGCCTCGCCGACGTCGTAGACGCGACCGGGCAGCATCACGAGCTGCACACCCTGCGCCGAGAGGGTCAGCGGGCCACCCGTGACGTTCTCGACGGCGATCGGGTCCGGCGATTCGGTGCGCTCCGGGGCGCCGTCGCTCACGGCCTTCGTGGTTCGCTTCGTCGCCATCAGGCCGCCATGCCGCGCGCACGGTTCGACGCGCGCTTCTCGGCCTGCGCGATCTGCGTCTCGTCGGTGTACAGCGCGATGATGCCCTGCTCGACGAACCGCTGGACGCCGGGCGAGGACTCGATCGCGGCCCACTGCTCGGCGGTGAGCTCGTCGGAGCCGATGCGGTGAATGTGCTGCGGCAGCAGCTGCTGCAGCTGTCCGCCCTTGGGGTTCTTCAGCGTCGCCTTCGTCAGCGGCACCTCGATCACGAACGACGCGAGGTTGTGGACGGCGATGACGGCGGGGGTGCTCTTCGTGGCCATGCTGGGGACTCTCGTTGCTGGGTGGGGTGGTGGTCGGGGCCGGCCGCGAGCGATGGATGCGACCGGCCCCGGTGAGTCAGCGCGGGGTCCGCCTGCGCCGACTCGATGCGCGGCTCGGGTTACGCGGGCAGGACCGCCAGCGTGACCTCGAGCGGGTAGTTCGACGCGATGCCACCGGACGACGCCCAGCACGGCACCTGCACCTCGAGCCCGACCGACTGCGGCGGCATCTGCGTGAACAGCTGCGGCAGCACGTGGTCGACGACGCCCGGCATCGACGGGTCGAAGCACGCGATCATGGGCTCGCCGGACGGGCCGGACGCGTCGAGCTCGTGGACCGGCTCGATGCGGTTGATGAACGGCGACGTGCGCAGGAAGAACTCGAGGATCGTGGTGTCCGACGTCGAGCTGCGCGGGGTCGTGGCGATGTAGTTGTACGCCGCGAGCGGCATCATCATCGCCGTGGGGCGCGCGATGCCCTTCGTCCGCTGGTGCGCCGAGTTGGCGATCGTGTGCAGCGCGCTGATGATGTCGTCCGCCGCCGACGTGTCGTCGAAGGCCGTGTCGATCACGAGGCGCGGGAACGTCGGGTAGTTGCACAGGCCGTACAGGCCGACAGCGGCGTTGCCGTACCAGGCCGTCTCGTTCTGCAGCTCTTCGACGGCGCGCATGGCGGCGGCCGCCATCGACGAGTCGAGCGGCATGCCCGTCGCGCGAGCGGCGAGGATCTCCTTGACGCTGTAGCCGTAGGAGTTGCCGCAGTCGCGGACGTTCCACGACTCCTCGGTGGCGTCCACGCCCACGCGGGGCAGGTCGCGCGAGTAGTCGCGGATGAACTTCGCCTGACCGTTCGCCGACAGCATGCGGCGCGTGTAGGTCTTGACGTGCGCGGGGACCGAGCGGTCGGTGCGCAGCAGGCGGAACGCGTTCAGCGGAGGCCGCTTCTCCTCGAGCAGCTCGGCCTGAATGTGCTCGAGCTGGCGCGCGAAGAAGATGCCCGCGCCGGGCGTGTCGGAGTCGAGACGCCGAACGGCGTCCGACTGGTCGATGCGGTTGGTGCGATTGGCGGTCATGGCGTACCTCGTAGGGTTCGTGTGGTTCAGGTCAGGTCGAGGACGCCGACCGACGCCGACGGCGCGTCGTGCCAGCGGAAGCGGTAGGCGGGCAGCTCGATGTAGCCCGACGCCGCTGAGGCGCGGAACGAGGCGCCCGTGGCGAGGTCGACGTAGACCGGCTTGCCCGGGGCGACCTGCTCGGCCGTGGCGACGTGGATGCGGCCGCGGCGCACGATGTCCGCCGTCTCGCTGCCGCCGACGTTGGCGGTGCCGGACGCCGACACCTCGTGACGGTAGCCGCGGAGCACGATGCCCGCCGCGACCTGCGCCGCGTCGTCACCGTGGACGTAGGAGTCACCGCCGACCGTGATGGTCAGCGTCGAGGCGCCCGCGACGTAGCAGGTGACCTCGAACGGCACGCCGACGACCTCGGAGGTCAGCGTGACCACGCCGGTGTCCGCCGTGGCGACGACCGTGCTGGCCGGCATTACCGCGTTGATCGCGTCGCGGATCGCCTCGCCGATGCTCGTCAGCGTCGCCGACGAACCCGTGGTGGTCGCGAACCAGTACGCCTTGCCGCCAAGCAGAATCACGCCGGTGACCGGCAGCGAGTCCTCTTCGGTGCCGCCCGCCGTGATGGTCCGGGTGCGCGCCGCGAGGTTCGCGGTCTTGAACGCCTTGCCGTAGCGCGGGTTTGCGCTGTCGTAGATGGCGAGGGCGCCGAACGAGAGCGGGTCGGCCTGGTCAGCCGCCGTGCCCGTCGCCACCGTCAGCTTCGCGTCCGACGTCGACACGGTGAACGACGCGCCCGCGTAGAGCGAGGTCAGCGTGACCACGTTCGTCGCGACCGTGACGTTGAGGCCGGCGCCGGCGACGCCGTTGGCGCGGATGGCTGCGGCGAGGCCGGCCCCGATCTCCGTGCCCGACGTCGACGAGTCAGCGGTGTACGAGATCGTCTCGCCCTGCACGTCGACCGTGTAGGTGGCGCTGTTGGTCGCCGTCGACACCGTGATCGTGCTGACCTGCGCGGTCGACGGGTCATCGGCAATGAGGGTGATGATGTCGCGGGGTCCGTCGTCGGCGAGCGTGCCGACCGGGGCGTTCCGCAGCGAGGCGTTGTATCGGGTCTGGGCCATGATGGGCTCCGTCAGGTAGGGGGCAGGTTCAGGCGGCCGAGCCGCTGCGGGATGCGTTGATCAGGTGCTGCTCGTAGGCGGCCTGCGCCGCATCGAGACGCGAGCCCGTGGCGCCGTTCGACGGCTGGCCGTCGGCGGGCGGAACGAACGCGCCGTCCACGCGCGACTTCGACGGCGCCTGCGTGAGCAGGGCCGCGAGCGCGCCGGACACCGTGTCGTCGCTGGCGTCCTCGGCGAGCGAGTCGAGCTTCGACGCCACGATCTTGCGGCGGAGGTCGGCGTTGCCGAGCTCGGCGTCGGCGTCGTCGAGCTTCACCGACAGACGCTGCGCGGCGGACGTGAGCTCCGCACGCTCCTTCGCCCACGCGATGCGCTCGGCCTCGATCTGCTCGTCGGTGCGAACGTTCGCCTCGAGCGCGGCGGCCTTGCCCTCGGCCTCGTCGGCGCGGGTCTTCTCGGCGGCGAGCTGCTCGGCGAGCGTGGTGTTGCCAGCCTCCAGCTCGTCGATGCGCTTCTCGCGCGACTCGATGAGCTTGACCGTGGCCGCGTCGGCGACCTCGACTTCGATTCCGTCGATGCGGACCTTGTGCATGGAGCACCCCTGTCGGTTGTTCGCCGGCTCGGCCGGCTGGTGGTTGGGAGCCTGTACGGCGTCGTCCGCGTCGAGGCGGAACGACACGGCCTCGCCCTGTCGGCCACGGGGCACGATGGCGAGGTGGTTGTATCGGATGTCGCGCTGCGCGAGGTCGTAGCGGCGCCCCTCGTACTCGCCGGGCGTCGCGTCCTCGCGGACCGCGTAGCCGGGGGAGAGCTGCCGGATGCCGTCGCGCTCGATTGCGTCGATGGCGTCGCGCCGGTGAATGAGCAGCTGCGCGCGGACGTGGCCGTTCGCGAGCACCTTCAGCTCGGTGCCCATCGTGCCGACCTGGTACTGCGCCACGTTGTCGGGCGTGACGTCGACCGGGGTGCCGTCCTCGCGCGGGTGGAGCAGCACGATCGGCTTGCCCGCCAGCGACTCCAGCGAAGCGTCGTCGGTGACGTCCTCGAGCAGACGAGCCTCCCACTGCTTCGTTCCGTCGGCGCGCGTGTACGCGAACACGCCCGTCCGCGTCACGGTGCCCTCGACCATCAGGTAGCCCTCCGGCGTGCGGTGGGCGGGCTTCAGGTCGTTTAGCTCGGCGTCGATGATGTCGTAGCGCGTTGCCATGAGAACGACGCTACGACGGGCCTCCGGGGCGTCCGAATCGGGGCGCGGGGGCACGAACGACAACGCCCCCGACCATGAGGCCGAGGGCGTGTCTTTGACAGCTGAACCGGAAACCGGCCCCAGACCGTCGCGTGGAATCTGCCGCTATCTACGCGCGGCCTCGTGTCAGTGTCCCCGCGCATGACGCAGACCGTTGCTGACTCGGCAGGATCGCCCGGGCGGGGTGTGCCGTACCCTCTACCGCCTCGAACGCGCGCCGTGCACCGCTGCAGCCAGCGACGACACGCGCAAAGATCGTACCCGCGAGGATCTGCGTGTCAACCCTCGACCTCCGGCGCTTCGACCTCGCGCGAGTAGTACACCATCATCGCGCCGAGTATCTCGACCGCAGCCGGAACCGCCGCCAGCAGCTGCTGCACGATGCCGGGCCGCTCGTCCTGCGCGGGCTGCGCGAGCGCCTCGGTAGCCTCCAGCAGTCGCTCGTGTGTGCGCTCGGCGGTCGCATCGATGCCGGAGTCCGCCGTGCCGAGGCCAAGCAAGCCCTCCTCGCTCAGCAGGTCGTCGAGCACGGGGTCCGGCGTGCACCGGCACTGAATCGGCTGGCCGGGGTGCCCGTCGCTCGGCGGGTCGCTCCACTGGAACGTCTGGCCGTGGCGGTCGGCGTGGCGCTGCCGCACGCGCTCGTCCATCGACGTCGACCACCGGTACTCCGTGACGCCTGCGGCGGCCTGCCTGACGCCGTGCAGCTGCCCGTTGAGCTTGTTCACTTGGTCGCGGGCGATGAGGCGGGCGCGGCGCTCGGTGATGCCCTCGCGGTCCGCGAGCCGCTTGCGCAGGTCGTCGAGCGACTCGCCCCGACGCCATGCGTCCTGCACGCCCCGCGCGATGTCCGCCTCGAGGTCGGCGGGCAGTCGACGAATCAGCGACGCGTTCGCCTCGCCCCACGCGTTCATCACCGGGTCGAGCCACGGGTCGGCGTCGATGGGGTCGACGGCGAGCACGCGGAACCGCAGCTGGTGCTCGCGCCCGTTGTAGTCCTGCACCTCGCGACCGATGCGATCGAGCAGGCGCCGGATCTCGTCGTCGGTGCGCGTTGCCGCGTACTCCAGCCGCACGCCCTGCATGATGGTGTCGACCGGTTCGGCGTCCTCGCGGCGGTCCTCACGTGTGGCGAGGGCGGCGGTGTACCGGCGCTCGATGGTCGGGAGCCCGGCGTTGTAGGCCTCGCGGACCCACGTCCGCAGCGTCCGCACGTAGTCGGCGGTGATGCGGTCGGAAAGCGCGTAGGGCTCGGGCTGGGGGCGGCGGGTTGCCACTACTCACCAGGCGGCGGCACCGCGGGCTCGTCATTGAGCAGCGACACCGCATCGCGCTCGTTCGCCTCGAGCAGCCGCGTATCGCTCGACCAGCCGAGGCCGGTGAACCGCCCGGCCCGAACCTCGGCGGGGTGCAGGACGTTCCACTTCATGTACCGCTCGTCGGTGCGCGACTGGATCTCGCGCGTCTCGGCTTGCTCCTTTTCGCTCGGCGTGCGCAGCTGGTGGAACACGACGCGGAGCTCGGCGTCCTCCGGCACGTCGACCGCACCGGACGCGCGCAGCAGCTCGCAGACGCGGAGGATGGCCGGCTCGTAGATGCTCGCCTGCCGACCCGCGATGACGTCGTGCCAGTGGTCCCGCCCCGACTCGTTTGACGACGACAGGCCCTGCGGCGCGATGCCGAACAGCAGGTCGAGCGGCATGCCGTCCGAGGCGGCGGCCACCGCCTGCTGCACTTTGCCGTAGAGGTCGGCGAGGCCGCTCACCGGAGCGCCCTGCTGCATCATGTCCTCTTCGGCGTCGAGCATGACCATCCGCACGATGCTCTTGCCGAGGTTGATCGCCTGCATCCGCGACAGGAGGTTGTTCGTGCCCTCCTTCGACGTCGCCATCGTCGACAGGCCCTTGATCCGCATGATGGTGGTGCGAAAGTCCTCGATGATGTTCGCGAGGCCGCGGTCGGCCACCACGAGGTCGAGCAGTGCATCGACAGCGCGCTGCAGCACGCTGGCGCCGTACCAGTAGAACTCGGCGCGGCGACGGCGCGGCACCTCGCGCCCGACCTGCACCAGCACGCGCGAGCAGTGGACCAGCTGCCCGGCGCCCTGCATCGCGTTGTGCGGGGTCAGCCGGTACGTGCGCGGCTCGCCCATCATGCCGGGCGGCGTCGGCTCGACCACCCCGCCCCCGGTGTACTCGTCGCCCCGGTAGTACGAGGCCACGACGAGCTCGTGCATGTCGACTACGCGCAGGCCGCGCAGCTCGCTGACGTTCTCAATGTCGAGCGGCTCTTCGGGGTCGCGGCCGTCCTCGACGTCGAGCACGATCGCGGCGCCGCCGTACAGCCGGGCCCACTGGTCGCGCTGGCGGAGGGCTTCGCGCAGGCCGAGGCGCTGGCACTCGTTGGCGAACGGCTCGGAGCCCTCGTCGGTGTCGGCGGTGTCGGCGTAGATGCTCCAGCCCCGGCGCGTGCACTCGCGGGGCGGCACGTCGACCAGGCGGCCGGCGATGGGGTTCTCGTACAGCGCTTCGAGTTGCTGGAACGACAGCACGGCGGGCGTCACGATGGCGCGGTTGCCTGCGGCGCTGCGGTCGTAGTTCGGGTTGCCGATGCCTGCGACCGTCTCGACGAGGCCGTCAGCGCGCATGGCGACGGGCGGTGCTGGCGCGGCGTCGATGCGGGGCGAGGGCGAGTCGGCCAGCGCGGTCAGGGCGGCACGGGCGGCGCGTCGGAGGATGCTCGGTTCTGCCACGGCTGGCGCTCGGGAGCGAGGGCGGTTCGTGGCCTGACGGTAGGGGGAGCGGGGGCGGCGGGTGGAATCGGGGGGCCGGTTGCGCCGTTACTGACCCCCGACCGGCAGCTGGGGGATGGAGGCTCGCCGGGCCATGAAGAAACCCGACGAGAGGCTGACGCTCTGCCCGACGGCGCACGGTAGCGCAGAGCGAGGCCCGATGAGTCAATCCGGGGCGTCCGGGGCGAACAGGACGGAGCACAGCAGCCACACGCCGAGCGCAGGGAGCAGGATCGGACCGGCGATGCTGACCGCGAGCACGTCGCGAGTCTTTGCGGTGCGCGGGTCGATGACGATGACGACCCAGAGGCCGAGCGCGGACAGGATGTAGAGGACGAGGAACAGGGGGATGGTCATCGGTCAGCCTCCCGCTTCGGCGTGTCGGTGTCGTCGAGCATCGCCAGCACCTCTAACGCTGCACCGACCTCACGTTGCCAGATCGAGTCTCGGTGGAGGCGGCGTGCCCACTCCCGCACCCGCTCGACCGTGGCGCGCAGCTCGTCGCGCTCCATCGCCAGCGCGTCCCGCTGACGAGTCAGCAACGCCAACTCGCACGCGCCCGGCTCGCAGGTCGGCGCATCGTCGACCTCCTCGACCTCCGCAACCACCGGCACCCCTGCGAAGCGCGCGGCCGAGGGGTCGACCAACGCCGCATGCCCCGGCCCGCAGGTGAAGGGCTCCGGGGCAACGGTCGGCGCCTTGATGGCCTCCAGCGCGGCGACACGGGTTTCGAGGTCGCGCACGGCAGCCTCCACCCCGTCGAACCGCGCGCCGATCTGCACCGCCGCAGCGTCGCGCGCTCCGGGACGCAGCCCGATCACCAGTCGCTTTGTCCAGTTGCTCTCACCCATCGCTCCCTCCTGGTTCACACCCACCAAGCCACGCCGGTCGTCCCGGCATTACCGCCCACCAGCTCCATCAGCCGGATGAACGCGTCGAACGCGTCGCAGTGCACGACGCGCGTAGTTGCCTGCCCCGTGGCCTCGTCGAAGTGCGGCACTTCGTACTCCGGCAGCAGGATCGCTTCGGGGTCGTCGCTATCGAGCGCGACTTCGCCCATATCGTTGAGCAGCGCCGAGAACTGCGGCCCGATCCGCAACGTCCCGTCCTGCAGCATGTCCTTCGACTGGTCGTACCAGCGTTTCCGGCGCTTCGCCGTTCCCGGGCGCGAGTCAACGTTGGCCACGCCGAGCTTCTCGACGAGCTGCCCGACGAGCAGCGGCATGTACTGGTCGGTCGTCGCCTTCGCGCAGCCGTACTGGTCGATGACCTCGAACACCCGGGCCGAGAACTGCGTCGGGTTGCCCCACCAGTGTTCGGCGTGTCGAATGTCCATCGCCGGGGCGCCGTCGCGGTGACCAACGAGGGCGACCACGATGCCTGCGGGGTGGCGCCGGCCTCCGGGGTCCACGCCGATGACGAACACGCCAGACTCGATCTGCGGCGCCATGACCGCCAGCCGCAGCTCGTCGCCGGTGTACCCGGTGCCGGTGCCCTCGCAGTCGGCCTCGTAGTCGCGGAGCCAGATCGCGCGGCGCCCCTGACGCAGCATCTGCGAGCGCTTCCGCTCTGCCTCTTCGCGCCGGAAGATGCCCGCGCTCACGGCGTCCCAGATGGTCATCTTCGCGTAGTGCCAGCCGGGGAACTGGCGCTCGTCCTCCGGCAGCTGCTCGTCCGCTTCGACGGCGCGCGCGAGGTGGTAGTTCCAGTTCACCTTGTTCTTCACGTTCCCGATCATGCGGACCGGGGCGAGGCGCGGGCCGATGACCGACTCGAGCACGTTCCACGTTTCCTCGCGGCAGCGGCTCGCCTCGTCGAGCACCAGCGAATCGACCTCGTTGCCGTACAGGGCGTCGTGGTTCTCGCCGGTGTGGAACTCCCACACGGCGCCGGTTGGCACCCACGTCAGGCGACGCGGGCCCTGGTCGCGCTTGCGGACGAGGCCCTGCTTGATGAGCGGCTGTAGCCACCGCACCGCGCGCTCGTACGCCATGCGGGCCGAGGCGTGCGACGGGGCGACCCACCAGTGAATGCCGCCTTCGCCGTCGGTCGCGGTCCAGAGCTTCAGCTGCCACACGAGGCAGCAGTAGGTCTTGCCGACCTTGGTGGAGGCCTCGCAGACGAGGAACCGATGCGGGCCGAAGAACGCGTCGCGCTGGTAGTCGGCCAGCGGCGGGATGCGGAGCTCGACGCGGCGCTGTACGGGAGCGGCAGCCATGTTCATGGGCGCTCCAGCTCGATGACGAGCAGCTCGGTCGGGGTGTCGTCGCCGTCGGGGTCGGTGCTGCCGCCGCGCGTCTGGCTGACGCGGAGGGTCGAGCCGGCCGGCACGGTGACGCCCGCAAGCTCGAGGATGGTCTTTGCCGCGGCCATGACGTCGGAGCCAGCGGGGGCGCCGCGCTCGGTCACGGGACCGTTGCCGCGCATCAGCTCGATCACCTGCTCGACGGCTTCGCGTGCTGCTTCGACGGCGACCTGTCGCGCTTCTTCGCGCACCTGCTCCCTCGCGGCGAGCTTCTCGGCCATCTCGTAGTCGTCGAAGGCGCGGGCGCGGGCAACCCAATCGAAGTCCACGCTCCACTGCTTGAAGAACGAGGGCGCCTCGTCCCTTTTCGGCCCCTGCTTCGGGTCGCCGTAGATGCCTCGGTGAGCCGCAACGAGCGACCGCTGCGGGCCGAGCTGGAGGTACGCGACGAACCCGGCGTAGG
>Ga0180430_10005848_pt1 | contig 10145 bp, 10 predicted proteins | sample SS_ome_9_FD_132999 | JGI IMG/M metagenome (GOLD analysis project Ga0180430, IMG submission 132999) | Hypersaline lake sediment archaeal communities from the Salton Sea, California, USA - SS_1_S_2 metaG | ecosystem: Environmental > Aquatic > Non-marine Saline and Alkaline > Hypersaline >...
GCAAGATGGGACGCTGGATGGCCGGCTACCTCCACGCCACCGGCCATCACGTGCAGATCTTCGACCGCGGCGGCGGCGTGAGCAACTTCGAGATCGTGGACGATCTCGCCGCCGCCGAGGGTGCGGACATCATCGTGCTGGCCCTACCGATTCCCGCCATCGCGGAGGCGCTGGGGGCGCTCGATCCCGCACGAGTTCGCGGACTGGTCATGGACATCGCCAGCCTGAAAACGCCGCTGGTCGGTGCCCTGCGCGAAGCCGCGGGCCGCGGCCTGCGCGTCGCCTCGATCCATCCCATGTTCGGCCCCGGCGCCGAGCATCTCATCGGCCGCAACGTGATCTTCTGCGACTGCGGCGCGCCCGGCGCCGTCGAGGATGCCCGCGCCCTTTTCGAGGACGTGGGCGCGAACCTCCTGAGCATCGAGCTCGAGGAGCACGACCGTCGCATGGGCTACGTGCTGGGACTGGCGCACCTGACGAGCATCCTCTACGCCAGTGTGCTGGCCGGCAGCGGCATTGATTTTCGCGAGCTGGGCAAGGTGGCCTCGACGACCTTCGGGAAGCAGAACGCCACGGCCCTGGACGTCATGCGCGAGAGTCCCGACCTCTACTTCGACATCCAGCATCACAACGCGGCGAGCCCTGAACTCGCCCGCCGCCTGCGAGAGGGCCTGGACGAAATTCTCGGGGCCATCGCCTCGGGAGATCGCGAGAGCTTCCGCGAGATCATGGCTGCGGGCCGAGACTATTTTCTAGGTTAGTAGAGGGACTTTATCAGACTCCAGGAGGAACTCCCAACAGCATCGGGAACGATATAGCACCAGCTGCATTCAGATCCATCCCAATCGGTGCTGAAAATAAAGAGGCCCGCACCCAAGAAATCGGTGTATCCATCCTGGAATACAACTTCCGGGTACCAACCAAATGCTGGGCCTTCCGAGTTGATGGATGAGTTTCCTATCCAACCCTCGACGTGTTCTGTGAAGACGAGACTCCCCAGGGGAATCCAGAAGCGGTCCGGTGGATCAGGGAAGGTCATGAATAACCCTTCCCTGAGTGAACCCTCGACCGGAAAGAACCATTCTTCGATCATCTCACCTGACTCGGAATCTGAGATCTGCGGTAAATCCGGAATGGAGAACTCTACTGATGAAAAGCGATCCCCAAATCCATATGCAAAGATGACCACATGCACGGTGACAGGCTGATCCAGATAGACATTTTCCGAGCAGCAGTTCTCGCCCTCCAGATCCGAACTCGTAGAGAGAAGCAAGACGCCCACAGGCACTGAATCTTGAGTAATTGCAGTGACTACAGTGGTCACCAAGAAGAAAAAACCGATGATCGCTCTGTTTCGCACCACCACTCCTTCCCAATATACTGATGAGTATAGATCGAACATGGCCTATGTCAACTCTAGGCAATCTATTTCAGAGTGCTTCGTGCATTGAAACGTGGCTCGATCGTTACAGTTGAAGCGCCACACCCTCGTCGCGCAGCCACCTGCGCGGGCGCTCGTATTCCGGCAGGTGACGGGCCACCTCCCGCCAGAATGCCTTCGAGTGATCGGCGTGGATGAAGTGGCAGAGCTCGTGGACGACGACGTAGTCGAGCGTCGCGGGTGGCGCCATCACCAGCTTCCAGTTGAAGGACAGGTTCCCCTCGCTCGAGCAGCTTCCCCATTGGCTCTTCATATCGCGCAGGGTTATCCGTTTCGGCCTACGACCGACTATCGGCGCCCAATGCTCCAGGCGCGCGAGGAGGATCCGGCGGGCGAGACGCCGGAGCCAGCGTTCGAGCACTTCGCGGGCATCGGCGCTCCGGGGAAGCTCCACGCGAAGGCGGCCGCCCTCGGCCAGCACGCGCGCGCGGCGGCGATCGGATTCACGGCGAATCTCCAATTTCCAGTCCTGGCCGAGCAGGGGAAGCGTCTCTCCGCTGACGAAGCGCCGGAGGGGATGGCGGCGCAGCCAGTCGTCGCGCCAACGCAGCTTGTCGCGGATCCAGACGGACTCCTGGCGAAGAATTTCGTCCACCTCCCGAAGCGGAAAGCGAAGGGGCGCGCGAAGCAGTAGCCCTTCGCGGGCCTCCATGTAGAGGCTCAGCTTCCGCCGTCCCTTTCGCCGTTCGAGACGATAGGGCAGACTCCGGCCGTCCAGGATGAACTCGCCTTCTCGAAGATCGGTGCTCATGCCCCGAGGATATCCGGGATCGGAAATCTTGCCATAGAAAGATGCCGGAGCTAGGCTCTCTCCGGGAGGTCAGGATGCGCATTCTACCGCTGCTCTTGCTTCTGCCGATTTTCGTCTTCGCCGGTCCCTGCGAAGATCTCGTCGCCGCCTTCGACAACGACGCGGCAGCAGACTGCTATCGGCAGCGCCTGCTGGATAGTCCCGGCGACTTCGACCTGAGGTGCAAACTCGCTCGCGCCCTGATCGACGCCGGCGAGGACGCCGGTGGCGACGCGGCCGAGGACTGGTATCGCCGCGCCGTGGAACTGTCCGAGGAGATGGTCGCCGAGAGGCCCGGGGACGCCAAGGGGCATTACTATCTCGCGGTGGCTAAGGGCCGCAATGCGCAGTTCCTTGGCGGCAAAGAGAAGGTATCCATGGCCCATGAGATCCGCGCGAGCGCGGACCGGGCCATCCAGCTCGACCCCCGTCACGCCGAGGCCCTGCTCACACGCGGCATCTATTTCTACGAGCTAGCCACGCTCAGCCGCCCCCTCCGATTCTTCGCCAGAATGCTCTACGGCGGCCTGCCCGAGGGCGGGCTGGACGAGGCCGAGGCCGACCTCGAAGCCTCGCGGCGTCTGGACTCCGACAACACCAACACTCTCTATACCCTCGCCCTCATCCGCTACGAGCGCGAGGACTACGAGGGCTGCGTCGCCCTCTGCCGAGAGACGATGAACCAGCCCATTCTCGACCACCTCGACCCGGTCAATCAGGATCTGGCCGCCGATCTGATGGCGAAGGCGGAAAGGAAGCTGGACAGGAAGCGGGATCGCCGCTAGCCGGCGAGCAGGGCCATCATCTCGGTGGCCGGTCCGCGCAGGACGTGCGTGTAGAGCGGAGAGAGCGGCGTCTCTTCGGGATTGATCTCGAGGGTCACCGCGCCCGCCCGCATCGCGATGAGGGGCAGCTCGGCGGCGGGATACACCTCGCCCGAGGTGCCGATGCCGACCAGGCAGTCGCAGGCCTCGATGGCGCGCACGGCCGCCTCGACCACATCGAAGTTCAGTGGATCCTCGAACCAGACGATGGCCGGGCGCCACCAGGCTCCGCACTTGCAGCGCTTTGGTAAAAGCGGCAGGCCGAGGTCCTCCTTTTCCGCGCCGCAGGCATCGCAGCGGACGCGCCAGAGGCTGCCGTGCAGTTCGATCACATCCACGGCCCCCGCGCGCTGATGCATGCCGTCGATGTTCTGCGTGACGATGCGCGTCGCCGTCTTCTCCCGTTGGATTTTCGCGATGATCCGGTGGGCCAGGTTCGGTTCGCAGGCGGCCACCGCTTCCCTGCGCTCGTCGTGGAAGGTCCAGACCTTGGCCGGATCGCGATCGAAGGCCCGCTGGCAGGCGAAGTCCTCGTAGTCGTATTGCGCCCAGAGGCCGCCCGAGCCTCGATAGGTGGGAATGCCGCTCTCGGCGCTGAGCCCCGCGCCGGTGAAGAACACGATGCGCTCGAAGTCTTCGAGACGGGGAAGGTCACTTCCCACGGACCGGCTCCTCTTCGGGAATTTCACGCCAGCGCCAATGCCAGGGTTCCCAGGGATAGGGCTGCACGGGATCGTAGGGATAGCTCTCGACGAAACCGAAACGGGCGGCGTTCTCGAGCATCCACTGGTAGGCGGGATTTTCGCGGTAGAGGCCGCCGAATTCGAGATCGACGACCGTCCCGAGCATGTGCTCGGAGAATCCCGGCGGGGCCACGTCCCAGAGGATGTCCTCGAGTTCGCGACCGAGGGCCAGGCGTTTTTCGATGAGCTTCCGCTGCGTGGCCACGCTGCGATAGGCCGAATTCGCGCGCAGGCGGTGGCCCTCGAGGAAGGCGGCCTCGGCCATGGCCGCGAAGGCGTCCCGCGCGCCGCGGCGCAGGTAGAGGACATCCCCCGTGCAAAGACTGTCGGGCAGGGCTGCGAGGTCATCGGGAACCGGCGCCTCGTCGGGACCCATGCGCAGTCCGACCCACATCTCCGGCACGGCGTGGCGTCGCCCGCCGAGTTCCATGGAGTCGGGCCAGCTTCCCGCCCAGGCCAGAGACGATGCGAGGCAGAAAATCAGTCCGCAGGTCGCGAATTTCGGAAGACATTTCATCGGGCGTTTCTCCTTCCAGGGGAAGAATGCTTGATTCGGCCCTTCAGGTGAATCAGAATTCCGGGTCATGGAACGCTATCGGGAATATCCTCGGTCCATCGCCGCTCTCACGGGCATCCTCGCGGGCGTGTATCTGCTGACGGGACTGACGCTCCTGCTCGGCCTGAACCGCTGGACCGCCCTCGGCTTCTTCGTGCTCTTTCTGATCGTCCATCTCTGGGACTACCCTCACCACGCATGCAAGAACTGCTACTACCGCGGCCGGCTCTGCATCTCCTTCAAGGGAAAGTGGACGGCCGTGCTGCTGGGCCGCGGCGACGAGGCCGCCTTCCGCAAGGGCATGCGACGCGCGATGAAGGGCGTCTATCTGCTGTGGATCTATCCCTTCGCCGTGCTCATCCTGGCGCAGATCTACTGGCATCCCCTCCGCCTCCACGATCTTCTACTCGCCGCCATCCTCATCGCGCTGATGCTCATGCGCCAGCTCATGCGAAAAAGCCTGGGCTGCCGCGCCTGCATGATGCGGGATGTCTGCCCGAACGTCGGCCCCGACCGCCGTCGCGGCGTGAAGGTGGTGAATCACTCGCCCGCGGGAAGCCGCTAGGGCGAGGACTCCTCCGGCAGGCGCCAGTCCGCCGAGTTCCTCAGCGTTTCGAATAGCTCGGAGCTTTCGAACTGCCCGTAGGTGGACAGCCTGCGCTCGAGACAGAAATCCATCCAGCGACGCGCCGACGCCGTGTCGCCCGCTTTCGAGAAACTGGCCGCAGCGAAGAAGGCCGCGCCGGGAAAGTTGGGGTCGATCTCTGCCACACGGGCGAAAGTTTCTCCCGCCACTCCGTAGAGTTCCAACCTGGCCAACGCCGTGCCCAGATTGTTCAGATAGACAGGCGAGGCGGGATCCAACTCGGCAGCCCTGCGGAAGTATTCCAGCGCTTCCTCGTGATTGCCCCGCTCGGCTGTAAGCCGCCCCTCCATGGACCATCCCCGGGCGTCGTCGGGGAAGCGCTTGCGGAAGTCGAAGAGCTTCTCGCGAAGCTCGGTTCGGCGCTCCAGCTTTCTCAGGGCGAGCAGGCGGTCGAAGAGGACGTTCGCGTCGTCTGGAATCTGCAGGAGCGCCTGCTCGAAGAGATCGAGCGCCTCCAGGGCGCGATCCTCGTCGAGCCGCTGCAGTCCGAGGAGCACGAGAGTTTCGGCGGCGCCGTCTTCGGCCTGAACCTCGAGCATCTCGTTTACCCAGTCGATGCCGCCGAGAAGGCGCGTCAGTCGCGGATCGCCGGGCACGGCGGCCAGGCCCTCCTCGAAGGCAGTGCGACCCGTGTTCAGGCGCGATATTCCCCCGCCCGCCGAATAACCCTCGAGCAGTTTCGAGGTGACCGTTCTGGCGCGCGCCAGACGACCCGGCTCGAAGGGGCCTTTAATCGCAAGGCCCGAGCTCTGCCGGCGCGCGCTGAGCCAGCGCAGGTTCTCATCCTCGTGATAGCTGATCGCCTTCTTCCGGTATTCGCGCACGGTGCTGAATTCGAGCAGGGGCCGCGACCAGGTATTCAGCCGCCCCTCGCCCAGCGCCTCGTCCAGCGCCTCGTCGCCCGCGATGAACAGGGAGGGCATCACGTAGGGATCGTCCAGGAGTAGCTGCTCGAGATCGGCGCGTAGGGCCGGGTTCTCCAGGAAGGCGAATGCCCTGTCCATGTGGTAGGCCAATGGAGAGCGGCTGCCCACGAGGAGAATATTGTAGGGATCGAGCCAGAAGAGGCCCGTATGCTCGAAGGCCGCCTGGAAGCTACGGGCGACCACGTGGATTTCGCCGGCCGGCAGATGCGTGGCCAACCATTGCACCATGAGCCCCCGTTCGCTGAGTCGATCGCGGCAGAGCTCGTAGTAGTCGAGGGAGAGCAGGGCCGCGTTGCCCGCGTATTCCGGATTGAGTTTGGAATCGCTGCTGATCAGATCATAGGACTCGGTCGCGGTGAGCAGGTGCTGCACGCCGTCGCCGACCACCATCTTCGTACGAGGATCGTCGAGCACCTGGAAGTTCGACTTCCAGAAGAGGCGCGCGCCATCGACCACGCCGGGCACGATCTCCACGCAGACCAGCTCCTCGATTTCATCGTAGAGCGAAAGGGTTCCCAGCGTGACCCCGCTGCCCAGCCCCACGCTGAGCACGCGCCGGGCCTCGGGAACGAGGGCCATGGGAAGATGCGCCAGGATCTTCTCCTTTCGCATGATGCCCGGCTCGGTTCCGCCGATGTGGTGGCCGTCCACGGACATGTGCATGATTCCGTCGGGCTTCCGATAGACGCGGGTTTCGGCGGTCGGGTCTTCGCGGTCGAAGAGAACTTCGTCGGCGGCCTCCTGGCTGTCCGCCAGGAGGTCCCGCCCCAGGTCGAGCATGCGCGGGGCTCCGATGACCATCGCCATCACGATAAGACCCGCCAGCCAGGGTTCCCAGCGCCCACGCCGTCGATTGCCCAGATGGGCCGCGAGCGCGATGAAGGCGCCGAGCAGCGTCGTGGCCAGGATGGCGCCCTTCGCGCCGAGCAGGGGCAGCAGCAGGAATCCCGCCGCCAGAGAACCGGCGATGGCGCCCAATGTGTTGGCGAAATAGAGGCGACCGATCCGCCATCCGAGTCTTGACAGCCCGTGGATGCCGATGCGGTTGACCAGGGGGAAGGTCATCCCGATCAGAAGCGTGGGCAGGGCCATGATCAGCAGAGCGGTAAGGAAGCGCCGCGCGAGGTAGTTGTTCCAGTCGAGAGCGCTGCCGCTCAGCCAGGCGCTCTCGTCCAGACGGGGCAGGATTTCCCAGATCAGCGGAACCGTGGCCATGGCGGTGAGAGCCGCGGCAAGCTGCGTTCGCCCCAGCCAGACGGCCGGTGATTTGGCGCGGTCGGCGATGCGCCCGCCGATCCAACCGCCCAGGGAAAGGCCGAGCAGGAAGGTGGTGAGCATGGTGCTGAAGGCGTAGGTGGAGTTGCCTAGGAAGTGATCGAGGGCGCGGGTCCAGTAGAGTTCGTATCCCATCGCCGCGAATCCACTGGCGGCGAAGAGCAGGATGAGCAGAGCGGGATGAATCTCCGCCGCGCCTGCGCTTGCCACCTGCACATTCTCCGCGACGAGCAGGGCGGGCTCCATCTCCGGCTGGCTTCGATCGATGAGCAAGATCGACAGGGCGATCAGCAGGTTCAGGCCGGCGGCCAGGCCGGTGCAGAGAACGAGGCCCAACTGGGGAATGAGGACGAAACCGGCCAGGGAAACTCCCAGCACCGCGCCGAAGGTGTTCACGGCGTAGAGCAGTCCGAGGCCGCGGCCCAGGCGCTCGTCGGCGCGGACGATATAGCGCCCGAGCACCGGCAGGGTGCCCCCCATGAGGAAGGTGGGCGGCAATAGCAGCAGGAGTGCGACGACCACGCGCAGGGGACCGAGGGCGCCGTCGGGAAGCGACTGCGCCAGCGCGACATAGCTCGGCTTCAGGAAGAGGACGGCCGCGTGCACGAGCAGTCCCAGCGCGGCGATGGCCAATTCGAGCATTGCGTAGAAGCGCAGGGGACGCCGGCTCTTATCGACGCGCCCGCCGAAGAAGCGGCTGCCGAGGGCCAGCCCGCCCATGAAGGCCGCCAGCACCGCGCTGATCGCGAAGGTGGTGCCGCCGAGCAGCTGGCTGAGCAGGCGGATCCAGATGAGTTCATAGACGAGCCCGCTTACGCCCGAGAGCGTGAAGAGGACGAGAACAAGCGGAGTTGCGCGTTTCATGGCGTCCTTTCGGAGATTTCCCCCGCAGTGTCGCCAGCGCCTTTGCCCTCGTCAAGGCGTGAAAGACTTGGGGTTCGCGCCGCCATTGGCTAGATTGAAGCCAGCCCCGGGAGGCGCCGTGTCCGATTCCATTTGCCAGGTGAAGGTTCGCTACGCCGAGACCGACCAGATGAAGGTGCTCCACCATTCCCTTTGGCCAGTCTATTGGGAGGTCGCGCGCGGCGCCTTCATGGAGTCGCTGGGCTTTCCCTACGGCGAACTGGAGAAGAGCGACGGCATCTATTTTCCCGTCATATCGCTCGGCGCGGAAATCGTCGAACCCGCCTACTACGACGATGTGATCGACCTCCATTGTCGAGTCGCCGAACTGGGACGCGTGAAGCTGCGCTTCGAGTACGAGGGACGGCGGGACGGCGTCCTGCTCGCCCGCGGGCATAGCCAGCATGGCGTGATCGATTTGGACTGGAAGATCACTCGCCTCTCCGAGGAAATTCGAGAGGCGATGAGGCAGGACTGAACTCGTCGAGCAAACCCTTCTCCCCCTTCAGATTTGCTGCAACCCTCATTTTCACACTAAGTTATCTGATTTCCATTTGTGGAAATTATTCTTGAAATCCGGGTCGGCCCGGGGTATTCTAGAATTCCTGCAATTTTTAGTGACAAATGTGGAAGGATCCGCTCAAACAGCTTAGGAGGATTCCCCGATGACCCGACATCGACTCAGATTCGCCACTCTTTCGCTCCTGCTGACCCTCTGCCTGCCCCAGACGGGTCTTGGTCAAGACGTCGTCGCCGGGATGGATTTCTTCATGACCCTCCCCGGCACCGAACAGAATTTTTTAACCACGCCCATCCCTTCCGATTTCTTCGATCCCGGCTCCGATCCCTTCACGGGACCCGTGAACCTCATCGGCGTCCCGCTCCTGGACCATCCCCTCTGCCTGGATGACGATCTCACGCAAGCGGACACCATCGTTCGCAGGTTGGAGGACGCCGATCTTCCGCCTTCCGGACCCGGGGGAAACGACACCGTGGAAATCGAGATCGTCGCCCTGAATCTCACCAGCGTGGAGCCCATCGTCGTCACCTACAATGGCGGTCAGGATCCCGAATCGTGGATCGTCGACATGGACCTCTCCCCCAGCCCCCAGCCGCCCGGACTGATGTATATCGATCGATTCGACGAGATCGGGGGCGCCTGGGCCTTCGAACTGTTCGTCCTGCCGCGCTTTACCTTCACCCGAATCGGCGACGGGGCCGTTCGCGTGTTGGATTCCGGTGCTGAGGATATCCCGCCCGACTATTTCACTCAGGAAGGCAATTCCGAGTGGACCTACCGCATTCCCCCCGCGGGCTCCTGCACGAGCAACATCTGTCTGGACAACGGACATTCCATCTACATGGCGGCCTATGATTCCTACGAATCCTGGGAACTCATGGCTCTCTGCCCGGCTGAGGGCACCGCTGTATCGCCGATTCACTGGAGCACCTTGAAGACCGTCTATTAGTAGGGGAGCGGAACCTCCGGTATCCAGGAGCCCCCGGCCGTCCGGGGGCTCTTCCCTTTTCCCCATCCCCTCGATGCACTATCATGCTCCCGCATCCTATCCCCGGGAGGGCCCATGTCCGATTTCGAATGCGAACTTCCCCAGCACCGCGCCACTTCCTCCGAAGTGCGCGAGATCCTCGAGGGCTACCGGATCGTGGCGGTCGTGGGCCTGTCCACCAAGCCTGAACGGCCGAGCTACCATGTGGCCGAGTACCTGAAGAACGCGGGTTTTACCATTATACCGGTACATCCGGCGGCCGATGAGATTCTCGGCGAGAAGTGTTGGCCGAAGTTGACCGACATTCCCGCCGAGCTCGGCGTGGAGATCGTGGACGTCTTCCGCCGCCCCGACATGGTCATGCCTCACGTCGAGGAGGCCATCTCCATCGGGGCAAAGGCGATCTGGTTCCAGGAGGGGATCATCAACAACGAGGCGGCGGCGCGGGCCAAGGAGGCCGGGCTGAGGGTCGTGCAGAATCTGTGCATGTTGAAGGAGCACAGGGCCTTATAGTTGCCTGTCGGTCGATGTGA
>Ga0180430_10005851_pt1 | contig 10137 bp, 8 predicted proteins | sample SS_ome_9_FD_132999 | JGI IMG/M metagenome (GOLD analysis project Ga0180430, IMG submission 132999) | Hypersaline lake sediment archaeal communities from the Salton Sea, California, USA - SS_1_S_2 metaG | ecosystem: Environmental > Aquatic > Non-marine Saline and Alkaline > Hypersaline > Sediment...
GCTTTGTTAAACGCTTAAAAAATACCTCTGTTCCATAACGAGATGTTATAAAAATAAAAAACCAATAATCTCTTGATTTGTGAAGTCGGGGGAGCATAAAATAAAATGAGACGAAAATCGAGAATGATGTGTGCACGGAAGGTTCAGGAGGCGGTCATTTTTGAAAATGCTCGGGGGCGGGGTCGGCCTCTTTTCGTTTTTTGGCGGCGGGATTGGTAAAGGCGATGAATTCACCGAGTTGTTTTACCAGGCGCAGCCGAATGGAGGGCCGGGTGCGGATGACGCCGTCGATTTTATTGATAGCATCCAGCAGAACGAGCAGGTCATAGCGGGACCGAACGCTGAATTCCACGTCGAAGTCGGCATCCCCCGCGAGGTGGGCGATGTACCAGATTTCGTTCATGCGGCTGAGTTTGTCGGCGATGCTTTTGGTCTTGCGGGTGTCGGCTTCGATGCGGATGTTGCCGTTCATGTCGTAGCCCAGTTTGGCCCGGTTGCGGACGGCGACAACCTTGATCAGATCTTCATCGATCAACCGTTTGATGCGTTTTCGGACCGTGGTTTCCGATGTTTTCAATTTTTTGGCCAGCTCGGTGTTGGGCATGCGGCCGTTTTGCTCCAGGAGCGTTATAATTTTCGTATCCAGTGGGTCCAGCTGCGGTTTCATTGGCAAGTCCTTGTATGTAGACGGATGCTGCATGAGCGGTCTTCCTTGCTGCGGCGATTGTTGTGCAGTTGACTATACATAAAAACAGCAGACCGGTAAAGTGGAGGTTGGGATCGGGAGGGGAAAATGGATTTTAAAAACAAGGTCGTTCTGATAACCGGCTCCAGCAGAGGAATCGGCCTGGAAACCGCCAAGATGTTTTTAGGTCTGGGTGCCGCCGTCGCCGTCCACGGCAGGGCCGAAGAATCGGTGCAAAAAGCAATGCGGCTGCTGGGGCCCAGCGGCCTGCTCATGGCCGCACCGGGTGACGTGTCCCGCCCGGAGAACTGTAAGGCCGTCGTCAACAAGGTCATTGACGGATTGGACGGATTGGACGTGCTCGTCAATGCCGCAGGCGTCTGCTTCAACGCGGCGGTTGAAGACAGCGATGAGGCCCTCTGGGATCAGACGCTTAATGTCAATTTAAAGGGCACTTTTTTCTGCGCCAGATACGCACTGCCTGCACTGCGCCGCCGCAAAGGCGTGATCGTCAATCTGGGTTCGGACGCCGGCCTGCAGGGGGAAAGCGGGCTTTCGGTTTACTGCGCCGCCAAGGGCGGCGTTGTCAATCTGACCCGGGCCATGGCGTTGGAGCTCGGTCCGGACATTCGCGTGAACTGCGTGTGCCCGGGGTATGTTGACACGGACATGCTGCGGCGCGACTATATCGACAAAACGGAAAACCCTGCGGAAACCGAAGCGGCCCTGAAGCGCTTTTCGCCGCTGAACCGCATCGCCACTCCGGAAGAAATCGCGCAGGCCGTTGTTTATCTTTCGTCGGCGCAGGCACGCTTTATCACCGGAGCGGCGCTGCAGATCGACGGCGGCACCACCGCCGGTCAGCATTAGTGACTTCTTCCATGATTCCTGTAATTAAACGATAGCGGCGTTTGCTGTATTTGATCGGATTGTCGTCAGCGCTGCCGTCGATGAGAATCAAACGCTGCCAAACACCTTAAAGAAAACCGGTGTGGGAGGGGATACCATGCAGAAGCGTTCCAAGCGATACAAGTTTTTTGACACCCTGGAAGTCAACCAGGACACTTATCTGGATGAGATGCCCGACATCGGTCTTATGACCCAAAATGCGCCGCTGGATCCGGCGCCCGGCATTCGGATCCAAAATGGGAATATCGTCGAGATGGACGGCAAGCCGCTCGCGGATTTTGATCTTATCGACCACTTCATCGCACGATATGCCATCGATGCCACGACCGCCGCGGCGGCGATGCAGTTGGATTCCACGGAATTCGCCCGCATGGTGCTGGACATCAATGTGTCGCGGGCGGATGTCGTCCGTCTGGCCAAGGGCATGACGCCGGCAAAAATAGTCGACGTCGTCCGCCGGTTGAACCCGGTGGAGCTGATGATGGCGGGTCAGAAGATGCGGACGCGGAAAACGCCGGCCAATCAGGCGCATGTCTGCAACAAAAAGGACGACCCGGCGCTGCTGGCGGCCGACGCCGCTTTTGCCGCTCTGGCCGGGTTCGCGGAGCTGGAAACCACCGTGGGCGTCAGCCGGCATGCCTATTCCAATGCGTTGGGTCTGCTGATCGGATCGCAGATCGGACGGCGGGGAACGCTCAGCCAGTGCGCCTGCGAAGAAGCGCTGGAACTTTCCATCGGCATGAAAGGCTTTACGACCTATGCCGAGACGCTCTCCGTTTATGGAACGGATTCCGTTTTCAGGGACGGAGATGACACCCCGTGGTCGAAGATGTTTTTAAGCGCCGCGTATCTTTCAAGGGGATTGAAAAACCGCTTTACCTCCGGTTCCGGAGCCGAGGTTCTCATGGGAAAGGCGGAAGGCAAATCCATGCTTTATCTGGAGGCCCGTTGTCTGGCCATCATCCGCGGCGCGGGGGTTCAGGGGGTCCAGAACGGCGGCATCGACTGCACGCCCATCAGCGCCGCGCTGCCGGGGGGGCAGCAGTCGGTGATGGCGGAGAACCTGATCGCCATGTTGTGGGATCTGGAGTGCGCCACCGGCAACGATACGCCCTGGTCCGGTTCAACGGTCCGGGGGGTGGCGCATTTGCTGCCGTGGATGATAACCGGTACCGACTTTATTCACTCGGGTTTCGGTGCGACCACCGTGGAAGACAACATGTTCGGCGGCTCCGGATTCAACATCGAAAACCTGGATGAAGAAATCGCCGTTCAACGGGATTTCAGGATCGATTGCGGCTTGACCTCCGTTACCGAGGAAGCGGTGGTGGAAGTACGCACCCGGGCGGCGACGGTAATGCAAAAACTCTGTGAGGCCCTGGATTTTCCGCCCTATAGCGACGAACAGATCGAAAAAGTGATTTATGCGCATGACAGCAATGACATCGAACGCGATCTCGGTGACAACCTGAAAATGTCCGAAGAGATCAAGCGGCGGCGGCTGTCGATTGTCGATGTCATCCGCGCCTGTGTCGGCATCGGTGAAACCGAGATGGCTGAATTGCTGCTGGATCTGTTAAAGCAGCGCATCGCCGGTGATTATTTGCAGACCGCTGCGGTTTTCGATCGCTTTTTGAACTGCATGAGCGCCATCAACGACCCCAACGACTATACCGGGCCCGGAACAGGCTATCGCATCGGAAAACAGCGGTGGGAAGAGATAAAAGCCATCCGTTCGGCGCGGCGGTATGCGGATGTCAAGCGGGAGCAGCAGCGGGTGTCCGTTAAGGAAGATGCAAAAAAAATGACGCTGATCGACGGGCAAAAGGCGATCAAAGGAACGCAGCCCGGCGAGGTGGTGATCGGTTTGAGCCCCGCCTTCGGCAGAACGATCAACACAACGCTGTCCGGACTCTACGTGGGGGAGGCCTTGTACGAAATCCTCGCCGGCATTGAAGAAGAAGGCGGAACCGCACGGATCGTACGCGTGGAAAACGCCGCGGATCTGGGCTTTATCGGATTGAGCGCCGCCCGTCTGAGCGGATCCGGCATCGGGATCGGCCTTCAGGCCAAGGGCACCACCATTCTTCATCAGAAAGATCTGCCGCCGCTGGACAACCTGGAACTGTTTCCCATGGCGATGCTGGTCGGCAGGGATATGTATCGACGGATCGGACGGAATGCCGCCGTTTATGCGCAGGGCGGGCAGCCGCGGACCATTCCCACGGTTTGGGATCAACAGATTTTAAAAAAGCGTGCCCGGGCCGAGCCCATGGTGGTGGTGCTGCAACATATGGAGGAAGAATGCATCCGTACGGACAAATGGTGTACGGAAGTGAACGTTCGGTTCCAATAAACGGGCATGCCTTTCACGCACGGCAGATCATGAAAGGGTTTCTGATGAAATTCCGCCGGTCAACCCTTCCGCCGGCGGATCAAACCGTTCGCTCGGGCGCTGCCGCCGGCGGCGAAAAAGAAGAGGAGCCATGCAACGCGAAGCAAACAACCACCCGCAATATCCCATCGGTCGGTACCAGCCGGAGGCGGTCAGGACGCTTTCCGGCAAAAAATTATCGGATTTGACCTTGGCGGCTGTCGTCAATGGGGAGGTCGATGACATCGATGTCCGCATTTCTCCGGAAACATTGCGGATGCAGGCAGACATCGCCGCGGCGGCCGGCCGGAAAACCCTGGCGGACAACTTCCGCCGGGCGGCGGAGCTGTGCCGGCTGCCGGACGAAACCATCTTGAAGATATATGAAGCGCTGCGGCCGGCACGCAGCACCCGCGGGGATTTGGAGCGCATTGCCGCCGCGCTGGAAAGCAGCGGGGCCGTCCTGTGCGCCGCGATGGTCAGAGACGCGATCGCGCCCTACGCAAAAAGCGGCTTTTTAAAGGCGGCGCATGCGGCGTGACAGGGATATCGGGAAGCGCCCGGGAAAAAAGGACCGGCCGCTGCTGGCGGCGGGGGTTGACATCGGAAACGCCACCACGGAAGCGGCCGTGGCGGTTTTGGCCGATGACGGCCCCGTCTACAAAGGAAGCGGGATGTCGCAAACAACCGGCATCAAGGGGACGTGCCGGAATACGGCGGGTATAATGAGCGCCTTGGCAGCGGCGTTGACCGCTTCCGGGCACTCGCTTACGGATTTGGACCTGATTTGTCTGAATGACGCCGTTCCGGTCATGGGTGACCTTTCCATGTCCACCATCAGCGAAACCGTCATCACCGAATCAACAATGATCGGCCACGATCCTTCCACGCCGGGAGGGGCGGGCCTTGGCAGCGGCGTTACGGTTCCGTTTTCCCACCTGCCGCACTGCACCGCAGCGGAACAGGTCATTCCCGTCATTCCACGCCGGGTTTCCTTTGAGGCGGCGGCGGAAGCGATTAACACGGCGATTGCCCGCGGCATAAAGGTCCAGGGCGCTGTGGTGCAGAACAACGACGGGGTGCTGATCGCCAACAGAATCGCCGGACAAATTCCCATCGTGGATGAAGTCGGCCGCATCGAGGCGGTTCCCCTGCATATGCCGGCCGTTGTGGAAGTGGCTCCCCCGGGCCGCCGCATAAGCCGGCTGTGCAATCCCTATGGCATCGCGGCATTGCTCGATCTTTCGCCGGAAGAGACGAAAAAAATCGCGCCCGTTGCCGTCGCCCTGATCGGCAATCGTTCCGCCGTGGTCATCAAAACACCGACCGGAGACATTGCGCAGCGCCGCATTCCAGCCGGGAAACTGACCATCCTCGGCCGCCGGTATGACTGTCGGGTGGATATCACCGAAGGCGCTGAAAAAATGATGGCGGCGGTGGAACGGCTGCAGCCCTTGAAGAATGTCTTCGGGGAACCGGGAAGCGCTGTCGGCGGAATGCTTTCCGGCATTCGACGGAAACTGGGCCGGGCGACCGGCCAGTCCCCGGACGGCATTTCCGTCGGCGACATTTTTGCGGTTGACGTCGTCGTTCCCCAGAAAATCGCCGGCGGCATCGCCGATGAAATCCGTCTCAACAAAGGCATCGCGCTGGCCGCCATGGTCGAGACGGACAAATCGATGACGGCGGCGCTGGTGCGCCGGCTGGAAAAAATGCTGCCCGCGTCGATCGTTGTCGCCGGCCTTGAAACCCACTCATCCCTATTGGGGGCGGCAACGACACCGGGGGTGGATCGCCGTCTGGTGGTGGTGGACATGGGTGCCGGTTCGGTTGATGCGGCCCGCTTCGACCGCAGCGGCGATATACGATCCGTGCATCTGGCCGGCGCCGGTGATTTGACGACGCTGTTGATCGATTCAAGGCTGGGGTTGAGCGATCGGGGCCTGGCGGAAGCGGTGAAGAAATGTCCCGCCGCCCGCGTTAATGATTTGTTCCAGATTGTATTGGAAGACGGGAGCCGCCGTGTTTTTGACAAGCCGCTCAGCGGTCGTCTTTTTGGTAAAACCGTGCTGCTGCCGCCGGAAGGAGAGATGCTGCCCCTGCCGCGGCGTATTCGGTTGGAGCAGCTCAGCGCTGTTCGCAAAGACGCCAAAAAAAAGGTTTTCGTCCCCAACGTCATTCGGGCCTTGAAGCGGATACTGCCGGGCGGCAATCTGCGTTCCATCGAAAACGTGGTCCTGATCGGCGGCTGCGCCGAAGACTTTGAACTTCCGGAGATGCTGTCGGAAGTCCTTCTGAACGATTTCGGCATCATCTGCGGCAGCGGCAACATCCGCGGCAGGATGGGGCCTCGTAATGCGGTGGCCACAGGGCTGATTATTTCTTTTGACCGTCAACGCCGTAAAAAACATGCACACCTCTGACAACCCTGTAACCGCCGGCATACCGGGCGTTGTCATCTGTGTCCGTCAGGGCGGCGACGCAGCCGACTGGGTGAAGGCCATCCGTGCCGGAATCGAAGAAGAGCAGGTTCCCTGCAGGACCGTCGATCCCCCCTCGGGATCCGCCGTCGGCCTTGAAATGGCGCAATGGGCATGCCGGCAATCGGCCTTCGGCATCGGCATCGGCTGCCGTGTAAAAGACGGTATCGTGCTTCAGCACGTCAAGCTGCCGGCGGACCGGCCCTTTGTCCGGATTGCCGGCCGGTTGTGTAACGCACACGCCGCCCGCATCGTCGGAACCAATGCCGCGCGTCTTGTGAAGGGAACGGCGCTGGAGCTGTCAAAAGACAACGGCCACCGTTGACCGGTGGCCGTTGTCGGCCGCAAGCGCCGTCCAAGGAGGGAGAGGGTCGGGGCGCATCGCGTCCTGGGGTTTATTGCCGCCAGCAGTACCCTTTGCCGCCGCGGTAACCGTCACCGTACCCCTTCATGTGGCGGCCGCCGTGGCCCATTCCCATCCCGCCGTATCCGAAGCCGCGGCCGGCATCGGGATTGCGCTTGCGCATTTCAATGATGTGTTCAACGTGTTTGCGGTCCAGCCGGGATTGAAGTGCGGACACTTCTTCCTGCAGCTGCGTGGCGGCAGCCACATCCGGATTGCTTTTGTGGAGCTCGGTGCGCAGAGCAAGTCGTTTGTCGAAAAGGCTGTCTCTCAGGGCACGGGTGTCGTTGAAAAACGCTTCGCGGGCCTTTTTGATCTGCTGCACCTGTTCAGGGCTGAGATCCGCAGCGTAGCGGCCGTAGCCGCCGCAGCCATAACGGTCATTTTGATAGCGGCCGTCATTCTGAAAACCGCCCCCCCCGCCGCAGCCTCTGCCGGCCCAGGCCACACTGTACATTCCGATGGCGACAACGCTCACTGCCAGGACACCGATCAATACGCTTTTGGTCATTGCTTTCATTTTTTGCTCCTTTCGATGGGTTGCTGCGTTCAGTGCGTGAAGTTTTTTACTTTCATGCCATTTGAATGCAGTATGCAGCAAGGTGCGTGCCAGGATGGGAACAAAAGCCAGTTGAAAAAATAACCATTTGAAATTATTATTTTTATAATTATATTGGAGATGATTATTGATGCGTATCGTTCGCTGATGGTGGGAAGGTGAGTAATAATTACCCTTTTTCGGCGATCGTTTGGAAAGCGAAAGTGTATAAAAAATACCCTGTTAAGGGTCCAAGGGGGCGAGCGGAACGAAATTTGATTTTTGAATTGCCCCTGCCGTGACCGCTCTTCGCACACGTGCTCGATTTTTCATGAGTACTGCCTGCCATTGCAACCATCGAACAAGGCCCTGAAACGCGATCCACCACTTTTCCTGGATTCCGGCGGGCGCCGGAATGACGATTCAAGACCAAACGGCCGTGCACGTGCACGTGTCCGTTCACGGCGGCAGCTAACCGCTAATGGCGAATCGCTAACAGCTGACACCTGACGCCCGATTGCGTATCATTTTTACCCGCTTTCTTGATCAGTACGCGCTTCGCTGTTTACAAACGACCCGGCCGGTATTAGGCTTTGCGTTTAAAGACAGTTCAGCGCATGAAAGGATCTCTTCTTTGAACGCCCGCAAGCAACGCCGCCGGACCGGCATGCAGACATCGCCCTGGATTATAATGGGATCGACCGCCATTCTGTTGATGGTCGTGCTGGTTCTGGCGATTCAGAACACCCATCGCGAGCGCCGCTACATGTCCGAACTGCTGCGCGCCAAAGGGGCGGCCCTGATCCGGGCCGTGGAAGCCGGCACCCGTACCGGTATGATGGGCATGCGCTGGGGCGGTCGGCAGATCCAGCGTCTGCTGGAGGAAACCGCGCGGCTGCCGGATGTGATTTACATGGCGGTTGTGAATCCCGAAGGCCTTATCGTGGCCCACAGCGACCCCTCGCAAATCGGCGCACAATGGCAGCGCGAACATTCCCTGCCGTCCCCGGGGCCGGATCAGACGGAACACGGGGAGCTGGTGACGCTGGACAGCCAACGCCGTGTGTTCGAAGTTCAGCGCCACTTTCGGCCCATGCACCCGGGCGGAAAACGGGCCTTCGGCCAGATGAAAATGATGATGCAACACCATGGACTGCAACCGGAATCCGCCGATGACTGGTTTGTGCCCCTGAATCCTCAACCCCTGCTGATCGTCGCCGGTCTGGACATCACCCCTTTTGAAGACGCCGTAAAAAGTGACATCCGCACCACCATTGTTCTCTCCGCCGTTATGCTGCTGCTGGGACTGGGCGGATTTGTTTCGCTGTTCTGGATGAACAGCTACCGGACCGCGCGGCAGTCGCTGCAGGACACCAGCGCCTTTGCCGACGAGGTCGTCAGCCATCTGCCGGTGGGCCTGATCGCCACGGATCGATCCGGACGTATCAGCTTTTTCAATGACGCGGCGGAAAAGATCACCGGTCTGCGCCGCAGTACAGTGGAAAACCGACATCCGCGGCTGTTTTTGCCCAAAAAGCTGTGCGGCCTGGAGCAGCAGCTGGACCAGGGTTTTACCATCAGTGAACAGGAGATGGAATGCACCTTTTCCGAAAACCGCTCCGTACCGGTCAGCGTCAGCGCCGCCCGCATCACCAACAGTGCCGGCGACATGATCGGTCAGGTGATCATTCTGCGCGATCTGGCGGAAATCCGCCGGCTGCAGGCGGAAATCCGCCGCCAGGAAAAACTGGCCGCCATCGGCGGACTGGCCGCCGGCGTGGCCCATGAAATCCGCAACCCGCTGAGCTCCATAAAAGCCCTGGCTTCCTTTTTCGGCGGCCGCTTTGCCGATGACCGGGACGCCCTTGAAGCCGCCAGGGTGATGGGGCAGGAAGTCGATCGCCTGAACCGTTCGGTCACCGAACTGTTGGAATTCGCCAGGCCCACCGATCTGAAACGACAGGCCGTCGACATCAGCGCCCTGGTGTCCCGTTCGCTGCAGCTGATCCAGCAGGACGCCGCCAATCAATCCGTCGATGTCTCCTTCGCAGCGGAAGATCCGCTCCACCCGGCCTGGGTCGACCCTGACCGGTTGGCGCAATGCCTGCTGAATCTTTATCTCAACGCCATCCAGGCGATGGAAAACGGCGGTCGGCTGACAGTTCGCATCAACAGCGACGGGGACGACGGTGTGATCATACGGGTCAGCGACACCGGCCGGGGCATATCCCCCGATCAAATCAGCCAGGTGTTCGATCCCTACTTTACCACCAAAAACAAGGGCACCGGCCTGGGTCTGGCGGTGGTCTACAAAATTATCGAAGCGCACGACGGCAGGGTAACGGTCGAAAGCACGCCGGAAAAGGGAACGACATTTTCTCTCCGTGTTCCCAGCCACCGGTCCGGAGTCGCGGAGGAGGCGTGATGATGTCCCAAAAGCCGACCAAAATACTGGTAGTGGATGACGACCCCGGTCATCTCACCAGCCTGAAGACGGTCATTAAAAGCTGGGGGTATGCCGTTGAAACCGCCGATGACGGCGATGCGGCCATTGATACGGTCAAATCAACACCGGTGGATCTCATCCTGATGGATGTCCGCATGGCCCGCATCAGCGGCATTGAGGCCCTTTCCCAGATCAAGGTGTACAACCCCTCCATACCGGTGGTCATCATGACGGCCTATTCTTCGGTGGAATCTGCGGTAGACGCCCTCAAATCCGGTGCCTACGATTATTTGATCAAACCA
>Ga0180430_10005852_pt1 | contig 10133 bp, 6 predicted proteins | sample SS_ome_9_FD_132999 | JGI IMG/M metagenome (GOLD analysis project Ga0180430, IMG submission 132999) | Hypersaline lake sediment archaeal communities from the Salton Sea, California, USA - SS_1_S_2 metaG | ecosystem: Environmental > Aquatic > Non-marine Saline and Alkaline > Hypersaline > Sediment...
GCCGCTTCCTCCTTCGGCAAGCTACGCTTGCCAGGCAATGCCTACAATGGGCAGAACGTGTGGACTCAGAAGGAGGACCCTGATGAAGAAGATCGTGCTCGGCGCCGGTCGGATTGGACAGACGATTGCACGCGACTTGGCGACGGACTCCGATGTTCAAGTTCACGTTGTTGATCGAGACGACGATGCGCTGTCCCGCCTCGCTCCGATCCCCAACATCACGGTCGAGACCGCTGACCTGTCAGACGCATCCTCCGTTCGCCGGCGGGTCGCTGGGTTCGATCAAGCGATCAGCGTCGTCCCGGGACACATGGGGTTCGAGACCCTGCGCAAGATCATCGAAGCAGGCGTCGACGCCATCGACATCGCCTTCTTCCCAGAGGATCCCTTCGCGCTGGATGCGGCGGCGAAGCGTCATGGCGTCACAGCGATTGTCGACTGCGGGGTCGCACCTGGTTTGAGCCACCTGCTGGTCTCTCGTGCCATGAGGCGTCTGGAGGATGTCGAGCGGATTCGGATCGAGGTTGGCGGCCTGCCGGTTGCACGTCATCAGCCGTTCGAATACGCGAGTGTCTTCAGCCCGGCGGATGTGATCGAGGAGTACACGCGCCCGGCGCACATCGTGCGCAACGGGAAGCCGCTGGCGCTTCCTGCGCTGAGCGAAGTCGAGGCCGTGGAGGTTCCGGGCATCGGCACACTCGAAGCCTTCCTCACCGACGGACTTCGAACGCTGACCCGGACGATCGACGCACCCTTCATGGAAGAGAAGACGCTCCGCTATCCCGGGCACGCCAGCCTGATGCGCATCTTCCGTGACGCTGGCTTCTTTGACACAACGCCGGTTCACCTCTTCGGAGGATCGGTTCGCCCGCTGGACCTCTCGTCGCGCCTCCTGTCTCGCGCGTGGCGTCTGCCGGACAACGGGGAGGACCTGACCATCCTGCGTGTCGCCGTGCAGGGCACGTCGCCAAGCGGCATGCGGCAGGTCCTCTACACGATGCTGGACCGGTATGACCCCGAGACGCAGACCACGTCGATGGCGAGAACGACCGGGTACACGGCGACCGCTGCATCCCGCCTTCTCGCCGCTACGACGAACATGGGCTCGGGAATCACGCCGCCCGAACGGCTTGGAGCGTTTCCTGAGCACACTGTGCTTATGCTCGAGGAGCTTCGTCGCCACGGCGTGACGATCCACGAATCGGAGACCGTTGTGTCGGACCCAAGGGAGCGCCGATGAGGATTCATCGGACGTCACACCCGGGGCTTGCCTTGGCGGCTCACGACATCGTGGTCGATCCGGCCCGCACGACAGGCCCGTCCACCGCTGTGCTCATCCATGGCCTCGGTTCGGCCGGAATGGCCTCGTTCTCTTGTCTGCTCCCGTTCCTGATGGGAGCCACTGATCGGATCCTCATCGTCGACCTCCCGGGGCACGGCCTGAGCGATCGCCCAGTGGACTTCAGCTACTCCATGGAGGCGCAAGCCGCCATCCTGGGTGAACTGCTGGATGAAGTCCAGATTGCCGGCACATTGCTTGTCGGCCACAGCATGGGCGGGGCGATCGCCATCCGGATCGCGCACACTCGCCCGGATCTCGTCTCACGTCTCGTGGTGGCGGAGGGGAATCTCGATCCGGACCCTGGCTTCGTGAGCGGCCCCATCACCGCCACGGATGAAGACACGTTCGTCCGCGCGGGATGGCACGCGCTTGCCGGACAGATCGAGGAGAACGGATACGCCGAGTACGCCGCAACGTTTCGCATCGCATCTCCCATTGCCCTGCACCGATGCGCGACCTCACTGACCGCTGACCGCGTTCCGACCTTTCGTCAGCAGCTCGAGAACGCTCCCGTGCCCCGTGTCTTCGTGTTCGGAGACCGGACACTCCCGGACCCCGATGCAGACCGGCTGCCAAGCGCCGGGATTGACGTCCGCATTGTGCGAAACGCAGGCCATGATATGATGAACGACAATCCGGCCGTGTTTGCCGAAATCCTGACAGCCGATCCCTAGGGCCGGCTGCACCAAGGGAGACCCCATGACACCATCCCGTGCGCTGACTTGGCTTCTTCTCGCCCTCTGCATGATCGTGACGAGCTTCGCTCTCGTTGCCTCGGAACCGGCGACGACCTATCACATCGAGACACGCCTTCATCCCGAGGATCAGCTGCTCACCGGCACCCTGTTCGCCGACGTCGCAAACGCCACCGATGCGCCCATGGAACAGGCGTTCTTCACGCTGACAGCCAACTGGGGCGCATCGCCGAATCCTCACGTCGCCCCGTCGCTCGTCGATGCACGGTATCCCACCGGGTTCGATCCCTCGTGGACAAGGATTCTTGCGGTTCGCTACGCCGATGATCGGCCGGCAAGCCATCACCTGGAACCCGGACCTGGCGCCATGCAGACGTACTCGCTCGACGACGTCCTTCTGGTGGTGGAACTCGATGCGCCGGTGGCTGTTGGAGAGACCGTCTCGCTAGTGATCGAGTTCGAAACCCGCTATGCACATGCCCGGACCGGCGACAACGCCGTCTACCAGGACACGTTGGCCTGGCGGTTCGGATGGCATCCGTTCGTGGTTCCCGAGGATGAGGTCCGGAACGGGGCGTTGCTTCTTCCGCCGGCGTTCCACTCCGCGGAAATTACCGTTCCGGCCGGATTCGACGTGTATGGAGGCGCCGACGAAAGCGAGGTCATCGCGTCCACCGACGAGGAGACCACGTATCGATTGGACAGCATCCACCCGGTTCGCTCGATCCCGCTCGTGGTGGGACCGGAGCTGGTCGCCTATTCCACGCAGGCAGGAGACGTCGAACTCGTCGTTGTGGGGCTTCCGGGCATCGATGCCACGCTTCGGCTGATCGCTTCGCTGGCAACCGATATCCTCGCGCACTACGCCGATCGATACGGCCCCATCGCCTATCGCCGCATCGTCATCGCTGAAGATCCCGCTCCCGGCTTCTTCGGCATGGCCTCGGACGGGCTGATCCTTCTCGGTTCGAGCATCCTCCGACTGAAGGACATGCCGGTTCTCGGCATGTACGACCGCCTGCTCGAGTACTTGCTGGCCCACGAACTGGCGCATCTGTGGTGGGGAATCGGCGTCGGAACCGACCTGAACGCCGAGAACTGGATCTCCGAGGGGTTCGCCGAGTACCTGTCGATCTCCTACTTCGAGGCGACCTACGGTGGATTCGAGCCCAACCTGTTCGCGCATCTGGAGAGCGGCATCATCGAGGAGCTGATCGATGCGCAGTTTGGCTACATCAACCTGCGCTCGCACCTGAGTGAGGGCGCCTATCTGTCGCTACTGAAGAACGATTTCGACGAACCGATCGTCCAGCCGATCGCGGACAGCCATGCGCTGAACGGCCTGACGATCCGCACGTACAACAAGGGTTACTTGGTGCTGAGAGCCCTCGAAGGCCTTCTCGGACGGGACGCGTTGACGGATCTGGTGCGATCCCTCCACCAGTCGCATGACCGCGGCCGACTCACTGTGGAGGCGTTCGAGACAGCCGTCGCCGAGGTTTCCGACACGGATCTCGGGTGGTTCTTCGACGCCTGGCTGCATGATGCGAAGGAAACGGACATCGCGGTCGAAGGCTTCACCACGACATCGACGGATGACAGCGCCTGGCACACGTCGGTGTTCCTGGCGCTCGATGGAACGCCGTACCCCGTAGTCGTGCGCGCCACGTTGGCTGACGAGACGACCGTTGATACCGTGTGGGACGGCGCCGGTAGGGATCGGATCACGCTGGAGACCGCGTCCGAAGTGGTCTCGATTCATGTTGACCCGGACGAGCTGTCCATCGATGCCAACCGCTTCAACAACCATTGGCCGAGGAGGATCCTCATCGCAGGACCGTACATCGAAGAGGATCACTCCGAGCCAATCGGCCGCCCGCTCGATGCCTATGTCATCAGCATAGACGGCACGTCGATCTCGGGAAGCTTTCGCAACGATCACATGTGGTCGTTCTCGATGATGCCGCATCTGGCCACCGACGAAGACGGCGCAACCGATTGGGACGAGAGCTTCCGCACGGTCGATGCCACCAGCTTCTTCACCGTCATTGCCGATCGATCCAACCGGTACACCGGCTCCCTGGCACTCATCGATTGGGATCCAGGCACCTTCGCCGGCTCATTGGATGGGCGAATCGATTGGACGCATACCGTGTACAGCGCGAAGGAGAGCGGTCTGCCAGGCGTCGTCTGGCAGCCAACCGCGACCTTGCGTACCTCGATCGGCGCCACCGGCTCGCTGCCGGAGATCGATCCTTTCGCGGCGATCTCCGTGAGCTTGTCCGGGCTTCCGAAACGGGCATGGGCAGTTTCCGTCGAGCTGTGCACCTCGCTTCCGGGAATCGGGCTCCACGAGTTTGCCCGTGCTGACGCAGCGGCCACGACCCGCATTCGATTCGCACCCCACTGGTACTTGGATCTCAACGCTCGAGTCGGCGGCCGACTCACAGGGACACTACCGGAGAGCCGGGCGTTCGATCTCGGAGAGCTCTACACACTGGACGCGGAGCTGGCCAAGGATGCGCGCGGGCTCTTCCGAGTCGACCTCCGTCTTCCGCCGAACGACGAGATGGCCGGGTACCGGTTGTTCAACCTGAGCCGCGTCGAGTCCGTGTCAGCCGGGGTCTTCCTGCAAGCCGCAGCCGGCTGGAACACAGGAGAGATGCCGGATCTCGAGGACCTTCGGATCGAGGCCGGCGCAACGGCCACGTTCTCGATCTCAGGAATCCTTGGCATTCCAGTCCACGTCACCCTGGGCGCAGCCGTCCCCGTGAAAGGAGCCGATCTCGACCCCGAAGGACGGCTCATCTTCGGCCTGAGCATGCCGATCCCAACGCAGTAGCGGGCGATCGAGGAATCATGGAAGGAACCCGCCATTCAGCGGCGGGCTCCTTCCATCTCTACCCTGAGCAGGTTCCTCCGCCGCATCCGGCGCCGAACGCCTTGTACAGGATGATGGCGACCATGACGAAGATCACGAGTCCGGAGTAGTCCGCTTCCATACTCTCCTCCTTGCGTTTCCTAGGTTCCCACGTCGAATCGGGCCGTCTCCGGGGCATACCGGAGGATGGCCTCCGGGAAGGCCAGAACCGACGCGTAGAGCCACGTCTCAACACCCGAGCGCTCGACCCCGAATCGCAGACAACCGCCGACGTCGGTGTACAGCCCGTAGCGAAACGTCAGCTGCTCTCCCGTGGCCTGGCTGTAGCGCACCGCACCGGTGGCACCCCAGGTCTCGGCAAACGGCACCTCGGCCGCAGCATCAGCGATCGCGACCCGCCCGGCCTCGATCGCAAGATCGACCTCGAGATCGATCCGGTCCGTCCGTCTCTGCACGTCCAACGCGATTCGTCCAAGCGTCTCGGTTGTTCCATCCCACGGAACCCGAAGCGAGAACTCGCCATCCAATCCGCTCCATTCACCGGAGACGACCGCGGACGCCAGGCGTCCGATCGTCGGATTCCACGAAGCCGCCAGCTGCCCATCGAACGGCTCTCCCCAGGCCACCGTAACATCCACCGGATCGAGCACCATCTCATCCAGATCGAGCCTTCCTCGAACGCCGAGCCGGAGCCGCCCATCCCCTGACAGGTTCCACGAGAACGCCTGAGACGACTCCAGGAAGTCGGAGGTCAGGGGGCTCTCTCCATAGACATGAACCGTGCTCAGGGTACAGGAGATCCCTTCGCGGGCCGCGGTCACCGATCCGGAAACAGTCCGTCGCACGTCGGCGCCCGCCGCGGTCTCGTAGGTGGTGGCACGTACGGCGCCTCGCGGCGTCAGACGAAACCCGAGGAGATCGAGTGGATCCACGGCAATGTAGAGGCCCGCTTCGGCACGGAACGCCTCCGCCAGCACCCGGTCGTTCTCCATCTCGATCACCCGGCCGACCCCGACCGATGGATCGAATCCGATTCGGCCGAACTGCACCCGGGGCGCCGTGACCGAGATCTCAGGAATGCGCTCGACAATCTCTGTGATCTCGGGTTCCTCATCGTTTTCGCTGATCTCCCGCTCGGCATTCAGGGCGATCCGCCAGCCGTCGATGGATCCGTCAAGGGACGCGCCGTACGAGAAGGACTCCTCGTCGCCGACTCTCGCGAACGCAACATCTGCCACACCATTCCACGTCCCATCCAACGCCATTCGGTGTTCGAACCGGATCCTTGACTCGCTGTCCCCGACAACCGCCGGGAACTCGTATACGGAGGCCACGCCACGGTGTACGCCTGCCTCGTAGTTGACCGTCGCACCCAAGCCGATCTCCGCGTGGCGGCTGTACAGATCCGCCCGAATCGTCCCGTACAGGTACTCGCTCACGAAGAACGGAACGTTCCACTTGACGAACCACCCACGAAGGCCGCTCTGACCGATGGCCGGAAACAGCGGATTGTCGAGCGTCCCCTCCAGCGGCTGAACATAGACCGGCAGCCACAATACGCCGATGCCGGCGAGCCGTGCGGTAAGCCCGTAGGCAACGAGAAGCCGGTCGGCGTAGAGGATCAATCGGTCCGCCTCCAAGCTGTAGGGCTGACCGGCCAGACCCACTCCACAGCAGTCACAGGTCGTCAACCGGGCTTCGTACGCATCGAGGCGCTCAAGCTCTCCTTCGTCGTCGAATCGAACCTCGCCGCGCTCCGCGTCGAAGTAGATGGTTTGCTCTTCCCCGGCTGAGTTGACGAATGCGGAGTGGCCTCTCAGCCCCTGCGCCTGCGCGCCCTCCAGACCGTACGTTTCATCCGCTCTGTAGACGGCCGTCAATCCGTCTCCTCGAAGGGTCACCGTCTCCTCGGTAACTAGCTCTACGCTGCCAGTCGCTTCGATCCTCCAGCGATTGGGCTGCTCTTCCTTAAGAAGCAGTCGCTCGGCAACCAACGTGGACCCCTCGAACGCCACGCGAACCCCACCGGTCGCCTCGATCGCTCTACTGTCTTCGGAGACCCACAGCATCTCGCAGGACAGGTCCAACGGGAGACCGTTCCCACGCCCCGCGAACCCCACGGCGAACAGGATGACCAAGAACGGAACGAATCGGCGCAGCCGATTCCAGATGTCCCGGGCCGCCAGACGGTCCACGCGCAGGAAGACAAACAGCCCGAGCGCACCGAATAGAAGATTCGGTAGCCACGCCGCCAAAGACGGATTCATGACCCCGCGCCGACCCAGCGTCTGGGTCCACCACAGCAGTCCCTGAAACACACCGACCAGTACGAGCCCGAGAATGATCCCGCCGGATCGACTCCTCGGATTGAACAGCAGCGTGACCGCGCCGCCCAACAGGACGAAGACGATCGTCGCAGCCGGGATCGCCACCTTCTGGTTGATCTCAACGACCAGCTCATCGACCCGCTGACCGCTGCGCAGCGCCTGCTCCATCCGCTCCCTGAGTTCCCCGATACTCATCTCGGCAGGGGTTCTCGACCGCACGAGCACATCGGCGATCTCCTCGTCGACGGGAATCGACAGAGAGTCGTAGCGCCCCGAGAACACGAGCAGCCCTTCTCGATCGAACCCATAGACCCGACCATCCTCCAGCGCCCACTCGCTTCCCTTCCAGACCCCCTCGTCGGCGGTAATCATCGTCACTTGGGCCTTCGCCGCGGGGAACAATTGGCCGGTCGTGTCGTAGATGTGAACGTCATGCAGCGCGCCGGTGTCTTCATCGTACCTTCGGATGTAGAAGTACTGGTTGTCGGGCCCCCGGAAGAAGGTGTTGGCGGTGATTCGCGGCGCCCCTTCCCGGAAGATGATTCCCCGCAATGTCTGTTGGTAGGCCTGTTCCGAGGCCGGCACGACCCAGTTGTAGATCATGATGTCGATCCCGGCAGTCAATGTGGCGGCAAGAATCAGCGGCACGAGCAGCCGCCGAAGTGAGATCCCCATCGACTCGAGTGCCATGATCTCGCGATCGTGGGAAAGCCTTCCCAGACCGAGAAAGACCGCGAACAGCGCCGCCATGGGGACCGCAACGACCAGCAGGCTGGGAACCTTGTAGAGAATGAGGCGAAGCAACGTGGACATGCCGATCCCGCGATCGACCATCAGATCGGACAGCGAGAGAATGACGTTCAGCAAGATGAACAGGACCAGCCCGGCGATCGCCAACGCGAATGGGCCGACCATCGCTTTCAACAGGTACCGATCGTGACGGTTTGGCATCATTTCCAGGCATAGTACCGGACCTCAAGCTCGGCCAACCACCCCACATGTCCATCCGCGGCACCCGGCTGAACCCAGGATTGAACGGGTTTTGGGGATTCAGTATAGTCAGCCGCGACCATGACAAAGACTGTCTGTATCGAGACATGGGGCTGTCAGATGAACATCCACCAGTCCGAGGGCCTGGTGGGCCTGCTGGAGCGCGCCGGCTATCAAGTCGTCGATCGGATCAGCGACGCCAACATCGTCCTCTTCAATGGGTGTCTTGTACGACAGAAGGCCGAGGACAAAGTCTACGGCCGGATCGGCGCCGTGGTCGACGAGAAGCGCCGCAGGCCGGTGCTGCTCGGCGTCGGCGGTTGTCTGGGCGAGGTCCGACGTGAAGAACTCCTGCGTCGCTTTCCAGCGGTCGACTTCGTGTTCGGAGCGCGGGGACACAGTGGCCTCCTCGAGTTGATCGAGCAAGCCGATCGAGGGATCCGAGATGCCGCCATCGATCACGGGCCCAAGCTCTTCGACGAAGTTCCCTACAGCCGGTCAACGTACCCAACGGGCATGGTGACGATCACCGAAGGGTGCTCGAACTACTGCGCCTACTGCGTCGTGCCCTTTGCCCGCGGTCCGATGCGAAGCCGTGACGTCGAGCGGATTCTCGACGAGGTTCGCGATCTGGTTGCTCAGGAGTACCGCGAGGTCCTGCTCCTTGGGCAGAATGTCAACGCGTACGGAACCGATCGGAACGACGTGGGATCCTTCGTCGAGCTTCTTCGTGCGGTCGTCGATACGGGAATCCAGCGTGTACGATTCACCTCATCACATCCTCGCGACCTGCAAGCCGACGTCTTCGTTCTGATGAAGGAATTGCCGAGCATCTGCCCGCACATTCATCTGGCATGTCAATCGGGAAGCGACCGCATCCTCGGCCAGATGAACCGGGGATACACACGGCGCGAGTTCCTCGAGCTGGTTTCCACGGGACGCAAGGTGATCCCTCACCTGAACGTCACAACGGACCTGATCGTCGGATTCCCGGGCGAGACGGATGCTGACTTCGAGGAAACCTTGTCCCTCTTGGACGAAGCCTGCTTTGGAACGGTCTTCGCGGCGATGTACTCGGAGCGACCGTTGACGAAAGCCTCCCACATACCAGATGATGTACCACAGGAGTTGAAGAGCGAGCGCCTCCATCGTCTGCTCGACCGGCAGCGCCAGATCGCGTTGGCGGAGAACGAGCGGTTCGTCGGAGGGGAAGTCGAAGTGCTGATCGAGGGAGTCTCGCGAAACGGAGCAGCGTATGGCCGCGCTCGGGATCATCGAACGGTCCTGATCGACCAGCAACTGGAGAAAGGGCAGACCGTGCGAGCGACGGTCGAAGCAGCCTCCGCGGCGGCACTCTCAGGCGTTATGTGTCCGGAAGGGCAGGGCGACTACCAATGATCATAACGGTCACGTTGAATCCGTCGGTGGACAAGGTTTACTGGGTCAACAGCCTGAAGATCTGCGATATCACGCAAGAGGAATTCCTGACGCGCGCTGTGCGCAGCAGCACGTCGGCCGGCGGGAAGGGCGTCAACATCTCACGTTTCCTCGCTGCGCACGGCATGCCGAACGTCGCCATGGGATTGGTCGGCGGCCACACCGGCCACGTGGTGGTACGCTACCTCCGTCACAAGCACGTGACAACCAACTTCACCTGGATCCATGGCGAGACGCGCATCAATGTGACCCTGCTCGAAGCGGGCCGGGAGTTCAGTCCGAACCTGATTGACGAAGCCGGCCCCCAGATCAGCGCTTCGGAGATTGCCCGCTTCATCCGCCGCTACCGCCGGATGGTCCGTCAGGCGAAGTGGGTCGTGCTGGCGGGCAGTCTGCCACCAGGCGTCGATGAAACAATCTACGCCGACCTCACCCGCATCGCCCGCGATGCAGGCGCCCGC
>Ga0180430_10005853_pt1 | contig 10133 bp, 8 predicted proteins | sample SS_ome_9_FD_132999 | JGI IMG/M metagenome (GOLD analysis project Ga0180430, IMG submission 132999) | Hypersaline lake sediment archaeal communities from the Salton Sea, California, USA - SS_1_S_2 metaG | ecosystem: Environmental > Aquatic > Non-marine Saline and Alkaline > Hypersaline > Sediment...
GGACGATCGGCAACCGCACTCGCGGACTCGATCCTGGGGTCGGCGTCGCGGAAGACGTCGATGACGACTCGGTGCGGCTTACCGGCGTACGGCAGGAGCGGGAAGACGTTGTACTCGGACGCCTTCGTGAGATCGAGCACGATCTGGGCACCGCCCTCGAGCTCGTTGACGCGAATCCGCTCCACAAGGCCGTCGCCGACGGGTGTGACCTCGAGCGGACCGTCGAGCGCGGCGTTCTTGATGAGCACGACGACTCGGTCCGGGTCGCGCCGTGTCCCGGCGTCGTATTCGACGGAACCGGACATGTCGATGACGATGCGCGTGTGGTCTGGAGCCGTCCAGAAGCGCACGGCTGTCAGTGACTCCGCGGCGGCCGCGTATCCGGACAGCGCGACCACGAGAAGCGCCGCCGACAGCAGCAGTGCCGCCTCTGCGTTCCATGACCGCCAGCCGCCTGAAGGCGCGCGGTGAAACAAGGATGGACCAGCTCGCATCGGAGCGTCTCCTCGAACAGTCGCCGGACGGGGCTTTCCGGGTACCGCCCACAATGTACACATCTCACGACGATTTGTCGAGCCAGTCTTCTTCGGATTCGATCGAGATACCGCTCCCGGCGAGCAGCGCCGCCGCAACGCCCATACCCGGGCGAAGTTCCCCGTCGATCGTGACCTTGCCGCACCCGCAGGATGGGCTCCGGGCCTTCAGGATGGCGCGTGTGGCCCCTGCGGTCCGGGCCAGGGCGAGTGTCTCCTCGGCGCCGCGCAGGAACTGCGCCGTGACATCGTCGCCGGACTCAGCGATGACCCGGGCGCAGCCGGCGAGCACGGCCTCTCCATCACCGCCTGCGAAGCACGCAGGCGGCCGCGGTGTCGGCAGTCCCCCAAGCTGTTCCGGACAGACGGGCATCGCCTCTCCCCGCTCGACGAGTTCTCTGATGGCAGCGATGAGACGGTCGTCGCCCTCGTACCGCGTACGAAGTCCGATGAGACATGCGCTGACGATGATCACGACCGCACCTCTCAGTGTGTGAACAGTCTGGAAGAAGTCTGGCTCGTGGGAACTAGATGCCGCGCTTCGTCGGCGCGGCGCCGGGACGCTGCAACACGATGGCGGGATTCACAAGATAGCGTTCGGCGGCTGCCCTGAGCTGCTCCGCGGTGACCGCCTCGATGTCGGCGATGTAAGTATCGCAGCAGTCGATCGGGAGACCGAGGAAGTGGTCGCGCGCGATACTCGTGGCCTTCTCGGCATTCCGCTGCATCCGTAGCGCGAAGCTCGCGATCACGTTCTCCTTCGCGCGCTCGAGTTCGCGCTCATCGGGCGGGTCGGTCTTGATACGCGCGATCTCCTCGAGCATTCCGTTCACGGCCTCGGAGTCTGACGCCCCCATGGCGTAGACGATCAACCGCGCCTGTTCGGCACGGTGACTGGCGAAGGCGCCGGCCGAACTGACGATCAAGTCCTCCGACTCGTCAAGCATCCGGTAGAGCCTGGACTCCGTCCCGGCTCCGAGAGCCGCCATGAGCACACTGAGCGCCGCCAGGTCATCGGTCTCCGACGGGCGCGGCCCCGCGAAGCCTATCTGGACGAAGCCCGGACGCTCGCCACCGTACAGCTTCTTCACGGTCTGCGATGTGCGCTCGGGGACCGGGATCGGCTCGGGCGGATCGACCGAACCGTCGTACTGCTCGAACGCACTCTCAAGCCGGGCCAGCGTCGGCTCGGGCATCAGATCGCCGACGGCAACAACGATGGTGTTGGCCGGCGAGTAGTACCGCTCGTAGAACCCCTCGACGTCCTCGATGGTCACGGCATCCATTCCGTCCGGTGTTCCGAGCGGCGTGTCCTCGTAGGGATGGTCCTCGTAGAGCAGCGCGGTCACCTCACGGTAGGCGTACTTCCAGGCGTCTGCGATCTCGGCTTCGTAGGAGTCGAGAGCGACCTTCTTCTCGTGCTCCAGGCGGCCGATGAGAAACACCGGCTCGCTCAGCGCGGCGGCGGCCATGTCGACGATGTAGTCGAACCGTGCCTCGTGTCCGGTCAGGATGATCTCGGCCGTGTCCTCCGAGGTCAGACATTTCAGATCGACACCCTGCGCGGAGAGCTCATCGTAGACCTCGTTCCACGGGATCTCGCCAAGTCCCTCGAAGAAGAGCTCGTTGGTGATTTGTGCGAGCCCCTCGAGTCCCTCCGGATCGTACTTCGACCCGGCGCCGACCATCACGGAGAGTGCGACAGCCTGACTCCACGGATTCGGCAGCACGACGAGCGTGAGACCGTCATCGAGAACCACGTGCTGGATCTCGGCCGACGCGGTGCACGCGAGCGCCGCGAGCACGAACACAGCTGCAACCGTGGTCCACGTGTGTCTCGTTGTGCGTGTCGATCTCCTGATCATCTCGCTGCTCTCCCGGTCGTTACGTTGCTTCCCCGATCATCGTGTCGCTCTACCGGCCGTTATGTTGCTTCCCCGATCATCTCGCTTCTCCACCGGCCATTGCGTTGCGCTGCCTGGAGCGTCGGGCTACTGCGGCATCAGGGCTGTCGTCAGGTGACCCTCGGGCGCGAAGTACTTCTCGGCGGTCCTGCGAAGGTCCTCGGGCGTTGCGGACTCGATCCGTGAGAAGTAGTTGTCGATGAAGTCCTCCCCACCGACGATCGTCCAGTAGCCTCGGTAGCTCGCCTGGTCCATCGCGAGCTCGTGCCCCATCGCGACCTCGGTCAGAAGCAGGTTCTTGAGCCGCTCGAGCTCATCCTGGCTGATCTCTTCCTCCGCCAGCGACGCGAACGTCTCCGTCGTGATCTGATCGGCCGCGCTGACGTTCTCCGGCGGCAGATGCATCCACGCCTGGAACGGGTACGGCTGGATGTGCGTGCCCCATCCTCCGCCGACATCGCTGACGAGGTCGTTGTCTCTGGTGAGCGCGACATTGAGAAGCGACACCCTGCTGCGCGCCAGCGCCATGAGAAGGAGGTCCATGTAGGCCACGTCCTCCCCATCGCCCGCCGGAGCCGGGTAGTTGACGATCATGTACGCCGCCTCGCCCGTACCGTCCACAACGATGCGCGGCAGATTCGTGGGCCACGGGAGCTGCGTGCTCGCGGGCTCGGCACGCTCGCCGGCCGGAACGCCGCTGAAGAGAGACTCCATCAGGTTGGCGGCATCGGTCGCATCGACGTCACCCGCCACGGAGATCACGAGGTTCTCACCGACGTACATCCGCTCGTAGCGCTTCTGCAGGTCCTCGGCGGTCAGGCCGTCAATGCGGCGCATGGTCCCGTAGGAGGAAACGCTGTACGGATGTTCCGGGATGAGAGCTTCGAGACCGGCCATATAGACGTGCTCGCGCTCCGACTTGACGTAGGACGCGATGTGTTTGGATACGGCATCGCGTGCGAGCGCGACGTCTTCCTCATCGATGCGCGCGCCGACGAGTCCCTTCTGCATCAGACGCGCCGTCCTGTCGAAGTGACGCGACGGTGCGGTGGCTATGAAGCTCACGAAGTCGTAGCTCGGATAGCCGGTCACCCTGCCGCCAAGCGCAGAGAACTCCTCGGCCATGCGAAGCAGTTCGTCGTCACGACGACCATCGATGAGAGCCGAGTGGAGAAGCATGGCCTCGCCGACCAGGTCGGGCGGCTCGTAGAGCGCGCCGTCACGAACCCAGACCTGGACCGAGACGACATGGATGCCGCGATTCTCCTGGACGATGATGGTGGCGCCGTTGGGGACCGTGCGGATGACGGTGGTGGGACGTTCTCCACGCGAGCAGCTCAGAAGACACACGAGCGCCAGCGCGATGATCGCCACGGCCAGCAAGGCCGTCTTCTGAGTAGCGTACGTTCTCATATGGGGTTGTTCCGGCCCCCCTGTGATCCCACGAAGTAGTGACGAACTGCTCACTCCGTTAGACAAGCGATGAAACAAGCGGTTTAGCGCTCATTTCATCCTCTCTGCTCCGCACGGAACGCCTCGGGAGAGTCGCCCGTACGGCGATACTAGACAACGAAAACCCCGCTCGTCAAGGCGATTCGGCCTGTGGAGCGGGGTCTCCGGTGCTGCCGGTCGGTGCTCCGACCCGTGATGCTAGTTGAGATACGAGACGAGCTCGGCCGCGCGCGGCGCCGCCCGGAGCTTGCCGAGCGCCTCTTCCTTGATCTGACGAATGCGCTCACGCGTCAGCCCGATCATGATGCCGATCTCCTCAAGCGTCTTCTTCGTCTCGCCATTGAGACCGAAGTAGTGCTGGAGGATGAGCGACTCACGGGCGGTCAGCACGTCGAACGCCATCTCGACCTCCTGACCGAGCGACTCGTAGTGGAGCATTTCGAGCGCCGGGTCGTCCGCGGGATCGGGAACCATGTCACCGAGGTCCGCGTCCTCGTCGACCGCCAGCGGCGCGTCGAGCGAGAGACTCCCGATCGAGAGGATCCGGAGTTCCATGATCGCGTCTTCCTTGAGCTTCATCGCCTTGGCGAGTTCCTTGTCAGTCGGCTCCCGGCCCATCTCCTGCCTCATCCGCTCGATGGTCCGCCACATGCGACGAATCGCACCGGACTTGTTGAGCGGGAGGCGCATCGCACCCGACTGCTCGGACATCCCCTTGAGGATCGCGTGACGGATCCACCACACGGCGTACGTGATGAACTTGCGGCCGCGCTCCGAATCGAAGCGGTTCGCAGCCTCGATGAGCCCCAGGTTGCCCTGGTTGATCACGTCCATGATGGGCGAGCCCGTACGGCGCGCGTAGTGCTTCGCCACGCTCACAACGAACCTGAGGTTCGCCGTGACGAGCGAGTCCCGCGCGGACTGGTCACCGTCGAGGATTCTCCTGCCAAGCTCCTGCTCCTGCTCACGAGTGAGGAGCGGAGTCTTCGCGATCTCGCGAAGATACTGCTGCAGGCTCTTGTCTTCTTCTGCTGCTTCTCCGTAATACGGCATCTGCTTCTGTTGCCTCCGTGCGCGTTCGGGCGAGGTTGGACCGGCCCTCCGGCGCGTTCAGTAGATCCCGACGCCTTATGGCGCCGTACTCTTTCTTTTGATGCATCCGTCCTGTATGCGGTTCGTATGACCCGCCGGCCGGACTCCTCTGTCCCTAGCCCGCAGGCCGCACGGCGACGAAGTACGTATGCGCGCCGCGCTGCACCATGATGGCTATGGCCTTCTCGTGTTCCTTGTACTCGTTCACGGCTCTCCGATAATCGCCGAGGTCGTCGATTCCAATGTCACCGATGCGAACGATGACGTCGCCGGCCGTGATACCCGCGTCCGCCGACTCGCTCCCGCGCTCGACGCCCACGACCAGCACGCCGCTCCTCGCCTGGACCTCAAACTCGTCGGCGAGCGGGTCGTCGACCGACGCGACGTCCAGACCAAGCCATATCTCGTCCTCGACCGGCGTCTCGTCGGTGGCGTCATCGGTCGCAGGCCGTTCGACGAGCGTCGCCGTCTTCGTGGTGATGTCACCCGCGCGCATGATCTTCATTCTCGCGCGCTCGCCGGGCTCTATGGCGGCCACGACGCGCCGGAAGTGCGTTGCGTTATCGACCTCCACTCCGTTGAGCTCGATCACAACATCTCCCGCCTGAAGGCCTGCATCCGCCGCGGGCGTATCGCCCTCGACGCTCGCGATGAGCACGCCGCGCGTGTCGTCGAGTCCCGTCGCCTCGGCCAGATCGCGCGTGATGTCCTGCGGAACGACACCCAGGTATCCGCGAACCACGCGGCCGTCGGACATCAGGGATTCCGCCACTTCGCGCGCCAGGTTGATGGGGATGGCAAACCCGATCCCCTCCGCTGAGACGTTGGTCGCTGCGTTGACACCGATGACCTCGCCGCGGATGTTGCACAGCGGACCGCCGCTGTTGCCGAAGTTGATCGACGCGTCCGTCTGGATGAAGTCCTGGTAGACCGGCGCGCCGCCCGAGATATTCAGATTCGCGCGGCCGAGCGCGCTGACGACGCCGACGGTGACCGTGCCTTCGAGCGACAACGGGTTGCCGATGGCGATCGCCCAGCTCCCGACCTTCGTCGCGTCGGAGTCACCGAGCCGCACGTACGGGAGCTCGTCTCCCTCGATCTTGATGACCGCGATGTCCGTGCTCGGATCCTGCCCCACGATCTCGGCGGTGAACTCACGTCCGTCCGCCAGCGTGACCTCGATCTCGTCCGCACCGCGGACGACGTGATTGTTCGTAAGAATGTACCCGTCACGGTCGAAGATAAACCCGGATGCCGACCCCGGCACCTCGTACTCCTCGTACCGCGGAGTGCGCTGTCCGCGCCGGGGCGTCTCCCCGAAGAACTGCCTCCACATGTCCTCGAACGGATCGCTGCTGCGCCGGATCGTTCGCTTCGTATCCACGCTCACGACGGCGGGCATGACCTCGTCCGCAACCGCAACGAAGGGGCTCTCGCCGAACGCCGTTATCGTTTCGGCGGCAACCTCGAGCGCGCGGTCGCTTGTCTCCTGAGCCACGGAGACAGGTGAGAGGTTCGTGCTCGCCGTGATAAGGACGCCGACCACAACCCCAAGAAGGATCAGCACGATACCACCAACCAGCCAGCCAGCTGAGCTCTTCATGGTGTACTACCTCCTGATCTCAGACGGTTCACTGTCGGACTATCACCCGTGCTGTTCCGACCCGAGCGCTCCCGGGCACGTCGTACGTACCCGCTGGCACTCCCCCTGACATACAACCCCGCTGCAAGCGGGTATAGCTTCCCGTCACGTTGTCTCCCGACGAGCGACGACTCTTTTCCCAGGCTGATGTGCGACGCGGAGGGCGTTTCGTTCCGTGGTGTCACAACTCCCGTGGTCTTACCGTTCGTGGTGCCGCTACTCTGTCGGTGCCACCGACTGTGACTCACCGCGCTCGGCCTTCACACGCTCGATCTCTTCCTCGAGCCTTCCGATCTCCTTGCGCAGCGAGCGAATCTCCTCAACGGCTCCCACAACATCAGCGTCCTCGGCCAGCGTCGACTCCTGTTCGTCCTCGAACAGCTGGAACACCCGATCGCCGATGCGCGTCATCGCCTGTGCGATCTTGCGGTTCGCCTTGACCACGTCGACACGGGCCTTGCCGATGGCCGTCAACTCCTCGGCCTTGTCCGAAGCGTACACGTAGCCGTCGACGATCGCGTTCTTCACGTCATCCCACAGCGTTGACATTCTTCCTGTCCTCCAGCGGGTCGTTCTCGGAGGCCCGCTTTCGCTTGCAGCAGCAGCCGCCTGAAGGTATATTCCCGCTCAGGACGGTTGCGACGGTCACACGAGGCCGAGCGCCTCACTGCACTCTCACGACCTCGTACCATAATGAGATGCAATCGTAGAGAAAAAGTTGCGTCCGGTCAAGCGATTTGAGGTTCATTAATGACGATTTCAGGGGCCGCGATGCCGTTTGCGGCTGTCTCGGTCCGGGAATCGACCTCCGAGATCGCGTTTCGGCGGTCTCGACGCCCCGAATCGCCCTGTTTGCGGCGGGAATCAAGCCTGCACGGTGGGACGACACGGACCTGCCCCCCGCCGGAGTGGGTCGACCCACGCATGTAAGAGCAATTATCACACCACATGTCAAGCAAAGGCGTTCTGTGACCCCACCCACCGACCGACCCGTCTACTTCCTGGCCGACGCCCACCTTGGTGGTCTCGAGGACCCGGCGGACGTCAGCAGCGAACGGGATCTCGAGGCGTTCCTCCGATCGATCGAAGGCGCCGCCGAGGCTCTCTATCTGGTCGGCGATATCTTCGACTTCTGGTTCGAGTATCGTGTCGCTTCGGCTCACGGACACGATGGAGTTCTCCGGGCGCTCGACGCGCTCTCCCACTCCGGCACGGCCGTGAAGTTCCTCGGCGGCAACCACGACTACTGGGCCGGGCAGGAGTTCGAGCGTCTCACGGGTGCCTCCGTCCATCGTGACCCGATCGTCGCGACGCACGGCGGCAAGCGCCTGTTCATCGCGCACGGTGACGGACTGCCGGCCGGTGACCGGGGCTATCGGATCCTCAAGTCCGTGCTCCGAAATCCGATCGCGATCTCGGCATTCCGGCAGCTCTCCCCCGCCATCGGCGCAAGACTCGCGGTCCGCGTCTCGAACGTCTCGGGGATCACGGACGATCGCGTTCAGGCGGCCATCCCCCCGATGCGCGAGTTCCTCATCTCAAAGCTCGACGAGGGATTCGACGCGGCCGTTGTCGGTCACGTCCACGCGCCCCGACTCTGGAAGCAGGACGGACGGGACGCCATCATCGTCGGCGACTGGATGACCAACCGGTCCGTCACGGTGCTGGACGCCTCGGGCTTCAGGATGCTTCGCTGGACCGACGGAGCGCTCGTCCCGAACGATGAGGCGTGCGGGTCCGCCGACGTTGCCGGCTAACGCACATCGGAGGCGCGCCGCCCGTCGCCGGGCACCGGCCGGTGCGGCAGCGCGGTCCGAGCAGCGATGGTCCGGACGATCAAAAGGGGTCCCCTCACGGGGACCCCTTCGTTGTTTCGGTGCTCGTCAGTCTTTACCCCGCGACCAGCAGCGAACGCCGCTTCGGTGGAAGCGAGCGCCGCTTCGCTAGAGCGCGAACCCGAGTGAGATGCGGTGCGTGTCACCGAGGTCGGAGTAGAACGGCACATACGCGTAGTCGACGCGCATGCCCTTCACCTTCGCGCCAAGACCGAACGAGATGTTCTGGTTGTCCCAGCCGCCGCGATAGCCGACCCGCAGCGCGACCATGTCGTCGTACTCGTACTCCAGTCCGAAGTGCGTCTTCGGGTCGCCATCGTTCGGCACGATGACATCACCCGTGAACAGCACGTCGCCCTTGAGCGTTTCGACCGGGGTCGCGTACGCCGCACCGCCCTTGTACTGGACGGGCAGGTCGAACTTCTCCTCGATGAAGCTCATCTGCGGCCCGAGGTTCTGGACCGACAGACCGAGCGAGAGACCGCGCACCATCGGAACCCTGTAGATGGCTCCGAGATCAACCGCCACACCCCGCGCAAGCTCGTCGTCGATCTTCTCGTGCAGATACTTCACCGATACGCCGGCGTCGAACTCGTTGGTCAGCCGCCGCGCGTATGCGCCGGTCAGCGCGAAGTCGAACACGCCGAAGTGACCGATCGGGTCCGAGGTCGGACCGTCGCGCCGTTCGAGATCATCCATGTAGAGCCCGACGAGACTCACGCCGAACGCCTGGTCCCCGAACGAGCGCACACCACCCGCGAACTCGTAGCGGATGTCCTGGAACCACTCGGCGTGCATGAGACCCACGTCGGTCCCCTCGACCGCCACCATCCCAGCCGGGTTCCAGTAGATGGACGACACGTCCCCGCCGACGGCCGTGTAGGCGTCACCGAGGGCGATCGGGCGTGCCCCGACACCCAGCTTGAGAAACGCGAGCCCCGCGGATCCATCCTCCGCGGCAGCCAGGGCGGGCAGCATCAGTACGATCATGAGTGCTACAAATGGGATTCGCTTCATCAGTACCTCCTCCGCTGGTAACTGACGATGTTTAGGCCAGTTTAATCAACGGAAAACGGAGGCGCAAGACACATTTGCACAGAACCCGCCGCAGGCGCACGCGTGCGCCCGTTTGCTTCGGCCGGTGCTGGGACGGAGAGGCTCTGCCCCTTTTCAGAACATCCCCGCCCAGCTCCGAACCTCGTCCAGCACAGGACGTAAGCGCTTGCCCCTCTGAGTAACAAGGCGCGTGCCACACCAGATCGCGCGGGTCCCAACTGTTCGCGCGTTACTCGTAAAGCACTATCACTGTGGCGCTTGAGCGACAGCGCCCATGTGGAATGCGAATCCTGACGGATCCATCAGGACACGATGGCTGTCAACTCCGTCGACACCGTCCGCCCGGCAGGCGGGGTCTCTCCTCTCTACGAGCAGCGGTTCGCCCCTCGGTGAGCAGCGCACAGACCTGCCGATTGACCTTCGGACGGCTGGTATGCGATACTGAGTCATGGAGTGTTATCGTTGTCAGTCTGTTCCTCGGTCCTGTGAAGCGAGCGTAGCTATGGAGTTCAACATGCGAGACCTACCTGTCGCGACTCGCCGGGTCGCGACCGTCACGGTCACTCTTCTCATCATCGCCGGGCTGATCACCGGGTGTTCGAACTCCGCGGGCCCCGGA
>Ga0180430_10005855_pt1 | contig 10132 bp, 10 predicted proteins | sample SS_ome_9_FD_132999 | JGI IMG/M metagenome (GOLD analysis project Ga0180430, IMG submission 132999) | Hypersaline lake sediment archaeal communities from the Salton Sea, California, USA - SS_1_S_2 metaG | ecosystem: Environmental > Aquatic > Non-marine Saline and Alkaline > Hypersaline >...
GGCATCATGAGCAAAACGGAACAGGCCATGGAGAAATACGGTCTCGACGATTTCAAGTTGATGGAAGGGACCGGCGCCATGATGACCGCCGTTTTGAAGGAGCGCATCGAAAGCGACGAGTGGGTCGTCGTCACGGGTTGGACCCCTCACTGGAAATTCGTCCGCTGGGAGCTCAAATACCTGGCCGATCCCGAAGGCGTTTACGGGGAAGCCGAGGATGTCCACACCATCGTCCGCAAGGGCTTGAAAGAGGACATGCCGGAAGTCTATCGGTTTCTGGACCGATTCCATTGGGAGCCCGCCGACGTGGAGCAGGTGATGGGCTGGAACACCGAAGAAGGCGTCGATCCCTACGACACCGCCAAGCGCTGGATCGAGGAGAACCCCGAAAAAGTAGAGGAATGGCTGAAATAAGGGGGCTTCTCCCGCCTAAAGCCTCACGGCCCATCCCCCCGCCCTCCCTCGTCGGGGCGGGGGGAGGAGGGCCGTTCGTGGATTTTCATCCCGATCTTTTCTTTCCGAAGCCCTTTACCGACCCCGCCGGCCGTAGGCCGCCTTCACCCAGCTCCAGTTCAGCGCCAGATGCAGCCCCGCCGCCCCCAGCAGAAGCAGCCCGTTGACGATGTGAAGACCTTCGAAAAAGTCCAGATCCAGCGCCGCGTAAAGAAAGCCCGAAGCCGCCTGAAGCACAAGCAGCGCGGCAAGAACGGGATTGAGGATTTTCAAGGCTCGATTCTTGTCCATAAAGCAAACCTCCCGTGAAAGAACGACATTTTTTCTCGATTTTTCCCCACCCCTTCGGAGAACCGGCGGATTCCGCTTCTCCATCGAGATCGTTTCTCCCCCGCAGCCCATCCCCCCGGAGCGGTCGGCCCCAAGCCCCGGGGAAAACGAAATTCATAAAACAAAACGGATACTTACCGTGGTCCGACCAGAACGGTTCCAGAACGGTTCCGGAAAACGGCTCTCAAATGAGTAGAATCCCTTATGGACGCTCCCCGGCCGGGTACGGTAGTATCATCCCCTAATAATTCCAATGGCTTTGTCAAGAAGATCCGGGATGGAAGCTTGATCGTAAACCCCTTGAACCGAAGGAAGTTTGCCGAGGATGGGTTCTTTTCCGACGACAGTCCGATCATGAGGGGAAAAAATGCAATACAGTTCATGCTTTAAGCGAATGAAAATGAGCGACCTGGAAGCCCGCGATCCCCTTTTGAAAACCTCCTACGAGTTGTGCGGCATCATCGGCAGATGCCCGTCGATGCAGAAAATTTTCGCCGACGTCCGAAAGGTTGCCTGCTCGGACATCCCGGTGCTCGTCCAGGGAGAAAGCGGCGTCGGCAAGCAAGCCGTGGCCCGGGCCATTCACGCTTCGAGCCGCCGCGGCAAAGCCCCTTTCATCCCCGTGCATGCCGGCTCGGTGTCCGAAAGGTTTCTGAACCTGGAGCTTTTCGGTCACGAGAGGGGAGATTCTCCCCATGCTCCGCCTCCTTTGAAAGGGAAGATGGAATGCGCCAACTCCGGAGTGCTCTTCATCCGGGAGATCGACTTCATGCCCGCAAGCCTTCAGCCCAAGCTGTTGCGCTTTCTCAAGGAAGGGACCATTCGCCGCGAAGGAAGTGCCGAGGAAATCCCCGTCGATACGCGCCTTCTCACCGCCAGCGAAACGGACATGAAAACCGCCGTCGAGGAAGGCCGTTTTCCCGAAGATTTGTATTATCGCATCAGCCCTTTCACTTTCAAAATTCCTCCCCTGCGGGAGCGTGGAAACGACATCCTGATTTTGGCGGAAGTCTTCCTGGAAAGATTCAACGCAAGGTGCGACAAGGCCATTCAAGGGTTCACTCCGGCCGCTCTGGAAGTCCTGACCGGTTACCCTTGGCCGGGCAACATCCGCGAGATGGAAAACCGGATTCTGCGGGGAGTGATCCTTTGCGATTCCTTTTTGATCGACGTTCGGGACCTCGGACTCGCGGCGGGGCCATCCCGGAGAAGCCTGGAAAAGGATCTTCGGCGCCACATGGCCTCCGCAGCCCTCGCCGGCCACTTGGCCAGAGCCGCCATGAGCGGGGCCCCTCCCCCCTGCGTCCATTCCCTCCCGTAACACCCTTCGGCCGGGCACGGGGCCGTTCACGCTTTTCCCTCCTCGTGCCCGGCGGTTTCCTCGACCGGGGAAAGTATTTCCCGCCCAGCGCCTGAACGAGAAGCCCGTTCAGGCGAAATTCGAAATCCGAAGCAAAAGCCTCGCCCTTGACAGAACGTCCTTTCTCGTGATTCCCTTACTCGGAGGGGGCGAAATTCTCGCTTCTCCACGAAATCAAGGAAGAATCGATTCATCCATCGAACCCTTGCCGTCACGGGGAGGAAGCCTCATGGATCCCAGCGGAGCGTCGGGAAGGAAAAAGCGGGTCCTCATGCCCGGTCTGTTGTTCATGGCCGCGGGCCTCGCCATCTTTTCGTGGGGGGCCTACGGCGTGCAGGCGGGCTGGAAGAACGAATCCTGGCCCTGGGTGCCCGGCACCGTCGTGCAAGCGGAAGTGAGAAAGTCCCAGAAAGTCTCCTATCCCTACGTGGCCTACCGATATTCCGTGGACGGCAGGGAGTACCAAAACGACACGCTGAGGGTCGGCCCCAAATACGGGACCATGGGAGACAGCCCCGCCAGGGTGGCGAGCCGCTTTCGGGCCCTGAAGGGAGTCCGGGTGCATTACGACCCGGGAAATCCGGAATCGTCGGTTTTGTTGCCCGGCATCGGCGGAGACGTGCTTCTGCTCGTCCTCGTGGGCGCCATGTTCTTCTCCGCCGGTCTTCACGCCTACCTGTACATGAACCGCGGCCCGCGAAGCGCCGCAAGCGTCGAAGGCCCCGCGTCGAAAGATCCCTTGATGGATCCCCGCCCTCCCGAGGACGCGGGGAAGTCCCCCTGGTACGGGATTCCGGGGCTTTCCGCCTTCGTTCTGTTTCTGCTCGCCATGTCCCTCGCCGTTCCCGGAGTGTTCCGCACCCTCGTGGAGCACGACGTGATCTCCACCATGGACTCGGTCATCAGCTCTCGAGACTCCCGAGGACCGGAAGAAGTCCGCGGCTCGCCGGCAGGGGATCCTTACAGGATGGCTCGAAGCGAAGCGGATCGGCGAAACGCGAGACGAAAAGAGAAGGAGCTTTACAAAACGCTCAAAAGCCTCAAGAATCAAGCTCTGCCCTTCATGCGCTCGGGGCGACACGCCGAAGCCGAGCCCCTGCTGCGAGAGCGCCTCGAACTGGCCCGGCAGGCAGGGGATTCCATCGCTCGCCACCTTCCCTCCTACATCAACGACGTGGCCTACGTGGCTCGGGAGCAGGGCCGTCTGGAGGAAGCCGAAGCCCTTTACGACGAGAGCCTTTCCCTTTCCCGGGCCAGCCCGCGAGAAAAGGACCTGAGCGTGGCCGTCGCGTGCGAAGGGCTCGCCAAGATCCGCATGGCCCAAGGGAGGCTCTCGGGAGTGGAGGAGCTCTACGACGAAGCCATGGAAATCTGGGACCAGGTTCGGGGAGCGGGAAACGCCAACACCATCGGCATCATGCGCAGAAAGGCGGTCCTCTACGAAAAGCAGGGCAGGACCGAGGAAGCTCGGGCTCTCAAGGAAACCGCCAACCGCATGTACAAGGCCCTGTTGGCCAAGTAGTGCTCGAAGGAAAAGAACGTTCGCGCGAAGCTCGAATATCGAAAAAGGGAGGAAGCCGCATTGGAGACCATAAGCTGGAAGGATTTCGAAAAAGTCGAATTGCGAGTGGGAACGGTCGTGAAGGTGGAGGATTTTCCCGAGGCGAAAAAGCCGGCCTACAAAGTCACGGTGGATTTCGGCCCCGACATCGGGGTCAAGCGCTCCAGCGCCCAAATCACCGACCTTTACTCCAAAGAGGATTTGCTGGGGCGCCAAGTGATCGGCGTGGTGAATTTCCCTCCCAAACAGATCGGCCCCGTCATGTCCGAGCTCCTGCTCACCGGCTTCTACCGTCCCGACGGGGCGGTGGTGCTGGCCGTCCCGGAGCGAAGCGTCCCCGACGGGGCCAAGCTGGGGTGAAGGGAGGAATCGAGCCATGGAAGTGGAAAAGCGACTGATCCCCGTCCTGCGCGAAGGGGTGGAAGCCATCAAAATGGTGTTTTTCAAGAAACTGAAGACGCATCTGGCCCGAAAGCACCCCCGTCTGGACTCGTCCCGCGTCAACAAGCTGTGCGGGGCCGTCGTCAACGACCTTTTCGGAACGCCCAACACGGCGGAGCCTTTTGCAACCTTCGCCCAAGAAAACAAGGCCCTCATCGAAGGGGAAGCCCGCAGCATCGCCGTCGAGCTTCAGGAAATGCGCATCCCCCTCACCGACGCCCTGCGAATCCAGTTTCTGTGCGATCACCAGGAAGGGATGGACAGCTCCTCCGTCCTCCAACGAGCCAAGGAGCTGGACATTCTGCTGGTGGACCGGGAAGTCCCCCTGCCCGCCAAGTTCATGACCTTGGTCAGGAAGCTGGGGACCGCCTTCAACTTGCTGTCGCACCGGTCGTGAGAGCGGGCTTTTTTCGAGCGGTTAAAGGAAAGGATTCATGGCGCCTTGGCGAAGTCCCCGCAAACGTCCCGGCGGTGAGGCAGGCCCCGCACTTCTCCAGTCCCACTGCCAGGCTCGCGGTGGCGTGCCTTGGCCCCCTCCCCTGCATGCGGGAGACCGTCTGAGCCGTGCGGAATTCGAGACGCGCTACGCCGCCCACCCCGAGATCCTCAAAGCCGAGCTTCTCCAAGGGACCGTCTACATGCCTTCGCCGGCCCGTTACAACCAGCACGCCCGCCCCCACAACGACATCTGCACTTGGCTCGGATTTTTCTCCGCGGAAATTCCCGGCGTCGTCGCGGCCAACAACGCCACGGTGCGCCTCGGTCTGGAGAGCGAGGTCCAACCGGACGCTCTCCTGCGTCTTGAAACGGTTTTCGGAGGCCGTTGCCGGTTGACCGAAGACGATTTCCTCACGGGGCCTCCGGAGCTTGTCGTGGAAGTCGCCGCCAGCAGCGCGGCCTACGACTTGCACGACAAGCGGCGCATCTACGAGGAAAGCGGCGTGCCGGAATACTTGGTGCTACTGGCCTACGAGCGGGAAGCCGTCTGGCTCGCTTTGGAGGAAGGCTTGTACAGGCCCCTGCCTCCCGCCGAGGGAGGCGTGCTGCAAAGCAAGAAATTCCCCGGATTGTGGCTGGATGCGGAGTCCTTATGGGAGGGAAGCTTGGCGAAAGTGCTGGATGTTCTCCGGCAAGGCATGGCTTCCCCTGACCATGGGCGCTGGGTGGAAGGTCTTCGCCGCAGGCTCGAGCCCGCAAGCGCCGGGAGATAAATGGGCGGAGTCGGTTGGAGACCGCAGATCCGATGATCCGTCCCGTTGTCTCGAAAATTCGGATTGACATCCCGGATTTTCAGGGTATCTTCGGACCATGATACCGCGTCCCTCGTACATGGAAAAGCTGTCCGCGGCCCTCCGCCGCTCCCCCGTCACCGCCATTCTCGGCCCCCGGCAGTGCGGCAAGACCACTCTCGCCCGCTCGTTCGCAAAGGGAAAAAAAGCCGAGCACTTCGATCTGGAATCGCAGCCCGACGTGCAGCGACTGCAAAATCCCCGACTGGTGCTCGGGTCCCTCGAGGGCCTCGTCGTTCTGGACGAAATTCAGAAAATGCCCTCCCTTTTCAGCACCCTGCGCGTGCTCGTGGACCGACCCGACAACTCGGCACGATTTCTGATCCTGGGGAGTGCATCCCCTCGTCTCGTCAAGAACGTCTCTCAGACGCTGGCCGGCCGCGTCGAATTCATCGATCTGTCCGGATTCGATATTCGCGAGACCGGCGCGGATTCATGGAAAGACCTCTGGCTTCGCGGCGGCTTCCCTCGCTCGTTTCTGGCCGATTCCAACGAAGACAGTCTTGCGTGGCGAGAAGGATTCATCCGGACCTTTCTGGAGCGCGACATTCCCCAACTGGGGATAACCATCCCGTCCGCCGCCATGCGCAGGTTTTGGACCATGCTGGCCCACTACCACGGGCAGATCTGGAACGCCTCCGAATTCGCCCGCTCCATGGGACTGACGGACAAGACGGTCCGTTCCTATCTGGACATCCTGACCGGGACCTACATGGTTCATCAACTTCAGCCATGGTACGAGAACATAGGCAAGCGCCAGGTCAAATCCCCGAAAATCTACTTGCGGGACTCCGGTCTTCTTCACGCGCTACTCGACGTTCGAGACATGCGAAGTCTTTGGGGGCATCCGCGCGCGGGAGCATCCTGGGAGGGGTTCGCACTGGACCAGTTCCTGCGGATCTTCCCTTCCAGCCAGTGGTTCTTTTGGTCCACGCACGCCGGTGCGGAGATCGACCTGCTCTTCCTGCATCGCGGACGCAAGTACGGCGTGGAATTCAAGTTCAGCGAAGCGCCCAAAGTCACCCGCTCCATGCGCATCGCCATCCGGGACCTGGGTCTCGAGCACCTTTGGATCGTCTGTCCGGGCGAGCACCGCTATCCCGTGGACGAAGCCCTCTCGGTTTGGCCCATCGGACAAATGGCCGACCTGGAAGCCCGCTTGCGGTCGTAAGGCCTCGTGCGCCCCTTGCCATCAAAAGGAAACCGTTCGATATTCCCACATTGTTCGAAAATCGCACGCCCCCTCTTTTTTTCTTATGATTCCAGGCTTTTGTCGGCATCCTTCGGAAAATCCGGTCCCCGATAGATCGAAACCCGAACACTTCCCCGACCCGCTCCTCTCGATTCATGACGGTTTCCTTCCAGCGCCTTGCTCCGGTTGAGCTCCGCATCGCTTGTGCCCCGCCATGTCCCCGAGAGCGGAAATCGCGAGTGTTTTCAAGCCTTCGGAGCTTTCATCGCCCTTCGCTCGCAACGACGGGGACGCCTGGAGAGCCCGCGCCATCGCACCGGACAGCCCATCGGGCACGGAGGTTGCTTCATGTGGATCGCACCGAACAGACGAAATGCCGGCCGTGGATTCGCGGGCGTCGTTGGCCAACGTCATCCGAAAGGAGGGTTACAACATTGAGCGTTCACGTCACCATGCCCAAGCTGGGCCTGACGATGAAGGAAGGCAAGGTCTCCAAATGGTACAAGAGCGAAGGGGACGCCGTCGAGCAGGGGCAGGACCTCTTCGAAGTGGAAACGGAGAAGATCACCAACCGCGTCGAAGCCCCTTCGGGCGGGACCTTGTTCCAGATCGTGGTTCCGGCGGGAACGACGGTGCCCGTAGGGACCGTTCTGGCGGTCATCGCCGAAGCCGGAGAGCAGCCCGAGCGGGTGGAAGGCATGCCAATCTCCGGCGAGCCGCCGGCACCGGCCGCCGCTCCTGAAAAGGCCCCCGCAGCTTCGGCCCCCGCCGGAGAAGCCCGCGTGTCGTCCACCCCCGCCGCCCGGCGATTGGCCAAGGAGCTGGGAGTGGACCTGAGTCGGGTGGCGGGCTCCGGTCCCGGGGGCAAGATCAAGGAATCGGACGTGCAAAAGTTCCACGATGAAGGGCCGCCTCTTCCCAAGATCACGCCCCTGGCATTGGAAATGGCCCGCAAGGAAGGCCTGGACGTGTCGAAGATCCAGGGAACCGGCGAAGGAGGCAAGATCACCCGCGAGGACGTGCGGCGGGCCCTGGAAGGCCCCCCGGCCCAAGCCCCTTCCGCGGAAGAACCGGAAGAAGGCGGCGTGAAAGTCGTCCCCATGGCCGGCATGCGCAAGGCCATCGCCGACAACATGCACGCGAGCCTGCAGAACGCCGCCCAGCTCACCGCCTTCACCGAAGTGGACGTCACGGAGATGGTCCGCTTCCGGGATGTCGTGCGCGAACAGTACAAGGGGGACGAGTCGGTCAAGGTCTCCTACAACGACATCATCATCCTGGCCGCGGCCAAGACCCTGAAGCGCCACCCCGTCATGAACTCCACCCTGGAAGGCGACCGCATCCTTCTCCACGACGCCGTGCACATGGGCATCGCCGTGGCCCTGGACGAGGGCCTCATCGTGCCCAAACTGCGCAACGCCCACCGCAAGGGCCTTCTCGAGATCGCCCGGGAAGCCCGCGAGCTGGCCCGCAAGGCCCGGCAGGGGCAACTGAGCATGGACGAGGTGACGGGAGGCACCTTCACCATCACCAACGTCAGCATGCTCGACATGGACGGGTTCACCCCGGTGCTCAACCCTCCGGAAACGGCCATCCTGGGCGTGGGGCGCGTTCAGGCCAAACCGGCGGTCTTTCAAGGCGACATCGCCATCCGGCAGATGACCACCCTGAGCCTCACCTTCGACCACCGGGTGGCGGACGGGGCCCCGGCCATGGCTTTTCTGAGGGATCTGGCTCGCTGCCTGAAAGAGCCCTTGCTGCTGCTCACCTGAAACGGAATCATGAAGCGAGGTATGGCAATGCATGATGTGGCCGTCGTAGGAGGCGGGTCCGGCGGTTACGCCGCCGCCATTCGAGCCGCCCAACTGGGAGGGAAAGTGGTGCTGGTGGAGGCCGCCCAAATGGGCGGGACCTGCGTGAACCGGGGATGCATCCCCAGCAAGATCTGGCTGCGCTCGGCGGAGCTGCTCCACCGGGTGCGCGCGGGAGAGGAATTCGGGATCAAAACGTCCGGCGCGAGCTGCGATTTTCCGGCGGTGGTGGAGCGCAAGAACGGCGTGGCCGCCGAAATCCGCATGGGCATGGAGGCCCTGCTCCAGAACAACGGGGTGGAAGTGGTGACGGGACGCGGCGTGCTCAAGGGCCCGCGGGAGATCGACGTGGACGGCCAAGCCCTCCAGGCCCGAAAGATCATCCTGGCCACGGGCAGCTCCCTGGCCCCGCCCCCCGTGGAAGAAGGGGCCCTCACCACCGACGAGGTCCTGGACATGACGCAGCCCCCGGCTTCGGTCCTCGTCGTCGGGTCGGGCTACATCGAGATCGAGATGGCCTGGCTCCTGGCCACCTTCGGGTGCCAAGTCACCCTGGCCCCCCAAGCGCCGCGCATCCTCCCCCGCGAGGATTCGGAAACCAGCCAGCGCATGGCTCAAGCCCTCCGCGCCGGCAAGGTGAAGATCGTTCCCCGAGGCGCTCTGGAATCGGCGGAAAAGACTTCCGCCGGAGTCGTTTGCAAGATTTCCGGCAAGAAGGAAGAAACGGTAACGGTGGAAAAAGTGCTGGCGTCCAAGCGCGTCCCCAACACCGGCGGCCTGGGGCTGGAAGCGGCGGGCGTCAAGCTCCGGGACGACGGGTCCGTCATCGTGGACGATTATTTGCGGACCTCCGCGGAAAGCATCTACGCCATCGGGGACGCCACGGGCGGCTGGATGCTCAGCCATGCCGCTTCGTCCATGGCCGTATTCGCCGCCGAAAACGCCATGGGGAAAAAGAGCAAGTTCCCCTTCCACCTCGTGCCCCGGTGCCTTTGGACGCGCCCGCAGATGGGCTCCGTGGGCCTTTCGGAAGACGAAGCCGAGGCGAAGGGATACGAGGTGGAAACGGGCGGCTTTCCCTATTCCATCAACGGCCTGGGCATGGCCTACAACGAAGTGGACGGGGCCGTGAAGATCGTTTCCGAGGCCCGTTACGGTGAGATCCTGGGGGTCCACGTGGTGGGAACCCACGCCACGGAAGTGATCGGCGAGGCGGTGACGGCCATGCAGCTGGAAGCCACCGTCCAGGAGCTGGCGCGATCCATCCGGGTGCATCCCACCTTTTCCGAAGCCGTGGTGGACGCCGCCCGGGACGCGGGCAAGTGGGCCCTGTATCTGCCTCGAAGCTGAGGGGTCTGTCAACTTGGGTTCAATGGCTTCTTTCCAATCCGTCGTTCTGGGCGAAGCGAAGCGGAGACCCGGAATCCATGGCGTTTGCTCTGGATTCCGGCTTTCGCCGGAACGACGAGTCGGGATAAAGCAATTTTCCGACCGACCACTGAGGAAAGGCTGTATGCGCGATCTGGTGACGGTGGACTGGGGGCGACTGGACTACGGCGAGGCTCTGGAGCGCCAGAAGCGGCTGGTGGAGCGCCGCATCGCCGGGGAGTGCCCCGATCATCTGATCTTCGTGGAGCACCCGCCCACGGTGACCCTGGGGCGAAGCGGAAGCCCCACCGATCTCTGCGCTTCCGA
>Ga0180430_10005856_pt1 | contig 10128 bp, 7 predicted proteins | sample SS_ome_9_FD_132999 | JGI IMG/M metagenome (GOLD analysis project Ga0180430, IMG submission 132999) | Hypersaline lake sediment archaeal communities from the Salton Sea, California, USA - SS_1_S_2 metaG | ecosystem: Environmental > Aquatic > Non-marine Saline and Alkaline > Hypersaline > Sediment...
CGCCTTGGCCCCGGGCTCGGACGGCGGGAGGGGGGCTTTTTCGGCGGAGGGGGCTTCGTCGAAGTCCTCCAGGAGGCTGGTGAGGTCGGCGGAATCCATGCCGGCCTCGTCCTCCACCTTCCCTTCGGGCTCGGCGTAGAGAGGGGGAGCGGGTCTGGTGGGAGGAGCTTCGGTGGCGCGGGATTCGGGGGCCTCGTCGGCGGAGAGATTCTCGTCGAAGCTTTCCAGAAGGCTGCCAAGGTCCGCGGAATTTAAATCCAGGTCCATTTCCTCTCGAGGTTGCGCTTCGGCTGCGGGCGGTGGAGCCGAAGGCTTGTCGAAGGAGACTTTCGGGGCTTGGGGAGGAGCGGGGGACGCGGACGCTTGAGGGGCCTGCTCCCCGCCCGAATCCATTTCCAGCGGGGGGGGACCGCCGGTGTCTTCTTCGAAGCTGCTGTCGGAGCCGATGTCTTTCAAAATGTCCGAAAGATCTTCGTCCAGCTCCAACTTCAGGTCCCCCAATCCTCCGGTATCCTCTTCCACAACGGTGGAGGCGGCGGTCCCGTCGGCCACGCGCATTTCCTCGTCGGGGATGTCGGGCTCCGACGGCTGGAGATCTTCCATGAAATCCGGCAGCTCTTCGTCGGAAAAGTCCAAAGAGGCCGGCGCGGCGGCAGCGGATGCCGCGGATACGGCGGGCCCAAGGGGCTCCCCTTCCCCGGACTGGCTATCCTTGAGGAACTTTTCCAACCGCCCCGTGGAAAGGTCCACGCTCATTTCATCCTCGATGAAATCCTGAAGGTCTTCCGCGGGAATTTCATCCACGGGGGACGCTTCGTCCAGACGAAGCTGACTGGAAGGCGTCTCTTGGGGCACAGGCGGAGGGGCCTTGTCCAAATCGATGGCTTGGCCCGGCGGAGGCCCCGACGCGGCTCCGCTCACGTCCGGGGGATGGGGCTGCACGTCCAGGAGGCCCAGGTCCCGTTGCAGGGCGGAAAGGTCGGTCTTGCACTTGCTGCATTCCGTGAGATAGTCGAAGCTGATGTAGTTGCACTTCTTGCATTTCATGATTCAGTCGCCTTCCTTTCCCCCTCTCCGAGGCTCAAGTCTCCCCAAAGGAGCTGCACCGAAGCCGTCAGGGCCGCAGCGGCCGTTTCCAGACGAAGAACGCGAGGTCCCAGTCCTACGGAAAAGAACCCCGCGCGACGAAATCCTTGCACCTCGTCCTCCGTCCATCCCCCTTCCGGCCCCACCGCCACCACCATGCCACCTCCATCCGGGGCTTTTCGCCAAACCTGCAGCAAATCCCCCGATCTCTCGCCTTCCACGGCCACTATCCTTATAACGTTCCCGCACTCGTTTTCCCAGCACAAAACCGCTTTCAGAAGCTCTTCCACATCCTTGGCGAAAGCCACTTCCGGCACCATCGTTCGCCCGCACTGACGCAAAGCTTCCCGGGCGATCCTGGTCCATCGCTCCTTCTTTTTCCTTTCCGCTTCGCCGGACAAACCGTACTGGCTTCGCCGAGCCCGAAAAAAGACCATCCGGTGAGCCCCCAGCTCCGTCGCCTGCCTCACGACGAGCTCCATGCGGTCGGCACGGCCGTAGGCCAAAGCCAGAGTGAGGCGCAAGGGGGATTCCACCAGGGGAGGGGGGATCGATTCCAGATCCAGCCCGATGGTCTTTTCGTCCATTTCCCGGACGACCCCCAGCCATCGGCCTCCCTTGCCGTCCCTCAAATCCACTTCCTCGCCCGGCCGCAAGCGAAGGACGTTCTTCATGTGGTGAAACGCCGAGCCGGTGATCCGCACCGTTTCTTCTTGCTCACCGAGCTCTTGCTCCATGAAAAAGCGCTTTCGAGTCATGAACGTTTCGGGTCGTTTCAGTTGCCGGTGATCAGGTCCAGATACCAAGCGATGAAGGGCTCGCCCCACAAAATATAACAAACGGCTCCCAGGGAAAGAAAGGGGCCGAAGGGAATTTTGCTGCCCATTCCCCAGGAAGAGGGGGCTTCCCGCTTCTCGAGCCAGTCCAGCAGACGGCGGCCCGAGGGAAACTTGAGGGCCGAGGCTTCCAGGCTCGTCTTCCCTTCCCCGGCGAGCTTGCGAAGCACGACGACGAGCTCTCCCACTTGATCGGGCGACAGCTCGCAATCGTCCTCCACGGCCAGCTCCGCCGCCTTGGAGCCTTCGCAGAGCAAATGGACCCCCATGAGCGAAGCCTTGTGCTTGCTCAATTCCTCGAGAAGCCCCCGGGGGTCCCGGGACGGGTCTCCCATGGCGTATTCCCACTTCCAAAGGGCCGGCTCTCGAGGGTCGATCTTCGGGCGGCGGGGAAATCCCAGGAGCCTCGAGGCCGTCACGGAGATCACTCCCGCCACCGAAGCCGCGAAAATGGTGAAGACGATCCCTTCAAGCCCCGTGAAAGCCCCGATCATGGCCAGCAAGTCCAAGTCTCCTCCGCCCAGCCCTTCCTTGCCCCGCAAGAGGTAGAAGGCGCGGCTCACCAGGTAGAAGAACCCCGCTCCCGCGAGAATGGCTTGCAAGGAATCCTGCCAGGCAAGGCGCGGCGTGAAGAACGACAGCCAGAAGCCCGCGACGATGCCGGTGAAGGAAAGGGAGGCTGGGATGGTGAAGGTGTCCAGGTCGATGAAGGCGACGAGGACGAGCAGGGAACAGAAGAGGATCTCGATGAACAGCTGAGGCTGGAGACCGTGGAGGCGAAAGAGCAGAAGGAATATCGATCCCGTGAGGGCTTCCACCGCCGGATAGCGCGGGGAAATGGAAACGCCGCAGTGACGGCATTTGCCTCCGAGCAGAAGATAGCTCGCGACGGGGATGTTGTCCCGGGGCCGGATGGGCTCGCCGCACTTGGGGCAGCGGGACCCCGGATGGACCAGGGATTCCTTGCGGGGAAGGCGGTGAATCACCACGTTGAAGAAGCTCCCCAGACAGCACCCGATCACGAACGCGAAGAACTGTTGCACCAAGGGAATCATGGGACCCTCACGATTTTTTCTCGACGCTCCGCGGGAATTCCTCCGCGGCTTCGCCATCCATGCGCAGGCTGTAGGAACAGGCCGAGTCGGGACACTTCAAAAGGGGGCCCTCCCGGTCTTCCTTGCGAACCAGAACGGGGGAGCCGCATTGGGGGCATTCCTTGTTCACGGGCAGGTCCCGAAGCACCGTGCGGCACTTGGGATACCGGCTGCACCCGTAGAATTTCTTGCCCTTGCGCCCCGCCCGCTCCACCAGCTCCCCGTCGCAGCCTTCTCGAGGGCAGGGGACCCCCGTGCTCAAAGGCTTGGTGTTCTTGCATTTGGGGTAGCCGCTGCATGCCAGGAAGCGGCCGTACTTGCCCTGCTTGAGGACCATGGGGCGACCGCACTTGTCGCAAACCTCCTCGGTGACCTCCTCTTCCCGCTTGACCATGCGCACGCGGCCTTCTTCGGTGCGCCGGTAGTCGGCGGTGTTGGAGCATTCCGGGTAGCCGCTGCATGCCAGGAAGCGGCCGTACTTGCCCTGCTTGAGAACCATGGGGCGGCCGCACTTGTCGCAAACCTCCTCGGTGACCTCCTCTTCCCGCTTCAAAAGCTGGATGCTTCCCTTCTCGTCCCGCTCGTAATCCGAGGTGAAGGAGCAATCGGGGTAGCCGCTGCAAGCGATGAACGGACCGTTGCGGCTCCATTTGATGTGCAGAGGACGGCTGCACTGGGGGCATTTCAGGTCCGTGGGCCAGCCCGCGCGCTTGAGATTGCGCATGTTTTCCTTGGCCGACTGGAGGCTTCGGGAAAAAGGGCCGTAGAACTCCTCGACGAGGCGCAAATGGTCGTGGGCCCCCTGCTCCACGTCGTCCAGATTGCTTTCCATCTGGGCCGTGAATTCCACGTTCATGATTTGCGGAAAATGCTCCACCAGCAGATCGTTGATGAAAAAGCCCAGCTCCGTGGGATTGAGGCGGCGCTTGACGAGAAGGACGTACTCCCGCTCCTGGAGGGTGGACAGAATGGTGGCGTAGGTGCTCGGCCGGCCGATGCCCTTTTCCTCCAGCTCCTTGATGAGGCTGGCTTCGGAGAAACGGGGAGGGGGCTGGGTGAAATGCTGCCGGGGGTCCAGCTTCTCGAGAGTCACGACCTGGCCCTTCTTGAGGTCGGGAAGCTCCTCCTCCTTCTTTTCCCCCTCCTTTTTTCCGTTGCCGTCGGATTCCTTGTCTTCTTCGCTTTCCACGTAGAGAATCATGAAGCCGGGAAACCGGACGACGGAGCCCGTGGCCCGGAAGACGTAGTCGCCTCCGGCGATGTCCACGGAGGTTTGGTCCAGGATGGCGGGGTTCATCTGGCAGGCCACGAAGCGCTTCCAGACGAGGGTGTACAGAGCCAGCTGGTCCCGGTTGAGAAAGGGGGCGACCTTTTCGGGGGCTCGGCTCACGTCCGTGGGGCGGATGGCTTCGTGGGCGTCCTGGGCTTCCTTCTTGGTTTTGTAGGCGACGGGCTTGGGGGGGAGGTAGTCCTTGCCCCAGACGGCCAGAATGTGCTCCCGCGCGGCGTTCACGGCTTCGTCGGAAAGGCGGGTGGAGTCCGTGCGCATGTAGGTGACGAGGCCCGCGGCCCCTTCCCCTCCCAGCTCGATGCCCTCGTAGAGCTGCTGGGCCACGGCCATGGTCCGTTTGGCCGAAAAGCGCAGCTTGCGAGCCGCTTCCTGCTGGAGGGTGCTGGTGATGAAAGGCGGGGCGGGGTTGCGCCGCTGCTTCTTCTTTTCCACCCGGCCGACCACGTAGGCCAAGGGCTCGAGGAGCTTCACCAGTCTCGAGGCCTCCTCTTCCGACGGGATCTCGCACTTCTTCTTTTCGCACTGCCAAAGCTTGGCCGCGAAGGGCTTGGCCGGGGGCCCTCCCGGGGCGGCTTCCGCCAGGAAATGGCCCGTGATGGTCCAGTATTCCACGGGGACGAATCGCTGGATCTCCCGCTCCCGCTCGCACACCAGCCTCAGGGTCACCGACTGCACCCGCCCGGCGCTGAGGCCCCGCTTGACCTTGTCCCACAAAACGGGGGAAATGAGGTAGCCCACCAGCCGGTCGAGAATGCGCCTGGCCTGCTGGGCCTCGTAAAGGTGGCGGGACTTGGGGGATTCGCGCAGCAAAACGGGCTCGGCCAGGGCCTCCTGGATGGCCTTCTTGGTCAGCTCGTGGAACAGGACCCGATAGACGGGCTTGTCGGACTTGGCCCCCTGGATGGATTCGGCGATGTGCCAGGCGATGGCTTCCCCTTCCCGGTCGGGGTCGGGCCCCAGGTAGATGGAGTCGGCCTTGCCCGCCGCTTCCTTGAGCTCCTTGATGACCGAGGATTTGCCTCGAATGACTTGGTACTCGGGCTGGAAGCCGTGCTCCAGATCGATCCCCAGGGTCTTTCGGGGAAGGTCCTTGACGTGGCCCACGGAGGCCTTGACGATGAAGTCGTTGCCCAGGTACCGGGAAAGGGTCCTGGCTTTGGTGGGGGATTCCACGATGAGTAGCGATTTGGACATGATAACCTTTCAGCTTGCTCCTTGGCTCGCGAGCCTCAATCGAGCCCTCTCACGAAGTACTTGCCCGGCAGCTGCTTCACCATTCCCTTGAGCTCCATGGAGAGCAGCACCGTCATCACTCGCGAGACGGGCCATTGCAGGGCTCGGCAGATTTCGTCCATGTGCCGGGGCTCGTGGTCCAGAAGGTCCCGGATGGAAGCTTCCTCGGAAGTCGTCTCCTCCAAGGCTTTGGGGACCGGCTCCGGTCCCTTCCCCTCTTCCTCGTCCCGGCGTGGAGCGGCGGTTTTCCCGTTCCGGCTGGGGCGCATGAGGGGGCGGATCTCCTCCAGAATGTCTTCCACGGTCTCCACCAGCTTGGCGCCGTCCCGCAGCAGCCGGTGGGGACCGACGCTTCGATGATGGCGGGCCAGTCCCGGGACGGCGAAAACCTCCCGGCCTTGCTCCAGAGCCAACCGGGCCGTGATGAGAGAGCCGCTGCGCTCTCCCGCCTCCACGACCACCACTCCCAGGGACAATCCGCTGATGATGCGGTTGCGAAGGGGGAAGTGGCCTGCTGCGGGGGGAATCCCCAGAGGGAATTCCGTGATCAGTGCCCCCGACCGGGGGATTCGCTCGCGAAGATCGGCGTTGGGGCGGGGATAGTCCATGTCCAGGCCGCATCCCAGGGCCGCCAGGGTCCTGCCGTTGCCCTTGAGGGCCCCTCGGTGGGCGGCGCCGTCGATGCCAACGACCAAACCGCTCACCACCGTGACCCCCTGCTCCGCCAGCTCCCGGCACAGCTTTTCGGTGAAGGTCAGTCCCGGCATGGAAGCGAATCGCGATCCGACCACGGCCACGGAAACCAAGTCCCGCGACTCCAGCGCTCCTCTGACGAAAAGCACCGCCGGAGGGTCGCTCACCGCAGCCAGGTTCGCGGGGTAGTCGGGATCTCCCAGGCAGAGAATGCGGATTCTTCGCTCCTTCAAAGCTTCCCATTCTTGTCGAGGGGGTCTCGAGCGCTCCCCGCTCAAAAGGGCCCGGGCGGCGTGCTTTGTCAAGCCCGGGACTTGCGCCAGCTCCAGGCGACGGGCCTTCAAGATGACGGAAGGGGAGCCGAAATGGCGGTAAAGCCGCAGGAGGGATCGATTCCCCAAGCCGGGAATCAACTTGAGGCTCAGCCAAGCCAAACGGTCTTCGGGCGACCATTCCTTGTTTCGGCCCTCCTGGATGGCCATGCTTTCGTTGGAGGTTTCCATGCCGGTTTCCCTGGCTCCACGTGGACAAGCTCTTTTCCTCGGTTGCTTCCTTGCCCCGAGTTGTGTTATCCAACGAAAACCGAAGATTCCCCGGGGCTTCGGCTTTCGGTGCGGCAGGTTCTTTCTCTTCCCCTGACTAACGATCGTCCCAACGGCGAGGAGTCCGACGGGGGCGGCCGGCCCGTTGGCAGAAGGAACATAGCAAATGACCATCCGGCGATCAAGGGGAGGGGATGTGAAGCCCGAGCTGCTGGCCCCCGGGGGCAGCCTCGAGAAGTGCCGCGTGGCCTTCCTCTACGGGGCCGACGCCGTGTACGCGGGGGGGCGCGATTTCAGTCTCAGGGCCTACGCCCGGAACCTCGACGACGAAGAGCTGGCCGCCGCGTGCTTCCTGGCCCGCCGCTTGGGAAAAAAGCTTTACGTGGCGGTGAACGTCTTCGCCCGGCAAAGCGATCTGAAGCCCCTTCCTTCCTGGCTGGAATACCTGTCCGACCTCGAGCCCCACGGGCTTGTCGTGAGCGACCCCGGCGTTGTGGCCCTGGCCCGGCGGTGGGCCCCCGGCATCCCTCTCCACTTGAGCACCCAGGCCAACACCGCCAACTCCGCCGCCGTGCGGTTCTGGGAGGACCAGGGCGTGCGCCGCGTCAACCTCGCCCGCGAGATCACCCTGGAGGATCTGGCCTCCATTCGCCGGGAAGTCTCCGCGGAGCTGGAGATCTTCGTTCACGGGGCCCTGTGCGTGTCCATGTCCGGAAGGTGCCTTCTGAGCAGCTTTCTCAGCGGGCGGAGCGCCAACCAAGGGCGGTGCAGCCAGCCCTGCCGCTGGTCCTACCGGTTGGTGGAGGAGAAGCGACCCGGGCAGTTCCTTCCCATCCACGAAGATTCGCGAGGCGCCTACGTTTTCAACTCCCGGGACCTTTGTCTCATCGACGATCTTCACCGCCCCGCCGCTTTGGGGGTGGACGCCTTCAAGATCGAGGGCCGCATGAAGGGAGTGCTCTACCTTGCCGCCGTGGTGCGGACCTACCGGCAGGCCCTGGACCGCTGGCGTCGGTGCCCCGGAACGTACGAAGCGGACCCTCGGTGGCGGGAGGATTTGCGAAAGATCGGCCACCGCTCCTACACTCGGGGCTTCCTTTTTTCCGCCTTCGACGAAGACGGCTCCCGCGTGGATGCGGAAAAGACTTGCGAGGGCGTTCATGCCCTGGCCGGCGTGGTGCGTCCCCGTCCCGAAGCTCTCCTGGACGGGGATCCTGGCGACCGTGCGGCCGCCGACGGATGGGCCTGCGTGCAGGTGCGCTCGCGCTTGGAAACCGGCGATCTCCTGGAATTCCTTCGTCCCGACGGCTCCGTTTGCGCTCATTCCCTGGATCGCATGGAAGACCTGAAGGGCCATGGCCTGGACGTCGCCCATCCCAACGCCTGGGTGCGCATTCCCGTGGATTTTCGAACCTTTCCTTTTCAAGTGATCCGCATTGGCAGCGCAGGAGGCCCTTGATCCGTTTTTCTCGCTCCCGCGGACGGCTCGACGGGAGACGAAAGCTTCTTCATGCATGGAGGTTTGAAAAATGATCACCATGGTTCGCACCTTGAATCCCGGCTATTGCTTCTCCGATCCCGGCGGAAAGGAGATCGGTGGCGAAAAGCGACGGCATGAACGGTATCCGGTTCGGCAGAACCTCCTGCTGGCCTTCAAGTCCCGCCCCGTGCGGGTGGGAACGGTACGCGACATCAGCCGCGGAGGGGTGTCTTTCGACTTCGTTTACGTGACTCCCTGGGCGGAGGATGCGGCGGGGACGAGAGAAGTCGAGCTCTTCGACTACAATTCGGACTTCTGTGTGGAGAATCTGTGCTGTCGAATCGCTCACGAGTGCGAGATCCAGAGCGAAAACATATCCGTCATGCGCTGCGGGCTTGAATTCGACGGGATCTCCGGGGAGCAGTTGGAAATCATCGACGAGATCATCGACCGATTCGCTTCGTCCACCGGCGAGCCCGCGAACCGCTGAAGCCCGCTTCCCCGGCGGGAAAGGGGAGCGAGGGGCCTTCAGCCTCCCGAAAAAAGGCGCACCTCGACCTCCGTGCCTTCGTCCAGACCTTCGACGCGGGCGGGGATCACCACGTAGCCGTGGGCCCGGGCCAGCAGGCTGATCATGGCGGACTTGCCGAAAAGGGGGGTCGCTTTCAAGGTCTTTTCCTCCAAGGTCAGGACCACGGGGAAATAGTCCTCCCGACCGGAGACCGAGGGGAGATTGCGGGCGAGGACGGCGCGTCGCCGGTTTTCCTCGACCTGCGGCATCTTGCGGCGTCCCTGAAGCCGCATGAGAAACGGTCGCACGAAGGCCGTGAAGACCATGAGGGCCGAAGCGGGATGTCCCGGCAAACCCCAGAAGCCTTTCCCTCCCACTCGTCCCAGGATGGTGGGCTTTCCCGGCCGAATGGCCACCCCCTGCACCAGCATCCGCGAGCCGGGAAGCCCCTCGAGGATGCGCGCGGTGTAGTCCCTCGCCCCCACGGAGCTACCTCCCGAAAGGAGCACCACATCGTGCTCCTCCAAGGCTTGGCGGCAGGCTCGGGTCAGGGATTCCAGGTCGTCTTGAATCAACAGGCCGGGGCTCGGAAGTCCCCCCGCCCGCTTCGTTTGAGCCGCCAGGGTGTAGGCGTTGATGTCCCGGATCTTGCCGGGGGGCAAGGGGCGCGTGGTTACGGGGACGATCTCGTCCCCCGTGGAAAGGATCGCTACTTTGGGGCGGCGGTGTACGAGGACCGAGGGGATTCCCAAAGCGGCGGGGACCCCCACGTCCTGGGGCCGGATCAAGTGGCCCGCCGGGAGCGCCTCGCCGCCCCGAGGGATGTCTTCCCCTTCCTGGAGCAGATTTTCCCCCGGAGCCACGGCGCGATTGACTTCGATGGCCTTCTCGTCCACCCATTGAGTGTGCTCCACCATGACCACGGCGTCGGCCCCGGGGGGGAGCATGCCCCCGGTGGGGATGGCCACCGCCGTGCCCGGCTTCACCTCCGCCTCCGCCGCCCGCCCCATGACCACCTCGCCGCCGATCTCCAGAAAGCCGGGCAGGGATTCCGAAGCCCCGAAGGTGTCCCTCGCCCGCACGGCGAAGCCGTCCATGACGGCCCGGGGAAAGGAGGGGATAGGCTCGGGGGCGGCGAGGGGCTCGGCCAGCACCCGTCCCGACGCTTCTTCCAGAGGGACTTCCTCGGCTTCCAGCGGCGGGAACCCTTGGATGATCTCCAGAACTTCTTCGGGGGATTTGACGGTCAGAAACTGCGCCATGGATCTTCTTCCTTCCATCGTGGATCGATCAAGGGAAAGGCGGATAAGAAGCGCCATTCTATCCCCTCTTACCGATTCCCGCAACATGGTGTATGGTGGA
>Ga0180430_10005857_pt1 | contig 10127 bp, 7 predicted proteins | sample SS_ome_9_FD_132999 | JGI IMG/M metagenome (GOLD analysis project Ga0180430, IMG submission 132999) | Hypersaline lake sediment archaeal communities from the Salton Sea, California, USA - SS_1_S_2 metaG | ecosystem: Environmental > Aquatic > Non-marine Saline and Alkaline > Hypersaline > Sediment...
CGCTCCGTGACCAATGGCGGGCTGGCCCCGCTGCCGCGGCCGCGTCGCTATGTGCAGTTCAAGATCGGCTTCCGCGGCCGTCTGTTCGACACCCGCCTGGTAGACCGCCTCGAGTTCACCTACCTCAATCCGCCGCTCGCCGACACCCTGCGGGCCGAGGTCTTCCCGCGTCTGGCCGAGCCCGACCAGCCGGCCTCGTTCCGCTACGCCGTACAGCTGCGGGCGCCCGAGGCGGTCCTGGGCTTTGACCAGCTCGAGATCGACACCACCGTGCCGGTGGAGGCGGTTCACAGCTTCACGGTGAATGGCCAGACCCGCGATTTCGAGCTGCTGTACTCCAGGGACAACGCCTTCCGCCTGGCCTTCCCCCTGCTGATCGCCGACGGCGATCTGCTCGAGTTCACCTTCGATCTGCCCGTCTTCCGCTTCGGGTCGACGTTCTCGGGCCGGGCGTACAACAGCCGCTACCCGTTGGTGCCGCAGCAGCTGGAGGCGGGGCAGGTCACCGACTTCGGCCCCGGCGACGCGGATGCCACTTCGGGCCTGGCCGTGGCCATTCCCAAGCCGCAGATCGGCGTCCTCGTGGGCGAAATCGCCCAGAGCACGCCCGTGGTCACGCCCAACGGAGACGGGCTGCACGACGAGTTGACCATGCAGTACAGCCTGCTGCAGCTGCTGCTGCCCGCACCGGTCGCCCTGGACCTGCACAACCTGACCGGGCGCCGGGTCCGCAGCGTCGAGGCGGGCCTCCAGGGCCTGGGCCCGACCCAGGTGCGCTGGGATGGCTGTGACGAGACGGGCCGGCCCGTACCGCCCGGCATCTATGTCTGGGTACTGCGCGTGATGGCCGATGCCTTTGAGGAGCGCCACAGCGGCACGGTCGCCGTGGCCTACTAATGGGGAGCAGACGCTTGAATCAGAAGGCCCTCGGAGTGCTGGTGGCCCTCTTCTGCCTGGCGGGCTCAGCCGGCTGGGCCCAGCAGTACGGCAGCCGGCTGGGCACGATCCAGCGCGGCGGCAAGGTCACCTTCGAGCCCGCCGGCCCCGGCGTGCTCTTCGACGCCCTGGACCCGGCCCTGCGCAAGTGGTATGTCCCCCAGGAGCTGTACGCCGAGTACCGCTGGCGCCAGTGGGAGTACTCCAACTACGCGCGCCAGAACTACCAGCGCTACGTGTCGACCTCCATCGAGGGCGACTACTGGTACGACGTGTATGGCAACCTGCTGACCCGCGGGTGGCTGCTCTACGACTGGCGCCAGGAGAACCCGCAGCCCTTTGGCAGCGCCCTGGAGAAGACCCTCCAGTACTCGCGCTGGTTCAACAACCTGGTCGTGGCCTCCGATCACAAGGGCGAGTACCACTACGCCATGACCGTGGGCAACGAGATCCGCACCACCCTGACGCCGATGACCTTCTCCAAGCCCCTGTTCAACGGCGTGCAGTGGGACTTCGCCTCAGACAAGTACGCCGCCACCATGCTGCTGTCGCGCATCAGCGACCCCGGCCAGTACATTGGCAATGTCGATGGCCCCGAGAGCTACACGAGCAACACCAACCTGTTCGCCGGGCGCCTCGAGGCCCAGGTGGGCGACTTCGCCAAGGTGGGGGGCACTTTCGTCAACGCCCATCACTCCCAGTCGCAGCTGGAGGCCCTCAACGGCGACATCTTCAAAGGGGCCCTCACCTCCGAGCAGAACGCGGCCAGCGTCAGCCGCATCTATCTGCGCATCAGCGACGACTCACCCCTGGACGGGGAGGGCGGCGGTGCCCTGTTCTCCAGCGACATCATCATCCACGACCTGCGCGGCGAGACCTTCCGCGGCAGCACCATCGGCTTCCGCCCCCGCATCGAGGGCGGCCTGCAGCGGCACGGGTATCTGGCCGCCGACGGGACCGAGGAGATCCTCCTCACCTACGACTTCAACGACCCGTCCTACGAGGGCCCCCATCCCACCGAGGTGGTGCGCGTCCAGCTCGAGCTGGTGCTGGCCAACGACTACCTCGTGGAGATGGCCTCCAACCGCCAGCTCAACTCCGCCAGGTCCATCGTCTACCTGCCCATCGCGCGGGCCCACGGCAATGTTCTGGACGGCTCCAACCAGCGCATACTCGTGTTCGACTACGGTCTGCCCACGGCCAACCAGATCACCGGTGTCACCGTCGAGCTGACCGACCTGCACGGTCTGCGCGGCTATCTCGAGATTAACGTCAACGACCGGTACCGCCAGTACCCAAACCCCAATGTCGAGCGCCACCGCGCGGCCAGCGCGCGCAGCACGGCCTGGATGCTGAATCTGTCCAAGCGCGCCTACCCGGCTTTCTGGTGGCTGGAAGCCTACTCGGTTCAGCGAGGCTACACGACGACCTTTACCACCACCGGCGCCGACGGCGATGTCAACTACGGGGGGGATTACGACACATACGAGTTCGTCGACGACAACGACGACATGGACCGCCGGCCCGACTGGCGCCGCAAGGGCTGGGGCAGCGGCGACGACGAGGTCTACCCGGGATGGGACGAGAACAACGACTTCGTCTCCGACTTCAACCAGAACGACAACGACGACTCGCCCAACCTGATTCCCGACTACGAGGAGCCCTTCCTGCGCTACCACACCGACCGACCCGAGTTTCTCTACGGCATCGACGCCAACCACAACGGCACCATCGACCGCTTTGAGAACGACGAGGAGCCGGACTACCCCTACCGCCGCGATCAGCAGGGGTACAACACCTATGTCGGCACCTTCCTCGGCCCCGACATCAGGGTGACGGGGGGACGCATGCGCGTCGAGCAGCTGAGTGACCGGCGCCACAGCCGGGCCTGGTACGCCCTGCTGACCATGGAGAAGGGTCAGTGGCGCTGGGGGCGGCTGCGCGCCTTTCAGGACCTGCGCCGCGTGCGCGACACCATCCGCGACGACCTCATCCAGTGGCAGCAGCCGGCCAATGCCCGGGGCACGCTGCGCGCCGTGGCCGACGAGCTGCCGGCGCAGGACACGTGGATCGCCACCAGCTGGTGGGGCCTCGACCAGAACCCGGTCGAGGGGCTGCGCCTGAGCCACAAGCTGAAGTGGCAGTCCTACTGGCAGCGCGACAACCGCCTCGAGCTGGAGCTGCGCGGCCAGCGGCGCCAGTCCTTCTTCCTGGGCCTGATCGACAAGGCCGACTACACGACTGCCTTGGGCTCCTGGCTGCTGTCGCCGCGGTGGAAGAGCGAGTACCGCCGCGAGCGCCCGGTGACCCGCATCTCGCCGCAGCGGCGCGAGCTGACCGAGTTGCTCATGCTGGTGGGGCGGCGGCCCTTCATGCGCCGCAGCTACCTCCAAACCGGCGTCGAGTACGAGTGGTTCCGGCAGTTGCGCGATCCGGTGCCGCCGGGGGCCAATCCAAGCTACACGGCCCTCACCACCACCGTGCAGGTCACCAATGTGTCGGACTACCTCGGTTACCAGCTGACGACCAACCTCGGCTTCGAGATCACCCGGCGGAATCTCGACTTCGAGCCCAAGCAGTATCGCACGCGGGGATTCATCGCCATCTACGCCGGAGTGGATCGCTGACCATGACACACCCAAGGCCCATCGGCCGACGACGCCTCCTGACCCTGGCCCTGCTGCTCTCGTGCGCCTACGCTGCCGCGGGACAGGCGGCCACCGGCGAGGCGGCGGCGCAGGGCGCCCTCGAGGCCCTGCATCAGAGCCTGCGCTCGGACCGGCCCACCTACACCCGCGCAGTGCTCGACCAGCTGTATGTGCAGCTCGAAGCCGACGGGGAGGCCGTGCGCCCCCTGCTGCTGGCCGCCATGGACAGCCTGGAGCAGGGCGCCGACCGCGGCGCCGAGGCGTGGCAGCAGCTGCTCGCCAAAGGCGGACAGCACGGCGGGCGCCGGTCGGTCGAGCGTTTCCTGCGCGAGCTGCTGCACCTGGGCCGTCTGGCCGTCGAGGGCGACGACAACTACGTGCTGCAGGCCAGCATCGCGTACGCGGCGCGGCGCAGCGGCCTGCCGGAGGAGCAGGCGCGGGCCTTCCTGGGGTCTATCGTGGCCGAGGCCTATGGGCGCGGGCAGCTGGCCGTCGACGGCCAGCTCGGCCTGGTCGTCACCGGCCGGACCGCCACCCATGGCCGCGACATGGAGGCCCTTTACCTGTTCTTCGGCAGCCGCGACGAGGAGGTGGTGACGGAGAAGGTGCGGGAGGTGCACCGCTTCGTCGTGCCCCGCGTGGTGGCCCGCCTGCCGCGCGCTGAGTCGGTCAAGTGGGCCGTGCGCGGACGCGATCTCACCCCCCTGCTGGACCCGGACCTGCACCTGGCCGTCGAGGTCACGCAGCTGCGCTTCGAGGGGGTGGAGGGGCAGGCCGTGCCCTGTCTGGAGTTGGAGATGGAGCTGTCGCGCCGCGGCTCGGGAGTGGCCGGTCAGCGGCTGCCCCTGACCGTGTGCGACACCGAGCCCGCGGCGGCGCACAGCCTGGCCTCGCTCTGGGAGTTGGTGGCGCGCGCGGTGTGCGAGGCGACCGTCGAGCTGCTGCCCGCTTACGCGGCCGGGGGAGGGAGATGATGGCGCGCCTGTCCGCACCGCGACGGCACTACCTGGGGGCGGCCCTGCTGGGACTCGTCCTGACGACCCTGGGGCCCTGCGGCTGCGCCTACCACCACTATGTCGGCCCCCTGCAGCCGGCGGCCGACCAGGGCCACTCCGTGACCGCTGAGAACGAGGGGCTAACCTTCCGCTCGCAGGGGCTGGAGATCCACCTGCGCCCCATGCTCGACGCCGAGCTGGACCGCCGCTTTGCCGCCCACTCCCAGAGCGGCCCCCGGTCTACCAACCCCTACACCTTTGCCGATGTAGAGTTCTGGCCTCCCGGCCCGTCCACCAGCCGCTTCACCGTGGTCTACATCGAGGTGGAGAACGAGGGTTACCCCAAGATCAAGATCGACCCGGCCAAGATCGCCCTGCGGGCCAACACGGGCGAGGAGTACTGGAGCTTGAGCCTGCAGCAGCTCGACACCTATTACCGCGCCTACACCGAGGGTTTCCAGGGCGACGCCTTCAGCCGGTACCGCGAGCGCATGGACCTGCTCAACCGCACCACCTTCCGCAACGAAGAGATCTTCATGGGGCAGCAGAAGTCCGGCTATGTCGTATTCCCCGCCCTGAGCCACAACGTGCAGCGCCTGTCCCTGTCCCTCCACGACGTGGTGCTGCGCTTCGACTACCGCAGCGAGCCGGCCGAGACGGTCGACGTCGTGTACCAGTTCGAGCGCCAGACCGGCCGCATCTACGACAACGGCCGCGTGATCCTGGAGGAACTCCCGCCGCCCCGGTAGCCCTGGCGGGCGCCCGACGGTGGCACAGCTCTTGCAGTGCTCCGGGGTAGCAGAGCGATGTCACAGCCGGAGGGTACTCCCCCCGGAATCACACTCAGGGCACTCGAGCTCCCGGCCTTGCAGACCGGGGCCGCGCCCGGGGAGGACAGAGTGAACTGGAAGCACGTGTACGGGCCGGTACCCTCGCGGCGCCTGGGCCGGTCGCTGGGGGTTAACCCCATTCCGTCAAAGACCTGCAACTACAACTGCGCCTACTGTCAACTCGGCCACACCACGCTCCGCACCGACGAGCGCCAGCGCTTCTACCCGCCCAGCGCCATTCTGCGCGAGGTATCGCAGGCCGTGGAGGCGGACACGGGCCAGCTCGATTTCGTCACCTATGTGGGCGAAGGCGAGCCCACGCTGTGCCGCGACCTCGGTTACCTGGTCACCGAAACCAAGCGCCTCGTCCAAGCCCCCGTGGCCACCATCACCAACGGCAGCCTGCTGCACCGCCGCGACGTGCGCGACGACCTGTCGGCCTGCGACGTGGTCGTGCCCTCGCTGGACAGCGTCGAAGAGAAGGCCTTCCGCCGCATAAACCGCCCGGGCCGCGACCTGCGGGTCGACCAGGTGGTGGAGGGGCTGATCACCTTCAGCGACAGCTTCACCGGCGAGCTGTGGGTGGAGATCATGCTGGTGCAGGGCGTCAATGACGGCGAGGAGCACCTCTTGCAGCTCCGGCAGGTCCTGGACCGGGTGAGCCCCGATCGCATCTACCTCAACGTCCCCATCCGGCCGCCGGCCGAAAGCTGGGTGCAGCCCCCCGATGCCGAGGGCCTGGTGCGGGCCCAGTCCCTGCTGGGGAAGGTGATCACCATCGACATGCGCGAGGAGGGGGACTTCGGCACCGAGGGCTTCGACGATCCCCTCGAGGCGATCCAGATGATCGTGCGCCGCCACCCCATGCGGGTTGAGCAGATCGCCGCCGTCATGGAGGGGGGAGAGGGGAGCGAGCTGGCCGGTCAGCTCGAAGAGCTGGTCGACAGCGGCCGACTGCGGGCCCTGGAGTACCGCGGCCAGATATTCTACGCCGCCGGCGAGGGCCGCCACGACCCGCGCTCCCTGGCCGCGAGCCCCGCGGACTGACTCCGCCCGCTGCGCCACGCCCGCGGCGACCCATCAGGACCGGTCGCCGTGGAGCGGCGCCTCGATGCCGTAGGCCTTGAGCTTGCGAAAGAAGGTGCTCTTGTGGATACCGAGCTCGGCGGCGGCCTCTTTGCGGCTGCCGCTGTGCCGTTCGAGGGCCGCGGCAATGGCCTGCTTTTCCAGGTCCCGCAGGGTCGCCCCGCCGCGGCGCCCCGCGCCGCCCGCATCCGTGCCGTCATCTGCGCCATGGGGCCGCAGCCCCTCGGGCAGGTGCTCGGGGCCGATCAGCCCGGATGAGCACAGGATGAAGGCCCGCTCCACGATATTCTCCAGTTCGCGGATGTTGCCGGGGTAGTCGTGGTCCATCAGCAGTTCGAGGGCCTGCTCCGACACGCCGGCCACGTCCTTCCCCTGCAGGTGGTTGTACCGGCTCACGAAGTGGTCGACCAGCAGGGGGATATCCTCCTTGCGGTCGCGCAGCATGGGCAGATTGAGCTGAATGACATTGATCCGGTAGAACAGGTCGCGCCGGAACTCGCCCTGCTGCACCAGGCTTTCCAGGTCGCGATTGCTGGCCGCGATGACGCGGACGTCGGCCTGCACCGAGTGCGTCGCCCCCAGCGGCTCGTACTGGCGCTCCTGGAGCACGCGCAGCAGGCGCATCTGCATGGCCTGCGACACGTCGGCGACCTCGTCCAGCAGGAGAGTGCCCTTCTCGGCCAGGGCGAAGCGGCCCGGCTTGTCCGCCCGCGCGTCGGTGAAGGCGCCCTTCTTGTACCCGAAGAGCTCCGACTCGAGCAGCGAGTCGGGCAGGGCGCCGCAGTTGAGGGCCACGAAGGGGCCCTCGCGGCGCGGCCCCAGATTGTGGATAGCCCGCGCCACCAGTTCCTTGCCCGTGCCGCTATCGCCGTGGATCAGCACCGTGCTGTCGCTGGCCGCGATGGTGGGCAGCAGTTCGAAGAGCTGCTGCATCTCGCGGTTGCGACTCACCAGGTCCTCGAAGCGGTACCCCGACTCCAGACGCTTGCGCAACTCCTCCACCTGGCGCAGGTCGCGGAAGGTCTCCACCCCGCCCACGACCTGTCCCGCGTCGTCCTTGAGCGCCGCGGCCGACACGCTCACCGGCAGACGCTGCCCCTCGCGGCCGATCACATACACGGGTGTACCGATCACGGGGGCGTCGTCGGCCAGGGCCCGGCGGATGGGGCAGGCGTTCTCGCAGGCACTGCCCCTGAACACGTCGGAGCAGCGGTGCCCCAGCGCCTCGTCCCGCGGCACGCCGGTCAGCTCCTCGGCGGCCCGGTTGAAGGAGGTGATGCGCCACTCCGCATCGACGGTGAAGACGCCGTCGGCCAGGGCGTCCAGAATCACGGCGGTCTGGTTGGGCGACGACAGGGGCGGTGTCGCGGGGTTGGGGCTGGGCATTGGCGTCTCGATCCACGAAGCGGCGAGACCGGCGCTCGACCGTGCGGCCGGAGGGCGCCTGGGTCTCACCAGAGAGGCCGGCCTGCGCGCTCAGGTGGCGTTCTGCGACCCCTCAGTCATCCAGGTGCAAGTTCCTGTACATACTACACATATGTAGGGGAGAACGGTAGGGCCAGGCCGGGCGGGGCCGCGTTCTGCGACTCTTCACTCCTCGCGGCAGGGCGCCTGCAGCCGGGCCTGGGATGGAGCGGGCAGCGTCCGCCGATGGCATGCCTGTTGCAGATGATGGTGCCGAGATGACGACTGCGCGACCATACCGAGCCACCGGGGGCTGCCCATGATACTGGCCATCCCCATTTGGGAGGGCAGGGTTTCCCCTGTTCTGGACACTGCCCGCTGCCTGCTCACCGTGCGCCTGGAGGAGGGCCACGAGGTGGAGCGCGACGAGCTCCCCCTGGACGAGCAGACCCCCTCGGCCCGCGCTGAGACGCTGGCCGAGCGGGGCGTTGCGCTGCTGATCTGCGGGGCGGTCACGGCGGAACTGCGCGCCGCCGTGGTCGGCCGCGGCATCGATCTGATTCCGTGGACCATGGGCGCCGTCGACGAGGTACTCGACGCCTATCTCGGCGGCGAGCTCAGCGATCCGCGGTACGCCATGCCCGGCGCGAACTGATTCGCCCAAGCACAGAGGGGGCCGCACCCCGCCAGGGGGTGCGGCCCCCGCCGCCTTCTGGGCCACTCCCGTGGGGCCGCCTCAGTCGAGGAGCCCCTGCTCCGCCAGGATTCCCCGCAGTTCCTCCCTCTCCTCCGCCGCGATCTCCAGCATGGGCAGGCGCACGCAGCCGCCGTGCAGCCCCACCAGGTCCATGGCCGCCTTCATGGAGGCGAACTGCATGGAAGCGCCGCCGCGCAGTCCGGCACTGGGGCCGTGCGCGGCGTTGAGCCGGGCCGTGAAGCTGGCTCCCGGCGGCAGGGCTCCGACGATCTCCGGGTCCTTGAAGAAGGGAATCAGCCGCTCGTGGAGGGCGTCGACCTCCTCGTAGTTCTCCTCGCGGGCGGCGCGATACATCTCCAGCGACCGTCCGGGCATGAAGTTGGACAGGAAGCTGACGAAGCCCGGGCATCCAAAGCGGGCCACGAAGGGGTAGATCTCCTCGCCGCGGCCGCACAGGACCACGGCATTGGGCTCCACGGCCTTCTGCATCATGCGGAAGGAGAGGACACTCGACGTGTTCTCCTTCACGGCCACGAAGTTGGGTATCTCGGCCAGCCGGGCCACCACGGGGGGCCGGAGCCAGCACCCCGAAACCAGGGAGTTGTTGTACAGAGCCACGCCTATATCGATGCTCTCGGCGATGGCCCGGTAGTGCCGGTACACGCCCTCCTCTTCGGGGGGAACGTAGTAGGGCAGCACCACCAGGACGCCGTCGGCCCCGACTGACTGGGCGAACTGCGACCGCTTGATCGTCTCCCGCGTGCCGGCCTGGGCCGTGCCCGCAATCACCGGATGGCGCCCGGCCACCTCCTCGCACACCATCTCCACCACGGCCTTGAACTCGTCCTCGGACTGGACGAAGAACTCGCCGTTGCTGCCTTCGGGCACAAACACGAAGTCCTGCCCCTCGGCGTGCTCCAGCAGCCAGCGGGTGTTGCTCCGCATCCCCTCCAGATCGAGACTGCCGTCCTGCTTGAAGGGCGTCATCTGCACGCAGAACACGCCCTTCAGCTTCTGCTTCAGCTCTTCCGGACCCATCATCTTTACACGCTCCCCCTGTGATGCCCGGCGCCGCTGAGGCGCCTGGCCATTGGCCTGAGTGGTGGCAACCCGCAATCTGCGGGCCACCCAGGAGCGGCCGGCCAAGGCGTTCGGGAAGTCGCACCATGCGACTCCCGCCCTTGCCTCAAGACGCAATCTGCCACTCCCCCGGGGGAGGCGGCGGCCGCCTTCCGGTTTCCTAGTCCGTTAACCTGGGCAGCACCGTGAAGCCCAGCGAATCCACCGAAGCGGATCCGAACAGGCCAATGGCCCCCTCCAGGCGGAAGGCCGGTCGCTCGAAGCTGTCCCCGATCAGGCCCCCGGCCTGGAAGCCGTCGTCCGGGTTGGTGCGGGCGTAATCAAACCAGTTCCGGTCTATGGCGTACAGGCGGAACACGTGCGGGCCGGCAAAGGCCACGGCGAACCACGGAAGGCGGACCCGGCCGTCCTCCAGAAACAGGGGGGGCGACGACCCCTGCCGCTCGAAGTC
>Ga0180430_10005858_pt1 | contig 10125 bp, 7 predicted proteins | sample SS_ome_9_FD_132999 | JGI IMG/M metagenome (GOLD analysis project Ga0180430, IMG submission 132999) | Hypersaline lake sediment archaeal communities from the Salton Sea, California, USA - SS_1_S_2 metaG | ecosystem: Environmental > Aquatic > Non-marine Saline and Alkaline > Hypersaline > Sediment...
CTTCTGTAGAAAGCTATTTTGACTATCTAATTATGTTAAGTACAAGGCTTGTATCATCAGGGCCTATAAATGAAGTGTTTACAAAAGAAAACCTGACTAAAACATATGGTAAAAACCAAGCGCTTTTTGAAGAGTTAACGAAAAAATCTTTTGAAAACCTATGAGTTTAATCGAGTTTTTTACATCATCAGTTTACAGAGGGCCTCTAATTGGCTCGATGTTTATGTGTTTAACTGCATCAATTGTAGGTGTTTTTGCATTTTTACAAAAAAGACCTCTAATTTCTGAAACCCTTTCTCATGCAAGTTTCCCTGGAGTTGTGTTAGGTGTTTATGTAGCCTCCTTTTTTCTAAGTCCAACAGATTCTAAGTTAAGCTTTTTTTATCTTACATTTGCTTTTGTATTTTGTTTAGCAGCATTGCTGCTTGTGTCTTTTATGGAAAAAAAGATTCATGTAAAAAGTGATACTGTATTGTGTTACATCTTATCTTTCTTTTTTGCTATTGGTCTTTTAATAGCTTCACAGATGCAATTTGTAGAACCTTATTTTTATAAAAAAAGCCTATCCTTTCTCTATGGACAGGTAGCGACAATGACTGATACCCATATATGGATTTATGGGTCTCTATTTGTATTTACCACTATTATTTTATCTCTGTTTTATTATCCTATAAAAGCCTATCTGTTTGATCCCTTATTTTTTCAAGGTCTTAATAAATCTAGTAGGTTTATAGAAGGGGTGATCTCTCTTTTATTATTGCTTGCAATTGTTGTTGGTTTTTCCTCAGTTGGAGTGATTTTATTATCTGGGATGTTAATTGCTCCTTGCTTAGCAGCAAGGCAATGGACAAGTAAGCTAAATTTAATATACATAATTTCTGGGCTAATAGGAGTTGTAAGTGCTCTTTTTGGAGTAATTGGTTCTACTGTAATTTCTTCTTATTTAAACCTATCTTTTCCAACAGGACCACTTATTGTATTAACTGCTACATTTATCTCTTTTTCCTCTCTGTTATTTGCTCCTGAAAAAGGGTTGTTTTTCAGATCTTTTAGAATGTTTATTTTTAGAGCAAAATGTATAGAAGAAAACCTCTTAAAAGGAATTTGGCAATATAAAATTAGTGATATCAAGCAGATGAAAAAACAACATCAGCTGTCATACGTATTTTTATTTTTCTTTTTAAAGCATATGGAAAAAAGTGGTTGGGTTTATAAACAAAACAGGCAGATATTGCTTACAGTAGACGGAGAAAAAAAAGCAAAAAAGATTGTTAGGTGTCATAGGCTATGGGAGCTTTATCTTACAGACTATTTAGGGATAGGAGTTGAAAAAGTACATAAAAGTGCAGAACAAATAGAACACATTATCACAGAAGATATTGAAAGGCGTTTGACTGCTATTATGGAAAACCCAAAACATGACCCTCACCAAAAACCTATACCAGAAAAGCAGGTATAAGATGTTAAATCCTTATAGAGGCAATACATTTTTTGAGTTTTTTGTAACGCTTTTTAGAAGAGGATTTCTGTTTATAAAAGGGGGGCTGTCACTAGATAATCTAGCTACCGATGAAATTCAGCTAATAGTTTTATCTCTTATCGCAATTTCTTGTGCTCTAGTTGGTGTTTTTTTAGTGATTAAAAAGATGGCAATGTTAACAAATGCTTTATCTCATACTGTTTTGCTTGGAATTGTGTGCTCTTATTTACTTTTTCAAGGGGCAGTATTTGGACAAATGGGGCTTTTAATACTTGTTATCGCAAGTATGATAACTGCTTTGTTAACTGCATTTTTCACCCAGTTTATTCACAAGGTTTTAAATGTGCAGCAAGATGCAGCAATTGGGCTTGTGTTTACCTTCTTATTTGCTCTTGGAATTGTGTTAGCTACTCTATTTACTAGAAATGTTCATATTGGTATTGAGGCTGTAATGGGAAATGCTGATGCTTTGTTTTATTCAGATATTAAACAAGCTTTATGTCTGTTTTTAGTTAACTTAATTTTTATGTTGGTGTTTTTCAGGCCATATCTTTTTTCTACATTTGATCCACTGTTTTCAAAAAATAGCGGAGCTTTTGTATCTTTTTTTAATGCATTATTTCTTTTACAAGTTTCTTTTACCGCAATATTGAGTTTTAGGGCTATTGGAGTGATTTTAGTATTAGGGTTTTTTGTAAGTCCATTTTTAATCTGTCGCCTTGGTTGTGATAGAATACGAAAACTCTTAGTGTATGCACCGTTAACATCTTTCTTAGTTGTGGTGTTTTCTCTTGCTTTAAGTAGGCATTTACTAACTGTGTACAATATAGCTTTTTCAACATCAGCTCTCGTAGGCACTTGTTTAGGTAGCCTTTATCTGCTAGCAATAGTTACTAAGAAAAATTTGATAACCTTGTTTAAAAAAGCTTAGAATAATTGGCTTTTCTAACATCGGTAAATATGATATCCTGAAAGGGAAAAAAGAATTTTAATTTAGGGTATTATGCAATTACTAGATATTTTAAACATTGTAAACCTTACTCAAATTTTTACAGTGTTTTTAGCTATTTTAGCCTTAGGCTTTTTGATTTTCATTCATGAGCTTGGTCACTATATAGTCGCTCGTCGAACTAAAATGAGAGTTGAAGTATTTTCTATAGGATTTGGAAAGCCACTTTTTTCATGGATGAGAAAAGGAGTAAAATGGCAGGTATGCATGTTACCATTTGGTGGTTATGTAAAAATTGCAGGTATGCATGCTGAAAAGGGGATTGAGCCTTCTGATATTCCAGATGGATATTTTGGAAAAAAGCCATGGGATCGAATTAAAGTTGCTTTTGCAGGGCCTTTAGTAAACATCGTATTTGCTTTAATAGTTTTTACAGGTGTTTATCTTATTGGTGGAAGAGAAAAGCCTTTTTCTCATTACACACATAAAATTGGTTGGATAGATGAAAAATCAGAGCTATACCAAAAAGGAATACGTCCAGGTGATGAAATTGTAGAGCTTGGTGATAGACCTTATAACGGAGTTAAAGATCTATTGTTTAATGCTATTGGAAAAGATAGCCAGACAAGAATTAAAGGGTACAAAATAGATTATCTTACTCAGCAGAAAAAAGAGGCATTTGATTACACATTAAATAATTATGCGCTTGAAGGTGGAAATCCAGATTTTCAGACGATAGGAATAGTAAGTCCGGCAAAGTATCTTATTTACAATCCTGAAGCAATGCAGCAAAACTCTTTAACCCCATCGACATCAATTCTAAATTCAGGGTTAAAACAAGACGATCGTCTTGTTTGGGTAAACGGTGAATTAATCTTTTCATCAGATCAACTTAACTCTATATTAAATGAGTCAACAACTTACCTTTCTGTTTTACGTAAAGGAAAAGTAATACATACAAGAGTTCCTAGAGTTCAATTAGATTCACTTAGATTAAATAGATCGGTAAAAAATGAGCTTAATGATTGGAAATATGAGACAGGAATAAAACAGTCATTAGCATCACTTTATTTTATTCCTTATGATTTAAACTCTAATCTACAAGTTAAAAACAAAATCACATTCATTGATAAAGAAGAAGGTGCTAAGGCTTTTATTCCATGTCAAAGATGTGCAAGTTATTTTCCTTTAGAAAGAGGGGATAAGATCATTGCAATTGATGGGCAAAAAGTCTCAACTTCTTTTGATCTTCTTCAAAAGATTCAAACAAAAAATGCTCTTATTATTGTCCAAAATGATTTAACAAGTGACTCATCCTTATCAGCGGATATGGCAGATGCTGAGTTTGACAAACAATTTCCAACTCATGATTTAAATAAGATTGTTTCATCTATTGGTACAAAAAATGAAGTTAAAAGCACAAAGCACTTTGCTCTTTTATCTCCAATAAAACTTCAGAAATTAAAAGATATTGAAGACAAAAGAACGAAAACTGAGCTTACCAATCTTCGCCAATCTATTGAAGATATGGAAGATGATGAGTTAAAAACAAAAAAGCTTGTTGAGTTAAATAAGTATGAAAACTCTTATATGCTTGGAATTATGTTACAAGATAAGCAAGTGCTTTATAACCCATCACCATTTGCTTTATTTGGAGATGTAGTTTCTGAAATACAAAGAACCTTTACAGGTCTTGTACTAGGGGATGTAAGTCCAAAGCATATGTCAGGTCCTGTAGGAATTATGTATGTTGTACAACATAGCTGGTCTTTAGGGATAGCTGAAGTGCTTTATTGGATTGGTATGATTTCATTAAACTTAGGTTTATTAAACCTTCTTCCAATTCCAGTATTAGATGGTGGACACATAACATTATCTTGCATCGAAATGGTTACAAAAAAGCCGATAAAAGCAAAAACAATGGAAAGAATCATCTTACCATTTGTAGTTCTGCTTATTGGTTATACGATTTATATAACCTTTCACGATATAACAAGAATATTCTTCTAAAGAAAAAAGCCAGCAATAAGCTGGCTTTTTTTTTAACTATGACTAGTTTTAAGCTACAGATGATTGTTTAGCAGATTGCTCATTTGAACTTTGAGCATTTTCTGTGTGAGTCTTCTTAAAAATTGAAGTTACAGATGAAGCTGTATAGCTTATTACTGCAAAAACAGTAGCAATCATTGTAAATAGAAGAAGAGGAACTACTTTAATGATCTTCTTAAAAACACCGTCAGTCTTTTTAAAATGTACCAAATCAGAAATACGCTTAGAAAGAGGTAATTTTTCATTCTTTACTGGCTTTGAATTTTCTTCAGTGTTTTCTTTAGTGTTTTCTTTAGTGTTCACTGGTTGAGCATCATCAGTTTGCTCAGTGCTTTCTTTAGTTTTCACTGGCTGAGCATCATCAGTTTGCTCAGTGTTTTCTTTAGTGTTCACTGGCTGAGCATCATCAGTTTGCTCAGTGTTTTCTTTAGTGTTCACTGGCTGAGCATCATCAGTTTGCTCAGTGCTTTCTTTAGTGTTTACTGGCTGAGCATCATCAGTTTGCTCAGTGTTTTCTTGAGCTTTTACTGGTTGAGTATCATCAGTTTGCTCAGTGTTCACTTGTTGAGCATCGTCAGTTTGCTCAGTGTTTTCTTGAGCCTCCACTGGTTGAGCGTCGTCAGTTTGCTGATTATTTTGAGCTGGAGTAATTTGGTTATTAGCAAAATACAGGTTTGATGTTTTTTGAGCAGCCCTCGCTATTCCAAAACTTAGAGCAGTTGCTGAAATAGTATGTAAATATGGAAGATTAGAAATTCTTTCTGGTAGTCTTTGAACAAGGTTTCTTGAAATTAAGCTTTTAATAGTCGAGTTTAAAAATAGAATGTTAGTTAAAAACAGAGTTGTTATCCCAGCTTTATTGTTTTTTGCTTTTTCTAAAGCTGTTGTTGTGTTTCTAGCTGCTGCTTCCATACTTTTATGTATGCAGTTTGTTAATGTATTTACATGTGTAGAAGACATAATTACCTCTTTTTTATGTTAGTGGTGTTCGAAAAAAGATAGTCTAATTAGGCAAGAATTTGATTGCAACATTGTTTAACAGATTTTCAAACTAGTTTTGAATAACTCCGAACTATTTTTTTACATTTTAAACAGGTTTTTTCATCAGCAATAGACGCGCTTATCACAGGAATAAAGCCAAGTAGCTTCTTTGTTTAACTTGTGATTACATGGATGTAAGGCTAGATAGTCGCTATCTGCTGTTTTTTGTATGCTGTAAATTTTTGTCGTTGAGTTACTAGAACGGTAGATAGTCATTAATTTTTCCTGCTTAAATTTATAAAAAAGGTTATAGTTTAATCTCTAGCAGACTAAATATCAATGATTTTTGAAAGGTAAGTGAATGTTGTTAAGACAAAAAAAGCGAACTTAAAAAGTTCGCTTTTTTAATGGAGTTAAAATGCTTTAATTAGCTTTTAGCTGTATCTTCATTTTCATCTAAGATTTCAACTTCAGCCTCTTCAATATCCTCTTTGTTGTTTGATTGAGGATTTCCTTGAGGGTTCCCTTGGGGATTTCCTTGAGGAGGAGTTTGTTGTTGTTGAGCTTTTTGAAGTTGCTCACCAATTTGTTGCATAGCAGTTTCTAGTGCTGCTTTAGCAGTTTTCATTTGCTCAATGTCATTAGATTCAACAGCTTTTTTAAGGCCATCGATCTTTGATTGAATCTCAGACTTAATGTTTTCTGGAAGCTTATCTTTAAACTCATCTACAGACTTTTGTGCTCTAAAGCAAAGTGCATCAGACTCATTTTTTACATCAATAGCTTCTTTTTGTTTCTTATCTTCTTCAGCATGTAATTCAGCTTCTTTAACTTTTTGCTGAATTTCATCTTCTGATAGACCAGATTTAGCTTCGATACGGATTTTTTGTTCTTTCCCAGATTGCTTATCTTTAGCAGATACGCTTAAAATTCCATTAGCATCAAGGTCAAAAGCTACCTCAATTTGAGGAGTTCCTCTTGGAGCTGGTGGAATATCTGTAAGATCAAATCTTCCTATCTCTTTATTGTCTTTTGCCATTGGTCTTTCACCTTGTAAAACAACAATAGTTACTGCTGGTTGATTATCTGCTGCAGTAGAGAAGATTTGTTTTTTCTGAGTTGGAATTGTAGTATTTCTTTCAATTAGGGGAGTTAACACACCACCTAATGTTTCAATTCCAAGTGTTAAAGGAACAACGTCTAGAAGTAAAACGTCTTTAACATCACCAGAAATAATACCACCTTGAATCGCAGCTCCAGATGCAACAGCTTCATCAGGATTAACACCTTTATGAGGTTCTTTATTAAAGATGTCTTGAACCTTTTCTTGAACCATTGGCATTCTTGTCATTCCACCTACTAAAATCACATCATCGATATCAGAAGCTGAAAGACCAGCATCTTTAAGTGCGTTTACGCAAGGTGTTTTTGTTCTTTCAATAAGAGTTGATGCTAGAGCTTCAAATTTTGCTCTCGTTAGGTTTAAGTTTAAGTGCTTTGGTCCAGATGCATCCATTGTGATAAATGGTTGGTTGATGTCTGTAGAAGATGTTCCAGATAGCTCAATTTTAGCTTTTTCTGCAGCATCTCTTAAACGTTGAAGTGCCATTTTATCATTAGATAAATCAATACCATTTTCTTTTTTAAACTCTTCTAACATCCATTGGATAATAACGTTATCAAAGTCATCTCCACCAAGGTGAGTATCTCCATTTGTTGCAAGAACTTCAAATACTCCATCAGAAATATCTAAAATAGATACATCAAATGTACCACCACCAAGGTCATAAACAACTACTTTCTTATCAGCGTCTTTATCAAGACCGTAAGATAGAGCAGCAGCTGTTGGCTCAGGAATGATTCTCTTAACATCTAAACCAGCAATTCTACCAGCATCTTTTGTTGACTGTCTTTGAGAGTCATTAAAGTAAGCTGGAACTGTAATTACAGCTTCTGTAATCGTTTCTCCTAAATAGCTTTCAGCAGTTTCTTTCATTTTAGTAAGAATTTGTGCTGCTGCTTCTTCAGGACTGATTTGGTTTCCTTCAACTTCGAATACCGCATCACCATTTTTGTTTTTGGTAACTTTATAAGGTACAGTTTTAATCTCTTCTGTAACCTCATCATGCTTTCTACCAATAAAACGTTTTGTAGAAGCAAGAGTCTTTTCAGGGTTTGTTACTGCTTGTCTTTTTGCAGAAACCCCAACAAGTCTTTGTCCATCTTTGTATGAGATTACTGAAGGTGTTGTTCTTGTTCCTTCAGCATTGGCTATAACCTTCGCAGAACCACCTTCCATGATAGATACACATGAATTGGTTGTTCCTAAGTCAATCCCAATGATTTTTGATTTTTTTGAAGACATATGTTTTCTCCTATTTAGTTATTAGCTTTTTCTTCTTGATCCTCAGTGTCTTTTTCTTCAGGTTCTTTTGAAGAAACAGGCTTTTTACACACCTTTACTTTTGCCGGACGGATGGTTCTGTGTTGGCTTTTATAACCTCTAGCAAATTCTTTTATAATCATCCCTTCAGGGTGATCATCTGTTTCTTCAACTTCTACAGCTTCATGTAGGTGAGGATCAAATTGGTTGCCTTCTGAGTGAAAGGCAACGATTCCATGATTGAGTAAAATATCTTTAAACTGGGTTAAAATCATCTGAAAACCAGATGCCCATGTTTGAACTTCTTTTGAAGTATTTTCAGCAAATTTTAGCGCATTTTCAAAATTATCCATTACCGGTATAAACTCTGAAATTGCATTGTCTATAGAAAACCTTACACACTCTTGCTTTTCTTTTTGCATGCGTTTTCTTGTGTTTTCTAATTCAGCTAAAAGTCGCATGTACTTTTCTTCATAATTGATAACTTCTGGCTCTTTAGGCTGCTCTTTTAAAGTCTCTGCCTCTTGAGCTTCAGTGTTATCTAAAATTTCTTCTTCGTTTTGTCTTTCTTCAGACATGAGTTCTCCTTTTATAGATCTAACTGACTCTTATCTTCTAATAAAATAGAACAAGCAGAGCCGATCCTTTCCTCTTCTAAAGAAGCGCGGAAAGGGATTTTATGTTTGTAAATGTTTTTTGTTAATCTTTCAGAAAGCTTATCTGCATATCCTTTAAGTGTTTGAAACACTTTTTTATAATCCATTCTCTCTGGACCAAATAAAGCAATAGCTCCTGCAGGAGAGTGGTTAATAAAATAGGGGATAGCTATGAAAGAAAAGTTTTCTTGCTTTTTGATATGAGGAAATAAATCTTTCCCTATCCAAAAAGAAAGCTTTTTTTCGATCATCGCTTTCTTTAATAGCCCTGCAATTGTCTCTTCATCTTCAAAAAATAATAAAGAGGTGGAAAGGCTATTGGTGTTGTTTAACTCTGGGTATTTCATTAAAAATGATAACCCTGTTTTGTGAATGCTATTTTTTAAGCTATTTCCAAAAACAAGAGCATGACGAAGCATAATTTCTGTATAAAGCTTTCTTGCAAAGATAAAATCTTTTTCCTCTGCAAACTCAGGCTTCTGCTCTTTTCCTATTCTCCAAAGAAAATAGGTTTCAGCTTTTTTTAATAACTCTGCAGTTACAGGATAATTATTATAAAATGTCTCTGTTCTTATCTGCCCATAGTCAGTAACCAATAGGCATACTAACGTAGATTCATCAACATCTATGCAACGAATCTTTTGAATAAAATCTTGGTCAAAGATTGGAAATGATGCGATTGCAGAAAGCTCTAAGCTTTCTGAAATCTCTTCAGTCACTCGATGCAAAAGAGATTTAACCTCTTTTGTGCTCTTTTCTTTAATAAAAAAATTATTTACAGATTCTGCTTTGATATCTTTGACACTTTGTGCGTATAAACGAAATGCCAAATCTGTAGGGACTCTTCCACCAGAAGCATGCTGCTGATGTAAAAAACCTTCATCTTCAAGTTTTGCAAAATAATTTCTTATAGTTGCTGGACTTAAATGATCAAACCCTTGCGCTTGCAAAGTCTGCGAGCCAATTGGCTTGCCAGTCTTAATATAGAGCTCTACAAGACCAAATAATACTTGCTGAATCTTTTCTTTCTTAGATGGATTCTTCTTTAACAGAGTTTTCAAAAGATACCCTCTTTTCCATTTTGGCCTCATTGTACCAAATGAATATTCCTAAGACAAGAAAAAATTAGCAGATAAATAACAAAACTGCTAAATAATGTCACAAATGATTAATTATTAGAATTTAAAGAATTGTTTTCAATAAGAACAGGCAAGACATCTACGATAGTTGGGGACCATAAAATTCCCTTTTTGTAGATCAGGTGACTTGCGATGTAAGCAGATATTATAGCTTTTTTATGAATATCTGGCACTTTTTCTAAGATTTGTGGTGTAAAATTTTCTTTTAAAAGTTTTGGGCAGTAGTTTAAAAGTGCTTCAATAAGAGGGTCATCTTTGTTGGAAGAGAGTTCAATTGTTTCTAGAAAGTCAAGTAGTTGGTATTTATACTTATTGATTTTTAGTGAGATGCGATCAGATACTTCAGTTAAGTAGAGGTTTTCTTTCTTAAAAGTTGATAAAAGCAATCTAGCTTCATTTTGTGCACTTGTTTTAATGAACTCCAATATTTGTGTTACAAGGGTGTCTTTATTATCTAAAAACTCTTTTTCAGAAAGAACTAAAGAAGA
>Ga0180430_10005860_pt1 | contig 10121 bp, 23 predicted proteins | sample SS_ome_9_FD_132999 | JGI IMG/M metagenome (GOLD analysis project Ga0180430, IMG submission 132999) | Hypersaline lake sediment archaeal communities from the Salton Sea, California, USA - SS_1_S_2 metaG | ecosystem: Environmental > Aquatic > Non-marine Saline and Alkaline > Hypersaline >...
ACGCCCCCAAACCCGCTTTTCCGCCGCCTCGACATCGCGCATTCGCGCCTGAATGGAATTGCTTCATTCGCGCGCAAATGCCTGGCGTCGAGCCAGAAATGCAACTCACTTCACCCGCCCCGCTTGCGCGGATAAGCAAGCGAACAAACGCCATGAACATCACCACGCAACAAAATCTCGCGGTCGCACGCGACCGCGTCCGACAAATTCAAGAGGTCATCGCCCGATACGAGGGCATGGCCCGCGAACTCGGCGACCTTGGTCTCGAAGACGCCGCGGACCAGATCCGGCACCGACTCATCAACCCGCTCGAAAAAGAGCAGAAACGAATCGAGGACGAGATCTTCTCGATCATGATGGACCTCGCCAACGCGGAAGGCGAGGTCCATGCCGACCAGACCAAGCGCCTGCTGCCCGCAGGCCTCGCCAACGAAGCATGCGAACAAGGCGCGCCGAGTCACCAGCCGGAGCGCGGCCCCATGCTCATCGCATTGATCGGTCTCCCACCCGAGTTGCCGAGCGATGTCGACGAGCTCGAAAAGTTCGTCGACAACTACGGCGGCAACGAGGAGCTCCACTAGTGACGCCGGTCTACTTTCAGATCCAGTACCCCGGCGTCCATTCCGATGGGTGCGCTCCACTCACCGCAGATTTCCGGGAATTCGCCCATCAACTGCTGGACGAGTTTTTCGACAACTACGAACAAGGGCAAGGCCGAAAGCCCGACGAAGGCGTCTTGGATGGCGCTCACGTTGTCTTCGCGCCTTGCTCTGAACATTCGGAGTAGGCCCCGTGAACTACAACGGCCTGCGGCATGCCGCCGCAAAAAACCTCATCGTGCACTGGACCGATTCAGGCACGATCGAGGAACTTCAGCTTTGCCGAGATTCGCGCGGCAAAGAGGTCATCATGGCGCGCCAGTGGGAAAGCGCCACGCGGCTTTCGATCCTGCGTAGCAGAGGCGTCCGCCATCCTTGGCACCTGATTCATACGCGGACCGGGAGCCAAAAACTCCGGAATGGTTGGCGCTGCGAAGTCATTTCGGCCAGTGAAGCCCGAAGCCTGCGACACCAGCAACTTTGGGGATCGACATTCTTGCCACAGTGGTCATCGGCAGTCTTGCCGCAATGGCCCGAGTTCGGCAGCTAACGCTGCTGGAATCGTTTGCCTCAAATAGGGACGCAGATTTATGAGCCCATACATATTTGAGGCAAGCGCAAATGCGCCGCCTGACCTGGTTCGTCAGGCGGCGCATTTTTATCATCGCTCGCTCTCGAGCCGCTGACATCGACGTGTTCGATTTTGGCGGCTTGTGGGCGAGAAGCTAATGAAATGGTGACCCGTTGCCTAAAGTTCGGGGATCTCGGCGCAAGCAAAAGGGCGCCTCGCAGCAATAAAACGAGCTGCGAGGCGCCCTTTTTTACTTCAAAGGAGACGTCATGAACAAAAACCTGCAACGCCAAGCTCGAGCGCGCGCTTTACAGAAAGCAAAAATTACGCCCTTCGAACGCATCACGACGCCAAATCTCGGCGTCGTGCAAACGCACGTCATGCGCGGCGATGTACCCTACAGCGCCGCGGTGATCGATGCTGCACCCATGTGGACGTTCTTTCCGGGCGACCCAACAGCAGCACGTACGGGAGGCCTCAGGTCAGCACGCACGGGAGACCTCCCGTGGACCTCCGCTGAGGCCGAGATCGCCGGGGGCCTTCATGAAGAGGAGGCAAGTGAACCGGCGTTTTTCATCGGTGACAGAGACGACCTATGGTACTCGCCGTATACCGCTGAGGTTATCGAGTGTCTGTACTTGAATTTACAAGAGCGGGACACCTTTTTCCCAGACTTTTCCATTGAGCTCGAGGGCCAATCGACCAAGTTGTATTGGAGAGACGGCGATGTTCTCATCGGAGAAGACGCGAGTTATGAATGGTCCTGGTGGGCCGGCTACACGCTTCTCAAAGTACCGGACAACTTTGAGGATCCGAGTAACAAGTGTTACATCCCCGTTGTGGTCGATATACTTTTAGAGCATGGGAACACTCTCCATTTTCGGAGAGACCAGGCATTTTACAAAAATCTGGTCGGTTGCTGACTTTTGTGGCACAACAACGTCGCCATGAACGAAGAACAGCGCCGCGCGATGCGCCGACTTGAAATTCCCGACTGCGATGCTCGCATGCGGCAGTTGCGTTCGCAGCCAGGAAGCACTCCACTTTCAGCGGCGATGATCGTTCTCCAAGAGGAGATTGAAAATACGGCCGCTGGAAAAGGTATTTTGATCAACGATGAGGTCTATGAAACTGAAGACTTTTTCATTTTAGTAAAGCACCTCATCGATATTCGGAGAGGCTCTCCATGAGCCTACTTTTGCACAAGCCGAGGCTCCAGGCCTCGGTCCCCTTCAAAGCGTGCCCGACGCGAGTAAACTCGGGAGAAAAGGAACTGCTATGCGCAAATATGGAGCAATGTTGATCGTAGTGTGCGCCCTGGCTGGATGCCGATCTGGTCTCGATGGCGACGGGTTCGAGGTAGGGATGACCGATACGGACGGGTTTGGCGATGGCGACGGCGACGGCGACGGCGACGGTGATGGAGACGGTGATGGCGATGGTGACGGCGATGGTGACGGCGATGGTGACGGCGATGGTGACGGCGATGGTGACGGCGATGGTGATGGCGATGGCGATGGCGATGGAGACGGTGATGGAGACGGTGATGGAGACGGTGATGGAGACGGTGATGGGAACAAACCACCTGTGGTCACATTCAACGGTAGTCCGTGGGTGACAGTGGTCACAGATCTCGTTCCGGCTAACTTTTCAGTGGCAGATCCTGACTCCCCTGACGACGAGGTGATTCTCGAGGTTTTGAATGTCAACCTGACATACTCAGGTCTGGGCTTGGGCGTAGATCCATTTACGTGGCCGATGCCGCCCTCGTGTCAGATCAAGGTCGACAAAAACTCCGTCGTTACGGAGCTTGTTGTCGGCAGCGTGTTCACGAAAGAGGACATGCTGATCCATGACGTCGAACTGATCTCTAATACAGGATGGGACGGGCAGCAGCAGCTCTTTTGCGACATCGAGGTCGACTGCGAGTACGTCTTCGAGCTTCGGGACGCGGACGGGAACATCAGTCCGGACTCGCCGGTCACTTTGTTGACCTTCGGCAGCGCGTCCTGCTAGAGTTTCTTTCTTACTTAGCTTGATCTGCTGATGCTCAGGCGGTTGCCCCGCCGCTTCTCGATAATGGTGTCGGGGGGCGGCGGGGTTTTTATTTGAAGCTATTCGACGGAGCTTTTCGTTCGTCATTCGATGACCGAAAAGCTCCGCTGGGAAGCGGGGTATCATGGCGTGCCCGCTGGGGTCTTTGGCAATGGTGCGAAAGACCCCAGCGGGTTTTTACATGCGTTATTTAGGCAAATTGTTTGAGTCATGTCCAAGCAAAACGACAGCAATGTATCGAATCTCAACTGTCAGTTGAGAAAGGAGCTAGAAACGATGAACAAGTCCAAGGAAATCTCTCTCACCCCCGAGCAAGCCATCGAAGCGGCCAAAAAGGCCAAGGAACAGATGCCCGCCAGTCATCGATTCGAATTTGGTCACGGCAAGATGACCAAGCGGCAAGCTGCTCGCGTACGCCTCCTCGCACGCGAAGACCTGCACGAGTGGGCGTTGCTCGACGAGACCGAAGGGATGCTCGATACCGAGGAGATCCAGGCGGCCTGCGTCAAGGCGAACTTCAAACCGCCGCGCAGTCGCGGAGTCATCTTGGCTCCCCGGATCAACCTGAAAAACCTGTGGGTTTACTACCAAAACCCCGCCAGCACGGTGCGGTGGATGGTGCATCCCGATGGGATGGTCTACATCAACGCGTTCAAGATCGACGCACAGAGAAATCGATCGCGGTTTTTGAGCGTCGCCATCGACCCGGCCGACAAACTCAAGCGTAGCAACTGGCACACTCAGCTCGCCCAAGGCGAGCTGGACACCCTCATCGACGTGGTCGACCTGATCCGGTCCCTTGGCGTCGATGAGAGCGAGCTGCGCCGCGCGCTCGCACCGGTGTTCCGCGACTACCCGGCTGCCCGCATCAAGGCCGAGTACGTCGAGGACGACGGTGGCCAGCTGTGGGTCTTCTTGGACGACGAGGATGTCGCCGCTGACATCAAGCTCGAAGAAGAAGACGAAGCAAGCGTGCGCTTCTTCGGCAATGAAGAGGGGCTGATGGACCCGACGCTGCTCGAGGCGCTCGAGCCCCGCATCAACGAAGTCTTGCGCAACTGCGGCCAAAAGCCGCTCGACCTGCGCATCGACTAACCGACTCGCGGGCGAGCTTCGGCTCGCCCGCGTTTGCTTCTCGTCAAGCTGATTGGCGCGAAGCAAACGCGAAGCGTGTCAGAGAAAGGAGTGTATTGTGCAACTGCAACAACGTATCCGGCGACGTATCGACCATGAAACGCGCCTCAGAAATGTCCCGCACGAAGTGTGGGCACTACAAAAGATGTCGCTCGTTCGAAACGACATCCGAAACGGAAACTTCAAGATCGCCGCAGCTGCGGCGGGATTCATCTTCGAGCACCTCGAGCTCGAACTTTCCCATCTGGGACCGATGATGAGCAAACTTCATCGAGCCTGTTTGCGACGAGATCGCCAAGACGCGATCGACAGCGTCAATGTTCTCGTCGCCGAACTACGCATGCTTCAAAGGAGCAAGTAAAATGATTCGTCCGGCAGGAACATACAAGATCGCTAACGCTGAAGAGATGCTGGTTCATTCCGGCTCGACCAGCGAGTTTAACCTCGAGTCTTTCGACAAAAAAATGATCGCTGGTTACGAGCAAACATTTTTGAAACCAGTCGATGACGAGACGCTGCGCGACTGCATCTTCGAGTTCATGGCCAACGAGAGTTTGGGTGACGATAGGGTCGGCCACCACTCCACCCAGCGGATCGTTGTTCGATGGCCGCACGGCCGGCTCGAAAACTGGTTTGCAGCCGAGCGCACAGCGCTCGAATGCCAGATCGAAGTCGTCAAAAAAGACCCCAAGGCCAGGGGGATTTTGGACTCGGGCGTGTACACGATCATGTCCGAAGAGGACTATGAGTATCTCATGGGACAACTCACCCTCAAGCCAGAGACGTTTTGGGGACCCGGAATCGACGAACTTTTGCGCGCCAACTGGCTGCGAGACGAAGAGATCGAGACATACGTAGTCTTGAAGAAAGACAAGATGTCTTCCAAGCGCGTCGATGCTTGGCACGAGAAGTTCTTGTTCAAGTACCTCAAGGGGCTCCGGCTCGAGATGGGCAAAGAGGAATCTCGCGTGCTTTTGATGCACCGGCCGTCAGGGTTCGTCGAGCGCCGCAAGATGACCTTCAAGCCCATCACGCAGATGGGCGCAATCCCCTGCAAGATCGAGGACCGGATCTTTCCCCGTTGGCCGCAGGGCGACCCGCTCCCCGAAGCCGCACCTGCAGAGTAGTCGAAATTTTCAAAGTTCAGTATCATACGGAGGAAGCATGAACGACCACGAACTGAAGATGCTGAAGTTGGCCATTCGCGAGGGAGACACCATCCAAGCGCTGGAAAGTGCGATGCGCGAGGCGAAGTACCATCGCCACGTCGGCCTTCTCGAAAAAGACGAGTTCGACAGCATCAAGCGGCTCTTCAAAAGTCGCGCCGATGAGCTGCGAAGCAAGCCCAAGGGGCAATGAGGCTGCGTCCGGTACGGATGACGCCCGACCAGATCGAGGCGTTTGCAAAGAACATGGAGAGCGGGGACTTGATCACGTCGTTACAGGTCCCCGATCCCACCGTACCCTGGCGATGGTTTTTACCTGTAGCTTTTTTAGAGCAAGCGCTGGCTGAAAGCGTTTACTATGAAGGCTACACGGTGATCTATGAATACGCATCGTTTGCAACGAGCTGGCGTATCCAAGGATTCCCTGTCTTCGGATCTTGCCTGTTCATTCATCAACAAGATTTTGAATCTGCGATTGACCTAATCGTGGAAGAAAGGAACAAAGCCCATGGAAAAACGCATCGTCGCAGTGAGACCTGAGACATGCAGTGGGCCAGGGTGGTTCAACCAGGTACTGTGGGTCTACGAGCGCCAAGAGGATGGCTCAATCATCGAGTACGGCGTCCAGCAAGAAGATTGGTTGACATGGCCCGCCGCATCGGTGATGTTCAGCGCTGCAGAAGCGATCAGCGAACAACTCGTGCACGAAGCCTCGAGCAAGCTCCTCGAAGAAGAAGAAGAAGAAGATTGACATGAAACGGGAAGGCTCAGGGCTGGCCAAGACGGCCTGCCCCAAGCCATTTCGGTTTGGGGCAGGCCGTGAAAGGTCAAGCCCGAGTGAAAAACAAAAAATAGCGCTAAGGCGCCATCATCGTCAAGCAAAGGCTCCTCGGCTCGAGGGGCCTTTTTGATTGGAGGAGATCATGAGTCTTGGGATCGTAAAACCTGGCGAGCTGATGCAGCTCAATCTCGCCAACCCTTGCAACGGATATATCGGCGAAGTCTTCGCAGGGCTAATCAGCCCCTCGATGACGGTTTTTTACCCCTTGCCCGACATCTATCCATACTACGCGCTTGCTTTTTTAATGCCACTGCCGGTGTGCCACTGGTCGAGCGTGCACAAGATGTTGCCTCCACGAGGCGCCCCCTACCATGCACCGCTTTGCCCTCCTGGATCGAAGCTTTACTGCTATTGGGTCGACGCTGAAATGCTGTTTAGGGTCTCGGGCCCTTCAACGCAGACGCAGCCAAATCAGACCGAAGCGAGCGACCCGCAAAGCAACCCGGCCGCGTTCACCGAGAACAAAGAGCTCGAAGAGATCTTTGTCCGCGACCGCCTCGAGGAACAACGTCAGCTCGAGGCCGCAAAGGTCACCCGCGACAACATTTTGCGGTACATATTTGGAGGGGATTGATGAAGCCTAAATTCCAACACAATTGTAGTACATGCGTCTTCCTCGGGCATTACGAGGATCACGACCTCTACTACTGCCCTGGCGAACCCACTGTGATCGCTCGGTACGGCAGCGAAGGTCCAGACTACAAATCTGGTCTGGTATTCGCCAGTCATACGCTAAAGGACACAGACGCCGTGGCGCGAAACCCCCACGGATGCCACCACCTCCTTCGTGTCGCTTGGCTTATCGCCAAGGACATGGACGTCATCACACGGGACCGAGAGAAAGCCGAAATCTGGCACCCCAAAAAATAGGATCGACATGACACACAGCGAACAAGCTATCTCCGAGGCCATCGAACGAGCCATGCTCGATGAATCTGAACAGCTCAAGCAAAAGCTGGAACAAACGCAGCGCGCGCTCGACGAACTTCTCGAAGCCATCGAGCTCGGCTGGGAGTGGGTCACCAACGAGCATGGCGAAAAGGTTCGTGTCCTGAACATCACTCACCCCAACTTCGTCTCCGCCAAGCGCGAGGCCCATGCGGTCTTGGGAAACAAAATCTCAAAGTGAAATCATGCGAGCTCTCAGCGAACTAAATGAAGGCGAAACGCTCGGCGACATCAAGATCTTTCGGTGTCGTACTGCGCTATCTCCTGGGCAGGACCCGAATGTCGTGCTCGAAGGCCTCGGTCGGCTCCCCATGGTCACACGCATCGAACCTTGCCCACCCGGCACTTTCGAAGTCATGAGTGAGCAAGAAAAACGCCAAGGGTTCAAAGTGTATGACGTCTTTCACACCGGACCCAACGGGGCCGTTGGCGTCATACACGGCGAAGGCTTTATCTTCGATGGCTCTGGCCATGGAATCCCGTGGGACCTATGAGTGAGAAATACGAAATTTTGTACGTCGTTTATTCAGGCTGCGCGCACGAAGGCTACGCCATCGAGAACGACGGTCGCATCTTCAACGACATCTGTGACGCAAACGACTACATCGAAAAAAAGAAGTCCCAAGGCTCTCTCGAAGATTGGGACATTGTTGAAATGAATATTTCCAAACCTGGTATCTGGAAGCCAGGGAGAATCTGAATCAAACCAACCCAAACCAAGAAAGCCAAAGAGATATGACCACGAAACTTCCCCCCGAACTCCCCCGCCCCATCGGCATCCGTCACAACATGTCCGGCGTCTGGCTCGGTCTGCTCATCGGCCCCGGCATCATGGATCACATGATCGAGATCGAAGGCCGACGTGTGTGGTCGTGGAACGGAGGCCGGCTCGAGTTTTCCGAGCTGTGCCGAGACGGCTGCCGAGCAGAAGACCGGCTGGGCGTGTGGACCCGACAACAAATCCCGATCGGCGTCGGCGACGGCCTCGTCGAGCTGACCTTTCAGGTAGACCGGTCTGTCATCGAAAAACTCCGCGACCTATGACGATCGTTGAACTCGTATTACAAGGCGCTGAAGTTTGGGATCCAGATAAGGTTAAATGGCACACACGCGGCCGCGGCGACGGAAACGGCAACGGCTACGGCGACGGCCGCGGCAACGGCGACGGCTGCGGCAACGGCAACGGCAGCGGCTGCGGCCACGGCTACGGCTACGGCAACGGCTACGGCAACGGCAACGGCCACGGCTACGGCTACGGCAACGGCCGCGGCAGCGGCCGCGCTCCATCTCGCAAAAAACCCACCCTCGCCTGGAGGTTCACATGAACATCGAACAAATGATCCAGCAAGCACCTGAGGACAGAAAAGAAGCAATCGTTCAGGCTCGAGACTACTATCTCACCAATATCGTCGGCCCACATTTGCAATGGGGAGCGACCCCAGAAGTTTGTGCAAGAATTATTTTGGGGGAAAGTCCCAAAGATATCGCGCCGCAACTGACCCAGAAAGAGGCGGCGGCTTGGGCCTATCAAACGGTGCACGCCACACCGGAAGATTGGCTTTGGGTTCGGATTGTCGCAAAGCACCCGGAACTTTCAGTCTCGAGGGCGAAGAGCATCGAGGTCATGCGTTGGGCTGCACGCATGATGCAAAGCCCATCCCGGTCGAAGGCGATGCTCGAACGCCGTTGTGTCTTTGGCGAGGGCGGCGGAGAAGAAAAAGAAGACGGCCATGACGAGTACGCTCATGAAGCTGATGCAGCTGATGCAGCTGATGCAGCCTCATCTATCGTACAACGGCTCGACGAAATCGAGCCGCAAGATTTGACACCATCCGCAGTCGAGACGCTGCAAAATGCTGTCAATCGTCAGATGCGAGAGCAGTGGGATGGCCCCGATGAGCTGCGGGCTCACGAGCCGTGGATGGACGAACTTCCCGAGGGATGCACCGTCATCCGTACATGGCCACAACTGTTCAATGAAGGCCGAGAGATGCGGCATTGCGTATCTTCTTACGCAAAAGACATCGCCTCGAAACGGTCCGTTATCGTATCGATTCGCGCAGGTCACCGCCGAAGCACCGCCGAATATATCAGAGGAGATCTGCGACAGCATCAGGCTTTTGCCAGATCAAGACCTCACGAAGATTGCTGCATCGTCGCCGAGGAGATCGCCCGAAAGCGTCTCATCCCGTGATCGTTGAACTCGTATTACAAGGCGCCGAAGTTTGGGACCCGGACGAGATTGAATGGGAAACACGCGGCCGCGGCGACGGCGACGGCGACGGCTACGGCAACGGCTACGGCGACGGCGACGGCGACGGCGACGGCTACGGCAACGGCTACTTCAACGGCTACGGCAACGGCTACGGCAACGGCTACGGCTACGGCTACGGCTTCGGCGACGGCAACGGCTTCGGCAACGGCAACGGCCGCGCTCCATCTCGCAAAAAACCAACCCTCGCATGGAGGTTCCATGACGATCGTTGAACTCGTCCTCCAAGGCGCTGAAGTCTGGGACCCAGATAAGATTGAAAAACGCACACCCGGCCGCGGCTTCGGCGGCGGCAACGGCAACGGCGACGGCAACGGCTACGGCCGCGGCAACGGCTACGGCGACGGCGGCGGCAAAGGCAACGGCCGCGGCTACGGCGATGGCGATGGCGATGGCGATGGCAACGGCAACGGCAGCGGCAACGGCTACGGCGATGGCGGCGGCGACGGCTACGGCTACGGTAGCAAAAAGACTCTCGCTTGGAGAATCCCATGATCCTGCAACTCATCCTCGCCGGCGCCGAAGTTTGGGATCC
>Ga0180430_10005862_pt1 | contig 10117 bp, 6 predicted proteins | sample SS_ome_9_FD_132999 | JGI IMG/M metagenome (GOLD analysis project Ga0180430, IMG submission 132999) | Hypersaline lake sediment archaeal communities from the Salton Sea, California, USA - SS_1_S_2 metaG | ecosystem: Environmental > Aquatic > Non-marine Saline and Alkaline > Hypersaline > Sediment...
AGAACTCGCTCGGATGCGCAAACTGCGTGTTCTCGCCAGGGACGTAGCCGCCACTCTTGTCCACGAGGAGGATGCCAGGCGTCGACACGCTCCCGTGGATCGGAAGAATGGAGAACTCGTAGTGCACGTCCGGTGCGCTGCGCGGATGCATCGACGTGTTCCCCGCGCCGTCGAGCGCCTCGAAGTAGTAGATGATCTCGGTCCCGGGCGCGACCACCCCCGCCGGCATGTGCACCTCCCACGCATCCCCGCCCACGGGCGAGAGCGTGCAGGATTCCCACGTCGCCCCGCCGTCGCTCGATGCAACGACCCACGCCCCAGCGATGCCGTCATCGTCGAAGATGACGATGGGAGCGACGTGCGCCGCAGCTTCAGCGGCATCGAACGTGTCGTAGAACGCATCCCATGGACTGTAGTCCCAATCAGTCGCCGTGAGATCGACGGGTGTGCCGACACGCACGCGGTCGATGAGAAACCCGCTCTCATGGGCCTCAGGAAATGGCGCCGGTAACTCGTTCCGAGCCTCGACCATGATGCCGAGCCAGCGGTCGTCTCCATTGTCCCAATCGGTGGTGGACCAGCCCGGCCCGATGGAACCGGAGTAGGCTCCCCAGACGGTGACCGCCTCGTTCACGGGATTGTCGGAGTAGACACACTCGGCGGCGTCGCTCGTCGTGATGAGCACCTCCACCTGGTCGTGCGCATCCCCGGGCAGCCCGAGCCAGCAGTCCCACTGGGCGATGATGAGATCCAGCCCCTCCGTATCGATGGGTGGCGAGAGCAGCCGGCTGCACTGGCCATCGACCATTCTACCGCTGACCGGGTCGACGGCAGCCATCCACCACCCGCGCGGCCGCCAGGCGCATCCCTCGAGCATCGTCTTCGGCATCCAGGTCCGCTCGTAAACGACGCCCGTCTGTCCGGTCGTCGGGATGTCCTCGTGCACCCAGCCGTTGTCGCCCGGGGCTTCACAGTCGTCGAGCCACACGGTGACGCCGTTGACCTTCCACTCGATGTTGTCGAGCTGCCAGGCCCCGTCCTGGACGGGATGGAGATACGTGTCGCCTGTGTCCTGTGATGAGTAGGACGCGTCCGACTCGAAACGGAACCGCAGGTGGATGTCACTGCCAGAGCAGTCCGAGAGATCCAGCATCGGGTGCCCGTTGTTAGGATCATCCCAGTCCGAGGGACGCCCCGGTGTCCCGGCGAACCCGACGTTCTCATAGGAGGCCAGCAGGATCCAGGAAGCGCCCTGATCCAGCGATACCTCGACATATCCGTAGTCGTATTCGCTCTCCATCGCGAAGCGCTGGTCCCACTCGAGCGTCACAACGTCACCCGCTTCGCTCCAATCAGACAGTGGAAACGCCCGGCTAAGGAACTGCACCCAGTCGTTCCCGTACCCACGCGGCTGAACCCAGCAGTCGTCGTACTTCCCGCACCACCAGGTCGAGTCGCCCAGGTGCGTGAAGTTGCGGATGCGGATGGTGTCCTTGTGCCAGTGGTTCTCCTGGCCCTGCGTCCCGGAGAGGTCGAGCGATGTCCATCCGGCGTTGTCGCCGACGAGGTTCTCGAAGTCGGCGTCGAAGATCCAGAGCGTGTCAGCGACGGCGCGTGTGCGGAGCGGGACGTCCCCGTCCCTCCGGAGCGCTGGATGCGGCACGGTCTCCCGCGCGGGAACACAACCCGTCTCAGATGCGGACACTCCCGCGGAGGATGCGACGAAGAGTACGATAACCATGAGGAGGGTGAGTCCGGTAAACCATGTGCGTGCCATGTCTCCTCCTACCTGACGATTGCCAGGCGTCCAACAACGACATCCCTTCCATCAGTCAGCCGGAACAGATAGACCCCGGACGAGACGCTGTGCCCGCGCTCGTCCGTGCAGTCCCACGTCAGTTCATCGGCGCCGGAGCGGCTCGACGCCAGGCGTAGCCTGTCAACGACCTGTCCCTTGATGTTGTAGATGACAAGGTCGATGTCAGCAGGCGGGCCGGAACGCGAGAAGAGGATCCGCGCATGCTCGTCTACAGGACTCGTCACACCCAGGATTCGCAGTCGGGCTGCGCTGTGGTCGGCGTCCGTCGGATCGCCACAGGGGCAGCCGACTCCCCGAGCGCCGAGATCGCCATCGGGATAGGCGGCACCGATGCACGGCGAGCACCCCTCAAGAGCGTACAACGCGCCGTCGCAGAACTGCGGGTCCGCGTGCATGTTGCCGGGCGCGGTAGAGAGGAGCTCGATATTGCCTGTCCAGTCACCGCCTGCATTACCGTAGATGTCCGTGTAGAGCGCGACCGTATCGTGGTATGCGATCGCATCGGACCAGAACCCCTCACCCGGTCCATTGAACGCCACGATCGAATTGAAACAGGTGTTGGTGATCCATCCACTTCTATGAAGCCCGGCTCCGGCCTGCGCGGTGTTGTGAACGAAGGTGCAATCGACGAAGACCCACGGCCAGTAGTCCCAGTAGTCCCTCTGGGTGAACGCTTCGAGCATCGCGCCGCCGCCGGCAGCAGCCGTGTTGCCATGGAAGACGCAGTCCTCCACCCTGATCCGCTCAGTCGTGTAGACGCCTCCGCCAGACTGTGCTTCATTGCCGGTGAAGACGCAGTTGCTCAGCGCGGCCCTCCCACCGTCGCACTTGACCGCGCCGCCCTGGTCGGCGTACCCGCCCGTCACGGTCACGCCCCTGAGTGCCGCCTGCGTTGTCTCGCCGGAGTGGAAGTGGAAGCCCCTGTGTGGCTCCGCCTGACTGCCGCCGCACTCGATGATGCAGTCCTCCGGATTGTCGCTCTCTGAACGCACGGTGATGCGCCTGCCGTCGTAGTCAATATCCCTGTTGCCAGCCCCGGAATACGTGCCGTCCTCCAACACGACCTCGTCCCAGGCGTCGGCCGAATCGATGGCCGCCTGGATGGTCGGGAAGTCGCCACCACCGGATGGACTCACGAAGATGGAGCGCGGTGAACATCCGTACGACTCGGCCCCGATGAGAACCCCCCACGGGTTGCCCCCAGGCAGGCACGGGGAACCGGCAGCCAGAGTAACGACGCCACCCTCCATGTCACACAGCCGAGGGTCTACGAAGAGGTTCTCTCTGTGGACACACTCGAGACTGTCGCCACCCGCGTTCCCGAAGATGCAGGAGTGCCGAATCTCCAGATCCGCGGTTGCCGACGAGACACCCCCGTTGAAAGCGAGGATGGATCTCTCCACGGTGACGGTTGGACCGGAGATCAGCGAGAACACAGGGTCGCCTGCGTGGTCGGCGACGGTCATCCCGGTGATGGAGACATCGCTACCGGCCACGGAGATGACGGCGTCGCGTGGGGAGTTCGAGCAGAACACCACGTCTTCCAAATGTACCGTCGAACCGCTCCCGCAGTAGAGAATCCCCTTCACGAAGGCAATGGCGTAGCAGTCGGCAAACCGGACTCTCCTGAGAGTAGCGTCGCAGTCGCGGAAGCACGCGCCGTCACCGAACCCACTGAGAGCGGACATCTGGGTACAGGATACGATGTCCACGTCCTCGACGAGCACGGTGCTCCCCTCGCACGACAACCCGCCGCCGAAGATCGCAGTGCTGCAGTGGTCGATGAGCGTCCCTCTGATCACGAGTTCGCCCTCCGTGACGATGACGGCCTTGTCCTCGAACGAGCAGTCCTCGACACGCAGCCCGGCGCCTGTCACGGACACGCCTGACGAGTGGAAGGCATACCCGCTGCACGCAAACCCTGCGAACACCGATGTCGTATCCTCTCCCGATGTCAGCGTGAGTGTCGCATCGCCGTCGGAGACGATGAACGTGCTGTCCCGCCCGGCGCGCGAGCGGAGCACAATGTTGGTACCGTGGAAGTCGAGCAGATCGTTCCCGTCGCCTGTGTATGTCCCCGGGGCGACGAGCACCGTGTCGCCCTCGGAGGCGGAATCGATCCCCTCCTGGATCGTCGGATAGTCGCCACCGCCACCGACATCGACGATGAACGTCGCCGCGCGAGCCTGGGCGCCCGGGAGCAGGAGAGCGAGAACAATGAACCCGAGGATGTATGTGGGCATGCTGCATTCCCCCTACTTCAGAAGCACCAGCTTCTGCTGCCGTAACTCGGCTTCGGTGGCCGTCGCATCGCGACCTCCGACGGTCGTCATCCTGACGAAGTACACGCCGCTCGCTGCCCGTTCGCCGCTGTCCGTACGGCCGTCCCACGTCGTCGCGTGCGCACCCGCCGCACGATCGTCATCGACCAGCGTGCGCACCGACCGACCCGCCGCATCATTCACGCGGATGGTCACGCGTCCGGGCGAAGCGAGCGTGTACGCGATGGTCGTCGTGGGGTTGAACGGGTTGGGACTCGGCGCGAGGAGTCGCGTGGCGAACATCGGTTCGTCGGGAACGTCCGTCTCAAGCGGCACACCGACGCGGAAGCGGTCGAGCATGAACCCGACGCTGTGACAGCCGAGCGAGTCCTCGGGGGCGTGGTTCATGGCCCAGACTCGCATCTTGAACCAGTCATACCCGGCATGCAGTGCGTAGTCCTCCGTGAAAAGGAAGGCGAGGGGGCCACCGTAATACGTAGGCCATGGATCGCCGAACGGACCAGTGTCGAACGTGAAGCACTCCGGGAGCTGACCGATGTCGGTAGCGATCTGGGCGACGTCGTTCGCGCACTGCGGCATGTCGATCCAGCCGGACCACTCCAGGACGAGGTCCGACGCACCCGAGATGTCAACGGCCGGAGAGAACAGCGTACTCTGCTGATCACTCACCATCACGCCACTGCCTTCATCGTACGCGACCATCATCCAGCGCGGGTCGCCCATGACCGTCTCAAGAGATCGACGGAAGGTCACTCCCGTCTGTCCCGTCGGCGGAGTGTCCTCGTTGTGCCAGCCGTTGGTGCCGGGCGATTCGCAGTCATCGAGCCAGACAGTAACCTCGTTGACCTTCCACTCGATGTTGTCGAGCTGCCATGCGCCGTCCTGAACCGAGTGCGTGTCATTGTCGTACATGTCCTGCGCCGAGTAGGCAACGTCGGATTCGAAGCGGAAGCGTAGCTGTACGTCCTCCCCCGCGTATCCCGAGAGGTCGAACACGGGATGACCAAAGGTCGCGTCATCCCAGTCCCGTGGCACGCCGGGCTTACCTGCGAAGCCAGGGTTGTCGTACGTCGCCAGGGTCGCCCACGTCGAGCCCGCGTCGTCGGATACCTCAACGTACCCATAGTCGTAGTCGGTCTCTATCGCGAACCGCTGGTCCCACTCGAGCGTCACCTCGTCACCCGCATCGCTCCACTCCGACAGCGGGAAGTCGCGCCACATCAGCTGGTGCCAGTTGTTCCCGTACCCGCGTGGCTGCCGCCAGCACGGGTTGTATGTGCCGCACCACCAGGTCGAGTCGCCGAGGTAGGGCTCGGTAAGTCGGATCGTGTCCTTGTGCCAGTAGTTCTCGAGGCCGAGAGTGCCGGAGATGTCCTCCGACACCCACCCGGCGTTGTCCCCGATGAGGTCCTCGAAATCCGCGTCGAAGATCCAGAGCGTTTCAGTTCTGGCTTCGACAGCATGTGCCGGTGAGATGGCGAGGATGAGAAGTGCGAGGAGTCCGGCCATCATCCATCGTGTGCGCATGGTCGTGTCCTTTCCGGGGCGAAACCGGAAGCGATGACTTGGGATGTGGCGCATTCCTGACACTTCGCTGCAACTGCTACCTATCTTCGTCGGCGCTCTTGTCTCCGAACCGAAACGCGCGCTCCGCGAGTACCAGCTCTCCATCAAGCTCGACGGTCGGCTCGGCGATGATGAAGCCCCACGAGAGAGGAGCCTCGTTCTCCCCACCGATCAGAAGGTTGTCGCCTATCCAGACCGTCGCGTCGCCGTGTGATTTCGAATCCCACAACGCGTACCCGACGGGATTGGTGATCTGCGGATTGGTCCCTATCTCGAATCCGCCCGCCAGCCGACCGGCATCGCCGCCCTCGGCCAGCACGAGTTCGAGCAGCTCGGCGTTCTCGCCCGCGGTCGCCGACACAACAGCGCCGTCGCGGAACTGGAGACGGATGTCGTGAATCGGGACACCGAAGTAGTCGGTCATCTCACTGTGGATCGCGCCATTCACGGTGCCGGCAACGGGCGCAACGATGACCTTGCCCGCCGGCAGATGGCCCCACCCGCGCTGATGCTCCGTCTCCCACTCCGAGACGATGCCGTCGTCGATGAATACCTCGCGACCGGCGACAGCGAACGTGAGGTCGGTACCTCCCGCCGAGGTCACGCGGACCTGCGAACTGGCGCCGAGTCGGCGCGCGACACGCCCACACTTGGAGGACAGCTCGCCGTAGTCGACGTCAAGCGCCGTCCACCAGGCATCGTGGAGCGCTCGGTAGTCGAGCCCCATGACCTCCGCCTTCCCGGGCGTCGGATACCCCATGTAGATGATGCGCTTCCCGCTCTCCACGAACTCGCGAAACGCCGAACTCTCGAGCGGATAGCCGGGAACACCGGCATACAGATGTCGCATGCCGTTCCGCACGAGGTCCTTGAGGAACTCCGGTCCATGGGTCGTCGCCGCGTCGGTGCCATTGATGCCGTTGGACGGATACTCGATCGGCTCCTCGATGACGATGATCGAGGCAATGTTATCCTTCCACTTGAGGATGTGGTCGTGCTGCGCGCGACCGTCGTAGGAAACCAGCGCATGTCCGCCCAACCCCTCGACAGCCTTCACAAGCGGCTGGATGATGTCTCGGTGCGCGAACGCGCCCTGGACGAGGATGACATCACCCGTGTTGGTCTGAAGACAGTCACGCACGACCTTCGTGGCGATCTCGTCCTGATCGACGTCGAGTACCTCTCGGCGCCGCCAGCCAAGCATGCTCTGCGAGATCATCCGACGGACGTCGCCCGTCAGCCCGTCGTGCTCGCCGATCCCCTGCGCCACGTAGAAGTTCCGGGCCACGGCGCGGTAGTACTTCTCGATCACGCCGCCCTTCTCCACCTTGGCGACGAGTTCGACGAGACCTGCCTTCTCGAGCTCCTTGATGTGATAGTGAACGCGGCCGCGCGTCCCCTCGACCCAGTCAGCCACCTGCTTGGCCGTCCCCGGCCGCTCGATAAGGAGCGTGAGGATGCGCGCGCGCTCAGGGTTCGAGAGCGCTTTGATCTGAACGGGGCGCTCCACGACTGTCACTTCGCGCGCCGGTGCCGCTCCCACGCCAGGTGCACTACTGTGTCTCTTGCGGAGTCCCACGGAGTCTCCAAGTTCGTCAGCTTCCATCGAAGCGCGTCCAGCGCGCGTCCCTCTATCTGTACAACGCCTTCAGCATACCCCAGGTGCCCGTCCACCCGGACTCAGGGACGGCTGTCTCATTCGGCAGTATCTCGACCTCGAGCTCGAACTCCTGGTGCAGACTCGGGCCGTCGGGCCAGGTCCACCCGCTATACGTGGCTCGCAGCAGATACGTGCCGTCCCACCAGATGGGCCTCTCGGTCAGAGGGTCGTACATGTCCCACGCACCCTGCTTGACATAGGTACCGCCCGCCGCCAGCGTGTCCCACGACATGACCGTGAAGCAGCCGCAGCACTCCCACACGCCCCACGGCTCCGGGTGCCACCCGTTGGGAGGGGCCCAGATCCCGATCGACATGCTCCCGAGGCCGGCGCACGGGTGCTCGATGATGAGCGAATCGCCGGACACGTTCGTGATGACGAAGGTCAGCGGGACGTACTCCCACAACGCGTACGTGTCACTGGGGGTCGAGAAGTAGTAGTGGAGCCCGTTCTCCTCGAGTTCGACGCTGTGCTCCGCGCCTGCTGGAACACATGTGAGGATAACGACGAGCGCAACCGCCATCCTGACTTCTCGCTTCATAGGCATGTCAATGCTCCCATCGCCTCGCCGCAGGCCGACTCCCTGAAGTGCGGCTCTATGAGATTCTATACAATCTGTCATGTCGGGCCGGTCTAATTTTCCAGCGGGTTCAGGATATCACTGTACCACTCTCCTGTCAAGGGCTCTCTGACTCTGATTCGGCTACGTTCACACCCGCCGCCAACCCCAGAGAACACACCCACTTGTCGGTGTACCCCGAGCTCCCAGAAGGCCCATACAAAGGCCGTACCGGGCCCTTCTCGCTTGACACCCGGCGAGTGCCGTCCCTATAGTGTGCAAGGTCTCCCGACTGCGGGAGCTCACACCGCGCTGGTGCGTCGGTCACACGCGTGGCCGTCCGCGTCAGGCATCCACGACATCTCCCTGGAGAGACAATGACGACGATCGTCGACGTATTCGGTCGCGAGATTCTGGACTCGCGAGGCAATCCCACCATCGAGGTCGATGTCTGGCTGGAGTCGGGCATCTTCGGGCGCGCGGCGGTGCCGTCCGGCGCATCAACCGGTTCGCATGAGGCGGTGGAACTCAGGGATGGAGACTCGGACAGATTCCTCGGCAAGGGCGTGCTCAAGGCGATACGGAGCGTCAATGAGATCATCGCTCCGGAGCTCGTCGGGTTCGACGCCGACCAGCAGGTCGCGATCGACGACATGCTCCTCGCGCTCGACAACACCGAGAACAAGGCGACCCTCGGCGCCAACGCCATCCTCGGCGTCTCCATAGCCTGCGCGAAAGCCGCGGCGCAGGCTCTCGACCTTCCACTCTATCGCTACATCGGTGGCGTCTCCGCGTGTCTGCTCCCCGTCCCGATGATGAACGTCCTCAACGGCGGCAAGCACGCGGACAACAACGTCGACATCCAGGAGTTCATGATCGTCCCGGCCGGCGCTGACTGCTTCGCCGAGGCGCTCCGCACCGGAACGGAGGTCTTCCACGCGCTCAAGGCCGTACTTAAGGAGAAGGGCCTGTCCGTCTCCGTCGGTGACGAGGGCGGGTTCGCACCGAACCTCGGTTCGAACGAGGAGGCCATCGAGTCGATCATGGCCGCCATCGACAAGGCCGGCTACGGTGCGGGCGATGAGGTGTTCATCGCGCTCGACGCGGCGGCGAGCGAGTTCATGGAGGACGGCAAGTACGTGTTCGAGGGCAAGCCGAAGACAAGCGGCGAGATGGTAGACTACTATGCGGGTCTCGTTGAGAAGTACCCGATCGTCTCCATCGAGGACGGGCACGGCGAGGACGACTGGGAGGGCTGGGCCGCGATGACCGAGCGGCTGGGCAGTGAGATCCAGATCGTCGGCGACGACCTCTTCGTGACGAACCCCGAGCGGCTCGGCCGCGGCATCGACGAGGGGTGCGCCAACTCGATCCTCATCAAGCTCAACCAGATCGGCACGATCACCGAGACGCTCGACACCATCGAGATCGCTCACAGGAACGGCTACACGTCGGTCATCTCGCACCGTTCGGGTGAGACCGAGGACACGACGATCGCCGACTTCGCGGTCGCGACGAACGCCGGCCAGATCAAGACAGGCTCGGCGTCGCGCACCGACCGTCTCTGCAAGTACAACCAGCTCCTCCGCATCGAGGAGGAGCTTGGCGGCGCCGCGCAGTTCCCGGGCGCGTCGGTGTTCGGCATCGAAAGCGAGTAACATGCCTGGTCTGAATGCAGCGAATCGCAGGAAGCAGCGCGGCGTCGACGAGCAGCCTGTCCTGAGGAAGCTCTTCCGCGGCGGGTACGGCGCGGGCGCGTCCGCGAAGGTGCTCCGCATTCTCGGATGGGGCATCGCGCTGTGGTTCGTCGCGGCCGTTCTCCTCGGCGACAGCGGGTTGTTCTCGATCGTCGGGATGCGCGGCATCCGCTCCAACCTCGAGGGCGAGATCGCCGTCCTCGAGGAGGTCAAGGCGGAGACGACGGAGCGGCGCGACGACCTCGAGAGCGATCCGTGGACCATCGAGAAGGTCGCGCGCGAGGACTGCGGCATGATCAAGGATGGAGAGATCGTCTATCTCCTCGATGACGATGAGGAGTACGAGCCCGAGTAGTCCGTCTGGCGATGAGTAGTTTGACCGACGATGAACAGTCCGACCGACCCAGACACGTGGGTTCCCCGACACCAGGAGCAGGCCTTGAGACCGACGATCCCACACGAGATCATCGCAGTCGTCGCGGTATCTGCGCTTCTCGTCGCCGCGATGCTGTTCGGCGCACTTCCCGTGTTCGC